>JAAUXT010077478.1_pt1 | contig 19973 bp, 12 predicted proteins | sample 7278171 | NCBI WGS metagenome assembly JAAUXT01 (sample SAMN14350112, study PRJNA611818) | marine sediment metagenome | isolation source: surface marine sediment (1.8m) | place: French Polynesia: Moorea | collected 2018-08 | reverse complement strand
GAGGTCACGGAGTGCACATACCATTCATCCTTTTTTACACTCTGTCTATCATGACTTTCTGGAAATTTAATTGAACCATACTACATGCAAAGTATGGTTTGAAGAACCTTACTGTTAAACCGTACTGCATGAAACTCAAGAGTAACCTGGCTTATGTTCGATTTTAGATGTAGTGTAGGCTAAGGCATGTTGATGAACCATACTACATGACACAAAAGAAGCAGTACGACTTATATGCAAAGAATTCCTGTTGCTAACCATACTACTCACACAACACTGATGTAGTATGGCTCTTTTAAACCGTACTACTACCGGAAACGGAAATAGTACGGTCTAAAACAAAACCATGGCTCAGGACAGAGACAAATGACAGAGGTTATGGATACACATACATTAGAGACAAACAAGTTGAATGTAAGCAGACCTGAAACCTCGACAAGTCAACAAGAAGGCAGGCTCGAACGAAAGTGTTTCCGCAAATCAATCAGAAAAGGACCAACTCACTGATTGCGACTGACTGACTCGTTCCTTTCAAGAATTCTGGCCTGCTTCTGAAGGCTTTCTTCCCCACAATTCCACACAAACGTTGACAAACCACTCCGGGCTGGTAAACATCATTGAACTTTGAAAGACATTGATTCAGTCACATGAGGCCTCACAAAAACACACATAAAAAGCGAATGAGGCTGTAAATTTTTAATAACGCGAAGCCAATTTGGAAAAAAAAAACACGAACTCACGTCCCAGACCAAAACGTTTTGCTTCTTATCTTTTCAGATTTCAAAGGAGTTTAAGGATCGGTGGTGTCGAAGGGAGGGAGTGATAGACATCGCGAGTTGAGCGGAAAGCTGCGCTCCAGTGTGACTGACATGTAGCGTTCAGCCAGAAACTTGATGACCGAGGAGGAAACTTCAAAGTGAGTTCCGGATTTCACTCAAACGGGACAGTCGAGGATGAAATAAGGGATACTTATCAACTCTCATTTACCTTTCATCTCTGCGGCGTGAAATGAATCTCTCTCACAAAAAGAGATAAACTGGAGAATCTGGAGGGCACCTCGAGTCATCAGTCTCCAGATTCAAACAACGACAGCCAAGAGCGAGTGCAGCAGCAGCAGCAGCAGCAAGCTCCTTGTTCCAGCCCGGGTCATTCTGGACCATCGAGCCAAATTGATATTCATCTTGATCGAGCCGAGGAGCAGTTACCGTCAGCGGAACGGCGCAGTTCAGTCAATCCACGGCTCCCGCAGCCAAGAAACAGGGGGTCAGCGCCCATTTCACCTGGCAGCGAACCTGACCGTTCAGGCGCGGATTATCGCCTCCCGCTGCCAACACTTCACATCCAGAACGAACAGAATCCATATTCGAGATACTCATTGCGGGGCAACTTCACCACACAGTCGCTCAGTCCCCAGCCCCTGCAGCCGAGTTTGTTCAGCAGGTCTTCTGCAGCGGCATCCCTCCCTCCACCCGAAGTAGACCCGTATCACCAGGCACCTCAACGCCCCCCGACCCATGACGACAGGAGCCCAATCCGTTCGTGGTTTGACCTAGTTTACTGGACCGTCTATGTGCACACCTGTCTGCAGGGTTGGGGCAGGAGGCGAGGGATGACCAGTGTGCTGGGGCGACGGCACGTGTCTTCGGACAGCGGGCGCACAGTCAAGTACACGCCGTGCGCCAAAGCCGAGCACACGGACGACGAGGAACTCGAGGAGATCGCTGTCGTGGACGACCCTCACTCGAGAGGTCCCACCCCAATCTCGACGCCGTTGCATGGAGGCGGCGGCGGCGCGGCCGTCAGCGGCAGCGTTGCGTCCAGCAGCCACCTGGACGGTGGGAGCCGTGGGACCAGCACCGAGGCTCTGCAGGATGCAAGCATTGCAGAAACCACGGCCACCGCGAGCAGTGCTGTCGGCCTCGTCATACCAGTCACGACTGCAAATGGTCCCAGACTCCTGCCGACACCCAGCACTGGCACGAGTTATGGAAACACCGCAGCCACAAGTGACAGAACCAGACTCATTGGTGAACGACTGAGCGCAACCGGTCGCATCAGCCTCTCGTCGCCAGTCTACTCTCACAAGATTATTGAACAAAAATCTACATCCAGAGCCAGTCTTTACGAGATATTCCAGCACAGGATAAACAGAACCAAGAAGGGACGGGCTTTCTCCAAGGAATCCGTGGCCTATGTGAACAAGGCTCACACGAGTGATGCCATGACGCCCAAGGAGGTGCGCAAACAAAGACGCAAAGAGATCGCAGAGAAATTCGGCAAAGACTCAAAAAACAATTTTGAAAGGTTGGAAACATCGACACAAAGCAGCGACAAAGATGGATGCAAGTGGACGTTTGTGTTTGACCCGTCGGGCAGATTAGCGTATTGGTGGTCCTTTGTTGTCAGTCTATCATTTATGTACAATTTTTGGGTGCTCGTATACCGTTTTGCCTTCGAGGAAATCAACTCTGAAAACATGGCTATATGGTTTACGCTTGATTACTTTGCGGATTTCATTTACATTATGGACATCGCGTTTCATTTCCGCACGGGATACCTGGAGGATGGAGTCCTGCAAACAGACAGCACCAAGCTCCGCGTGCATTACATGAACTCGACTGTGTTCTACATCGACGGTTTGTGCTTGTTGCCACTTGATTTTTTGTATCTGTCCATCGGATTTAAGTCCATGCTGAGGTGCTTTCGGCTGGTGAAGATCTACCGCTTCTGGGCCTTTCTGGACCGCACGGAACGGCACACGAACTACCCGAATGTGGTGCGCACCATCACGCTGCTGCATTACCTTTTTGCTATCTACCACTGGAACGCCTGTGTCATGTACATGGTGACCAAGCACTTGGACAATGATCGGTGGCTTTATCCCAGCAAGGAGCTGGACGGAGGAAAGGTGGACGTGCTGACATTGTACCTGCACTCGCTGTACTGGAGCACCCTGACTCTCACCACAATCGGAGATTTGCCGCGCCCGAAGGCTAAGGGAGAGTACGTGTTCGTTATCTGCGAATTCGTCTTCGGCTTGCTGCTCTTCTCCAGCGTCCTTGGTCACGTAGCGCACATTGTCACCAGCTTGAGTGCAGCCAGAAAAGATTTCCAGGGTGAGTACTTCTCCTTTTCATCTTTTTCTTTGAGCAAAAGGTCACACGCCCATAGTGTACGGTACTCTAACCAAGAAGAGTGAACGCAAATGCTCTCTTCACAAACCATGCATGGCACTCAAACGAAATAAAAAGGCAAAGCTGTTTTCACCAAATTTGTTCAAAGGATTGCACAGAATGTAAACCAGCTTGGCAGATTTGTAGGGACTTATTTCGAGATCAGCTTTGCAGGCGGCACAGCACCAGGGCCGTATATTTGTCCAGCACTAACCTCTATGTGATTTACTTGTCACCGACTTTGATCCTGGGAGGCCTGAACTGAATGAAATTAGTCGCATATTCCCAGCAGATTTGTGAGATATTGATGAAGGACCTATTTTCAGACCGAGTCGCACATGTTGTGCAGCAAAAGGAAACACAGATGTCAAAAGGAGATGTGAATCGAAGCTATTTATAGAACCAGAACACCATCCAATGTTGGTAAAATTTTCCTGCTAAATGTGGCATCATTGTTTCGCAAGGAGCGACTTTTGTGACAAATGCATAGCGCAGACCTCCTCACTTGTCTCCCACACAAAAACACTTTCCCTTTTCATCATCTTGACGACACAATGTCAGACTTTTGCATTTTCGGACAAAGTGGTTTTGCCCCGTTCTGCGAGCAATCAGAAACAAAAGCTGCCCTGAAAGTCATTTTCAATCAAAAGGAGACACCGTTGTTCGGATTGGCAAAGGAAACAAGTGAACAAGGTCAACAGCGTGAAAAATGCGAAATACGAAATTACTCGCAGCAACAAGTGCAGGAATTGAAGTTGCCATTTGTCGACAACCGAACAAACCTTCACATCTCAGAGAATATAAAGCAAACAAATTTTGTGCTCTGAATGCAACAGATGTACTGCACACATCAGCAGCTCTGAAAGGAACGACAGCGGCTGTCGATTGTTACAATCCACCGGGTTCAAATTCGTGACTGCACACAGGAATACTTGCGGTCCACCCAGCTGCCCTCGATCAGCTCCACAACCCTGGTCTCGCTGGTGAAGCAAACTGAGGCTGTTCTGCTTGATGTTCGTGTGTTGCGCGCGAGCACGCCAAGAGGACTGACGTGACCCTCGTGTACTGAGTGCAGTTTTCGCCAGGCAAATTCACAACGTGAGCATGGAAATTGACTCATCACTGTTTGCCTTTTGATGTCTTCTCGTGTTTCAGTTTCCTCGTTCTTACCTTGAGCTGGGACCTCTCCGTGTGCACCAAGTTCGAAAAAACAAAACTCGCGTTTTGTTTTCTGCGCGAAATTGAGGGGATTTGTTTGGCAGGACAGCTTCAGTGCGTGTCACAATCTGCGTAAATTCTTCAACCCATTTTGTGGGAAGCCTGTGAACATTTCAGACGCGCAGTGTGGTGGGGTTTTCCTAACACTGTTCCTCGCAGAAGGTGCTTTGCAGCTTTATTTCCCAAAAGTGCAGTGAATCAATAAGTTCACAAATAAAGTCTCAAATTGAAAAAAGATTGAATGGGACTTATCTCAAGTGAATGTGAGAGACGTCTAATGTGGACTCATCTGTCATCGAGAGATATCACCTCCAGGCAGCTGGTCGCGGCTGCATTCAGAATGTCGAGTGGTGCTGCGTGTCACGGGAAAGTCTTTTTCCAAATTCCTTTGGACCGTGCTTTTGCCCAAACCAACGAGCAAGGCAGGTGGAGCTTCAGTCCCATTTTTGTGTGTCGAACGTGTAAAAAGGCTCGTATCTTTTGTTCAACATGTGCAAAGGCCACGGGCAGGAGACGCATGGTCACTTCATTTGACAACGTGACACCGAAAATTCCTCCTTTTGGTGTCTGTCCTGTTTTTCCAGTCGGAGCATGATTTGTTCCAAACGTTCCAATCTTGCACTGTTATGTGCGGAACATTTCAGACACCTCGAGCGATATCAAGGCAAGATCAAAGCGAAGTGAAGCAACGTGTCTGTCATGGAACCAAGCACGAATCTGCTCAGTGCTCCATTTGATGCAAGCTTCCTTTTCAGACTGCGGCCCGTTTTTCGAATGGACAAGCGGTGGCGTTCGGCTTTTTGTGACAAAATGACAACACAAGTTCGCAGGCTGCATGAAGTCGACTGCAGGAATTGTAAACTAAAATGTCGAGTTGGGCAACACACTGGAGACTAAAGACAGGCCTGCAATGTTTTTTTGCGCGTGCACCAAGGATATTCCGACGGGATCTCGAGAAGACTGTACCAAAATGGTTCCTGTGAAATTACACACTTTTCGAGACCTTTTGATTGCACATGAACCATTATTGCAAGGTGAGGACTCTTTTCTGCCATGATGCCAGCACAGAGGACTTGTTTGATCATCGCAGAATTGTAGAAAACAAAATCATTGTTGGTGCTGTTTTCATTCTGCTGGTGCCCTGAATTTCGCTTCACAATTCTAACGTGTTGTGACAAATCCGAGAGGGTTCGTTGCAACAATTGGCTTGCTGTCACACAATGCTATCAGCTGTAAAAAACATTGTCTGTCATCCCAATGATGCCAGAAACAGTACTTGGAACTTGCAACAAAAGTCGATAAATTTTGGTGATCAAACATGCAAATACAAACCTCAATAGATGATTGGCAGAATCCCATCTTTGGACAATCTGCTTGCCACCGGGGCATCACATGCTACTGGAGAAGGGGTAAACCTCTTGCCTCCACCCTACCCCCTTGAGGACCCTTTCAAGAAAAAGAAATTGAACCACAAACAACTCCCCCCCCCCGTGCCAAAGAAAGGAGTTGGGTCTGTGCATGTGGATGTGTACGCGCCCACTCTTGTGTCCACTTCCACATCCCTCCAAAGAAGACGTGAGGACGTTGCGTAACATGACAAGGGAAAGTATGGCAGGATATGGAGCAATTTGCCTTCAATTTGCGGTCCGAAAATAGCTCTTTCATGGGTCCATGTCTTCTCGAACCACTGGCTCTGGCAGCCGAACTCCCTGGGGAGCTGCTCAAGTGAAATGTGTAACAAGTCTCAAAGGCCCTGAAGTCCTTTTGCTGTCAAATGACCCAATCGTTTCTGTCTTGCTCTGCATGCAAATAAGAATGGGACCCTTTAAAATTTTGAAATGACGCTATTTTTGTAAAAGGAACATTTTGGTGGTTGCACGAAAGTCCCGCTTTCCAGTGTTGACTTGTGAGACACGAAATCAGACACTCTGTCAGGCTCATCACTTGTCCGACTGGGCGAGATTCTCAATCTTCATCTTGCAAATCCGATCCTGTCAGTAGTTTCCCAAACCACCTCCAGAAACGGAATCCATAAGTGTGCTTGCGGAGCCCCAAATGAGACCTGTGCACTCACATGTCTGCAGACGCGAGATAATTCAATTTTCTGCGAAATCAAGAAGAATCGTCAGCGGTGCGCAGCACTCTCCAAGCGCTTCCACCACCAAACCATTTTCGTCCTGTGCCAGCAACAGTTCTTGACTGAACATCCACCAAAGGGGAGTCCACATGCCCGCGGGTTGAGCGCAATGCTGCAGACGCCAGCAAACCTGACAGTTGTTGAAAGGAACGCACAACATGTTGGTGGGTAACGTGACAGGACTGCTAGATTCGTCCTGAGTTTGGCATTCGGTTTGGGACAGACTTTGTAATGGCGAAAGGAAATGTCCAAGTGATTGTCTGTTGGAGCAAAACAGCCTGGTAAATAATAAAAAAAAAAAACAGGAAGCAGGACCAACACACCAAAACGTATTGCTTTTGAAACACCAACTAAAGCTTCTATTGAGTCTTCCATGAGTCTCTCACCCCAAATGTGTCCAAAACGGTTCTGTTCTGATGTTGAAGTCTACTTGGACCAGCACATGTGGTGTTCTGACAGATGAAAACATCAAGCCACGGAGGAGTTTCAGTACTCTGGTCCGGTCTTATTTGGGTGAAAGCTCCGTGGCTCGGCACACTGCGCTGTTTGGTGCCAAATTTCTGGTCCGGTTCATTTCACGTTATCGGGGCACCGGCACCGCAGACCGAAAAAAAAATCAGTGCTGCTGAAAGTTTTGATTGAGTTGCTATGCTCCTTCCGTGGTTCATCCAACTCTCTCATTTTCTTTGAGACAGAAATCAAACATGAACAAGAGTTAGGCCTGGGATCGTTACAAGTGGCCATCGTTTGAGATTTTCATTTCCAGAAGGGGGTGCAACTGCAATTAAATTTGAAGATCCTGGCAAAAAGGAAATTTCAGCCAATCTCTGAGATCTTCATTTCTGGAGGGTTGGAGCTTCATTTGCAATTTGAGATTCCAAGCATTTGTTTGTTCCAATTCTGAACGTCTTTCTTTCCTGTGGTTTGGAACTTGATTTGAAATCTGATGTTCTTAACTTTATTGGTAACCCCTCTGAACAATTTCATTTCCTGTGCTGCTTTTGAAATTCAAGGTCCCAATTTGAGATCTCAATTGTTTCGCCCCTCTTCTGTTCTTTCTTTTCAGGAGCTAGGAAGGATTGAACCACATTTGAAATAGAACATAGATATCGCATTGTATTTGGAAGTGTGTGTGAGGGAGGTGGTGGTTTGGCTTGTCTGGCGAACGTAATGAGCGCGGCTGAACATGATCACAGTGACGAGCAGACACCCTGCGCCCCCTGTCTCTGTCGGATTGCGCTTGATTTTTCAGCACATTGTCTGGAGAGGAAGAGCTGTGCATGACGCATAAGTGCCCCAGATTAGCATGAAATATTCATCCATTCGATTGCTGAGCGAATCGTCCACGTTGTTCCTTTCCTCACTTTTTCTTTTCTATTTTACGCGCTTCAGTGTGGTCAGAATTCCTGACCTGAATCACAAAGAAGCCAGAAAGCGGACGCTCGCACGCTCGCACATCCACCGACGTTTTCGAGTCCTCATGGACTCTATCCAATGGATTGGCAACTGTTTTGTGCAGTGTCAATGTGGACAAAAGCGTGCAGCTTGTAACTCCGACACTCGCCACCACCCTGCGTCCAGAGCCTCTCCGCCCGGATCTGAGCAGGAGCTCTGGGATGCTGCCTCAACAACCTCCAGACACAGCCGGTGTCAGGTTCAGTGCACGTCTGTGTGCCTTCTCGGTTACCTTCGTTTTAACCCATTTATGGTCTATTTTTATCCACTGAGATTGATGAATCGAGAGGTTGCTCAAGTCAGTGGCACGGTATAAATTTGTCTTAGTCAACGAAGCTGGTTTGTTTAAAGTCACTTGCGATGTGCTCTGATCTGCTCGAACATGTTGAGGAGTCTTGGATTTATTCATTTACCTCACGCTTCTTGAGTTAATACGTCAATCCTTTCCAATTCGGAAGACCTGCTTTCCAATAGAGTTTAAAAGTCTATTAGTTTGTTGGGCTTGCGATAAATAACAGCATTAAACCTGCTCTGAGATTCTTCTCCAAACGGCGCAGTGCCCGGAAATTAAAAAGTGTCTCGGTCGAAATGCATTCCAAGGACCATGATCCCCTGTTTAAATATTCCACACGCGGAAATGAGGGCCGCTGGTGAGAATACAAGCATGAAGGATGATCGCTGGGCACGTCAATTTTGCGCCCCACCCTTGACCACAAGTGCGTGAAATATAATTCACTAATTTGTTCTTCCGGAGCGCAAAAGAGCCCGTTGTGAAATGTCCTCAGTTGCGGTGCACCAAAGTTCTCTGCAGCAGGCGACTCGAATATCGTCACTGACAGTTTTCCTGAAACTTCAGTATTTACTCACTCATAAGGGACAAGTCGACCCGGTTCCTCCGGGCCATCACCGAGTAAGGTCTTCAGTTACCTGATATGGCTCGGCAAATATTTGATCTCCTGCGGTAAATTGCTCCGAAAGGAAAGACATACTTTTTTCTGCTTTCATCATTTTTCAATCAATGTCACACGAAATGGTGAAAACCCTTTGGAGCAGACACGCTTTACTCATTAAGTTAATTTCTACACAGTCTGACAGCTCTAAGATCAAGAAGAACAACGACTTGCTGCACGTATTTTCTTCGACTGCAGGAAACTGCACATAGGCAGCTTGAAGCGGCTCGTTGCTTCCTCTATGTCCTTACTCTTCGCACTTCCGTCGAAATGTGTCCACCCGCCGTGCCATTGTCCCCCTCCTGAATTCCAGCAATAAGTATCAGCGTTGGAGGAGAGATTTCCGTGCAATAATGAACCAGTGTACTCTGTAGATTCCAATAACGAATCTGATCAAAATAGACTATCGATCTGCATGCTTCTCTAAAATGGAAATGAGCTTCATGAAGGAAATATTTTGGAGTCCACGACAGAGTTCGATGGATGCACAAGCAAAAAATCCAGACTCCCCCTGGGCTCAACAAACACGAGTTTTTCGGGTGAGAACAAACCAATTACTTTGCACAAATCAGCCTTGATTCTTCTTGTCTGAAGACGGCTCGGAACACAGGTGCACCGGCGGAGCAGGTAATGGTGGTACTCACAGGACACTCAACCTACAATCAAGCAGTGACAGTAACAGGAAAGCATTCTCCACTCCCCACTTCATGGCCGCTTTACTTTGCTCTCACTTCTATTATTAGTGCAGGTCAAACATGCTGAAGGGGACCTCGGCCACCAAGACGAACCAGAGTCAAGAAAAATTTCACAGCACAATTTGGGTTGACATCAGAACAAAATACTGCTTAGAACACAAACGAGTGACATCTGCGACTTCTTCTCTTCCAGCCCCATTCCTCCACTCCGTCTGCTGAATTGCATTGAAGTTGAGAAAACGGAGAGAAGCAAAGGCATCATACATGAACGAGGACATGTGCCTTTTCGACCTCTTTCAAAGTTCTCCCCGGCACTTGCAGACACTTTTAGTTGCTCAAACGTGAAGGATACAGCGACAACAAACGTAGCCATGGTGTATAAGTTCATGTCGCTGCAACTTTTGAGCAACACAGATTGTGCTCAATGCGTGTCAGTGAATGCATGAGCAGCAGGAAGTACTGCAGTCAACAGATCTGGAGGGGCAGGAGACAACACTCAAGTCAAAGTTTTTGACGCTTCCTCGCACGCTCATGCACATGCACCGTATGCGTATCACAAAAATAGTGATACAGGTGTTGTCTAACACACCAAATTATGGACAGAACCAAACAATCAGTACACGCTGGTCCCAAAAGGCTCACTGCAAATACCAAAGAGGACTCAAATTCCGGATTCCTGTCACACAATACAAAGAAAAAATCATCACCTTGTTGGTCGAATCAGCTCAGGCAGCAATAAAAATCAAGTCGTGGTTTCCAGGGCCTGTCTGTTGTTCGGCATCTTTGCCGCTTGTGAGCAACCAAACTTCAAACTGCAGACCAAAGTCGTTTGATCTGCTCAGCAATGCCACATGTTTCGTTTTCCTCCAACAGGGAACATTGTCTCACAAGCTTCATGCACCTTGCAGGTCACACATTCGAACGAACTTTCATTCAGCCGTTCACACAAACGTTGTGACCAGAGTTTCGGTCCACGAGCTGTCCAGAGGCGGCCGAACTTTGTGGATAAGTCTTTCAAAAGCCCCACAAGTCAAAGGACCGAAAGAGAAAGAAAGCAACGCGAGCACTTGTCCGCACAAAGGCGCAGACTCTTCTTTCGTGATTGTCAAGAAACTACACGCGCAGTCATTGTGTGAGAGAGACGAACAGACAGACAGACACAGACAAACACTCACACACACTGAGACAATTTTCTGAGAGTGTGTGTGTGCGAGAGAAATGTGTGGGTGTAAGTGACGAGAGGGGACAGTTCTCTTCAAAACTCCGTTCGCACAGGCTCTTTCGAACTCAAGCAGAACTGCAAACTGCTGTGCCTCTTGACAAACCCACAGGACAAACCCCATCAAAAGTGGCAGAACATTCCATTTGGCTCAGTGAGGGTGTAGACACACTGAAGAGCGACGCGCTGTTGCCTCGTGCTGCCCCGTCGTGCTGTGGCGTCACCCCATTGGGTTTTGTATTGGGCTGCTTTTGCGTCACCCCAACCGCTCCGGTTGGGGCAACGCAAAAGCAGCCCAATACAAACCCAATGGGGCGACGGGGTGGTCGCGTCGCTGGGTGCGTCGCTGCTGCCGCGTCGCCGGGAGTGTGTTCCCAGCCTGACCCTTTGGCCGCACACGCAGATTCGGAGCTGTCTTGCACCACGTCAGGTTTGGGACCATTCACGCAGGATGTGTTCAAACGTCAACCAACCAACGACGTAAATTTTAAAGCTTCGCTTATCATTCTCCCCATTCCCAAGCTCGCGGAGAAGAGAACTGTCCCACATAAAAGATGCGTGCAATGTTCCTTGCGCGGAAAGGTTTCTCATGGAAATTTCATGCTCAATCAAGCAGTCCTGTCTCAGACATTTATGGCGAACTCTGCAAATATAATCTGTTGTCAGCTTCAGAAATATTACTTTCGATGTAATTCCGAGAACGCTCTGTAACTCCCACCAACAGCACATCTGAAAGAAGCAATCCCTGGACTGTGCATCGCGATAATGATCAAAATTCGTCAAACATTTGAGGACAAAAGTTTTTTTTTGCATGCGTCTGACAGCAAAGAGTTTCCAACAATTTCAAACATGCCTGATAGTGGCATGACCTTGCAGTCACAACAGCACATCTACAGTCTCTGCTAAAATTCTCAATGCTGTGCACCGTGGTTCTCAAATTCCGTGTGTTGCGACAAAGGACAACTTTGCTCCTGATGACTGGAAAAATGAAGCAATATTGCTGTCGTCGATGAAGCCAACTTGTCATCTTGCTCCCTGGATTAGCGGTACGCAATCACAAATCGCTTCTGTGGACGCAAAAGGAAGTAAGCTTCATTTGAGTTTGGCCCTGTCCGTTTTTCCAAGATTCCCCAGCAAAGGCAAAGGTACTCGTACTCGTATCAGTAGACCCAGTCAAAGTTCCGTTCGAGAACGTTGACGTGTACACGTCTGCAGGACGCTGGTTATGTTTCTAATTTTCCTCACTGCAGCCTGCGGAGCATTTGCCAAAGATTCGTGACCAGTTTTGTTCGATCGCAGAAACTCCCTCTCTGGCTGGAAACGGGCAATCGTGGTGCTCCAGCAGCGCTGTGCGTCAATTAATACGCCTTGAGGAAATCTGTGTACCGAAGGCCAATTGAGAGTCAGAGTTTTTGTCGAAATATATGAATGATTTAAAAGCACATATGTACAGTTCAGATCCACGCCTTGTGGTAAAATTCGACGTTACGAGGCCCAAGATTGAGCGTGGTTTATTCAGGCAATGTATTGCAAATAGAGGAGACAGATTAATGGCAGCAGATCCAGCAGGATGGTATTTGAATGCATAAACTGTTTGCTTAGCTGTCAACCTCAACTGGAAAGGAAACGTCAGAGTTGATGTATGAACAGAACATTTTGTACGTCTTGAGGAACCACAATGGGACAAGACAGAGAAGCGAAGAAGAGCCCATACTCTGACAAAAACGACTGGAGTAGAAGTCGCTTTCCGTCTGAAATGGAATCCTGGGAACATGAATGGGACTGTGAAACCAGAGCTTCCCCAAACATCAAAGCCAAGACTCGCTGTTTGTCAGCACCTAATTAGCGACTTGGTTGGAGCTGTCAATACGTGGCAAAACTGTTATTGACACACGAACTGAGTATTTTTGCGAGTCTCAGCAAAGCAGAACACTCATATTCGTCCGAAGCAGCATCAGTGTGCGGTGAAAAAAGCTCACCAAATCCTACTGAACCCTGAAACAAAGACATACCACATTTGATCCGCTCTATACTCGTCAAACAGTGCAGATTGGGAATGGAACACCCCAACATGCAAGAGCGAACATTTCCGCCACCAACAGACAAGGGGCATGCATTTGACAAGGAGGCTCCGTGAGCAGAATGATCAGCTCCCGCCCAACTTACGCTGGCAATCGTCACAAGAGGAAGCCAGCACGCAGAGCCCAGCGGTACGCAATTGCACTCTCCATGCATGCGCTGGTACAGGCTGCTGCCCTGGAAAAGTAACAGGAAAGGTTCACGTGCAATAGCTCCTTTCAAATTTGACCATCAATTTTGTCTCCGCAGTTTCCAATTGATTTCAACACAGCAGGACAGACACCGACACAGGTGAGGACAGAGCAACGATTTGCCCCTGTCTTGCTGAAAAATTCGTCTTCTACAACTCTGCGATCACACAGCCTCTCGTGTGGGCTCGCATCGTGGTGGAAATGGTTTCTCACCTTTCAAATATGGTTCCTGTTCAATCACACAACTCCTTTCCCGACCAAAGGTCTCGAAAAGTCATTGTGTAATTTCACAGGAACCATTTTTGTACAGTGTGAGAACCCAGGAAGGTTACCAGATGTTACACGTGCTCGCACGCACGCGTGCACGGGGTTTGTGTTTGCCAACAACTCAGGCAGAGAATTGCATCTGTCCACAGCGCCTGGATATGAAGGGCAATTTTCCTCCGGCACTTCTCCAGTGTGATGAGAAGGTCAAGTGTGGCTCGTCAAGAAGTGTCTCGTGAAGTTCATTGTTCCCTTCCTCTGTCAGAAAAGACCGGCTCATTGTGGCACTCATCAACAATGATTCAGACTAAACTTTAGAACGCCTGAGAATTGCAATTTTTGCTCTTCCACCTCGACCCTGAAGAACAGATTTGGGAAACCAAACCAACACAAACTTCCTCCAGAAATTTGGAAATGATAAAGAGCGCATGCAGCTTCCTGAAAATCCTGTGCGTGCAAGACTTTTGAACAAGCAATGAACATATTGCCTTCCAAACCGCAGTCCCTCACGCACCGTGCAGATCTCAGCAACTCGGCCTGATACGCACTTCTGAATGAGTTCGGGAAATCAGTGCCCTATCTGAAAGTGGCAGATTCATTCAGCGAGATCAGCGGCAGATTTTTCTTTGCGAACAAGCCCGCCACACCCAAAAAGAACATTCTGTCTTCTTGATTTCTTGTGTATCATGCTTGCCATGGGAGAACGTTAAAATTTGTAGTGTTTCGCACACAATCGCTGCGTCTTCAGATCACTGCAAAAGGTTAACACAACGTGACACGTGCGGAAAGAACCATCAGTTCTCGTTTGGTCCTCTTGCCCCTCAGGGTGAAGCAGAAACATGCTCGACAAAATCAATACCTGCATTCATCGGGCCATTCATGGATCCGTTTGCTTCGAAAAGCAAGCAAGAAGCTCGTGTGACACAAAGCTTGGCGAGTCATTGCGCGTTCGCGGGTGTAGCTTTCCAAAGTGAAAACTGACTGGGTGCAGGTGTCTTTGCATTCGCGCATGTATTTGAGTTGCATCCAAGTGCAGACACATCCCAACTTTCGCCTTGAATTTCTGCAGCAAGGTCCCATTGAAACAATTATTCCCATGTGGGAGACACACCCCTTCTTTGGGTCCCAAATTTTTGGAAACATCAAAGTTTGGTTTTTGGGTACGAGCTGATGCTTCAGCATGGCAATCGGCGCGTGTGATGAAAACCAAATTCAGTGCAGGAACCTCTCAGGGATTGCTGACAAACGAACGTGTACATGTCACAGCGTTACGTCTAGTCATGTTCTGGCACATACGTCGTAGAATTAGTGTCCGGACGTTCACTTTGATGACACTAACTCACGTGCTGATCCTCCCCACGAAGCCGCACATTGACAGTGCGGGGGCGTGAGCAGGTGCTCAGCGTGCGCAACAGCGTGTTTGCTGAGATCTCGAACATCGTGGTCTGAATTAGGCCGTCTTTGACTGTGCCCATGCAGCTTTTCTCCCGAGGCGTCCTTCATCTTCAGGTGTGTTTGGCTGGGTTTTGATCTCTTTTCACACCAGAAACTTCAAGAGTCTTGCAGTCTCTTCTTGATGGAAACAAAACCGACAGATACAACGAACTGGTTTCAGCCAAAATCTTCTGATGTATTTCCTACTTATTTGTCCTGAAAACGTTTGTTCAAGATTTGGCTTCATTTTCCACGCCCTCAGAAGAACTTCCAACTGGAACATCTCCAATATCCTCATCCTGCCAAGTGACCCGCTACTGCCGAGGTGGGAACTGCTGTCTTCCTGCATCCAAACGACCAAGAATATTTTATGAAAGGAGCGACCTGTCCTTCCTCATTTGAAAGTAAGATTTGTCCTGCTGTTATCCGAATGGACGCTGAATACGCGGGAAACATCAACGAGTGACACAGATTGTGACGACGCCAAAGTGCAGGCCCGTATCTGTGTTGCACAACACGCGTCTGAAGATGTCGGGGGAAGCGCTCCACTTTAGAATCACTCTCATCTCTCTCTCTCTCTCTCTCTCTCTCTCTCTCTCTCTCTTTCTCTCTCTCTGTCTCTCTCTCTGTCTCTCTCTCTGTCTCTCTCTCTCGCTCTCTCTCTCTCCCTCTCTCACTCTCTCTCTCAAATGTGTGACTCTTGATGAAGTGATCAGATCTTCCGCGCGTTTGGGTTTCCGTTTCAGTGCTGAATCTCTGTCTCAACAGAGTCAACGAATTTGTTGCTTGTCCACCGTACGGATGCTCCCGGGATATTTTTTGCCATTTATGATCTCATTTTGTCCACGATGCTTTCGAATGTCTTTCGCATAAATTAGTTCGCAGTGTCGATGACGTTTGATTGTATGACCACAACGTCAGACTGCTTGAGCTAACATTTTCCGCTGATACTCGTAGAACGGCTGGGGCAACACGGAAAGGTCTCAAGTTCTGTCAGTTACTGCTTCTTCGTATTCATCAGCCAAAATGATGTGGAATTACAGTCTCTGAAAACAAAAGCCATCTCCATGAGTTTTGCATGGAGTTAATCCTCAGCAGCAATGTTGGAAGAGAACAGCTTATTGTGAAGCTCATAATTACGAGGTAGGAATTCATCAACATCTCCAAAGCACGCAATTAAAATTCTGCAATCACCATTTCCCCTCAAATACTCCGTTTAAACTCTATTTGATTGTCCGTGAAGCAACCGGAATAGTCTGGAGATGTCCTCTGAGACTCGTACAGTGGTTTTAGTGAAGCACCTGAACCAGTTTGTCCGGAAGTTCTTTCTCCTTGAGTCTCGAATCACGTTGGAACATCTGAAGGAGACAGAGATGCCTTTTTCAATCTCCTTTCCCTGGTTTTCACCTTTGGAAAGCAGCGAGGGATCTCAAAGACCCACTCTGGTTGAAGTGAAACCTGGCCAGGAAAAGTGTCATACTCAACCTTGTGGCCCTGTGGCACACATCGGTGGAGTCTTTCTGTGAGTACAACGATCTGAAACTTTGTTTCGAAGAAAAACACTTTCGCTTGAAGCAGCTGACAGGCTTGGCCAGATTTGCAGCCCAACACTCCGTGCCTTCCTGAGGATTCTAAAAGCGCGACTAAATGACGACAGCCAATTTGTGCAGTTCCTACGTTGCGAGACGACATGCAATTAGCGACAGTAAAGTAGAAGTGTCATTTGATTAGCAGGGAAGCTGCGAATGTGCATCAGTTCTGTATTTTGAGTAATGCTGGCAATAACTGCAGGCGACTGCTGGGATATGGAAGGTCGCCCAAATGGAAGTTCCAACAGGCTTTTCCGTTGCTAACAGTTGTTTGTGTCATCGATTGCACGACGCACTTCTGTACTCGTATAGTTTCATGGACGCTCAAAATTCGTGCTTCAATGATGCCAGTATGCAAGCCAAGAATCGTATCAAGGCTCGTGTGCGCAACGCGGAGGATACGAGCATGCCGTCCACCAAAATCATACGCTCGTGCACACTATGCACTTACGCTCTGTGCGAAGTTTGACCAGACAGTGTTCTCACACTGTACAAAAAATGGTTCCTGTGAATTTACAGAGTGACTTTTTGAGTCCCTCGGTTGAGAAAGGAGTTGTGTGATTGAACAGAAACCCTTTTTTGTGAGGTGAGAACCCATATCTACCGCGATGGGAGCACATACGAAAGGTTTTGTGATCTCAGAGTCGCAGAAAAGTTTTTCTGTAACTACAAATTCTCGTTGTTTTCAGAACAACAGGCAGTTTGGATTTCACTCAGGCAGAAAAGCAGATATATCTTGGGTTCTTTTGAGATACTTTTGGAGTGCGTTTGTGCGGAGTTCTGTGCTGAAATGCCTCACACCAATTCTGAACCAGAGACTTCAACATTCTTTAACATTTTCTCATGCTAAGAATTTTTCACGACAGGCTTGCACTGCACGCTCGTGTGGCAAGAATGTTTCTGCTCGAACTTCTTGCGTATTCCCAGGATGCTTCTTCCTGCCATTGTCACAAATACAGCTGTAATTGAAGGAAAAATTCGTAAGGAAATTGCTACTGAATGCAGAACGACTTGCCACTGTCTGGGTTTTGTATCTTCAACTTCACAAGAATTTATTTGTCTGCTCTCTGGCTTTGTAGCACGGTGCGGTGCATGCACGTGAAAAAAGATCATGCAGTGGGAAAGAAGAGGATTTCCCCTGTGTGTTCCTTGCTGCGCTTTTCTTGTATCATTTTGAGCGATCTGAAGACAACACCCACAAAAGTGTCAAGACAAAGCAAAGTCACCGAGTTCGAAGCTGTTCCCAGTGGATGAATGACGAGCAGTCGCTTCATAAGTTCAATTCCATTGAGCTTCGTTGTTTCAATTATGCTGGTGAAGGTGACATGCCTGCCAGGATTCTGACAGGTCCTGAAAGCTTCGCGCCGTTTCCAATGATTAGAAAAGCTTTGTTTTCAAGCGTCGCCGCCTCTGGGTACATCCCCAGCTCGCAGCTCGACGAGTCTACTTTGCCTGCAGCCTGAGCCGTTGAACAACATCCCATTTCCAGCATTGAAGGTTTCACAAGTGATTGTCGACAAACTGTCCACCCTGAATGACCCACAACAGTTTGGTGTACCACGATTGTTCAACCAGATCCTACGCAGATTGTGTCTCAGCCGGGCAGTACTCAGTGCGTTGGCCTTGAACGGAAAAACGAATTCGGACACGAGCAGAACAAACGATTGTTGCGCGCAGGCGACGCCGCGCTCTTGGGAAAGCTTTCTCAATCTTCCTCGCATCCTCAGCGATGGCATCCAGTGCGACCTTTGCAGATTGAGTAATGCCGGCAATAATGGAAAATGACTGTCACAGCGGCCGCGGTCAGGGTGGTCGTGCACACCTTGCTGTGTGGGGACTCCTGTCCTGTCAACATTCATTGTGGATCTCAGTGTCTCTCGTCGCTCACAACCCTCTGTTTCCCACCAAATGAGCCGTAAAGATGCCATAAAGGGCTGACATTTTTGACGCACTCTGCCCTTTGGGGAAATATCGCACTGACAGCTGTAATGAATACTCGCATATTTAGGGTTTTAGCCGTGATTGGTTCCTGGCGCACGAACTTCATTTACTCGCAGCATAAAGGAATTAAGAGCCACTGCAAGGCTTCGCGTGTGGCGCCTGCTGAGGATGAGTCTTTTTCAGATCTGTGCGCCGTCAGGAAAAGATGGCTTCCGCAGTGAAACTGATGGGCAGAAAATTGAGTCTCATATGCACTCCACACGAGGAGTAGTGGCCATAGAAATCCCCAACTGTGCATTGCTCTGAAGCGCGTGCAGTCAACTTTCTTTGGCTTCTTGTTTTAGCTGCCTTCATGAATTCAGATCCCTTCAGATCCCTTCATAAAATAATGTGATTTGTGCGCAAATTGAACGTGGCTTTGCACATTATTCACGTAAATAACGCTGGAACTAATAAAGCTGCATGCATAAAAATTTCTGATCCTGCAAATCTTCAAAATAATGGCCGTGATTACTGCACTGATCTGAGCAAATAAGCGAACAATGCAAATTGACTTTCTAACAAATTGCACGTCCGCTGTGCGAGTGAACTGAGACAAAGTTGACGATAAACGCTGGGCAATCTGATCTCGGGCATCTGAGCCAACGACCAGGGTCCTTCTCAATAAGAATCGATCTCTTTGCGAAAACGACCAACAAAAGGAGCGCCGGTGTTTCTCAATCGCACTGTGGAATCTTCATTTTCACAAAGAGCGGACGCGGGCTCTTGGGTTCACCGAATCCTGCAGCTGCTCGTCTTGTGCGGTGTTCTTGCTGCACGACTGTCCTGACGGGGATTTCTCCTGGGCATTGCAAGGAGAAAAACACACCAGTCAAGGAGTTTTTCTGCAAGGTGTACGGGAAATTTTTTGGGCATTTCTCCTGGGCAAGGAGGAAAACACACCAGTCACAGCGAGTTTTTCTGCGAGGTGTACGGGAACTTTTTTGAGGGTTTTCACCCCAAATGTTGTCCACTTGTTTTTTCCTTCTCTCCACCAAGAAGTTTTCTGAATGCAAATTTTCCACGACGCGAAATTCTGGCCTTTTGTGTTTGACATTGAACGCTCTTGGAAGACTGGGAAAAACTGAGAAAGCTCGGAAGAAAAGCTCGCCGGAAAAGAGTAGCAGGCGAGCAGGCTAATGAGGACGTAATCCCTCGCAAGGAGCTTCAGGCATTCTGCTGTGTGTCACAAGTGCAGGAAGGTCAAAGCCTCGAGACGTTCCAAAGCTGTGATTGGGACGAACTTGTGGAACTCTTTTAATGATCCGTGACTTCCTGAAATTCTGCGCGCTGATTGGCTCACAGGAAATACATGACACATGGGGCTTCTGCTCAGTACAACAATGCCGTGAGACAGGAAAATTCGAGAGTAAAATACAAAGCCTTGGCAGAAGAAGGCGTTGTCTTTTCTCCTTTCAAATTCCCAGTTTTCTTCTTTTCGCTTCAAACTTTGTTTTCACAGAAGCGGTCAGGTTTTTAGGTGATTTGAGGTGGGTTGCGCGATTTGGGCTGATGAGCCAAATCGGTGCGAGCCAAATTGAAGCACCTATAGGCAGCCTCTTCCAAAAGTATGTCAGCAGCACTTTCAT
>JAAUXT010024754.1_pt1 | contig 19984 bp, 10 predicted proteins | sample 7278171 | NCBI WGS metagenome assembly JAAUXT01 (sample SAMN14350112, study PRJNA611818) | marine sediment metagenome | isolation source: surface marine sediment (1.8m) | place: French Polynesia: Moorea | collected 2018-08 | reverse complement strand
GGGGTCTGGGGGGAGGGGGTGGGGGACATTTTGGTCTGGCTGCCATATACTGCATTACCACATGGTGCTTCGCTCTAAAGGGACTTCGCACAACAAGACCACCATGCTCCTGCCTCACAGAATCATAACAACACACAGAATGGCCTTTGATTTGATCAAGGAGCCACTTCGATTTCATCGAGCAAAAGTGCTGCACTGAGAGCAATCAAAGTACGACAAGGGTTGGAACAAAGTGGAGATCAATCTGGACTCAAGAATTCCAGGTATTTCGCCGCAAAGTGTATGTACACACCTTGTGGAAACAGAAGAAATGTTTGTACGATAGCGTTTCATGGGGGGCAGAAGCTGGAAGTCGAATGGAAATGCTGCAGGTGAGAAAACATGTGGGGGAAATATATGGCGTGTGCAGTCACAACTCGAGAGCTTCCCTTCCCGAGGAAAAAGAACTTCGCTCGACTTGATCTCTGTCAATGATAAGTTTCTTTCTCGAGAAAATGTGCGATGATCGGGTGAAACTGTAATTGCAGGAAGTGTGAAGAGCGGCAGATTCCAGTCGGTTTCAGTTTGCATCTGTCTGCGGAGAAGGCGGTCGAATCTTGCAGATCCAATTGATTAGAAAGAGAAATGTTTCAATGCAGGGTCAAAACGTCAGTTGCGGCAGCAGAGATCCATCACGAACCAGACTTCAAAAGTTTCTTATCCTCCTGAAATGCTACATAGAGTTTGTGTGTACCTGCAAACGCACCATAAAACTAATGATCAAGGGTTTATGTCTCTGGTTGTTACATGAGAATTGCCAGAGGTGTCAGACAGTCAAACCCACTTTCTGAATGCAACACAGCCTGTGTGAACCCTTTCACCTGGGAGATCGTGGCGCACTGACTCCCTTTGTGCTGGTCAAGTTGTAAACTGCCAATAGAACGTGAAAATAGCCGCTTCAGCCAGAGCAGATGAGAGAAACCTGTCGGAGGATAAACGTTTTCCTGGCGTCAATATGAAAGGCAGTTTGCGGCTCATTTGTTGCCGCGCATGTGTCAGTCTCGCGTGCTTTTGAAAGAGCCGTGAGTGCCTCAGTGGATTGGACGTGCGCATAAATTGTTGGCTCTCTTGGTCTTCATTTATCAGCCAAATGTCAGGGCCTTCAGTGCCTTTTGGGATCGTGTCTTCGATCACACATACTCGTACTGTCGAATACCAACCTCGTCGCTGGTTCGTGCACTGCGCTGACGAGTCAATTTTCGGTTGCGTTTGTTTTCAGATCACCGATGAAGGTCGGAATGTGTTCGCCGTTGAGGTGCCCGAGGAACAGTTGGACGAGGTGTCACGAAGCATGTACGCGCACCTGCGAACACTCATCCTCGAGAGAGATGGGTACTTCGAGGTACAGTGAATCTGTGTAGAACCACACTCGTGTCGCCCAGAACAAAGCAACACGGCAGTTCTTCAGATCAAGAAAGCGACATCACAAAAAGATGTTTGGGCATTTCCAGGAGATCAAGGACCTGACGCAGAGCCTAGAAGAGCTGTACCAGCAGCAGCAGCTCGTCGACGTGTCCCGCGTAGCGGCGCCCATCACCCTCCCTTCGCCCAACGTGACGCCCGACAAGCACCACGTCGGCGTGGAGCTCGCTGAGTGCAAGGCCAAGATGCGCAAACTCCGTCAGGAACTGTACGTACCCGTCAGAAGGGGCGACGATCTCTCTTCTCGGTGCAGGAATTGTCAGTGGTCACTGGGATGATTGGACTCTGTTCATTTTGTCTTTCAGGGAGGAAAAGTCTGAGCAGTGCGCCGAGGTGCAAGACGAGCTGGATGAAACCAAAGAAATGTTGGCCAAACTCAGGAATGAAGTGAGTCATCAGCTTTTCACACGCCAGTTGCGTTCGCTTTCTTTCGCCAGAACACCGACAACAAGTGCGAAAATTTTGTTTCAGAACATGGAGTTGAGTCAGGACGCGCGAGCTGCCAGAACGTACAGAGATGAACTCGACATCCTCAAAGAGAAGGTAAACGACTTTGCATTGGCGCGATTTTCTGCTGTGTGTGAACATGTCTCACGCCACGGCTTCCACGGTCACTGGTTGACCTTGCAGGCGTCGCGTGTCGACAAGTTCGAGGCTGAGATCACCAAGTACAAGGAGAAGCTGAACGAGCTCGACTTCTACCGCACGCGCGTGGAGGAGCTGCGCGAGGACAACGCGATCCTCGTCGAGACGAAGAACATGCTCGAGGACCAGATGGAGGCGAGTCAGAAGCGCGTGGAGTCGGTCGTCGAGCTCGAGAACGACCTCATCAAGTGCAGGCAGACCATCGACGAAATGTGCAGGGTACGTCCCAGGAACAGATACTTATGTTCGAATTCGGGCCTTGGAGCCACGTTTCGGGGAAAGAATTTTTTGTCTTTATTCTAAAGTCTTTGTGAATTGATAAATGCACGAGTGACGGTTGCTCAGCAACGTTTTCATTTCCACATGTGCACTTGAAGATTGAATGCACATTTATTGCATTGCGATGGGATGTTTCATTGAGGGCAAATGTTGCTGTTTGGCACGCACTTGAATTGAATTCTGATGAATGCAGAGTGCTAAAGTGTAGATAGGTGTTGCTGCAGCGCGAGAGCAAAACTCCCGCCAGATGTCTCCACTTCCTGGACGGAGGGTTGCGGCTCCGTCACCATCGGTTCTTGGGTTCAGTTTGTGGCCGCTTGGAAATTGAGCAGGGCGGTTTGACGCGTTGTTTGTTGACAGGAGCGTGACGCAGATCGGAAGAAGCTGCAGGAGCTGAGCGAGGAGAACGCGCGCCTCGAGTTCGAGAAGAAGAGCAGCTTTAACGAGAGCGCGACGCTCGAGGAGGAGCTGATGCGCGCGCGTTCCGAACTGCCAGGTACGTGCGTCCAGCACCTGTTTTGTCCCGCTCCTCAAAATGTTTGAACTCACTTGTTGATGCCTTTTGCACAGGGTTCCACGTTGCCTTTGTTTTGGCAGGTCTTTCAGCGTCGTTGTCTGATCAGCTGAATGAAACGTCGAACACGAAAATCCTGCGTTTGGAGCTGGAGAATCAGCGGCTGCAGAAGCAGGTGGAGGACATCAGACAAAGCGTACTGCTTGAAAACTCGTCCAAAACCGCCGAACTGGAGAAGGAAAACAGCAGATTAACGAGAAAGGCAGGTGTTTTGGTCCGTTTGGGTTGTGTTGCCCCAGTGCTTGATCCGATTGCGAAGTTTCTGGTGTCTTATTGTCAACTCCTCGTTGGGCTGAAACTGATAGCATCGCCCTTCCCTCTCAGTGGGTGAAAAAAATGTTCGTGGGCTCTATTGACAATCAGTCAAACCCCATTGGATGAGAAAAACGTCAGAAATGCTTGGGGGAAAATACCTCAATTTTTATTCCGGGCGGGAATTTTTCGCGCAGATGAAGAGAAAGTTTTCAGAGCAGTAAAAAAAATTACCTGACCGCATCATTGCGATCTCGGGGTTGTGGTCTTGTTCGCTGCAATTCACGTTTGTTGCATTCTTCTGTTTCACAGCTGGAGGCTCTTCAAGCCGCCAATTCTGCTGAATCAGCTGCTTTCGTGGAAGTGGAAGAGGCCAATCAGGAATTGGTCCGACAGAAGGAAACTTTGCAAGAAGCGATCGAAAAAGTGAAGGACAATGCGGACAGACAGATCAAGGAACTCGAGTCTGATAACGAACAACTGACTGCTACACTGAAGAAGTTGCGCGAGAGAAATGAAAAGACTGTAGACAATCGGTTGAAAGAGACAGAGAAGGAAAACAAGCGAATGTATGACGAGGTGCAGGAGATGTCTTCTCAACTTTCCCGGTTGGAATACGAAAACAGACAGTTGCAGAAATCGCAAGTGAGACTGCAAGAAACTGTGAAAAAGTTGAGAGAGGTTGAGGAAGAAAATCACAAACTGGAGAAGGAGATTTCCGAACAGCGGCGAAGTTTCGCCGCAATGAAGCACACCTGTGATAAGTTTGACGCTTTGGAGCAAGAATCTGCGCAGTTAGAAGTAGAGAACCACAAGCTCAGCAAGGAAGTGGAACTTCTCAGAAAGTCTGTGGTGAAATTAGAAACCTTAGAGCAAGACAACATTGACATGACTGTGGAAAATGAGTCACTGAAAAGAACAGTTGACAACATCAAGAACTCTTCCAGTAAAATGGTTGACTTGGAGCAAGAAAAAGCTGAAATGTTGCAAAAGATCCAACAACTTCAGAAAACCATTGACTCATTCGAAACAGAGAAAAAGAAACACAAGCAGATGGAGGCAGAACTGTTGGAACTGGACACAGAGAAGCAGAAACTTCAAAGAGGTGCGCTTGTGTTGAAGCGAAAGTTTGAACAAAGAGACAAGGAAGTTCACGAACTTGAGAATCAACTGCAATCCCTTGAAAAGTCCAAAGACCAGATGCAGCTGGCTCTGCGCAAAATGAATGACATTGAGAAGGAGTTTTCAGAGCTGGAATCTGAAAACCAAACCGTGATGCGGGACAAGAATTCACTGGAGAAAGAAAACAAACGTATCAAACAATCGCTGGAAACCAAGGATATTGCCCTTGATGAAGCCAGTACCAAGATCACGGGTCTGGAGAGGGAGTGCAAGAGAATGAGGCGATCTTTGGACAAGGCCAAAGACGGAGCAGCCAGGGCCAAAGATCTGGAGAGGGAAAACACCGAAATGCAGCAGCAGGTGGGGTTTCCACAAATCGGATGAAAAAAGAATGAAATCGTTTGGCAGTTTGCTGTCGTTTGACGAATTCCAGTTTATTGCAATCAGACGAATTCTGCAAACAGAACAACGGTCGTGCATGTTTTACAGATGAGCATGGACAGGAAAACACTGACGGCGCTGCGCGAAGACTTGGTGCAGGAGAAGATCGCGACGCAGCAGCTGAGCAACGAGCTCGAGAAGTTGACGCAGGAGCTCGAGCGTGTCGGTCTCAACCGCGAGAAGCTCGTCGCTGCCGAGCACGCGCAGGACGAGAGGTGAGACCAGAGTCGCGAGCACACCGTTCATACTACATTGTATAAAAAGTACAGTGTTGCAGATTCCACTCACCAACGTGGGCCACGTATTCAGAAATCGGTGGAATGTGTATTTGACAAGTGGAATGGGGAGCGTTGTCCTTTCCTTCAGACAAAGTGATAGCGCACGTTCTGTGTCACAAGTGTCTTCTGCTGTAGATACGTGCTTTGCTACGTGGCGTTGTATTTTTGCAGTCGTGGAAAGCTGCATCTGCACGACTGCTGCTTGAATCTAGCAACAAAGTTCCTGATCAGTTTTCTTGTGATGGTCATGAAAAGTGTCTACTGATGTCGTTTGTCAAACTAGTTCTTTTATATTTGCAGTAAATACAAGGCACTCGAAAGTTTGATGGAAGACGCCTTTCGACAAAGTATGCAGATAAAAGAAGAGAAGATACAGGCGTTGGACAGCAGGTGCGTGCAGAATGATGAAGTGGCAGCAAGGTCACTATTCACCTGCAACTTCCCAGAGTTCAGTCCAAGTTTTTAGCTTCCTATTGCAGAACTGTCAGTGGACAATTTCCTCACAACAATTTGGCTCTACAGGACACCCGGTAGTGACACAACATTCTCTTCGATGAAAGTGCTGTGTTGTCTTCTTCACAGATTGGAGGAGTCGAAGAAGAGGAACCTTCAGTTGCAGTCGGAGAACAAGGCGATCAAGCAGGAGCACGAGGCGTTCCTGCAGCGGAGGGAGGAGGAGAGCCTCGTCCTGTCGGCCGACCAGTGAGTCTTCTGTGCGAAACCAGGAGGCAACAATAAAGTATTGTTGTGTCGTGAACGTCGTCCTGTGGGCAAAGGCTGCACGAGGAACTGACCAAACTTTGGCAAAGGAAATTCTCATCTTCTGGTGTCTTTTTGCAGGGCTTTGCGATCTCAACCGAGCGCCACCAAAGACATTTTTGAACTGAAGGACCGTCTGATCATTCTTGAAAGGGCGGTGAGTACACACACTTGTGGCTGGAAAATAAAGCACAAAACAGACTGTTCTTGTGGAGTCGTGTTTTTTTATTGATGCGGCCTCAAGTTCCGGTGTGTATTTGCAGAATGCAACACTTGAAGCAGAAAACAGGAATTTGACATCTCAGTCTTCCGGATTCCAAGACCGTCTTCGATCTCTTGAACACAGGAACGGCAAACTTCAGACCCAAGTATCTTCCAGCCAGGTACATCTCTTTCGCCACAAAATTTTCGCCTTCATTTTGATGAAATCGTTCGGCATCAGCTCACGTTACGGCAGTCGGTTGAGGCGCAATTGAACAAAAACAATCCAGAAATCACGGATCGGATTATTCTTCATGCAGGGCCAAAGTAACCAGCTGCAGTCGCAGTGCGCCAAACTCCAAGTGGAGAGCAAGACGCTGGCGTCGGAGAACGCGACGCTCAGTTCGCAGGTCTCGGCGTTGCAGAAGCAGCACTCGGCGCTCGAGGTGCAGCACGACGCCGTCCTCGGCGGCCACGAGGAGCTGCAGACGGCGCACGCGGGCCTCTTGTCGGACCACGACGCGCTGCAGCGGCTGCACGACCAGCTGAGCGGCGAGTACGAGGCGCTCATCTCGGAGCACGGCTCGCTGAAGGCGAACCACAAAGCGCTGCGGGCGGAGCTTAAGGATCTGCAGGATCAACACGCCGAGCTGCGCCGCGCCAAGGACACGCTCGCCGAGATCAAGGCCTCCATCGAGCAGGACAAGGCGTCGCTGCGCAACGAAAGCAAGTCCCTCAGCACGCTGCAGCTCGACTACATCCACGTCAAGGAGGAAAACATCCGACTGCGCAGCTCGAACGACAAACTGGCGAAGGAGTACCGCGGGCTGCTGGACGAGCACAAGGCGGTCAAGAACGAACACAACCAGCTGAAGCTGAAGCACACTGAGCTGCAGGGCACGTTCGCCGACTGCCGCGACCAGCTCAACAACATGGACGTCGACATCTCCAAAATGGCTTCACGCTGCGAGGTGAGAACGCCCACGGCCGCGTCACAAAGAAAAGCATAAACAGACAAGCAAACAGAACAAACCGGACCAAACACATGGTTGTAAGAAGAGAATACGAGTTCAGTAGTATGGTCGCAAAATGCTCTGTGTTATTTTCAGATAAACAGTAAACTGTCTGAGTTTCTCGAAGAAGAGAATGTTGGGTTAAATGTGAACATGAAGGTACAAGTTCATGTGCAGAGTTTGAAGTTTATTTTGGTTTGTTCAGTTATTCTACGCTGATCTGCACGCGGGTGAAAACAAGTGCGACGCAAACAGGCAACTTTACAAATTGATGAAAGAACCGTTTTCTCCTCCATCTTTTGAAGGGGAAACTGTCTTGTTCGTTGCAAGGTGGAAAAACTTCACCGATTTCCTTCGCGTTTTCAGGCACTGACGCAACTCAACACCAAGTTGGAGGAAGAGAACAGAACATTGATGATGCAGCTTCAAGCCCTTCTGACACAAAACCAAGAAATGCTGACCCAGTCACTTGAATCTAAGGATCATTTCCACGAAGAAGAAAGAGCTTACATGTAAGTTGTCTTAAAATTTGTCCACAGGCTGCACACACTGCTTTCAGAATTTCAGTTGAAAAGTCCACTTTTTTTTCAGGGAGAAACTTGCCGAATTGAAAAGGCAAAAGGAGAAATTGGAAGAGAAGATAATGGAACAATACAAAAGATACGATCCTGTCAAGAAGAAGTAGTTACCACATTCATCACTGACAACTGTTTTCTGTCGATTTCGTTCCCTTGAGCATGAACTGATTTCGCAATTTTGTTTTGCTTTTCAGAAACCGCAGCTTTGGTGCTAATTTGGTTCGAAAAGCCCGGAATATGTTGGGGGTAAGTCGGACTTCGTTGCCTCACTGCTTGAAGGAGCTGTCCAAGAGTGTGCAGACAAGGCCAATGGTTCCAATGGTTCCGAACACAGCTGCACTTGCAGAGCCAAAGGTTGTCACTGATGGGACTTTTCCAGGGAAACAAAGGCAGGGAGAGAAGGACAACTCTGGGAGAAGTGACCTTCACCGGTGACAGTCCAGACAACTCGTCCCTGGGTTCCACAGGTGATGATCTTGATAAGCTATTTACAAGTAAGTGATTTGTTTCATCCTATGAAACTGAACCGCTTGAGGTGGCGAAGTCTGGTGCATGGAACAAGGTGTGTGAAAACTTTCTACTAACGACAGCTTTTTGGTGCGTAAGGGTGCATATCTCACATTTACTGACTATACAACAAGAGTGGACGGAATTCCTGGACAGATCTGAAGTGAAAGACTTTTTGCACACCACAACGTAGAATTATAAGTGACTTCGGTGTGCAGTGTCCTGTTTGACAAACAAGAACTAAGAACAAGATGACGCATGATTTTGGTGATCTGCTGATCACCAGCAAAGTATTTGTGTGAACGTTCTGCAATTCTTTGACTAATATTCTGTTCTTGCATGACTGGTGTGCATTGTGGGTTTCAGAAGCCAAACCCCACCGTCGGAGTTCCGGAGACTTGCTGGATGGGTCCAATAAATTGCGCAAACAAAATAAACTGCTCGCGAAATCGACCACAGCGTTAAGTTTGCTGAAGGATGATGAACAAAAGCAGAAGTCGGCTCTGAGTCTCCGAGGTTTGACACTTGCAGTTGTTTATTTCTTGAGGTAGATTTGGCTTCTTGAGCTGCACAAAATATTTTGTGGTCAGTGAGACGGGAAGCAACACAAAAGCCCATTCACAAAAAGATCGTACCTTTCCGGCGAAAATACACCTCGAACATAAAAACTTTGTGCAACATTTGTGCGACACCAAATTGAAACCTTTTCTTCGTGTCCAGGCGCGAGGTCGACAGACGACCTGCTGGACGGAGGGGAGGCGCCCAAGAACTCCGCGCGGGACTCGGATTCCGTCTCCTCCAACTCCAGCTCGCACAAACACCACGAGTGGCCCAACAGACCTCGTGAGTATCGACAGAGCTCTGCCGATGAAAAAAAGCGCGGTCGGCAGCAGCAAAATGATTATTTCCTGTCTTGTCTGATTCTGCCAAGTGTTGACTCTGCATCACTTCGATTTTGCAGTGAGAAAACGTCACCTTTTGGACACGGGGCTGAACGGCTCCGCAGGTGAGTCGCCCATAGAGACACAAACTAGACGTGTCTGTTTTTGCCAATGCTGGTTCATTGCGTCACGCGCTGCATGCCTGTCGCAATTGAGGCTTCAGTGTTCATTGCTTGATCACACGGCGCGTCGCATTCGGCTGAACATGTGTGGTTCGCACAGTTTTGCTTCGTTCTTGCTTCGATGTGGAACCGCCTGCTGGTAAAATCTCCAAACTAACGTGGTGAGGTAACTTTGTGTACACACTGACTTGCATCAGCGCGAATATTCCAGTCAAACGTCCCGGATTAACCCAATAAGATGCACCTTGTTGCTCTAAAATGGAGCATCAAAACTTGTGGTTGTGACTCTTGCTGGTGCAATGGGACGTGAGTCAGAAAATAAGGCCCTTTTTGGGGTGCGTCTTGTGCTTGAATACGATACGGGTGTATTCTCTGCGCGCTCCTCGGGATTTGTTGCTGATCCTTGTTGGGCCTCACACGTTTGAAAGGTACTCGTCAGAAAGGTGAACTTCAGAACGTTCTTCCAGGGTGGGCCCCCCTCCCGTTTGCATGAAGAGTTTCTCAGTGGGCTGAAAGGCCTTCAGAGATAAGTTTGAGGGCTGATGCTGGGAACCCCGCACCCCACCCCCGCGCAGCTTTTTAGTCTCCAAAACCCGAATGCAGATTTAGCACCCCGAATGTCCGAGGCGCATGTCGTCGGTAAATGTTCTTCGTTGTGGTTTGCTTCGACGAACGAGCGACGCAACTTCAGTGTCAAAAGGTGGTTTCCGTGAACGAACTGTTTGGTTGAAGGTTGTGGCTTTTGAGAGCAATTCCGGTGTTTGTTCCTTGAACAGGACAAGTCAGCAAGTTGGATGTGAAACATTTGTTTCTCAGCATGGTGTGGATTCAAGCTCAGCTTAGCCTAGCATGCAGCGAGTGCTAAACTAACACGTTACTAGTCAGTCAGTCAGGTCACACGGTTAATGGGGTGTTCCCCTCCTGTCAATTTTGACAGGGAACCTCTTCTTCGCTGTTATAGGACGACAGGGCTCGGTGAGTAGCGACGACCCGAGTCACTCGCACGAGTCGTCGCTCGAACTGAGCGCGACGACGCGCGGTGCGCTGCAGCCGCGCAGCCCGACCATCGATCTGGACAAGGACTCTGAGGAGATGATCTCCCTCATGCAGTTCCTCGAGGAGAGCGACCGGTCGCCCAAGTCACGGGTACGAGCGCGAGTGGCTGTCACCGTGGATCCAACTTGTTGGTCAAATTTTGCAACTGTGTGAAGGAAGGTACAGGTTTTGTGCAAGACTTCTTTCACCTCATTGCAGAGAAAACTGCTCCTCAGCAAGAGCATCGATCCAGATACATTGCACGAGGAGAACCTTGAAACAACGCAGATTCAGATGTCCACGTCTCTCACGCCCAAGTCTCCGGTTCTTGAGAAGGACGACGACGAACCCATCACAGCGTTCGGCAGGAAGGACGGGTCGCGAGACGACAGGGGCATGACTTCCTCAAAGTCGGAGGGCAACGTGGCCAGAATGGCTAAAGACCAACAAGACGCGGGTCCCTTGCATTTCAGTGACCTGACACATGACTTTGCCCTTACAGCGGAGGGCACTCCAGGAACTTCCAAGTCGGCAACGTCGGCTCCCAGGACCGCGCCCCCGCCTTACAATCACGAGCGCCTCCGAGCGCGACAGCGTGGCGGCAGCTCGGGTAGTGACGGTTCGCAAAGTCAGTCGAGTGCGGGTCCGTACAGTCGATACCAGAGAGGTGACGGTCAAGGCAGAGAATCACCGCCGCCCTATGTCAAACAGCTGAACTCAACCTACGTGGCTCCTGAGCGCGGAAGCGTGATGCAGGACACTCAGCTGAACGCATCGTATCCTGGGCGCGCGGCACATTTCCAAAATGGCGGTGGAATGTCCAGGCAAAGTAGCGACAGTAGCGTCACCTCAGATCCCATTTACAGCACCATTCCAAGAAAGACGAACAATACATACACTGCCAGCAGTGGAAACATGCCGTCCAGAAAGCCACCATTTGCGCTCAATAACGAAACCGTCAACGCAATGCCACGACATAGCAACAGCGCAAACTTCTCCAGTTTGCCACCACCGAAGGCTGCTTTCCCCAAATCAATGTCAGCTGACCAGTTGGGCGCTTCACCGAAACAAAGTCGGAAGTGTCCCGCGCCCAGAGCTCCGATGGGAAACTTTCTGGAGGAGAAGGCTCAGAACAGCGACTCGGAAATGGCATCGCAGTACACGCCGGGAAATGTGCGGCACTTGGTGCAGAACTACCAGAAGTCCGTCCAACAGACGCGGCCTGTGACGCCGGGCGTCTTGCCGCAGGAGGCACCGGTGCCGCCGCCGCGCCGGAGTCGCCCGCTGTCGGCCGGGCCCGTGCGCTCCACTCTGACCCCAAACATGAACCACTCCGCGCGTGCGCAATCGGTGACCCCCGATTATATCCCGTCCGACAACGCGCGCCCTGGCAGTGCCAAACAGTTGCCTGCGCGGCCTGGTGACGGGAAGGCACAGCAGCTGGGAAGGCCAGGATCCACGCTTCCCAGACTGAACGGAAACGGAACTCCAGAAGACAAAACCAACCCGAACTCCGTGTGGTACGAGTATGGCTGCGTATGATGGATTGAAGAAAATGTGTCGTCTTAGTTTTCGTGTTTCGACAGTTGTACGTGTTGCATATTCTTTACATTTTGTATCATGTTTTGTGATGGTATTTACAAGCATAGTGCACGATGTCAGATTGAGGCTTCATAATTTTCCAATTGTGAACTGCTTTCCGAAGTTTTGTCTTGATCTGTCACACGGTGGTGTCGTCCATGCAAGTGCGTTACAGCTGAATGTTGTTTTTGAACTGAAAACAGAGTTTTTCCAATTTCTGCCACGGTTGTTTCGCAATGAGTACCATTGCTTCTTGTGAACAAGGAAAAGTGTCAAGGAAGAACTTGTGGTCAAGCGATATTTTCGACACAAATGCTCGAATCCTGTTGTGAATTGAAATCATTTGTACAAATAAATTATGAAAATACGTTTTTGCTCTCATTGTCTGTGCCCTTCTTCCCTTTGCTTCAAGGCCATGTCGCTGAAAATGCCACAGCTTGCACACGAATAAATGTGACCGTTTGACAGGAGAGGGCATTTTCGGCATGTTGGGTGGCGAGCAGCCTTGGGTTGTGTTCTGGCATTGCGGAGGTTGTGGTCTTCAACGGGTGGGGATTGGCATGGGGTGTTACAGCAACACACAAACTGGTGAAGAGGGAGGGACGACTGTGCGTTCATCATGGATGGTGACGAAAGTCGGGTGGGTGAAGAGTCCACAATAATTGTGTGTGGTCATCACCCTGCCATCACTGCAAAGTGCGCGCTTGGAGACACGCCCGTGATCAATGTGCAACAGCATACTTTTTTTTTGGAACTGGACCTGATCGTTCCTCCCAAGTTAGCTTTTGGCATGAAGACAGCATGAAAAAAAGCTCTGGATAATGGGGTGAAAGGCAAAACTTTGCGGGGTTGCTGTGTTGCAGACGCTCTGCAGGAAACAACTGGCCACGGACCTTATATTCTTTGTTGGAGATCGTGACTGCAGTGGCATGCTGCCGATTCCAGGCAAAGCAGCATTTTTTGTGTGGAAATAACCATGATTCATGGGTCAAATAAAGTTCAGACAAAGTACGTTGGCGTTGCAAAACACCTTGACACAACTGACTCATGTTGTGAAATGCATGAAGGACACAGACAGGTGTCTGAGTTGTCTGTTACTGCAGCGCTTGCACGGGTCATTTCATGAGGTAACCCTGTTTTCCTTTCACAGAAAATGCCACAAAAACAAGTTGTTTACATTCTCACGTGGTTCCGGTCCCCCTCCTGGGACATGTAAACATCCGGCAGCGGCGCGCTGCACTGTGGGTAGCGAGCAGGCCAAGGTTCCCAATTGTCAACGGATTTAGGACACTCTAAATTCGCTTTTGTGCAGCAGCCATGGAGAAATCTGTGCCTTCAGACATGCAGGCACATTCTTCAGAGCACAACGTCGTCACCCTAGAGCTCAAAGATGGTAAGTTGAGATGTTGTTTCACACTCTGTGCCTGAAATGGGACCCTCGATCATCGCGCAGGTCTGGAATCCCAGTTCCAGGTCAATTTTGGCTCCCCAGACTTGGATATTCAAAGAGCGAACAAAATATTTGACACCAGAGTCAGCAGATCTAGAATCTATTGCTGTCTGCTCCGAAGCTTTCTTTAGAAATGGAGAGTGAGAAAGTTTCCCCGAGACCCGTTTTGTAGACTTTTTTTCGCGAAGGTCAGGCAAGCGAAACCTGTGCATCACGATTGTGAAGGTTTGAATCATCATCTTGTGCTGGAAAAATCTGAGTCCGACCGTGCGTCATGACTTTCAGTTTGATTTGGCGTGATGCAGACAGAAATCAGCGAAGTTTGATGTCCTTGAGGAATGTTGGTTGCTTTCTGTGGACAGTAGACGAGATCTATCTGGTCCGTGTGGATGGGGGGGATCGAATCTGTGATGGCGGTGGTGACGCTTGACTCATCATCTGACGGTTACGCAAACTGCAAAAGAAGCCATAACTTCATCAACCAGTCACATTTCACTTCCTTTTCAATCTTTCAGCGTCAGGGATGGGGGATGTCAGACTCTCAGAAGTGGCATCAATGGGAATTGATTCCAGGAGCACTGGCGTTTCTTGGACAACCCTGGATCTGGGCAGGGCAATGACCTGACCCTTGGGGGGGGGGGGGTTGGAAGAAAAATCTAACGCACAAAAGCGGATGACATACAAGGGATGACATACTCGTACATGTTTTCACCTCCCCTAAATCCACTGGAGTACGGCGGAGGCTGCGATCCTGCTTTCTGGTATTTCTGACCATCGCGCTGCGATGGGGAATCTGCTCAAAGCTGGTATTTTGACAACGGCCGTTTCCCCAGACGGGGATCTGGGCACCTGGTGAAAAGACTTCGTTCGTGAAAACGCTGATTGTCCCAGAGCTCAATCAGTTTGCGGAAGCTTTTCTTTTTTTCCTTTATCCTGTGAAAGTAAAATATTCTGCTTTGGCCGTTGCACGCTCTGGTGATTGGGTACGTATTTGTGCTGAAATGAAATGTCGTGCTGAATAATCGTGGTGAAATGTCTTGAGCAAGGCCAAAGTGTTCTGCTTGAGTGACCTCGTATTCCGTGGAGTGTTTTTTTGGACTGGATACTGGGCACAGTGTCCGTGCAACTCCAGATTGTGAATCTTGGTGCTCGTGTTTCGAGCCCAGTGTCATTCGAAGAACTGTTTTATGCGCGCAGTTTTGCATTCTGCGCGCTTGGTGTGGTGCAACTGGCCCCGGGGGAGGGGGTTTGCAGCCAAAGTTGTTTGTGCTCAGAATTAGATGCTGATCATCACACAGTGAAAACAATTTATTCATGTAGATCACAATTGCACTTCCACCCACCCACCCCGTATCAGGAAAAATTTCAGAAACCAAATTTGGTTGAGGAAAGAAACCTCACGCTTTTGATTGGCCCAGCCTTGTGTCTTTTGAGGATTTAAGCGGCGACAAGTTCGGTAGTTTCAACAATTGTATTTGTCTAGTTGATGAAACACTGCTTGGTTCGGGAACTCCTTGGGGGCGGGTCAATCTTGACACGAAACCCCCAGCATTATGAGTACCACAGGACAGTTCGACCACACCCCGCCCCTCTTCCACAAATCTGGGCTCAATGGGGTTTGGTTTCAAACAGTACGAGAAGAAAACGTGAACACACAGGGAGGTGGGCGTCGTGCGTTTTTGCTGCGTCTGTTGACCCGCAAGAGAATATCTTTTTATTGGTCTGCATCGTTCACAGCTGAATGATCTTTTCTTGAAATTTGAAACGACAGTCGACTGTTTTCCAACCAACACCGTAATTTTCCTGTTCGCGTACCTGTTGAGGAGTTGCTTTGTTCGTGTCCGTTGCAAGTCGGTGCATGTGTCTTGTCTTTTTTGAACTTAATCAGGCATTGTGTAGTGCAACAAAGCTTTGGGAAAAAAATGGACATTGATATTCCGCGACACCCGCATGTTTGTTGGGCTGGTGTTGCCAGAGCACGCTCCAATCTGACAAAGCCATATTGACTGAGGACCGAGGGAGGGGACGTGTTCTGCGCGCTGTCGCTGGCTGTTGCTTTGCACGATCGAAGCACTTATCGCTGGCTGTGGTTTTGTGATGTCTGGGCCTCCGCACATGTGTGGGCTTCAGTCGTGGTTGTGCGCCGCTAGAAGTAGCACGGGCTACACAACTCAGCTGTTGTGTAGCATCCGGGTTCAGTCTATACTGCGCGTATCGTGCTCTCTGTCTACTATCGGGAAACTTCCTTTGTTCTGTGAGGAATACACGAGATAAAAAAACCATTGTTGTGATCGGAATATCACCTGGTTACATTGCTCTTGGTCCTGCATCAAAGCGGACATGGTGGTTAATATCAGCTGTCACATTGAGGAGTGTCTCCTCGAAGGTAAGCGGCTTTGTTTGTTCCACACTTTGTTCTTGTTCGTTCGCATCGTCGGAGAAAGTGTTTGATGCGAGAAACTAAAATTTGAAGAACTTGCTGGCTTTGTGCAAGCTCTCTTGATTTATTTGGTGTGGATGAACCAACTGCAATGTCCGGGAGCGAGACTTTCGCTTTGTCGCATGCCCGTGTCCATATGTGAACATAGCCGTGACATTTGAAAGGAAATCTCGTTTCCACGATCATTTGCGATTCACAGGAAAATGATGACACTCGAGAATTGTTATCATTTCTGGTGTACGAGTACGTTTGTGGGCGTTTGCCTTCAATTAGTAGCAGCACACGCGTTGTCGTCGGAAGTCCAAAATGAGAAAGTTGTGAGACAAGAATAGAAACTTGCGTTCTAAATATGGCTTCGGTCAAGTTTGGAAAGCAGCTTTTTCGCTGGACTCAAACTTTGTGTTGGCTTGTAATGTGATATGCAGTTGATGCCGTCATCATATTTATCGTCATTTGCGAAGCTCGAGCCAGGAAAGCCGCACCGAGATGACGTGGGCAGTGCACTGTTGCACTGTGTGATTGTCACGTCCCTTTAAATGTTCTAGCTGCACCTGTCGGTGAACCATATGCTTCGTGGCTTCCAATACGCATATTCGATGGATTGAACAGAGGCCACAGCAACACCACAGCAACAACAAGTTGTGTTCATCACCGAAATTCTGATTCCCAAGTGCATTGAAGGAAAGGCTGCAAAACAAACATGTTTGCCATTCATTGGAGCAAAACACGTTTGTTTACAAGTTTCCGTGGACATTGAAAGAAATTCCGCGAAAGATATCAGACATCAGACTGTGTTAAGTTGTATGGACTTCTTCAGGCTACGTGGAAACGGGTTAGAATCTGCAGCCTTCCAAACAAAGAATGTGTGCTTCTGAGAAGCGCTGGTGAACAGCTTCACTTCCAAATAGTGCGCAGTCTACTTCGAAGGATAACAGTGTAACGATCCATTGATTTTGGACGTGTGGAAGCCGGCTCAACTTCCAAGCCAGGAGCAAAACAGGGACAAAACGCAAACACGGGAACAAATATCAAGGTGTTTTTGCACTGGATACACATTCCGAATTGTTGATGTCGAGCGTTCCAAACAACCAGCAGCGAAATCGGGCAAGAAACTGGAAGGTTTAACCGCTGTTCAACTCAGGAGACACAAACGAGAGAAGTTCAAAAGTATAACAGCTGTTCTTACTTTGTCGGTGCCCAACTGAGAAACAAAGGACAAATTCAAGCAGATACCTGGACTCTCCGGATTGTTTTAAACCAACTGGAACGGAACGCCGCACAATGGTTCAGGCAGAATACTCGCCAGAATATTCACCCGATTTCTTCCCAGGTCAGCACGAGCACTTCAGAGGTCGATCTCGATCTGACTCGGTCTTACAGGAACAGAACTGCTCTGACAGAAGTTCGATCTGGTTGAAAACTGACAAGTTTGGAAATTGGACCACGCAGTTCACACTGGGTCGCGATGTTTTCGTTCACCAGCAATTACGAATTTTATGTTCAAGACAAAACAAAGGACGCGACATTTTGTGTGATGCGTCCTTGTGTAGGTTCGCGATAGTAGATCTAGATTTGATAGATTACGACCGTGGTTCACAGGATGCTTGTGTGGTTTTTCGTCGCTTGTTGATCTGTTTGTACTCATCGAATGTTTTGTTGTCTCCTTTCAGTTAACATGCGAGGGAAGGGGAAGGTGAGCATGGAAGACTTCGAGCTGCTGAAGGTGCTTGGAACAGGAGGTAAGTCGGAACTTCGACTTTGGTGGTGATTTTTAATTTGATCTTTTCATGGGATCGTAGCTTTGCTGTAAAACAACGGGATTTCTTGTTACATTGGGCATTCACGATGCGAATGCTTTTCTTTGAAAACTTTTGAGGTGACTGCTTGTGACTCGCAGAGCGGTGGTTCTCTGCACGATCTGCACAGTTTTGTTCTGGTTTGGGAGTCTTTTGCGTCCGATCGAAAGTCATTTCGAGGACAAGAAGAGGATGACAAGTTTGCGTCAAAGAATGGCAGCCTTCAAGTTTGATACTTCTTTGTTGGGTCTGCTCTGACGCGGCATGGTCAATGGCCTCACACCTGAGCAGCACTTGTTGTTCAAGTGAAATAAAGTTTGGTTGGAAATGGTCCTGTTGACCAGGCAAGTGCACTTGTGTGATGCATACAATTCTCAGCTGAGTTCAAATGTGCATTTGATTGTTGAACGTTGTCTCAAATTGTCTCAAAAAACAACACACAAAACAAGAGAAATGAATCAGACAAACAGGGACGCCATGTCGGGTCACGCTATCGAGTTTGCTGTCTACTGTTAAGATTCTACTGGTTGAATTCCTTGTTGTTGAACCACGAGGAACCGAAAAAATTTCCCCGAACGTTTTCTTCCTTCATGACAAACCATTCCGCTTGTGACCAGAAAGATGTGCAGTCCTCACAAAACGAAACTCGCCGTTTGATGTCAAAACCAAGTTTATGCCTGTTGATTTTCGTGCCCAACTGACGCCCTTCTGCAGGTGTGCATGCGTGCGAAAGTGGTCAGAAAGTTTCTCTTTTTTGTGCTTGTAGCTTACGGCAAAGTGTTTCTGGTGAGGAAAATTGGGGGCGCCGATCACAGAAAGCTGTACGCCATGAAGGTGTTGAAGAAAGCCAGCATCGTCCAGAAGACGAAGACAACAGAACACACAAAGACAGAGCGCCAGGTGCTGGAAGCGATTCGCCAGTCTCCGTTCCTCGTCACCCTTCACTACGCATTCCAGACAGAAGCCAAACTGCACCTCATATTGGGTAAGTGTTTTGTTTCCTCAACCTGCGTGCCGCCCTCACCCAGTCCAACGGCCCAGACCGAGTCTGACTGGTTGGTCAGACCTGCAGGAGGTAGGCATACAGACACTTGAAGGTTCACCTCTGATTCTGTTGTCAAGAACTGTCGGGTCCCATGGAAACTTGAGTGAAACGCTGAAAAATGTTCGTGAGCCTTGTTCAGTCTATCAAAACTTCTGCAAGCCAATGTCTTTCTGCACAGCAGACAGTCGTTTGCAATTGTCACGTTGTCGTGCACGGAGTCCATGAACTCTGCTGGGAAAACCACATTGAGACGGGAGTGTGAGACTCGAGGTGTCTCACTAACACTTTTCAGCCAGCTTGGTCTGCCGTTCACCTGGACTCATTGTGCCTCTTTTGGTAACTCCACCCCCCTCCCTGGCAAGCTGTTGACTCGTATGGCTCTCATGTCAAAGATGTCACTGGAAGCCAAGATGCCTGACTCTTCTTCCGGAATCAGACATTCATTGGAACCTTTCAGGCTTCCGCGTACGAGTGATGAAGTCTTGTTGTTTACGACGAGGTTATGCAAAGGAAACCTGAACGGACTGTCTTACCAGCAGCTCGGTGCGACTTTGGCAGCAGGTGCGTTGTTATCACCTGCGCGCCGAGACGAGGCAATTCGCAAGGGTTTTCGATTTTTTTTTGCCGGGAACCGTCGCGTGTGTCTGTGCCACATGGTGTGACAATTTGCGCTGGGGCCCCTTGGCGACCCTGGGACGGATCCGAGCCCTTGTTTTCCAGACCACTCAGAGACAAATAGCACATTCCAAATCTGTTACCATTCACAAGGCGATAATTTTGATGAAGGAAGAAATTTAGATATCCCAGTTGGACAAAAACCAACAACGCGTGGTAACCTTTTTGCGCCGTTGTGCAGTTGACACTGGAGAATTGAGAAAGTGGCACACCAAATCGGCGAGAGAATTTACGGTCTGCAGATTATGTTGTTCTGGCTGTTTTTGACTTTATTGTCAACTGGCAAAACATTTTTCTCCTACGTAGCTTTTTATCAGCCGCGGTAGCGGTCTGATATTGGTTTGCCCCTGTATCCCCATCCATCCGTCTTGGGCAGACAAAACCTCCGTTTTACCCCTGTTCCAGTGATCACAGACTGGAATCACAGTGGGTGCAGACACCCTTAGGGGTGCTGTACACGTTGCATATGGTATCATTTTTTTCTTCTGCTCTGATGATGAAAAAATGACATATGAAATTACAATAGAAATGCTATAGATTGTCTGGGTTAGGGGTAACTCGGACATTGTCCAGGATACCTCCCCCCCTAGAAAAATTTTCCCTTCCAACTTGGACATTGTCTGGGTTAGGGGTAACTCGGACATTGTCCGGGATACCCCCCCCCCCCAAGAAAATTTTTCCCTTCCAACTTGGACTTTGTCCGGGTTAGGGGTAACTCGGACATTGTCCGGGATACCCCCCCCCCAAAGAAAATTTTCCATTCCAACTTGGACATTGTCCGGGTTAGGG
>JAAUXT010034321.1_pt1 | contig 19986 bp, 24 predicted proteins | sample 7278171 | NCBI WGS metagenome assembly JAAUXT01 (sample SAMN14350112, study PRJNA611818) | marine sediment metagenome | isolation source: surface marine sediment (1.8m) | place: French Polynesia: Moorea | collected 2018-08 | reverse complement strand
GAGCCCAAATGATCCCAAATCAATCCTCATCTTGACCATGAAACTGCTGCTGACATTCTTTTGGAAGAGGCTGCCTATAGGTGATTTGATTTCGCTCACTCTGATTTCGCTCGCTTTTTCCAAAAGCTCACAAATCAGACCAAGCTCCTCAAATCACCTAAAAACCACGCGCTTCAGTATGACGCTGTCGGGTGGATGTATTGAGTTTTTGAAATCAATTCAGTGTTGCGCATTTTCTCACAAATGTGCAAGAGAACGTGCTGTCAAACCGAATCTGTGTCAAAACTATCTCTCTCGGTTTGGTCTGTTCCTCTCGCAGGGCTTTCAGAACAAGGTGATCACGAGCGGCAGGGAGGCGCTGGACCGCGTCGAGCAGACGCGCCACGCCGCCAAGACGGAGGCGGAGAAGCTCGGCCACAACGTGTCGAGCCTCGCCAACTACCTGGAGCCGCTCGCTGACGCCGCCATCGGACTCGCGTCCAAAACGGTCAACTCGCGCCACCAGCAGGTCATCCTCGACCAGAGCAAGACAGTGGCCGAGTCGGCGCTGCAGTTCATGATCGCAGCCAAGGAGGGAGGCGGAAACCCGAAGGCGACCAACACGCACGGCGCGCTGGACGAGCAGGCGGACGGGCTCAAGGAAAACCTGCAGGTGCTGATCCAGAACCTCGAGGAGGCGGCGTCGTCGGCCGGCATCGTCACCAGCATGGTGGACTCGATCGCCAAGGCGATGGCTAAGGTGAGAAACTTGGAAGTTCATCCGTCGGACCCGACAATGTCTGGACGGCTATGCTCAGTTGTCTGCGTCGTTTCTTGCACGAATTTCGTCGTTTGTGCATCAGCTGCTTTTTACTCACATTGTTCGAACTCAATATTCTCCATCTGAATACAATGAGTTCAATCTCCATCGAGAAGAGATCGTAAAAAAACAAAAAGATGAGGATCAAAGTGCGGTCGACAGCCAATTCTGCTCACACGTGTTTCTTGGGTTTTCTCCTGCGCAGACGGACGAGCGGTTGGCGGCGACGGACCGTATGAACTTCGTCGACTTCCAGACGGACATGGTTCGCCTGGCGAAACAGATCGCACGTTCGGGTAACGACATGGTGGTGAAGGCGGCGAGCAACCCGGCCGAGGTGGGCGCGCTCGGACACACGCTCGCCAAGGATTACGTGCATCTGGCGCACGAGGCTCGTGGCGCCATCGCGACCTGTCACAGCATGGAGGTGCGACGGGACCCCCGCTCTCATTCTCTGTCACTTCAGCTGCTTTAGTGCTGCGTGTGAAGACAGACGATGACATCCGGTTTACAATGTTCAACTTCAGATCGGAAACCGCCTCAAGTCGGCTGTGCAGGAGTTGGGCGCGGCGTGCATCGCGCTCGTGCAGGACGGAGGCAATCTGCAGCTCAACCCCAACGACGCCTTCGCCAAGAGGGACCTCAACGAGCACAACAGAGCTGTCTCCGAAAAAGTACGGCGCCATCAGAGCTTCCACCGCAACCGAGGTTGAGAACAAAAGAAGAGCAGATTCTGAAGTGATGTTTCGGTTGCAGGTGTCCAAAGTACTTGCAGCGCTGCAAGCTGGATCTCGTGGCACCCAGGCTTGTATCAACGCTGCCAGTACTGTGAGCGGGATAATCGGAGACCTCGACACGACCATCATGTTCGCCACGGCGGGAACGCTCAACGCGGAAGGAGAAGAGGCGTTTGCGGATCACAGGTGAGGGACAAACACCGGGCTGCCGTTCGTTGACCGGGGCTTCTTGTCTTTGCTCCAAATCTGGGCCAGTTGGCGCTTTGCTTCAGGTCAGGGTCTCAGCTTCTAACAGCTACAATGGGTGATGCAAGGCCTGGTACATGGGAAGTCATTTGAGTGCGACTTGATTTCGTTTGGTCTGCTTCTTCTTCATTTTGTGATTGTTGTGTCCACGTTGCCAGGTTCTTGCGTTGACGCTCGGGACTTTGAGTTGTTGGTGATGTTGGGCCGGTCTTCTTGCCACAGACATGTTCTGCAATTGAGTCAAACGACGGAAACAATGTGTAGACATGTCCCAGACCAGCTCAACCTTCTCCACAGCTTCTACTGTTGCTCGCTCCTTGTAGCTTCTTGTAGGACAGAATTCTGCAGAATAGTTTTTCTGTGAACTGTAGGGTATGGGATTGTAATTTGTTCTCTCAATAGGTTCTTGTAGTCACTGAAACAACTTGATTTTTTCTGATGGAGGTTCTTGTAGCTTCTCAGGAGCGGTACTCAATTTTGTGTGAAGCATGTCATCAGTACTTTCAGTGTTGTGTGCGTTCTGTCATTTGCTGGCAGCTCCAGTGCCACTGCACCTTTTACACAAACATTTCGTGGCATGAGGTAAGGCACTGCTGACGTGAGTTGTGTCGGATGCTGTCGACCAAGCACCGCTTCCGTGTTTCTCAGTTCGCATGATTCGTCTCTGTTCTTTCTGAACCGAACTGCAGGTTCGCCGCGAAGTTTTCAATGCATGAGAGATTGCAATGTTGTGTGAAGCGTTTGAAGACCTCTGCAAACCGAACAGATTGTCAACTCTTGCCTGGGATTTTGCAGGGAGATCATCCTGAAGACGGCCAAGAGCCTGGTGGAGGATACCAAGACTCTGGTGGCAGGAGCCGCGTCCAACCAAGAGGAGCTGGCTACTGCAGCGCAGAGTGCTGTTATGACCATCACCCGGCTCGCCGACAGCGTCAAGCAGGGCGCCGCGTCGCTCGGGTCCGAGCAGTCCGAGGCGCAGGTACCTGCCCCGCTCCTCTCTGCTTCCGCACTCCCTCATTTGGTTTCTGCCTCTTCTCTTTTGCGACCAGTTCTTTTTTCATTTGTGAAGAATCCCACACAATGCTTCCTTTTGGGGAAACCTGAAGCTGAAGTTATTCCTGCATGCGACATCATTTTGGTTGCTTCGTCGTAGTTTGGCACGTTCCCGTGGTGACTGGGCGCACTGTTCATGTCGTGTTTTGCGCTGCCAGGTGCTGCTGATCAACGCCGTCAAGGACGTGGCGTCGGCGCTCGGTGACCTCATCAGCGCCACCAAGTACGCGTCGGGCAAGTCGCAGCAGGACCCTGCCATGACGACGCTGAGGGACTCCGCTAAGGTTGGTTCCGCTTCACCGGCCACTGTGCGCCGCGAGACCTCCTCGCTCAATGTAGGTCCTCCACTACTCTACATCTCTGTGATGGTGGTGAAACCCGCCCACGTGTGTGCACAACGCGCCCGAGACCTTCATTCGCAACAAGCACTAACGAGACGGTTACAGTAAAAGTCTTGTGAAAACACCTTTGCATTGCGTTCGTCCAGAAAGCCCAGACCCTCGCAGCATCAGTGTGCACCTGTTTTCTGTGTGTTTTGTTTCTGCTTGGTTGAGTACTTTTTGCACGGAACTCAAAACACACGAACTTCTTGTTTTCATTTTCACTTGGTTCACGCACAGCGTCACGCATTACAACAGACTAAAAATATCGACAATGTTATACCGTTGAAGTATCGTCGAGTTTTGCGAAAAGAACACAACTACCCTGACAAGCAGAAGTTCAGGAAATAAGTCTGTCTTCCTCTTCACGATTCATGCCTTGGTTGGTTGGTTGGCCTTTTCTATTGGGCAGCAAATTATTTGCATGAGAAAGTCATCACGTTTCTGTAAGTATGAGACATTTCATGACTTTTTCATCACTGAGGATCCGTTTCGAATTCCTGAACTTCGTGTGTACGGTCTTGCTTCCCAGCATACACGGTAGTTCAGCGTTGAACAGCGTAATATGGAACCTGTTTCTTGCATCATTCAGAATGAATTTTTGCAGGGGAACACTTGCTTGGCAAAATGATTGTTCTGCACCTGTTTGTGATGTGCACAGAGCTGCGTCGTTTCAAGTGGATTCAAAATGTTATAAGACGTTCTGAAGATGCCAAAAATAAACTGCAGTAAAACTTCACTGTATGATGTTGGGAAGTAGACGAGCCGTCGACAACTAATTCTTTCACAGTCATGTCGAATCAAAACTTTTGCATGTCTCAGGACTCTTCTCTTCACCGCCAGTCGTTCAGCAAATAGAATTTCTGCCAGCTCGTGTGCCAAGAACATGTTTCTGTTGCCTGTTTGCGTTCATCGAGAGAAGGCACGCGTGTTGCTGTGGGGTGTTTGGCGCCACGTGTTGCAGCCACCACATCGCGAGTTGTCTCCTCAGGTGATGGTGACGAACGTCAAGTCGCTGCTCGAGACGGTGAAGACTGTGGAGGACGAGGCGGCGCGGGGCACGCGCGCCCTCGAGTCCAGCATCGACGCCATCGGGCATGAAATCAGGGTGAGTGGCGTCGTGCCTCGCCTCAAACAAGGCTCGCCGTTTTGTTTGTCAATCCGTTCACTCTCTGGCAGTTTTGTGCATCGCAGTAGCCCGTGTTTCCGTCTCCCAAAAGCTGAAGTGCAGCGACTCATCCTTCAAAATTGCGCTTTCTTCCCAAATTGCAGAAGCGAGTTGAGATCCGCATTGTTTTGTGCATCAGAGCACCACCAATACACGCGTTCTTGGCAAATTATTCAGCTCTTGTCGCCCGAGTCAAAAATCCTACGACAGAGAGCGTTGTCTCAGGTGATAGAAATCTAGTTGTCTGAGCTGAGGCCCGCTGCTGATGATCAGATATTCATGCGATGCGTTTCCCTCAGCCAGATCAGATTTACCAGCTGGCGGCTTGAATCATTCATTCGAGAACCTCGCATTGAGTTTGCGGGAGTTCATTGGTGCCTCAGTCAGAAAACAAGGAATATTTGTTGACAACCTGTGCGGGTTTTGTCAGTGACAAAAACAGTCCTCTCCGGCCGTGGACAACAATGCATCCGTTTGGTCACTACAAACACAAAAGGTTGCAGCTTTGCGCTCAGTTTGTGAAAACCTTTTCTCCGTCTACAGTCGTATCAGTCAACTGACCGGGTGGAGAAGAAAGTTCACCCCGAGGAGCTGATCCGCGCCACCAAACCCATCACCGTCGCCACCGGCAAGGCGGTCGCGGCCGGGAATTCGGGCAAACAGGAAGACGTGATCGTGGCGGCCAACATGGGTCGCAAGGCCGTCGCTGACCTGCTCAAGGCCTGCAAGGTGAGAGTTCGTCGACTCGTTACCAATGGTGACTTTCCAAGCATGATTCAACGAACGAGGTGTTTCACATCGCCGTGGATGCTGCTATTTGCAGGGGGCAGTTTTGGTGACGGACAGCCGCGAGATCAAGGCTAAAGTGACCCACTCCGGCCACAACTGCGCGGCGTCGTACAAAGAGCTGCTGGAACAAGTCAGCTTGGTGAGTACTCAAGTTGTTGCTGCTGGCGGTGTTGGAGAGCGTGGGACCGACCCTCGCTTCATTCTGCAACAAGCCGAGGCTGACGTTGAAGCTCGTTTCGCAGATGGTGCAGCGAGGTCCGACTCCGCACGACAAGCAGAAGTTGGCGACGATCTCGAAGCGCGTGGCTGGAGCCGTCACTGAGATCGTGCACGCTGCAGAGGCTATCAAAGGTGCGTGTGCTGCCTGTTTCTCGCCTCCGAGAATGTTGAGTTCTGCAAAGTTACTTCTTAAAATGCTTGACACCCCAATTCGACACGTATGTTCTGATGAAATACCCGTTTATGGACAAGTGTTTCATTACAAAACCCATAAGAGCGTTCTTTGAGTGTTTTGTGGCACTTTTTGTGAAAAGAAAATTCAAATTGTTCGTGCTTCGGTTTTGGCGCATCTTTCTCCCGACTAACATTATTCAATAAGATTTTTTTTGTTTCGTGAAAAGGCTTTTCTTCGTTTGCAATCAACTAATAAAAATCTTGAGATGATGAGCGAATTCTTGTGACGTTGAACTGTTGGTATCGTCCTCGTTCTAATGTAAATTGTAAATTGTATCCTGTTGAGCAGATGTCATGCCCAAAGATTCCCCCACACCAGAGCGCAAGCGTCCTCCTCCACCTCGCGGTAACAACGGTGTGTTGCACACGTCGTCTTGATGTTGTCTGTGACTCGTGCATTTGTGACATCCGCTTTTGTTGTTCACTTGGTTTTGTCCGGCCAAAGAAGATTGTTCCCCGTCTTTGTTTGAAACTTTTCATTTACCCAGCCCCAGTTTTGTGGTAAATCAAAGATCAAAGTTTTGTCGTGTCGCCTTGTGTTTTTTATCGTTTGACTCATTCATGTTTTGATGTGTCGTGTTGAATGATTGTGAATGATCTTGTCTTTTTTGTTTTCTTTCGGATTTCTAGATGGTAGGTAGAAAAACTGCACATTGTGCAGATGGCACAGACGTACAGCTTTCATTTTCATTTTCGTGGCACTTGGTAGCTCAGAAAGCTTTATCGTGAAAATCAGAATTTAGACACGATCTTTTGAACGATAATGACTCAAATGTGGCTTCCCAAATCTGCTTCCTTGCTTCACGAATCTGACTCCAAGGCAGCTTTTTGCAAACTACATGACACGCGTGACTTCGAAAGGAAACAGGAACTAACGCGGTTTGTTTGACTCTTCGCATGGCATGGTGAGAAGGTGACGCGTACTTGTGAAAAGCACCGTTGATGAATCCCGCGTCATTGACAGGTTCGGACTGGGTGGACCCGAACGACCCGACGGTGATCGCCGAGGCGCAGTTGCTGCGCGCCGCCAACAGCATCGAGGCGGCGGCGCGCAAACTCGCCGAGCTGCAGCCGCGCAGCCTCCCCAAGGTACGCTCGCTCGCTTGCTCGCTCGCTGCTCGGCGCACTGCACGAACCCAGAGTTCAGCTTCAGTTGCGTTTGTTTTGATGGCACGAAAGGCACGTGTTTCATCTGCCTATGTACAGCGAACAAACCGTGTGCCATTGAGACTGGAGTTTTCATTGCTGTCTCTTCCACGGATCAAGGTCGATCTGTAGTCGTGGTAGATGCAGTGACATGCATGTCTTCCGCTTGGCTGTTGCACTAGAATTAAATAGAAAGACTTTCCAAATCTGCCTCTTTCTTGCATCATAACGAAGCCTTTCTCAGCCCACCTAGTAACAAAAAAGGGTGTAATCCTCAACTTCCCCTACTTCAGTGATACTGTTTTGATTCCAAATGTTGTAAATCCTCAAAAATTGTGCTCTTGAACCTTCTGTGTTGTAAACTAAAATCTAAGGAGACTTTTGTTTTGATAACTTGTTCTTGCATGGTGTCTTGTTTCCTGCTTCAAAAATTGAAACAAAAACGACGAAGTGAGGAAAACAACAAGAAATTACTGGATCAGAAGTCCCGAATCACTGGTATCACACAACCGACCGGGAACATAGATGGTGGAAGTCTTGTCTGATTTAACAAGCTCTTTCTGCACTGTTAGAAGACCGGCTGCTCTCTGTCAGATATGTTTGATATATTTGGTGGTTTTGCTGGATTTCTACCGTGTATCAAACATGTCATGTAGGGGGCAGCACTGCAAATGAGAAGCGCTGTTGTTGCTGCTGCAGCGACAGGTTGCTGGGAAACCCACTTCTTGCTGACACCGCGTCGCACATCTGCTGTTGCAAATGCTGCTGCAATTAACATCACATCTGCTGCCACTGTGATCTGCGTCCACGTTTGAGAACAGCACGAAATGTTTCGTGATTACGTGCCGAATTTTCGCAAAGATGAAGGAGAAACAAGCTCGAAGAAAATCACAAAGGAACTATCCCAGTCCTGTTACGTGTTGCGTGGTTGTTTCTTTTTCTTTCTCTGTAGCCTGTTGTTTTTGTTGTAGATCTAGGTAAGGTGTCACTCTTCTCTTTACAAGCTATTTGATCACACGGTCTCATTTTCAGTGATTGTCTTATCTCTCCGAAAGTCGACAAGACCAAATCACCGTGAGAATACTGGCCACGTGACCTCTTGAGCAGGAGAAATTGAGCAGAAAAAAAAGGTGTGAAAGATCTGAAGGTCCTCCCCTTATTGTCAACGTGAGAACAGAATTGAAGCTTTTTGTTCTGCGTTGCAGCTGCCGAACGAGAACCTGAACTTCGACGAGCAGATTCTGGAGGCGGCGAAGTGCATCGCGGAGGCGACGGGCGCGCTCGTCAAGGCGGCGTCGTCGGCGCAGCGCGAGCTGATCGCGCAGGGCCGCGTCGGCGCCTACAGCCCCGACCTCGACGAAGACAACCAGTGGTCGCAGGGGCTCATCAGCGCTGTGCGTGTCCTGTTCGGTTTCTACTCGATAAAGATGAGAGAACCCTGAAGAATTTTCATTTGAGGTGTCACTATCACAAAAGAATGAATATGCTGACGCTGGGATGGAAAACAACCAAAACAACCGTCGTTCTTGAGTTTGGCCAAAGCAGAATCACGTGCCTTGTTCCGCCAACATGTGTCGTTTGCCACCCGTTCATTGAGTTCGAGGCTCCTTTGTTTCAGGCTCAAATGGTCGCCGCGGCCACCCAGAACCTGTGCGAGGCAGCTAACGCCATGGTGCAGGGTCACGGAACCGAGGAGAAGCTGGTATCGGCCGCTCGCCAGGTGGCCAGCTCCACCGCACAGCTTCTGGTCGCATGCAAGGTGAAGGCGGACGCAGACTCGGTCGCCATGAGGCGGCTTCAGGTGAGGCGCGCGAGTTCACATTGTGACGCTGCGTTTGGCATTTCAGATGCCTGAGTGGTTGTTGGTATTTTCGTTTGAACTTACTTTCAACTGCATTTCTTTTACGGGAGCTGGTATTTTCTGACGAAGTCAAACGACAACGTTGTGTTTGTAGGCGGCGGGTAACGCGGTGAAACGCGCTACGGAGGCGTTGGTGCGCGCCGCGAAGCGCGCGAAGGACGGAGACTGGGACGACGAGGACGGAGACGTCGCCATCAACCAGAGGATGGTCGGCGGCATCGCGCAGGTGCGACTCGCTTCTGATTGATTTGGCGGACTGAAGGCGCGTTCTTTATTGAGTCGGGGGTGGGGTGTCAAGAAGACGAATTTTGTATCAAGCAAGTACTTCCCCTGGTAATTTTCCGTCGACAAGCACATGTAACTGAGACTTGCTTGTTTTGCGCAGATGATCATGGCTCAGGAAGAGATCCTGAAGAAGGAGAAGGAGCTGGATATTGCAAGACGAAAACTCGAGTTTATCCGCAAGGCCAAGTACAAGGACCAAGCCACTGATGACGAGGAGGAGGGGAGCGCTTTCTGAACGGAGTGAGACGTGTCACATTGAGAATCATCGGTGCGAGGTTCTGTGTTGTCGTTGACCTCTCATCAGAAGTCTTTGAATCAGTGGTCACAGGTGTCACGTGCAAAACTGCACAAGTGTACTTGCTGCTGTTACGTTTTGGCGCTCGTTGATGCCCCCCACAAAACTGCTGCAGAATCTTATTTTCTCAGCAAGAGTTACATCTTCATTCTTTCGTCGATCAGTCTGGAGACTTGAAAAAAAAAGTTGCAGGTCAACTGGCAGTGTGAAACGATCGAAGTTCAAGTGTCAGTTTGAATCGCATTTTCTGACCGACCGTGCCCGTTCTTGTTCGAGTTTGTTGCGTGTTCTATCCAGTAGTTTTTGTCTGGACGATTGTCCACATGTGAAAAATGGCTCTCAGCTGGTGCTTGTGTCAACCATGGGACACATAAAGAGTGCTGAACTTTACCTGAACCTCGATGCCTTCAAGACACTTTGATTAATTCGGTGACACAATTTGAGTGGTCATATCTGCTATTGTTACACGTTCGCGTCACACAGATAACGTTATCACCCTGTGTCTCGAGACCAACTGGTCTGTTTTGTGTTGTTCAGTTTTGTCGTTCTTAGGTCAGTTCATAGTGTTGTGCAATTCAGAATTTTCTCCTTGAACATGGATAAATTATTTTCAAAGGTGATTGCGAATCTGCTATGTTGTACGTATTGTTTGTGCATCGATAGTTACCACGGCCAAGGCGAGTTGTGCATGTGCTTCGTAGTTCTCATAACCTGATGCCAAATAATCGCTAGAATGCGACACACAATGTCTCAGTTTCTCTAAACGCGTCACATACTTGTTGCCCACCAGTTTGATCTTCAAATGCACTCTGCGCGTCACCGGGCTTTTCAAATTGTTACAATAGGTCTGTTCGCTCAGAGAGAAGCAAGCAACACGAGAACAGTTTTCCCCTCAAAACACCAAACAGAAGCTTTGTTTCATTACAAAATTTTGCGAGTGTTGGTTTCGGGTGAGTAGAAACAAGCATTACTTCCTCAGTATTGTGAGCCTCTCTTCCGCCTCACAGACAGTGCGCTGCTTTGGTTTTTGTGGCAGACGAATGAATTTGTGTCAACTACATGTTTATCTTCCACGTGTGCCCAAATTGTAACAGCGAAACCTTTTACAATCAAGCATAATTTTCACGATGGTGCTATGTGTTTTTCTTCTGTGCAAGAGATGACACTTTTTTGTCCGCATTACTGCATTAATTAGACGGGGAGAGATCTTCTCAGACGAGGTTCGTGGTGACAAATACATCGAATGAGCTGCTGAACATTTTTGACCTTCGACAGAGAAACCAAAATTCGAAAAGGAACATATCGAGGCCGATGTGTCTTGCTATGCTGCAAAGTTACTGAGAAACCAATACATATCATGCTTCGTTGAATGCTGTAGAACTATTAAATCTGTATGTTTCTATGGTGATCATTTAGAATAATCTGATTTGTACGCTCCAAATCAATAAACAGTTATTTACAGCATGGAGGTTTTTTCGTTGGTGGCACCAGTCGAAACATGGAAAGACTTGAAGCAACATTGATAAAGTATTTTATGTGCGTTTTGTGATGAGTTGTACCGATTTTTAGGTGAATTGAGGAGGTTGCGCAACCGTTGAATGTTGCTCAATTTTCAGACCAAAATGATGGGCAACCGAAAAAATCACCTTTTGGCAGGACAGAATGTGAACACCTGTTTCTTGGTGAAGATCAATTTAAAATTTGGATCTTTGGGGTCTTTTTGAATTTGTTTGGGTCAAGGATAATGCAGAGCGAAGAATTTGTCAAGTTCAAAAGGTTTATGTTTGTGAGGGGAAAAGTTCAGATTTTTTGGGTTACAAAATTTTGACTTCACCACCCAAAGTGGGCAATATCTTAGAACACAGAAATATATTTGATGAAGAATGAATAATGGATGAAATGTAGTTGGGTGGGCAAACATTGGACTGGTGTTGTTCATTCTCATTTTCAAAAATTTGCAAAAAGTTTTTGTGTGGGGTCAAAATTTGGGTACATCAGGGATTTTAGGAAAGTATTCAAAATGGACATTTGGCAAACATTTTGGTCTGCCTTGTGTGTATTTTGGTGACAAGTTTTGAGGTGTAGATAATTTGGGTACATTTGGGTGCATTCTAAATAAACACACACAAAAATTTGGTTGCATACATTTCAGTTTATTGCATTTCAGTCGCTGCATTTTGGTCACTGTGCATTTCCTTGAGCTCCATGGAACTATATTTCAGGCAGGGTTAAAGTTTGGGTGCAAATTTGGGATTTCAGGAAAGTGTTCAAAATGGATATATTTGGCAATGATTTTGGTCAGCTTGTTTTGCAAAGTCTTTCTGAGAAGAGCACTGAGTGGTACTGCCAACAGTTTTTTCAGCATACATATGCCAACTCAGTGAAGATGTCCCACTTTGTCCTATCCACCCCCGATCCTACATATGAGTACTTCTCACCAGACTGTTGAAACAAAATAGTTGCTATGGCAATGAGACACAGTGATTACCGTACTGTCTCGTGTATAAGACGCACTCGTGTATAAGATGCACCCCAAGTTTTGAGTGAACAAACTGCATGTTTTCAACATACTCATGTATAAGACGCACCCCAAGTTCAGCTTCTTCAACCCAACTTAAAATCTCTCAAATTTAGAATCATAATCTCCAAATAATTCTTCCCCTCTTCCTCAGTTAGTCTTTTATCTGTTTTCCAGTTTGGGTCTTAGGTGCATCTTTTTGTTGTTCCAGTTCATAGTCCTCCTTCTACAGCTCATTGTGCTATCTATCTTTTGAAGATTTCAAGCTCACAGAAGATTTTGTATCTCAAACAATCTGAACATACTCATTACTCATTACTCATGTATAAGACACATCCCTTCTTTTGCTGTCTGATTTGGGGGCAAGAAAGTGCGTCTTATACACGAGACGGTACGGTACAATGAGAGTTGCCTTGGCACCAACAATGAGCAGCCCACACAGCTTCATAAAACCAGCATTTGATCCTCTGACAAAACAGGGTTGCAGCACCATCACCAAAAACAGCTGTCACTGATAGTGTTCATTGTACCTACTTACTATGATTCTTGTAAGTTGGAGATCTGGACAAAGCTGCTGATTTGTATCATGATCTGGAAAACCCACAATGGAGTGATGATCAGTTTAAATATTCTATGCACAAAATGATTGAGACATGAGTGCAAAGTAGTGAAACTTACTGTGATTGTTGGGTGTGTCAAGTTCCCAAAAAGTTGGCCCTCGTGTTCAGACTGACCATTCCTTTTATCCAAAACCATCGACGCACACGCCTGAACCCCATACAAAGTGTGCGAAGTGCATCTGAGTCTGATTGCAGCCAATGCATGCTAATTGCACTGGCACTCACTCTGATGCTGACAATGAGGCAGATGTTGGTGCATGTATTGGTCTCGGTGGTCAATCCAAATGTCTCATTGAAAACACCAGGTAAAGACACAACGAGTCAACCGAGACGGATTTCACGGTTTTGGCGAGAAGAGCCCATATGGGGGCAATTGGTAGGGAATGGTGCTGGCCTGGGACAATTGGTCTGCATTGTCTACCAAGTATATGGGGTTGCCCTATCTCAGCAACCACTAAAGGTGTAAACAGTTTGCAATTTCTTGGCTTTTGGTTTTGTTACATTGTGGACCAACAAAAAGCAAAAGGATAATGACCACCAAAGCAAACACCCCGGGGACTTCGCACTTGCACAAGTTTGCCCTATGCACTGCTTCTCTTGTTTTGTAATTGGGTTATGTACACAAGGTACATATCATTTGGGTACATTCTGAAAAGAAAAATATTCAAATTGTTTGAAATTGATCATTTGTGCATTCTGGTGTTTGGGTCACTAGATCTATCTTTTGGTTGCTGTGTACTTCGGCTATGTGTTTTGATTGCAATGTTCCGGTTGTTTTGTTTTCTGGTGGTCACTGTCCTCAAATCACCGGGAAGCTCCATGGAGCTATTTTTTCTGTGTTGGCAAAAGCCTTTTGCGAGTTTCCGCACGACTTCGTCGTCAACAAAAGCACGTGTGTGGAGGAGATTCCGCGCTCAGAACGAGGATCTTGAGGCGGAGTTCCCCGCGAGTCACGTGACACAAGCCACACACACACAACGGTTACTTCTCTTGTGGCGAGAAAAGAGTTTTTCATGAGCAACTCATCCAAAAATCCTGCTCCTTTTGGCTTGGACAACACGTTCAAAGTGTTCTCAAAAATCTACAATGCGCTCTATTGCTCCAAGAAGACACAGGTCAGTGAAAACTCTCCTCTTCAGCGGAACACAAGTTTGAAAAAGTTTTCGAAGCACTTGCCTTCGAGCGAAGCGTGTGTCGATGTCTGTGGAGTCTTGACTGAGTTCTTGGGACAATGGGCCGGCACGCTTCGATGCGAGTGTCCAGTTACCGAGACACGTCAACCATTGTGTAGCGGAGACAGGGCTGTGCCACCCACGTGCTCACACTTGAAGATGCACAAAAGAAAGGTGACAAGCTGAGGGTGCCTGGATAAATCTTCAACATGCTTTGATCTGTTGTGGCCAGAAAGTTTTCGCGAACAATTAGAATCTAGATTCTGGATCTAGATCTAGAAATCTACCCATTCCATCGTGCGGAGAGCCTTGATCTAGACCGGTGCGGAGTTTGCCGTCGTTTTCCGACATCTTCAGGTTTTCACAGAAACTTTCAAATGTAAACAGGTTGACCAAAGCACACAAACACACACACACACACACACACACACACTTGTCGACTCTCCACTCAACGCAGGGTGCTTTGATCACTTGTGTCGGTTGGTGTCTCAACCCTTGGAAGTTACCTCGATGTCGACAATTCTACAACCCGAGGAAATGTTGCAATAAAGAGTTTTTATGACCAAATCTAAGTCCTGGTTGTCTGGCCAAATTTTCATCAAACTGTTCGTTCAGAACCCAGTGGGTCCCCACGTGTCTTTTCAAAAGAAAAACATTTGGCGGAAACTTTTTGCCAAGTGCAAGCCAGCACATTGCCCTGACATGTTTCGTGTGTTTTGTGCAGTGTTTTCTTCAAGTGCGAATGTCGTTGACAATTCGTAGAGACTTACGGTCGAGGTAAGTTGAGAAGATCTTGCCAGGTAATGGGTATATTTTTGAATCCTAGGACAAACAAATACTTTTTTCTGGCCAATGTCTTGAAAGGGAGAGCGTTTCCGCGAAATTCAGAACTTGAGCTCCTCGTCAATGGCAGGCATCACCGGGGATCTTTGTTCGTTCAGAAAAGAGCAGGTGCTCTGCAAATGTTTTCCTGAGGACGCGCAGATCTCTAGATTACCTGCAGCGCCTTTTATTCTCCACGGATCTGCGATGCAGCGAAAGGCCACAAAAAGTGACTTGTTTGATCAATGTTGAATTGAACGCTGCAGTCGTCCGAGTGTTCTGCACTTCTGTGATGCACCTGTTCCAGCAGTGCATGCTCAATTGAACTGTGGGTATGGTGCCCCTCTAACACAGAAAGAATTGAAGCTACCAACTGGCAAAGAAAAGAAAAAGAAATAAAAGGGGAAGAAAAAAAACAACCCCCACCCCCATATGCAGACATCAATTTGGGAGGGGGGGGGGTCATTTGTGGGCGATTGGTTGGTTCGGATATCTGGCTGGCCTTGCCCATACCGCACTACCACCAGATGCTCTGCCCTGAGGGGACATCACACAATCCAAAGTTGCAAGAAGATACGTATTGTGAGAGAGACAGAAAAACAACACCATAATGATTGGGGGAGCAACATTGTGGTTTCATTCTTGCAGAATCAACCCAGCTGCTCGCCAAAAACTTAGGCACGATTCGAACGCAACATTTAGATCTACAGTTGGACTTTCAATACTGATGGCGGCTTTTTGTGTGCACAGTGTGCCGAAAGTGTCTGCGAATGCGCTTCAGGAAAACAACCCTGGTTACAAAGCGGAGAACAACCCAGCCTTTGCCAACAAAATTCCCTTCCAGACAATGGGTAAACTGTGTTTGCCAAGGAATTGCAAAGAACCGCAGAACACCAGGGTTCATCCCTATATTCATAGCCATTTAGCAGCCGAACACAAGACACAACATTGACAGGTGCACAATGGCTTCTCGCATGCATCGCTTGCTCAGTGCTGGACAAATATGGGGTTCGTTTCTGGGCACCTTTTTCCAACACAGAAATTCCTTACTTTGTTCCGTGCATTTTGGTGGAAGCTACAAGTTAACAGAGCAGAGAGACAGCCATGAAGATCTGTTAAGCGGTGTTTTCCCAAAGCGTAAGTTGATTAGAGGGAGTACGTTACCACCGTGACCCGACATTGTGTGGAGGTCTTGGGAAAACTTCAACTTCGCGTGCTCTAATGCTGGGTAATGAGGAGCCAAGGAATCCTCTGCGAGTCTGCGGAGAATGCGCCCGTTGCTGTGTTATCTTTGTTGCTAACAACCAGAGTAAACTCGTTTCGGTCGGGTTCTGATGGCTTGCAAGCATTTTACAATCATGATGCTGAAACAAATTCGGACACAGGTGTGAGAAGAAAGTTGCTTTTGGCAATTTTTTGCACCCACCGATGCAAAGCATTGGCGCATCTCACAGACAAACATTCAGAAAAGAACATTTTCGTCACTGAAGAACTGTCACACACCGCAGCATCTCACCAAGAGGTCGGCACAAGTACAAACAGATTCACTTCAAAATGTTCCCCAAGGCAACACACACGCACACACACACACACACACAATATTTGTACGTGTGTGTGTGTGTGTGTTCTGGCATTGTCTGTAGACAATATTGAATGTCTGTGGGACGAAGAAATCCCGGGCGTATCTTCACGTGCAAGAGAACTTGTTTGAAGCTTGTCTGAATTCGACAAGCCTAAGTTCTTGTGTTTGTTTGCTCGAATGAATATTTGCGTGATTGCATTCAATTCATGTGTTCGGTTGCTGCAGTACGACAGGTGTCATTTCTGCACCTCCGACTTACAGTCTGTTGCACACCTTGCCCACTTAAGGTGCGGGCAGGTGGAAGCTGTTGTCACGTCTGGTCTTCGTCCACGTCACAGTGGTCCCGAACTGCTGGGCAGTTGTTGTTTGTTGTTGTGTTGTTTGGCTGAAGGTCGAGTCCGTTTCGAGTCTGCCCCGATTTCACGTGTCTGTATCGGTCTCGCTTCTTGTCAGGTGACACACGCCCACCAAGGACACTCTGGTCTGGAGGGGGAGATGTCGACAAACATACGTACTTGGGGGTGAAGGGAACATGGAGGGGGCTCTGGCGGATCCAGAAAACATTTCAGAGGTCAGCCCAAATGATCCTCTCTGAAACTTGCACAGAGACAGGAGGTAGCCTTTGTCACTGAAATACAGGACACACGAATACAGAGGAAAACGCTCCTGCTCTGAAACACGAAGAACATCATCAAATCTTCGATGTCGTTTCAAAACTTCCAGGCACATTCCAGACAGAAAAATATTCCCACCAGATTTGCACCCAACACACGAGGGGTGCCAGACGGAAATGGAAGTGCACGAATATGGAACCGTTCTGGTAAATCTGACAATTGAGTTTGACATCATGTGAGTTCGGCGTCCCGTTGAAATTGTATAATTTAGCTCAGCGCAGTCTCCTTGTTTTTTTCGAGCCAAAAAAAAACAAACAAACAAAAAACACCCGAGTTCGAAAAGGAAAGCCAACCTCTCTCAGTTGAGATTTACGTGCAAATTGGCGAACTCTTGAACGGAATGCTGTTGCCAGATCGTGATTTCAAATTTTCTTGTGTTGATTGTTCCCAGTTATCAGGCAAACGTTTGTGGGACACACGAGGTTCGCACAAGAAGAACTGTCCTGCTGTACGCAACGAAGAGAAGGATGACGTGGTGGACCCAGGTGGATGATCGTTGTTTCAACAAAATCAAGGACACTTCGGCTACCTGTCGAGCTTAGGGATCATCTTTTCGCAGCTTTGTGCGGGAAACATCGGATCGTTCACAAATACCGATCCCTGAAAAGCAGATTAGCAGGTGATCAGCTTTGTCACCTTTGCGTTTGGGAGAAAGACCCGGTGGAACAATGCAACCATTGTGTGAAACAGGGTCAACAGTGCAGTGCAAAAAGGGTTCGTCAGAAGTGGTAGTCCCCTCGTGTTGAAGAGTTGGGCACATCTCTGACGACACGAGAAACTTCCATTCGGACGGAACCGAGATGGATCGAGGCGGCATCGCTCGAAGGATTTCTTTCAGCGTGTTGCTGCTGCAAGTGATCTGGCTGACGAGACTGCAAGTGGCGGCGGTTGACAAAGGTTTTGAACTTTTTTTCAAGACTCAGAAAGCCACATTTCACAACGTCACTGTGAAATTTGAAAGTCCTGTTCCAGAATGGTTGAAAGGAATCTACGTAAGTTGAATTTTGTTCTTTTGATTTTGTTTGATGAGAAGCAAATGTGTTGAATTTCGTCTTGTGAATGTGGTTTTGTGGTAGGGTTGAGGAGAGGAAATTGTTTTGCACCAAGGAAAGTTGGGTGACTTTTTATTGCCACATTCGCAAGTTTTCATCAGAAACCTTGTGGTCACATCACGATTCTGAGCTTCTGTGGCAGCCAGTCAGGAACAAAGCTCTCTCGAGATCCAGATGTGCAGGACGCGCTCCAAAGTTGTGGCCGTGATTTGGTCTCTTGCTTCCCTTTGTTGCAGATTCGCAACGGTTTGGGTCAGTTTGGGATGGGCCAGAAATCGTTCACTCACGCTTTTGACGGCTACGCAAAGTTGTGCAGCTGGACATTCGTCGGAGGCGACGAGGTTCGCTTCAACTCGCGCTTCGTGAAAACCAATTTCTTCCGCGCGTCCAAAGCGCGAGACGATGTCGCTCCGTATCTGCTGTTCCAGTCCACTGTGCCTGGCTTCAGCGTGTGGGAGAAGGTGCACGCCCTGCTGCACGGGATTGACAACACGAATACAAATGTCAAGAAGTATCACAAACGGAGATCCGATCGAAAGGGCAGAACAGCGGACTATCTTGCTCTGAGTGATTTTTGGCACAGTTACGCTTTCAACCCGGAGACTTTGCGGACGCGGGGCAGGGTGATGCCGCGCGTTCCCGGAGGAACTCCGTTTGGGAGCACCCTCCCCCTGCCCTCCTCCTCCCATCCTGTCGCGGAGTTCAACTCCTCCAACCACATTTCCTATGTCTCCATCATGAATCCGCTGCCACTTGGGGAGAACAGTATTCGCGTGATCAGAATCAAGTCTGCGAGAGTGCGGCAGATGATCGCCAAGATCCGGGTGTCCCAGGTTCCTTACATGCATTCGTTCGGCTTGTCGCCGAACCACGCGATTGTGTTCGCTGCTCCGCTGTACGTGAACATAGCGCGACTGATGCGGAATGCAGAGCCCGTCAACAGCCTGGATTGGCTCCCAGACGAAGCGATGAAGGTCTACGTGGTGAACATTCACACGGGCGAAGTCAGGACCTTTGTCACCGAGGCTGTGTTTCCAATGCACAACATCAACTCGTACGAGCCGCAGTCCGGAGTCATCGTCGCAGACGCAGTTGCGTACCCAGACATAGCGTTCATGAAGGCTCTCGAGATGGACACGTTGGCGAACAGAACTGCACGAAACCTGATACCGACCGATTCACGTGTCACCAGATTCACCATCGACCTGAACGAAGGCACGATTCGGCAGAGCTTCTTCGAGACGTCGCCCTCACTGAAATACATCGATCACTTGGACATGCCGAACATCAACGAAAAGTACCGCCACAGGAAGTACTGCTACGTCTACGGGCTGTCCCTGAGATCAGACGGTGTCAATCTGTCCAACACCACCATTGTGAAAAAGAACGTGTGCGAGGCTGGTCGGGACGCGGCGTGGTACGAGCTCAACCACTACCCGACCGAGCCTTGGTTTGAAGCGAGGCCCGGCGCGCAGAGCGAGGACGACGGAATTCTCCTCAGCCTCGTCCTGGACGGAGAGAAACGTGCCTCGTACCTCGGCATGTGGGACGCAAAAACCCTGCGTCTGATCAACAGATGTTACGTACCGAAACGGATACCGTTCACTCTGCACGGAGAATTTTTTCCAGCTCACTAGAACACACGCACACCCACAAGCAGACACGCACGCACACGCGACAGATAGCTTGTAATTTTGGTCCAGCACCAGAAGATTTGAGACACTGGTTTCATTTGAAACACGTCCACAAGGGATGCGAATCTCTGAGTGTTGTGAACCACACGTTGCTGTTAATTGAACACTGAATAAAGACGGACGACCCCGCAACTTGGGGACAATTCCGGTAATCTGTGGAACAATTTGTGGACAAAGGAAACTGACAGATTCTTTGTAACAGTCGGACTGCTGGCGTGATTGACGCGTTCTTTGCAGGTAAGCAGGGAAAAGCATCTCGAGCGCGCAGGATTTTGCTTGCGTTCAGCTTGATGCGACTGCACTGATTTTTAAGCGTGTGGTCGCCCAAAGGGCCGTGTACCACACGCTTAATGTAATCATCATCAGTCTGTATGTGTGTCCGTCCGTATGTGTAAAGCGGGTCTAACCAGGGGGGGGGTTGGACCCACTTTGGGAAAAATGGTCAGTGAGCATCGCTGATCTCATTTCTCATTTTTTTAAATGATCAGTGGTGGTCACTAACCATTTTTCCCAAAGTGGGTCCCGCGGGGGCGCGGCCGCCCCGGGGGGGGGGGGGGGGGGGGGGGGGGGGGGGGGGGGGGGGGGGGCCCCCACTCGCCCCCCGCCCCCCGGGCCGGGGCGGCGCAATCCCCGTCAAATT
>JAAUXT010014159.1_pt1 | contig 19986 bp, 27 predicted proteins | sample 7278171 | NCBI WGS metagenome assembly JAAUXT01 (sample SAMN14350112, study PRJNA611818) | marine sediment metagenome | isolation source: surface marine sediment (1.8m) | place: French Polynesia: Moorea | collected 2018-08 | reverse complement strand
GTGTCAGAAGCATACCGTTGCTTGTACAAGATCCAATGGTGACATTGTCTATGAGAAATGAGGAAATCTACAGAACAGATAAGAATGCACATTAACAAACGTGTGAAAAGCTTACCGTTCAGATAGGAATGTACCTGGTTAACATTGCATAATTGACTACTAATGACTTCGACGCAGATGATGAGTGAAAATGTAACCGTCCAGGGTGAAAAGTGCACCGTTCTCATCGAAATGCAGATATGAGTCAAAACGTGCCCGTTCGGGGTGAAAAGTGCAGTGTTGTCATCAAAATGCAGATACGAGTGAAAACGTGCCCATTTGGGGTGAAAAGTACTGGGTGGCAATGTTGGGGATGAATCCAGTAGAAATAAGTATACCGTCAGTGTCAGAAGTGCACCATTGGTACCCCGAACGGTATACTTCTGAGCACAGCAGGGTGCTTTCTGCTCAAACGGTCAAATTCAGTGTCAGAACCACCTATAGGTAGTTTCCACATGGACGACCGTCGAGTCAGAAGTGTACTGTTACGTTTTTGGACCCTACCCTTCTGACTCGCCAACACCGTCTCGCCCCAGTGTTCTCACAAAGCCAAGGAGCCCATCTCTATTCGTTTTGTCAAGAGGCATTGCGATTGCGCAATGAGATATCTGAAGATCTTTCTGCACCCAAGAGTGCTCGCACAGAGACAGAACTCAGCGACTTGTGCATCCCTCCTCACGGCTTCTGGAGCCTATCTGGGCTCACTTTGTCTCAAGAAACGACTCAGTGCCCACTGAACGCATTTTACTTGAATCAGGCTCTGCTCGGCGCTGATATTGAACAAAAGTTTGAATCCCGTAAATCAAGGTGGAACTGGTCCAAATGTTTCCAAGTACAATCCAACCGCAATAAAATCTAAATTTATGTCGTCAATCGTGACTTTTTGCAAACATAAAACAAGCTGTTGCGCATCACGCGCGGTTTCACTCCGAGTTGCGCTGAGGTTCTGTCGTGAAAAATCTGAGAAACTCTTCTTCGCCTGGGATTCTCACAATTCGGGAAATTCCAATCACATTTGATCAAACTGGAACACAAGGCTCCGCCGGGTCTCATCCACCAGTGACAAATGCGAGAGTTCAAATTTTGAGGGAGACAGGAGGGCCTGACTCATCTGACCCCAAAGTTCCTGAGTTGCAGTGTTTGCCTCTGTTGTAGAGAGGCATGCAGCATATTCTCACCTCGGCACGAGCTTTTTCTGTTCCTTCTGGGTCACAGAATTGTGCTCAGTTTTCCCAAGTTTTCACAATGTTGTGCAAAAGGCAGTGATGTCATGGGTTGAGTTCAGGCCCAAACACCCGTCACTGTGTTTCCCATCCGTGCTGTGTTCCTCAACTTGCACTTGAGAATGTTCATCGGCTTCGGACACGTGCGCATTTTGCACGCACACTTCACACACGCACACCTCATTCACACACATACGCACACACAAACACAAACACAACAACAACAACAATAACAACAACAACAACAACAACAACATGTGTTCCCCGCTCTTTGCTGTGTTCAAGGACGTGCACGTTTTCGGGTTTAGGCACACGTGCATTGAACACACACCTGAACACGCACGCACGCACACGAACACACACACACACACACACACACACACACACACACACTTGTCACATGTACGTGCATGTGTGTTTCTTCACATTGCAGTGTTCCAGGACGTGCACGTCATGATGTTCATCGGGTTCGGGTACCTGATGACGTTCCTCAAGCGCTACGGCTTCTCGAGCGTCGGCTACAACCTGCTCATCGCGTCCCTCGTCATCCAGTGGGCGACGCTGATGCAGGGTTTCCTCCATATGCACGGCGGCAAGATCGTCGTCAACATCATCACGTGAGTCCCGCACGCATACCTCCAACACACACGCACCCAGACTGCACGTCCAGCTCACACACACGCACACACGTCGCGTGGTCTCCTACACATGCACGGGGTCAATATAGTCGTCTATTCATTACGTGAGTCGCGCACGCATACCTCCAACACACACGCACTGCACGCACATCTGATGTACACACGCACCCACTCCACGCGTACTTCACACACGCACACACCCAAGCTAGGTGAACACACAATGCGCACGCTGACAGACAGACACATCACAGCACACACATTCGCACACACACATACACACACTATACACACAGACACCGACACCGACACCGACACCGACACACACACACACACACACACACACACACACACACACACACTGTCCTCTCTGCAGTATGTTCACGTCGGACTTCGCCGCGGCCGCCGTGCTCATCTCGTTCGGGGCGGTGCTGGGCAAACTGTCCCCGCTGCAGTACGTCCTCATGGCGTTCGCTGAGATCGTCGTCTTCGCCCTCAACGAGTACATAGGACTCAGCAAGATCAAGGTGCGTGCGTGTGAGAGGTATGCGTGCACTTGAGGTGTGTGTGTGTGTGTGTGTGTTCAACGAATGCATTGGACTCGGCAAGATCAAGGTGCGTGCGCGTGAGAGAGATGCGTGCGTGTGAGAGGTGTGCGTGCGTGTGTGAGGTATGCGTGCGTTCTGCAGTACCTCACGGCCTTCGCCAAGATTGTCGTCTTCGCCCTCAACAAGTGTGTTTTACACCGGTCTCAGTCGTTTTGGTGCGTGTGTGCAAGAGGTGTGCGTGCGTGTGAGACGCATTCGTGTCCGTAAATTCAGTGAGCTTGGAATGATTGGTCCCAAACGGGTCTGGACCCCTGACCAAACTCCGGACCCGGCCTTGACCCCCGTCTCCATCTCCCGCAGGTGATTGACGTCGGCGGCTCCATGTTCGTGCACGTGTTCGGCGCGTACTTCGGGCTGGCGTGTTCGCGCGTCCTCTACCGGAAGGACGTCGTAGACGCCGACCCCAAGGACTGCTCCATCTACCACTCAGACGTCTTCTCCATGATAGGTGCGTGCGTGTCCGAAGGTGTGCGTGCATGAGACGTGAGTGGAGGTGTGTCTGATGGTGCGCGAGCAGGCGGAGGTGTGCGCGTGTGTGAAGTAACGCAATAGAGATGTGCGTGTGTGTGACGGTGTGCGTGAGACCTGATGATTGCTCCTGACATTCCACTCCAACATCGTTTTCATGACAGGCATGTGTGTAGTGTGTGTGTGAGCGTGTGTGTGTGTGTGAATGCAAGCGTGCAATGAGATGGAAGTGTGCTCGCGTGCTTGTGAAATGTGTCTGGACACACACACACACACACACACACACACACACACACACACACACACACACACACGTTCCCCTCTCTCTACCAGGCACGGTGTTCCTCTGGCTCTTCTGGCCGTCCTTCAACGCGGCCCTGGCTACGGGCGGGGACCAGCACCGCGCCATCCTCAACACCTACTACTGCCTCGCCGCGTGCGCAGTCACCGCCTTCGTCGTGTCGTCCCTCGTGCACGACGAGGACAAGTTCAACATGGTCAGTACTCACTTCCGTTGTCATGGCAACACAGGTACTCACTTCTGTTGCCACGAAAGTATGTGTATGTACTCGCTTGCGTCTCCGAAAGAGCGCTCACATTAGTTGCCATGGAAGTATTCACATGGCACCATTGCCATGGCAGTTCTCTTTCCTTTTGCCCTATTCACTCAGACAAGATGGACAAGATGGGTCGTGAGGAGTCTGCTTCACGATATCTGTCTGTGTTCAACACGAACAGAACTCGATCAATCACAAGTGATCGACACTCAGAACTGTTCCCTTCACAGGTCCGTTCAAGTTGGCGCTAAATCTGTCACAACGCGTGCACGAATTTCCTGACCCTGCTATGGAACCACAATCAAAATTCATGCGGTTGAGTACCAGTGAATACGTCATAGATCTGTGAGTACCAGTGAGTACTCACGCCGCGGTCCCTCTGTCCGCAGGTGCACATTCAGAACGCGACCATCGCGGGCGGCGTCGCCATAGGAACCTCCGCCGACCTCATGCTGCACCCGTGGGGCTCCATGCTCGTCGGCATGCTCGCCGCCACGTTGTCTGTCGCCGGCTATCAGTACCTCCAGGTCAGTACCCACGAGTATGTGTGTGAGTATCTGCGTGAGAACGTGGGCACCGTGCTGGTTGGTGCACGTTTGGGGGCGCCACACTCGTTTGAGAATGCTCCCTCAGCGCCGTAACACCAGGTCTGTACCCTGGGGCACAGATCTGTTTCTACGAGTAGGTCCGTCTGTGAGGTGTCATGTCGTCGTTTTCTTTTCAACAAAATCTTTCGCGGTTGAAGTCGGACCCCTTCTGCACAAATGCTGGACAGGACCCGACCACACCCGGACCCTGAATCCCTGTGCGCCGGTTCAGCTTCATATCGAGTGTGATCTGTACAAGTTGAATTCAACCCCTTCTCCGACCTTCTGGACTGCATGACCCTGCCCCCACCCCATGGTAACCTTGACCTGATGGTGGCGTCTGTTTCAGCCGGTCCTGTACGAGCGCTTCAAGCTGCACGACACGTGCGGCGTCCACAACCTGCACGGCATGCCGGGCGTCCTCGCCGGCGTCATCGGCGCCATCGCCGTCGCTGTGTCCGACGTCGGAGACTACGGATACAGGTAAGTTACGGATACAGGTCAGTTACGGATACAGGTCAGTTACGGAAAAGGGTCAGTTACGGATACAGGTCAGTTACGGAAAAGGTAAGTTACGGGAAAAGGTAAGTTACGGACACCATGGAAACAAGTCATAACAGGGACGGACACCACCAGAGGGCTCACGTCAATTTTGGACAATTTAAACCACGGACATCACAAGTGCACAAGGCATCTAGGTCTCGTGCACTGCACACACTGCGTCCTGTCCAAGAGACAACAAGAACGAAATGGGCCTGAATCGAATCTGCTGTCACTCGCAGTCTCTTCCTGTTTTCCATAACGCGATCGGAGCTAACTAGGTCATAGCGACACCAAATTTTCAACAAAGCGGTCACGGTTTGCCTTCAACTGCATTCCCTGCGCTGATCATTGGCGGAGCCGCTAAGTAGGTCATAGCGACGCTTCCGGTTTCAGTCTGTACCGGTTGCTGCCGATGCGGGTCCCGCAGGACGGGACGGCGGAGTACGCGGAGCTGCTCACGCACATCAAGGTGGATCCGGGAGACGGGCGCAGCGCCGGGGACCAGGCCGGGCACCAGATCGCAGCGCTCGCCACGACGCTCGCGATGGCGATAGCCGGAGGCGCTCTCACAGGTGGGTGGAGAGGTGGGCGGGGCTCTCACGGGTGGGTGGAGAGGTGGGCGGGGCTCTTACACGTGGGTGGAGAGGTGGGCGGGGCTCTCACAGGTGGGTGGAGAGGTGGGCGGAGCTTATATGCGTGGGTGTAGGGGGGGCTCAGGTGGGTCTTGGGAAGTGGGAGGGGTAAGGAGTGGGGTTTTGCTGAGATGTATCGTGGGTGTGGAGGTGGGTGGGTGGGTGGAGTGGGCGAGGCTTTTGAGACTGATGTGGGGCTCTCAAGGGTGGGTGTGGAGAGGCGACGGAGTTTGGGTGCTCACGTGGGTGTGGGGAAGTGGGCGGGTATGGCCCTACCTTTCACTAACTTATGGGTGAGGGGAGGTGGATGGAGTGGGCGATGGGCGAGGGTGGATCAGTTCTGGGTTGGGGTGGAGAGGTGGCAGGGGTTCGTGAACGTGGGCGTGGCGAGGTTGCTCGGGGACAGGTGTGTGTGGAGAGGTTGGGCGGAGTGAGTGAAGCCATCACAGGTGGGCGGGGTGGGTGGAGTGAGAGGCTCTCTCACGAGGGTGTGGGGAGGTAGGTGGTGAGGCCGAGGCTTGTGAGACCTATTTGGCACTCACGGGTGGGTTTGGCGAGCTGGGTGGAGTTGGGCGGTTGGGTGTGGCTCTTTGACAAGCGGGCGGAGATATTGGAGTGGACAAGGCCCTCATGAAAGGGGATTGAGGGTGAACACCAGATCGCCTATCATAACGATGTTCAGCCCCATCGCCTGCGGATACACTTCAGGTTTGTTGCTGCGTCTGCCGTTCTGGAACCGGCCGTCCGGGGAACAGATCCACGACGATGAGGAATTCTGGGAAATCCCCGACGACGGTTTCCCCGAGGTGAGTGAGCTGCTGTGACGTCACTCTCACCTGACGCAAAGAGCCAAGCGATACTCACAAGCAAATGCAGCCATACCATCAAACAGCTAACAACCTGGAATGGGAACGAAGTACTGACCAAACTCAAGACCAGACCTGCTCACGCGATATTCTCGATTCGTTGCGTCCCTGTACAACTCAATCAACGGGCGCTGCATCGTCGCCTGCGACGCAACACCCACTGATGTGTGACGCACGTCAACACCAGAGTGACGAGCCGGACCCGTCAGATTCACCCGCTGTTTCTCTTTCTCACGCTTTTGTCAACTTCCAGTTTCACACGAGGAAAGCCAAGCCCGAATCAAGTCAAAAGCACAAAGTTCCTTGCGTGGGACGAAAAGGGGAGTAAAGACCCTTGTCAAGGGGGCCACACCCTCTCCTACCTTGACTGACCCTGGGAGCCACATCAGAAACCGCCAATCACGCAGACTGACCCAACTAACCACTAACACGTCGCTTTTTCCTTTGCGTCCGCGTGTGTAGGCACCTCCGCTAAACAAACCTACATCGCCCCCCATCGAGGACACCGACACCCAGTCCGTCTCCATGGCAACCGAGACGACGGCGGACCAGGTACCGGTAACCTTGGTTGCGATGCGCTCACTGCCGGTTGCCACGCCAACCAGCGACAGCACGCTTCACGCTAACACGCCTGTCGACGCTAACTCTAACCACGCATAGGTAGGTCGTGTGCACACCCGCCTGCAGGCCTGCTTCACTCTGGAGGCGTCACGCGTTGCTTGTCTGCACGAGACAATGGGGCCCTGCGCCCATTGAGCTGCACACACGCAATGCACGACGCACCCGATGTGACAACAGGCGCCGTGTCACTGCACAGTTGGTAGAATCTGCACGCAACTGTGGCGCACTCGATTTTCTCTGAGCGTGACATCGCGTCCAGAATTTGCCTGAGTCAACCCCGTGAAAGGCGTGGTTCCCAGGACAAAGAACGCTCCTTACAAAAACTCGAACCATTGCGATACAAAACCTTCAGCAGCTTGGCAGGACGGGGCGAACGACGTGGTCTGCAAGTTCAAGCTGAACCACAATACTCAAATGTTGGCGCACGTTCAGAGGTCCGAACCTGATAAATGTGTTCGGATCTGCAACAGTGAACCCGAACCACTGGCGTGCTGTGCGCTTCAAAAGCAAGTCGATTCCAAACCAAACCAAACCAAACATCGTTGATGTTCCAGGCCTGCCTCGTACGAGCGTACGTTGCAATTGCAACTCCATTCTCTCCCTCATTTTCATTCCTCGCGTGAGGTGTCTCACGTCCAACGTGACTCAAACCTCGCATCACGTGTCTGTTTCAGCTCAACCCGATGCACATCCCGAACTCGACCTTCATGGCCATGCCGCACGGTCGCGTCCCCGAAATCAACAAAGACGGCAAGGTCACCGGAAACATCAACGCCGTCCTCGCGCATGTCAAGAGCGAGAACCAGGACGCCACGCATGCGCACGTCAACACGGCGCACGTGGACGAGAACGGATCCACCCAGTCGAGCCCCGAGAAAACCACCAAAATTTAGCCACAGACATGCAGACTAAGACGGATCCAATGAAGGGGGCGCATGTGTCCTCGCCCCCCCCCCCTGAAAAAAGTGTGATCTGCCGGTCCCAACTCACGACAAAGAAATAGGCTGCACTTGGCGGTGCTCGAGTCGGAGACCGAGTCCCCCTGGATCCGCCCCTGGATCCACCCGGGATCCACCCTCTGCAGAAGACACGGATCCAGAATTTCTTCAATGTGCAATAATGTGTGCTTTTCTGAACAGTTCAAAAACTTTCAAGAAACCATCGTGGACAATAAGGCTTGGGGAGGAATGAATATGTTCACGCACGTTCACACTGGACGCGTCAGACGTTGCGTCCCTGTACATGTGAACGCCCACGAGCACTGCGTCGACGCACCACTTGTGCAGAGACGCAAGGCGTGACGCATTCAGAGTGAACAACCTCCATCTTGTGATGAATTGACCCCCAGTGACCGATACTCACAATCAACAAGAACTCTTGTTGATGGTGACAAGCGCAACTGAAACCCACCTTGAATTTAGCAGTCGGCGCGTGCAAAAACTCGCAACTCATCTTTCGAACTTTGTCACGTGCTTCTTTCACAAAGGGACGAAAATTGTGTTGTACATCACGTGCACGCACACTTCACAGGTACACACACACACACACACACACACACACACACGTTTGTCAGCAAATGTGTCAAATGCATAACTGGATCACACGAGTTGCGTCGCTGCACAAGGCCAGGGATCCGCCACCGGAGATGTGCAGGGACGCATCGCATGACGCGTCCACTGTGAATGGACACAGCCTTTGGCAAGAAAATAGTGCCCTCTTCCTGCTGTCCAACAATCTCAACGTGCCTGGAACGCAACGATATCAAGACTGATTTTGGCACGGGCATGCCTCTTGGCCGTGAGCCAAGATTTGACGTTTGTTGAGAGATGACGCAACGCGGATCTGACCCCCAGCACACGTGTACAAACTGTACAAACTGTACATACGACTTTACAATTGTGATGATGTACATCTCCGTTTTACTGTCTTTCATTGGACGCAGTCGGAACACTTGCCAGCTCTGAACATTCCACGAGGCGCACAGCGTTTATCGTCACTTTTGCAGAACGACTCGCGCTGGTGCAACAGCAAAGACACAGACCTGCTTCACAATGAGTGCGTCATGCGCTGTGCTCCGCACAGGCGACAACGCAGCGCTTTCAAAAGAGACGCGACGCGTGACGCATCCAGTGGGAAACAGGCCTGTGTCTCTGAACATTGGGTTCAGCTCACACCAAGACTTACGTACGCTTTCACTGACCTGTATGTTAGATGTCGATGAGTGTTACTTGTCATACAGATTGTGCAATAAACTTCAATGTCTCTTTTTCACTATTCTCCTCCTTTGCAATGGCGACCAACGAGAACACAAGCCGATGTTGACACGCGCCTCGGATACAGACGTACGCATTATGAAGACTGGCTGCTTCACGCTGCGTGCGTTACACCCCTGCAGAAGCAGAGCGTAGTTTGCTCGCCATGGAGGATACGAGGAGGATCTCAATGCTGATGGTGAAGTGCATGTTGTATCACCTTGCGCACTTGGGAACAAGAAGCAGTGCTCAAGGCAACTGCAGTGCAAAGTCCCTTGCGGCATCGGTAATGTCATCAATTCTTCCTGTTTGTCAATTCTTCCTTGTCCTCCTTGTCTTCCACCAGTCTTGCTGTCTGTGTGTGTGTGTGTGTGGGGGGGGTCCTACCTCCAGCAGGGGGTCCTGCAGGGGGGTTTGGCCATTGGGGGGTTTGGGCAGGGGGAGGGGGTTGGGGATGGGGGAGGGGGGTAAGGGGGGAGGGGGAAGGGGACATTTCATCAGCCTTGCCATACACTGCACTACCACAGGTGCTTCGCCCTAAAGGGACTTCTCACAAATAGGACGAGTTGACACCATTCTGCGGCCACAACTCGCTGAGTTGACCCCTCCAATGTAAAGGTGATACAACATGGTCGTTGCACCGTCAGCACTGAGATCCCCCTCGTACAACGCGTGATTCAGTCAATGAACCCGACCTGTGGAAAAGGTCACCGACGCTGCCAAGGCGCCCGTCCCGTGGCACCGTCGCGATTTGTGTAGTGGGCGAGTCCACTGAATGTTCAGTCTCGTTCACAGGGAATGCGTCCCGCAAGCAATGCGTGAGGTGTCCAGTTCCAACCGTCAGTGCACCCATCACCTCTCACCTATCCTGTCCTTTTGACCGTTTTCCACCACTAATATCACAGCTTCAGGTCAGTTTTCAAAACCGGAAGTAACTTGTCACGTGTTTCCGGTATGTTACGTGACTTCCGGTCCGTGATCACGTGGTAGTAACGCGGCGTCCCCGGCACCCGTCTCTTTCGCACGTTTATCCTCCTGCTCCTGCATCTCCCGAACCCTGCGCACGTCGCCCTCACTGCAGTAGTCCTGCAGGAACACCGTTGCTAGGTTCTTGATGCGGTTGCTAGGAGACTCGCTGAGACGCAGCATGGCGTCCACGACGCTGTCCTGGGTGATCTCGGCCCTGAGATGAAGAAAACACGTGAAGAGCTGGAGTCTCGGATTCTACACCCGACACGTATGCAGTGCATCCAGAAAAAACTTGCCGAAAAGCCAATCTGTGAAATAGGAAAAAGCAGCGACGCCAAGAAAAGGGCTAAGTCAGTACAAGATATGCATTTTTTTTTTTTTTTTTTTTGAAGACTGTACTTTTGTCTTGACAAAATGACATCACCCAGCGTTGCTACCAGGACGGTCCTCTCACCTGGACTGTGACGTCACGAGGTACATGAGCGCAGTGATGGCTGATAGGACGGTTCCCTCGCGCTCCTGGGACAAACAGCCAATCACGAGACTCACAGCGCCGCGCGCCAACAGCTGCTCCTGCGCAGGGGGGGGGGTGAGTGAATGAATGAATGAATGAATGAATTCCTCTCAAAGTCTGATTCTCAACGACACCACGAAGATCAAACGTTCGTCAGGCGTTGCGGAAGGCATGCTGCACTCTGGGTGCGACCTGCGTTGAGTTCTCCAGAACATGAGTGCTGCGTTGGCCGTTGGCGTATCCAGTGTGAAACACGCCAAACCAAGGTCCCAACTGATCGGGGAAGTCGGCAAGGAAAGGGTGACGCAGCGCCCAATGAGTGGCACGGAGACCCAACGCATGACGCATCCAGTGTGCAGCAGGCGTCACACCTTCAAATTTCACATATATCCCATCTCAAAATAGCCCTGACGCTTTCGACGTGCACGCTACCGAGGAAACCGCACCTTGTTCTGCTTGTCGAGGCAACAGTTGCAGATGGCGGCGACTGAGAACTCGACGACGCGCGGGTCCGGGTCCGTGGCTCCTTCACAGAACAGCTCGAGCACGTTCAGCACGCGCAGGTACTCGTAGTTTATAGGGTCGTAGGCGAAGTTAGCCAGGTTCGCTAAAACCTGAAAATCAAGTGCACTGGGTGGAGAGCGGTGTTTTTGAGGAGACGGCGTTTGTCAGGCTGGGGCGACAAGTAGATTCTGGTTTAAACTGGACGCACCCTGGCCTTGAACACGAAGGTATGATTTGTAGTGCAGGCAAAGGTACCCACGGACAAAACAACCGTTTGGCTTCACAAACACACACACACACACACGCACACACACACACTTTATCTTTTTTTCTTGTTGAGCTACTTGTGTCACACTCTGAGCCCTGCGTGCTGGGTCTGGATGTTGCGTTGTGCTGTAAGTGGCTGTTCTATTCCCACTCCACGTGCTCACCTCTAGCTTGGCGGCGGCGCTCGTGGTCGGCTCCTGGTACTCGGTAACGAGCGCCTGTAGGTACGAGAAGCGTCCGATGCCGTACGGCCCGGTGCGACGCTGCAGAGACTCCCACGTCGAGAACATCCCGCTCTTCCTGAAGGTGGCAAGGGAACTAAATGCTCTGAGAAGACACTGCTGCATGCGTGAGAGGGCGCTCAGGCCTGCGACACACAACACGTGGGTGGGCGTGCCTTTATGCGTACCATATTCACCCGTGTGCAAGATGCACCCCAACCAAACTTGAGCATCAAACGAAGGGGGGGGGGGGGCGTCTTTCACATTGATGTGACTTTGTCGTTGTTTCCTTGGCATCTTGGAACCAGAAAATGTTGGCGTGTGTACAGGTGAGCGTGTTGTGTGTGTGTGTGTGTGTGTGTGTGTGTGTGTGTGTGTGTGTGTTTACGTCTGGTGCGCGAGTGTGTGTTTTCACCGACCTCAGCTGTCCTGCTCGTGCTCGGAGTAGAAGAAGCGACGGAAGCGTTCCACGGCCCGGTCGTGTTGCAGCACGTCCAACGAGCCGCAGTCTCGCACAGTGCGCGCGCGCACCACGCTCCCGTCTCCTAGCAACGAGACCCGCGTCAGTCCATCAACCGACCAATCAGAACTCTCCTTCTACATGCTGGGCCCACAGGCGTCTCATGTAACGAGCACTGCGTCGTTCTTTCAGCCCTTTCACACAATAACCAGACTGTCAACTAGAACATCAGCCGCGCACCACTCCTTGCGTTCACACAGACTGACACAAGATGAAGAAAGCGCCACAAATGTAAGTTCTCTCCTGAAGCTTTCTCAGATGCACACTAACCCCGCCAAGAAAGTGCAGTGAAAAAGTTTGTTGCAGGCGGGGGTGAGGTGGGGTGGGGGAGGGTAAGTTTCCAGACATATTTTGGAATCAGCATCAAATCCCCCTGCGGATACATACACACCCACTGAGATGACTCGAGGTTACACGAGTGAAACATTATCATCCGACTTCGAGACTGATAGACTAATGAGGCCAGGTTCAAACTGGACGTTGCGGGACACAGCACATGTTGTCTTGTTTGGAGACAGTATAAAGCAGGGCTCAGAGTTTAACTGTTTCTCCTCCAGCCGTCAGTTTCCGATAGAAGTGAGACATGCTGCACGCATACCTCACACACGTACACTTCTACTGTTTTTGCGCACCTGTTTTCTGCACTTCCCCGATGAACTGGAACACGCCACACTGATACGCTGCAGCAAGAGACAAACACGTGTCACACATGTTGTGCACGAAGACATACACATGTACACAGCACACACTGTCAAAATCAATTCCACAACGCAAACTATCCAACAATCGCAATGAAGGCTCAAGTGGCGTCAAAGTTTTCTAAATTGGACGGCCACACGTCGGATACTACTCCAAGTACACACACACACACACACACACACACACACACACACACACACAAACACACACACCTGAGAACGGTTCGACGAGCGTCGTGTCGACGGAGACGCAGCGTTTCGACCGTCCGCAGCGCAGCGTCGCTCGACACGTCACCACGTCATGCGACGTGAGGCTGCAACGAGAGCGACGTGACACGTTACATCAGTGACGTCATCACGACGCATGAGGTGAACTCCCCCCCCCCCCACTCCCAATCACACCGTTCCTTTTCCTGGTGAATAGATTCAATTTGAGAATCGCTCTTACCAAGCGGGCTCCAAAAGTTGTTCTCGATCACTGTGGAAGAATGCGGGAAGGGGGCTGGTCCCTGACAACAAGCAATGCCTGACATCCCTGGTCAGGTGTTGTGGCCAACCACGATGCGGCAAAAATCACCCTTATTATCGCTCAACCGAATTGTGCTTTGGACACATTCTACACAAGAGATGCACAACTAATCCGCACTAAGTAATAGATTCATGCTTACTGGCCAGTAACTCGCACGAGTTTTCCTTCGAGAGACTCTATTTTCTGAGATAATTCCTCGACACTGATGATTTCAGCGAATTCGCGCGATCTTTGCCAATGCGCCATTCCTGCAAACAATTTTACGCACGCAACACGCGCGTGCTGAAGTTCGAGTCAAGTTGTTTTGTCTGACATGTCCATAGTTATTTTTCGCTGCCCAAAAACTTGGTTTATTTCAGTGTGTGTGTGTGTGTGTGTGTGTGTGTGTGTGTGTGTGTGTGTGTGTGTGTGTGTGTGCGTGCATGTGACTTCCATGTTCCCCCAACTAACTGAATTGAAAGGTCAAGAAAACACAACTCCAGGTTCAAGTTTAGTTGGTTTATTCTTCTGTATGTGTCTCTGATGCCGCCACATGAGCACTTACAACTTCGACAGGAACGAAAACGAGAAACAATAGGTTAAGCTGGCCAGTTCCCACCAAGATAACCGTAATACTTCGTGTGGGTACTTCTAAGACCAGTAAATAATGAGTACAAAAGTTGCACACGGTAAATTCTCGCTTGGGTCGTTTCGTCCAAGAAGCAGAAACGAACTCGTACGTCGTTTGACGCACAGACGCTGCGGATTTTTCACTCGGATTGTGCGACGCACACTGCGTTGGTCCGACGGTGTGAACTTTGCGTCTCACCCTGACATCGGCTGGGGGCGCAAACAAAATTTTTCATTGAATGGGTGAAGTCAAAATTATGAAAGAAAAAATGTTTGCAACCCACACGACAAAGGTTCTTGTTTCGGATGTTTTTTCTTGTAGCCACAAAATTTTTCGCTTTTCTTGTGTGGAGGCGCAACCTCAAATTGAGCCGATGTAAGGCAAAACCGGCCGGCCCACTTCACCCAGCACCGCCTGATTAGAAAGAACAAAACGTTCGAATCAGGCGGGTTGTGTTGGGTGTACGCAAGAAACACACGTCGGACCAACTTGGATAACATATCGTGAATTGAAACAAAATGGTGCTGCAAAACCAACAGTTGCGAACCAAACGGCACAGTCGATCCACTCGCACTTTGCTCCAATGTAATTATTTTCGATCTCTGGAACAAAGAACAAACAAGATTCGAAAAACAAGTTCAACAAAAAAGACGCAACACAAAACCTCCAGCGGATCCAGGGCGAGTCGGGTCCACAACGTCCCCCTGAATTCTTCGCTTTGCACGCAAGTTTGTTCACTCAATTCACACCCCTCCCACCTGGGTGGCGCCCCCCCCCCGAGCCCCCAACCCTGGATCCGCTGCAGAAAACCCAGTGATCAACAAGAGTGAGATTCAGGTACGTGTTTGGGATTTCATTTCTTCGACTGAGTCGGTCGGTCTGGATATTTTCGTTTGATCTGGCGAGTCAAACATTTTGGATCAGCTTTGAATTGGTTCAGCAAGGTCCCAACCTCTCCGGTTTGGAGGTCGTACTGGGTGCGTTGTGCATGGTGATCCCAGTTGTGGGCGCGTTGTCCAAAAGACCTGCTTCACACTGTCTGCGTCGTGCGTTGCGTCTCCGAGCCAGTTCGTAGCCGCCACGTCGCAAGCGACGGCGTAGCGTGTGTTGAGCTGCACAGGACCACAACGCAGTGACACTTCCAGTGTGAAACGGGTCTGAGCATAACGCCCACATCGCAACGACGCGTCCAGCACAGAAACAGGAATCACACCAGAGGGCATCAAAACTTAACAGATCACGCGCCTCACACACCAAGCAATAAATACGGAAACAAGAGCCCAGGGCCCTAGGTTCGCTTCATTCCGACTGTACAATAGAAACTCGCAAATATGAAGAATACACCTTTTTTGGATTGTAGAAATATATCCTCAACAAAGAAAAGCACACTCTCTTCTCTCTCTTTCTCAAGTCGCACTTGCGATGTATGAGTTTCAGTGTTTTGCGATTGTTGTGCAAACCCGTGTTCACATGCGATGCGTCACGCGTTGCGTCCCTGTGCAACGCGACGCAAACGTCAGCAACTTGCACAGAAGCGCAACGCCTGTTTTTCCCACGTGAATCCGGCCTCATCAGATGAGGAGGAAATGTTTTGCGTTGTATTGGGTGTGTGACTCTTTTTGCACTGAGCAGAAACAGCTTCGTTGCACCGCGCTCCCTTCCCGCATCATAAACACAAACAACAGGCGAAGGTTTCGGCAGAGATCAAACACTAACAGCCGACACCAGCAGCAAGGTCGCACTTTCGAAAAACCTCACTGAGCACCGGGCGCTGCACCAAAGTCACATTTCGAAAAACTTCATTGAGCCCAACAGGTTCGTTGCAAATTTTAACATTTTCAACACGTTTTATCGCTGTTTCTTGAGTTCACTGAACCCTTCGTTGTACGCGGGTAGGAAGCAGCCTTTGCAACAAGGGCCAAGCAAAACCACTGCAACACAATTTTGGGGCCCGTGACACGCTGAGCGCGCCCTGCGTGGAGTCTCCAACACAACGAGCAACACATCCTGTGAGACACCGCAAGACGCGTTCAGTGTGAACCAGACATCAACAAACACACCACATTTTGTGGGGGGAAATACGTTTTGGGGGAGTAACTTGTAGAGTACGAGCGTAACTCTCGATTCTTTGCGATGAAAATTGCTTGAGTTTCAAGAACGAGTCAAAACTTGACGGATTCACAGCTGGATGAGCAACAGGCAAGGCAATTCGTTTTCACTCGGTACACAAAGGTCACTCAGTACACCAAGGTCACTCTCATCAATAAGGTCACGCGCTTCATTTTATGCTGCAAACTTTCGTATTTGGAACACAATTTCTTTGCAATGCAAATAAAGTTGTGAGAAAACGGTAACATAAATTGTAAAAATACATTCATAGTGCTCAATAAACAATACCCCGCACCGTACAACATGTGAGTGGACCGCGCCGCGTCACCCGACGTGTGAGTGAAACACGTGATCAAACACGTGATCAGACACGTGAGTCAGACACCTGATCTGCTGCTGCTCCGCCGCATGAGTTCAATTTTGACGCCATGTTCAATTCAGCATTATCCAAACGCGTTTTGGAGAAAATTTTGTGCATGCCAAAGAAAGAAAACTTGAGTTTTCCAGGTGATTTCAGAGCAATGGTCAACAAACGGTTGTCTGGAGCTTGTTTCAGACGTCGGACGGAGCGGCGCAGTCCCTACGCAACAAACTAACGTGCACACTGTGCTCCTCTCCTGTGGTGTGACTAACACGCATCAGCGCTGTGCTACCATTCTTATAAATTAATGTAAAATACCGTAAATGAAACTCTACATTCGTTTGCCCTTTTCAGGCAACTGGCTATTCTGCTTTGGTAAAAATCAGTAATCTACACAACGTAAGAAAATAAACTACAACCTGATAACAACATGTCAAACTGAAGCTTGTTTCACACTGGATGAGTCACATTTTTGCGCCCCTGGATAAGAAACAGTCGCTGCGTCGACTGAAGGCGACGCGTGACGCACCCAGTGTGAACGACAGGTTTCTCCATCTGTACACCACTCTTCACACCGTCGAGTCTGCATTCAGGCTGTTTCACATTGCCGCGCACTGTGTCTTTGTGCAATTCTATGGCCGCTGCTTCATAGCTTGTGATGCAGCCGACAGACCACACAGAGACCCAATGTGTGACGCACACAGTGTGAAACAGGCCTCAGTGAGACAACGCAGACTCCCGACCCCTCAGTCCAGTGATACGACCCTCAGTTGGCCACAACCCAGAAAACCTGCACTGCAAACGCATTCTCGGAGGAGCATTTCTCAGTCGGGCCCACGCAGGATACAGCGTGCGTTGCGTCTCCGCGAATTGCGTCGCGAGGGCGCGTCCTTAGACGCCGCGCACGACGCACCCAGCGTGAACCCAACCAAAAATCTTTTTGATACAAAGTTCGGCATTATCATCACAGTCACTGCTTTAAACGTACGATCATGTTCGATGCGCAAGAACGGTACAGTCGCCTCTGACCACCTCGAAACCACCATTGGGCAAGGCTGATAGATGATGCGTCACGCGTGACGTCCCTCGTAGATCTACGCTTCAATGGGGATCATGAAGCTTGAGTTGCAGTCGTTTCCATTCATCAGAATAGCAACGAGTGCGTGACGCGTTTGGCGTGAAAAATGTATCACCAAAACCAATTGAATCTCTGCACAATGACTTGGTTTCCTGGCAACCGTTCTGCAATTCCCACATTCTTGAAATTGTGGTGTTCGAGCAGGACAGTTGCAACTGTACCACACGACACAAGCACGGCAACTGTGTCATTTTGTTCGTACTTTTCAGAGGTCCATGCGTCATTTAAAATAAAACAAAAAATTTCTCAGTTGGACAGTATTTTTGGCAAGGATTGTCACGCAAGATCTCACGCAGAAAAAGGCCACACGCGTCGTCCAACATTCATTCAAATCGCGTAAATTTCCAAAGCAAAACGAAGCAGTACACACGGAAAAATACCACTCTCATCTCGGCACACTGATGTACAGGATACTGGTGTGTAAACTCAGCAGCGGGGGGAGGCATTTCATGCTGTGATTGAAAGCACTGTGTCAGCGTAGAACGGGGTAAAAGTTCAGTCCCTGTGCAGTGCGGCCAGGCCATGTGTTTTGGGGGGAGAGATCACGGAAAGACCAGAGTTCAACTTCGGATGAAGTCGGCACCACGGGAGTTCGGCCGAGTTCGTCGGCGACGTTGCGTCGCTCTGATCCGACGCGCGTCCCGATTCGTTGCCATGACGACCTGGCCGCGTCGTTTCCATGTTGTCCGAGGTTTTGTGCCGAGTTCAGTTGGTCCGAACTTCAACTGCAGCAGATTTTGAGTTGGGCGGGTCCACCTTGCGAGGGTGGATCAGTCCACATTGCGAGCGGGGGAAAATCCACCTCGTGTCCCGGGGAGGGGTGAGCAGGTCCACTTGGATGAAGGTCTCGAGGCGTGGCGCGTCCGTTGAAACCTTTTTTTTTCTCTCACTCGTGAAGTGTATTTCCCATTGACAACGATCCACTCCTGAATTTGTCAGTAACTTACGCACTTTTGCTGAGCTCCTTCACCTTGAGCTGGCCACGAAGAAAGGCTCCTTTGTTACCGGTAATCTCGCATCCTTCAACTGAACGAGCGTCCAAACGCTTCTTCTCACTTCCAAACAGATTCCTCCAAACCACACACAAAACACTGCCACATCCTCTGTGTTCTCTTCTTTTCCTAATTTTCTTACATTTTCTACCTAATTTTCACATTTTTATGGTTTTTGTTAAACTTTCCGTGCACGGGTTCCAATGCGAGGCACTTACTGGTGGATTGAGATGTGTAAAGCTCTATGATTGGATGATGATACAAAAGCTCAGCACCCATTGGGCACAGCTGGGGTCACGTGAGCCAATCACATCACAGATAAGATTCGCGCATGCGCCCGGCCGTCACAGCCTCGCTGATTGGCTGGACAGCTCGTAGAAGAGAACGTAGGCTTCGGAACTGCGCACTTTACTCGACGAAATACTCGACACCCTGAAAAGGAGACGAAACAAACATCAGACCAGAGGAAACCGAAAAGAAACGTTCTTTGGAGAGAAACAAAAAACACGCACACACGGGAAGACATACACACACACACACACACACACACACACACACACACACACACACACACACACACACAAACTGGAAGACAGGCACACATTGCCTCCCGAAGGTACCGATGTCAACTTCGACATTGCCAGTCACGGGGTGGTGACTTTCACATCTGTGCCATCGGGAGATCGGGAGCGAATGTGATTTGTCATCGGTTGTCCCCAGATCGTCATCGAGAGAGAATGCACACAATGACAATCGGAAGACAGCTGAATGCAACACACATTTGTCATCAGGAGCCGATGCGAACACGGCCTCAGTTTTGTTCCGATGTCAAAGTTGTCAGGAGTCAACGGGTGGCACGCACACACACACGCGCGCACACACACGCACGCACCTCTGATCGTTGAAGCAGTGCCACTCTCCGCTGTACGGGTGTTTGGCGTAGGCGGTGTAGTGGCCCGACAGTGGCGTCCCCGAGTGGTTGGACACAGCGTACAGGTTGTACAGCACCCCAGTGCCACCTGGTGGGAAAAAATGGGCGGTTCAGAATCTCTGCAGTTCAACATGGATGCCACAGTGGGGTCAGCCTTCAGGTCACGTCACTTTCGTTACAGAGGATTTCTGTCCACTCAGCCACCCCATGCCTCTTGATTTGGGACACTGCGAGCCGCGTCCTGTGTGATCCCGACCAAAACAAGGCCATCAGTTGCGTCTTCGTTCGGCTCAATAGACGCAGTGCTGCCTGCGCACTAACGCAGGGTCGAAACGCGTGACGCCTCCGGCATCCTTTGCATCGCTGCGCACGCCGCGTCCAGTGCGACGCCCCCTCCTCCCCCAGTGCGACACCCCCTCCCCCCAGTGTGACGCCCCCTCCCCCCAGTGCGATGCCCCCTCCCCCCGTGCAACGCCCCCTCCCCCTTGTGCAATGCCCCCACCCCCCAGTGTGATGCCCCCTCCCCCCAGTGCGATGCCCCCTCCCCCAGTGTGACACCCCTCCCCCCAGTGTGACACCCCCCCCCCAGTAT
>JAAUXT010110205.1_pt1 | contig 19989 bp, 17 predicted proteins | sample 7278171 | NCBI WGS metagenome assembly JAAUXT01 (sample SAMN14350112, study PRJNA611818) | marine sediment metagenome | isolation source: surface marine sediment (1.8m) | place: French Polynesia: Moorea | collected 2018-08 | reverse complement strand
TACCCCCCCCCCAACATTTTCTGACTGGGGTATTGGTAGATTGGGACAAGTGCTGTCCTGCCGATGTACGCTGCCCGCGGCTGATTCTCTACTTGAAACTCTAGTTGTGTGTGTGACACGCCTTGTCGCTTATTCGTGTGTCGCGACATTGAAAACCTTAATTAGAGGAATTGGCTCGGCAGCATGTTGTTACAGGTGTGTGGATTTCATCGAAGACGGCACCGGACGCTGTCTCGACAGGTGCGACACCAGCTACGTGTTCACGGTGAAAGGCAGCCGAGTTGGCAGGGTGTGCAGCGGTACGTCACCTTCAATCTTCCGCAGAGAACACGACGAACCCACCAAAATGTGTGCAAAGCACTGCCTGTATTTATTTGTTCCATGACGTGTGTTGACGTCCAGTTGACATGTGTCTGGTATGTTTGTTGCAGTTTCGACGGACGAGCGGATGATGACGCTCTACGTGGTGATCATCATCGGCGTCTCGGTCGGGGTCGTCGTGACGACGCTCGTCGCGCTCGTCTTCTACTGGAAGCTCCGCACTGACAGGTGAGACCCGCGTTCCGCCGCCGCAGCGTTTGCGTTCCCCTCACCAACCTGCTGCACGCACAGCTGAGGTCTGCAGCGTAATTGTTGTGTTCGCACAGCCGTCGCATTGAGGTAACACGCGATTCATCAGGAACGGCAAGGTATCAACGGCTGAGGCTTTCTCATTCTTTCTTCAGAGATGACAGAGAAGAAATTGAAAAGCTCGCGCAAGAAATCAATCGAAAATCAAGGTATTCTTGAGGATTCTCTTCGCTTTGTAATCAGTCCTGTCATGATTCAGACAACGTCTTCCATTAACAAATTAAATCTGGTGCAGTTGGTCTTTTGATGTTGTGGAATTGATGTTCAACACGATGGACGAAAAGAAATCGCAGACAACCTTTTAGGGAGCTGCAACAATGTCAAACATTTTCACTTTCATGCCACCACTTCAGAAGATTCCGCATTTGTGTCTCGACTTTCTTGTACTTCCACAGACGACATTCTTAATTGACGAACGGCTCAATTTCGTTGCCTTGCAGAAAGAAAGGATTGATAGGCCCGATGGTGTCACTGAACGATCCACTCACAGGAAGTACCAAAAGTCGAAACAAAGTGACACCGGTGGTGAGTAGATTTGCAACATTGGTGTGGGCCCCCCAAAATCAATGTAAAATTCTGAGATTGATAGTCTTTCTTCACTAACAATTCTCAGCGAAGGAAACTGCAGCTCCGAGTTCACCTTGTGTTGTAGGGTAATGGCTACTTGCCAGGCCAAACACAGATGAATATCCATCCTTCGGCTCCAGAAGGACATGTCAATTTGTCCTACAGTAAGTGCACAAAGGAGAACAAACGACTGAATTGTCACTGCATCACAGTTTTGAAGCATGTACACCACATTGCCCTCGCTACACAAGAAAGAATCGTAAAACAAATCTTTGACGTCGTTCAGGCCACAGCTCGGAGGGTGTTGAGGGTCGGACGCACGCACAGGCAGCGTTTCTCCACAAGGTGGCGTCGCTGCGGCCCTACGCCGACAACTACGTGGACATGCTGAGTGAAGCCAAACAGACGATGCGCGCGCTGCCGCCCGAAGACAACAGGGTTTATGTGTACAAGTGCGTAAACTGCGGCCTGATGCTCTGGTCAGAGCTTGGTTGGTTGTCAGGAGGGTTCTCACTCGGTCTGAAAACGGAAACGCAAAAATACGATGCCTTTTCACTCAGGGAAAATTAAGTTTGCAGTCCGGACAAGTTCAAGGCGGTGTCTTTTGGAGAAAACATTCTTTTGATTTGATAAATGTTGAAAAAAGACATGAAGACTCATTTAATGTGTTTCTTCAAGGTTTGTTGAGCTCAAAGTAATTGTTTCATCAGGCAGAAAAATTGCTGCAAATCCATGTGAAGAAATACATTTGCAAGTGACGGCCACTCAAAAGGAGAAAAACAAAATGCTCGCAAAGGAAGGGAACCCGTCAATTCTGGAAAGTCGATTCAAATTTCGGGACAAACGTGGAAATCAACCCAAACTTGTCCTTGCGTGTGAAACTTTATTTCCTTCGATTATCCTCAGGAACATCATCCATCAGTTGTGTCGCGTGCTGACTATTCTCAACACGGATGACGCCCAGGTGACGGTGCCGCCCGACGGCGACGCCCTGCTGTCCTGGGCGGAGAAGATCCTCGACAAGTACCAGGCTGTTCAGCAGGTCAGAAAACTGCAGGTCTCCCAGTGCACAATGGGCGACGTGTGTTGGGGAACGATTTTAGCACAGGTCCTTCGCGCCAACAAGTTGTGTCCGGCAAGCGCATCGTCAACAACAAAATTGGTGTGGACAGTCTTGAGTGCAAAGCGGTTTGTTGGTCAGGCTGGCGGATCAAGACTGGGAGGAGTCAGTTTTCCAGTGACAGACGCCTGACTTTTGACCAGAGCCGACCGTCAAGTTCTGACAAGTGATTGCAAGTCGTGAATTTTGCAGCGTAGACCGAACAAAGTTTGTGGCAACAAAAGTGGTCTTTCATCACTGAGCAGTTTCACCAAAACTGTTGCTAAAGCCCTGCAGTACAGCATGCACGGTGGATGTGAGCGGGCGAGGCCCATTCTCACTGCTGGCGTTTGTTTCAGGCTGAGCAGCGGGAGGCCGAGTCGGACGCCGCGTCGCTGCCGAACCGCGCCGACGCCGTCTCCAGCACGTTCCGTCCAGACAACAAGCTGACGACGGGAGGGGGGCGTGCCCACAGCCCCACCCACTCCTCCTCCAACACATACTCATACGAAAAGTAAGTAAGACCTCCGCGAGTTTCTGAGCTTTGAACTTGTTTCAGAGAATTCTGTCGCACTCTTTTGTCAAAATCTGAAATGTTCTTCCCTTGAGCTCTTTACGCATGACTAAGGCATCTGTTCTTTCAGTTCTTCCAGACTTTGACTTTTTCGTCTTCAGAAGTCTGGCCTTTTCGGGCAGCTGGAAATTTGCCTCCTTGTAAAATCTGCTCGACTGTGTTTCTTGACTGCAAACAATTTTGACAGATAGCACACGGTCGGACAGCGAGAATTGACACGGAAGACCTCCACCGTGGTAAGAAAGTTGGTGTCACCGTGCGCACGCTGCTTGTTTTTGGATTACGATGTCGATGTGATTGTATCAGCATTTTCCGTGCAACAGGGTTCCCAAGCATCCTGAGAAACTTCAGTTACCTGGAAAAAGAAGTGTTTTGAAATTGTTTGGTTCGAAGAAAATGCACCAAAATTCAAAATCAGGACAAAGTGCTGGAGTGGGAACCTTGTGCTGGTGATTCTGTGTGTTATTTTCACCACCATCGAGGTGCCGCCTGCACTGAGTTGAGTCAAGTGTGAATCTGTTGTTCAATCGCAACGTTAAAATTTCAAACACTGAACGGAGTCATTGTGTTCGCACCAAGCGCACGGAAACCGTGTTGGAATTTGTTCTGAATCCCATGTTGTGCGGACGTTGAAATCTTCCCTAAGTAATTCTGGCATTTTGCAGACATCGTGAAATGTCCGCGCAACAGAAGATTCCGTGCTGCGAGGGTTGATCAGAGTAATTCGCACAAACAAAATTGGCATAACGCATCGCACCGTCTCAATCGAGTTGCTGGTGTTGAGGTGTTGAGTGATGATGTTGCTGATTGTGATGACTTTTCGCGTCCAACTCCAGAAGATCCGACGTCAAGAGATCCAGTGCGCGCACCACTTTCATCAAGGCCGCTTTGTTTGCCTCAAATTTAACATGCAAATCAAGAAACAGAGGCGAAGACGTTTGGCTCATGCCATTGCCAAAACGAACGCAAAATCTCAGAGAAGGTGTGTTATCTTTACAGATCCAGTGACAGCAGTGATTCTGGTTTCCGCAACGAAATCCTGACCCTCGAGTCTCTCAACGTGATGATCCTCGCGCCCGAAGACTTCACCGAGCCGATCGAAGTGTGACCGCGAGCCTGCGACACAGTGATGCAGCAGCTGGACGCAAGGAGAAGACACTTTTGTTGCTGGTGTTTATTTGTTGTGGCCGTTTACTGCCATTGTACAAAGTCCACACTTTTGTGGAAGTTTTGATCGGTCACATTCCAAGAATTTGAAGTACATCGAACGAAGTTTCATGTAGGAAGCACCAAAATGCTCTGCAGTTTCGCAGCAAGTTGTCCGTTGAATTGTCGTTTTTGTAGCAAGGAATATTGACGCACTGTGAGCAATTTTGACACGGGGAAATTGCAAGGGGTCTCACACGCAAGTTTAGAATTTGGTATTTCTGGTGAGCACTTGTTCCGATTTCCACAAAGAATCGCCATGCATGAAGATGCTAGGGAGCAGTTCGGCTTGCTGCGCAGCATTCTGCTGTTCAGTGCAAAAGCTTCTCACGTGATGTTCCCTGGGCTGACGTGGTTGGTTCAGTTCCGGTGGCTCGGCCTCAGGGTTGGTGATGCTTTCACTCCAAATCGTGGTTATGGCGCTGGCTGTGCCAGCACTCCATTGCGGTGAAAAATGTGAGAAGTCACACGAATTTATTGGGCAGAGCGAACTCCCACGTTGCTGTTTCTTACCTTTTTGCAAGGAGTCTGAAACGGCAGATTTTTCCATCCCTTTGATGTCGAATCGTGTTCTCCTGTTTTTCCGCCAAAAAGATGGAAACCGCCTTGAAGAAATGAAGTTCTGCGATAAAGTGCAACTTTGTCTCATGTTTGGACCGATCTGTGATACAGTGGACGAAATGTGACACTTTGTTTAAGCCTCCAGCGGACCCAAGAATGCGGGAGGGGCAGGTTGACCAGGGTGAACTCAGCTGCAACTCAAGACTCTTGAAATATTTTTGGTGAACGTCGCTCTGGTATTTGTGGAAGGCACTCTGGATCCCACTCTGGTTCCATTCAGACTTCGTGTTTGTTTTGTCGCTGTCAATTCACTGTCAAAACCGAGTCCAGCGGATTTGTACTGTCGACTCCAGACGGGACCACCTGCGAATGTTCTCATGTCAGATCTGTAGGATCGTTCTTGTCTTGAATCTCACGTCATGCGACTAGCACATCGGCTGCTGTCTTTGACGCTCACACTTTGAGTCGACCGAATAAATATTTACACCATTTGAGACGGTACAGGTATCACTCTCGTGTTTTGTCTCGCACATGACATTGCTGCGTGGACAAACTTCAATCTCTATCCAGCTGGGGATTCACCTTTGTCGAGCAGCAATTTGCAGGTTTTCGTTGCGGAACAAGCAAGACTCTTCGAAGACCACACGGTCGGGTGGTTTTCGTTGAGGGTGCACAGAAGTGATCTAAATTCAGAAGCGCATTCCGTTTTCTTTATTCTCAAAATTAACAGGTGACGGAAGTCGTGCAGCTCCGTCACGACTCCAAGCGGAGGGAAAGAAGCCTTTCAACCCCGACATGCTTCACGCGCGTGACACAAAACAAACGTTGCCATCAGTTAAGCAACGAAACGAAAATGTTTCAACAAAACGCGTTCACCTTATCGGAATGAGGGAGCGTTCAGGGTTTCGTCGAACTAAACACAGCCTTGTCAGAAGTTTTCTGTGTACAACTGTGTGCCCTTTTCTATTTTCTGTGTATGCAAAGGTTCATGCAGTGCAGTCTCACATCAACCGAGTTCGCTGTGATTTCAAACAAACGAACGGCAAAACTTTGCAAATTCCGAAAGGCAAGTGCTCAAATATTTTTCCAGTTCAAATTGTCGTGTTTTGTAGCCCCTTCGCTAAACTTTCCGCTGGCTTATTCCAACAACCAGACTTCTGCACGCACCGTCAGCAGTGAGCCTAAAGTCGGGGTCGGCTTGAGAAATTCCTTTTTCCCAACAAACCTCAAAACGCTTCCCAAAGAAGCGAGTGCTCCACAGAAGGCGCTCGCGCCCACAGCCTAGTTGGGCGGCAGCGTGCAAACTTCGCACGCGGCGGCGCTGGGCTGGTTGATGTAGGTGCAGTGTACGCATGTCCACATGGCGGTGCTCGACGACGGCGTCGCGCCGCCGGTCGCGCTGCCCGGGATCGGCGGCAGGGGCGGCGCTCCAGGGCCGACGAAGGACGTCTGACGAGACGTGGGCGGGGACGGACCTGCAAGCACACGTTTACCCGTTTCATCAGACTTGGAGTTGTGGTTCACGCAGAGGACATACCGACAGAAAACGTCCTTGAGTGCAAACAAGTGGTTCTTGGATTTCTTCCACCACCTGCTTTGACGCCTGCTGCAAAACTGTGCTCAGGAGCAATGGGTGACATCTTGCTTTTCTTTCTCGTGATGAAAACATATTTTTCAGTGGGTCGCAAAGCTAAATTGCATATCTAGGGGTGAGAGTGAGGACCACCTAACTTGAACGAAAGTGAAAGAAATTTCCCCCCGATTTCAGAAACTTGCTCGTTGGGCGGCTGACAAGTCTGTAACCAAACGTCAAGCGTGTATTTTATACACGTGCGAACGTGTTTCTACACTGTTGAGTGTTCTTGTTTTGTCGTTTGTTGTGCGGTTCTGTTACCTGTTGCCTGCATTAGCTGTTCCACTGTGGCCCACTGTTCTAACTTGGACCAATGATACGCAGCCTCTTCGTCTTTGGTCTTCACCGCATCCAGCAGGTTACCGATGCTATCCTGCAAAACAGCGAGAGGCGCCTGCAGACTCGGCCTGACTCCTCACCAAACCTCGTGACATCGTGTCCCGATGACTGTGTGGACACAAAGAGTGTCCCTGAGTCACGCTCCCTCTTCTCCCTGTCTGCTCTGCTCACATCTCACAGACGCAATGGCGAGATACAGAGTTGCTCATTCTGAGGAAGCGGCTCTAAACAACTGATAAACTTACCGCAACTGGCAGCATATCACATGTTGCAAGGTACACAAGGGCATGAAAGTCTGATACGGCTTCCAAGAACTTGTCCCTCGGATACTGGTTCATGTACGCGCAGAATGCGTTGAAATCCTACAGAAATGCAGAAGAAATTGCTTCAGAACTGCAGTGTAGTTCAAAATGTCGTCGCCTGCCACTTCATAATATTTCTTAACTGTTCAAACGTATATTCTGGTTTCCTTCTCAATCTGCAGAACATGGCCGCACCTGAAGTTCGCCGATCTCGGATCTGTTCTCGACGATGAAGGGCTTGGCGTCTCCCTGCGCGTGGAACGTGAACACGGGTTCGACGGGGAAGGCAGCGGGCAGGTCGACGAGTAGGTACTCAACCGGCAGCGGCCGAGCCAGCTGCGTCACCTCGTTGCCGTACGAGTCCTTCTCCTAAAACAGAGTGACACTTCGGATCAGGTTCATAAACAAGCACGCTGGGGCGTGGAGCAAGCGTGTTTGCACGTGGTTGCCCTCAATGTGGGAATCTGCCCTTGTGAAACTTTCATGAACGCAGTGATGAGCAAGGAAGGGGCGTGCACTGCGTGCAAGGGATGTCGAACTTTCACTGGGGTTGGTCCGGTGGGAGGAGTTCGGGTATTTTTCGGAATCAAATTTTTTCCCCCTGTTGGGGACGCGTGTCCAGATCAAAACGTTGTGTTGACGAAGCCGAAGACCGCCAAAACTTCACTGGTCGGTGCAGGTTCAGTTGGTTACCTTGAAAAAGACATCAGGTACGTATTGCTGGTTGGACGATTCCTTCACATAACCAAGCTCCGGCGCGTCAACTGTTGAAATAAGACACTCGTCGCTGACGAGCGCCATGCACTGGTTCGACACCTGGTAGCCTTCGAAGTGAATCTGGCGACTCTCGTCACCTGAAATAAAGCGGTTCAGTTTGCAGCTGTTGTCAGAATTAGCACCCTGAATCTAGACACAAGACATGCAGTCATCCTCCTTTTCGTACCTGTCACAACAACGGTGACAAACTTTGAGCCGAAGTGTCCATCGGGCGAGAGCCTGCACGGGTTCGGATGCTTGTTCTGGAAGTCTGCTGCCGTGATGCATTCCTCAGCACTCAAGAAGTGTGACTTCTGCAAACAGATTTTGGTGCCAATGTTTTGTAGGTCGCTATTCCACACGCAACAAATCCAAATTTGCCCAGGCAACGTTCAGCAAACTGCAACGCTGCTTGAACTTGTACGGTCTGAAGTGCAAGCGAGTATCGTCATTGTGAGTTCAACGCATTGGACTTACAATGTTACCCCTGAAGTGCTTGACTGTTCCGGTTTTGAGATCCTGCGCCACCAGGTCGGTGAAGATCCAGCCGACGCGCCGCAGCCCGAGCTGCTCGGCGATCGAGTCCACCTGCTCCTCGTGCGGGTTCGGCAGCAGCTCCACGCTGTTCCGTCCGCTTATCTGAAATCAAGGCACGCTTCGTTCACCGAACGCTCCCTCTTCATAAGCTCGATTCGGTGCGTGTGCACCCCCTTGTTTTTCAAACCAGTGGCTGCCCGAACGTACCTGGGGCGGTTCGTAGATAGCAGCGACAACAGCCTTGATTCCCAGAGGGACGTCCTTGTGATGTTCGTATCTGCCGTACATGAAGCCAATGCGCTGGTTCCCAGTGTTTCTCCAGAAGTTCAGAAATTGCTCCATCAGGAACGGATTCTCAAACTGTATGTAGTCCACATGTCTGTAGACCTATCGAAAGAATGAAACCATCGAATAAAAGTTCATTTTGTGGCCAAACACCAAAAAGTATCCAGCGATGTCTTCTGGAGCACAATAGCACCACAACTCGAGTATCGTCAGGGTGAACGCACCTGTCGGTTGAGCGTGAGAGCGTTGGGCTGACACTTCGTGCAGATTCCTTCGGGCCACGGCGGGTGGCCTTTACAGCCAGGTTTTATCCGACAGCTGATGTTCTCCAGCATTGCGAACTTCCCCCTTGAAATTCGTAAAGTGTTTCCAAATTGATGTCAGATAAACTGATCGCAAGAACACTCCAGCCAAGGCGACTGTACAAGTTTCAAATGTTGGCATCAACACGAAACGAGAATATGCGCTTTCTCGACAGTCTCCTGCGATTTCGCTGAAGTTTTCGGGTACGCACTTGTCAACACCTCCCGTGAGCTTCCGCAGATATGCGTGAAATGACAGAAATTTTATTGGTGGGTCACAGCTTCTCAAGTAGTTCTCATCGTAGGGCTGAAAAGACAGCAATACCTTGTTGAAAACGTGTCCTTGACACAAATACTCTCTGAAACTCGAAGAACACTTCGTGACGACGAGGAGCCTCACCTCAACAGGAACACAGTGCAGGCATTTCCCCTTGGGTCCGTGATGACACCTGTTGAAAAGTGACAATTCTTCTTCATCCATTCACACGTGAAAAGAAACGCACAAGGAAACGCACACGTGGTCCAAACATGTGTTCTCACATTTGATCATTCCTCCCGCGAGATATCTTTCCGTCTTCCTTGGAGAGAAACTGATCGACGTCGTCCTCGATAACGCTGAAGCTGCTTCGCTCGCTCGTCGCTCCAGCCAGGCTGCTCAGACTGGCAGTGCTGCCGCCCGGTCGGCTCGACAGACTCGCTGTGCTGCCACGCTTGTGGCTCGCCAAGAATCCGGCACCCGGAGAATCTCCTGTGTCCATTGGTGCCGTCACAGAGCCTCCACCAGCTCCAGCAGTCAGATAAATCTGATCCCCATGCCTAGAAAGCACCAATGTGTTTTGTTTGGTGTTTATTATCCTTGCCCGTGGTTTCAAAGGTCCGACACAACGAGCTTTGAACGGTTACAGACATATCACTGTTGCCAACGATGGCAAAATTTCACACACGCAGGGTTACGGTACCTGAGTTTGTAAGACGACACTGTTTTCAGTCTTGATGAAATCAGCTCGTCTGTGTTGTTTCTGTTTTTGTACACTGCCCAGCCATTGTCATCCAGCCCGAATTCTTCTTTCACCTGCGTGGAGTGAAACAACCAAACGGATCGTGACTTGTTGCGATTTCTGGCTGCAATTCATGTTCAGGGGCTGTAAAAATTCAAAAATATTCGCGACTGTCGAAATGAGACTGCCTGACCTTCTTGTAGAAATCCGTCATCTTTTCGGACGGCTTGACTTGAATCCTCTTTGTGCCATGATCTGGCGAAACAACTCTCAACGTCTGCAAGAACAACAGAGAACAGCACATTTTACAAGAGCCAACACTCGGCACGTAGACAACGTCCTTGCATTCAGAGCTTCATCAAACTGCCACAACAGCGCAGAACAACTAATTTTGCAGAAACCTCGCTGGTTTGAACGCACACGTTCTTCAAAGTCAAAAGCACCAGAACTTAGAAGTCTGGCCGAAGCGCCTTCGAACATCAGTCCTCAAAGTTGCGTGGATCAACTCTTGACCAAACGTGGGAAACACTCATTGTGGTGAGAAGCACTTTTGCTACCTTGTCCAGGACTGAGCCAGAAACTAGATGTCTAGACTCTAATCAGTTGGTCAACACAACAGCTGCACCCAACACCTTTGTGAGTCTTTCCGAGAGTGGCTCGATCGAAGGGTCACAACCAAGGCATTTCTCCTTGTCAATTTTTCCCCGTGTGAACACATTTCTTTAACCGATTTAGCCAATATAGACATGTGATTCTCACAATAGTATTCGACATTCTTCTAGCTGGCCGGTCGTGGAGAAGGGAGGAATTTCAGCTCGTCCGCACGTCTCTGTTCTCTGTTCAGTTATCACTGTTCACCGTTCACGAATGATTCTGCAAAAGTGCACTTCCGGTTGTTCCAAAACAAAAGCTCTCGTCACCGTGAGAACTACTTTCAAATCGAGTTTTGGGCAGTTATCGCTGTTGTACAATCTACAAATATAGAAACAAGCATTTTCACTGGGAAGAAATAAATAAGTCCGACTGCCTCTTCAAATTCCAACAATAATGAAAAAGAAAATAACCCACGAATGCTGCGACAAATCTGCAGGGTGTCGGAGCGATTAGACCTACCTACTACCGTTAGATCACGGATTTCCACGGATTTCCACGGATTTTCGCGAACGGACTTCCCGGATTCCCGGCGCAACGGAGGTGAACCGAAAAACCTGGAAAATCAAAGTTGAGACTTCTTTCCGACTGTTCTGCAGCCCAAATCTAGGTGAACCTTTTTTGGTTTATGAAAGAAATTCGTGGGCAATCCAGTGAACATCCTGTGGAGTGACTTGAAAAACACTCACCTTAAAAAGAATAGGCGATCTGGTGCACCATGTTGTGGAATAGTCCGTGTGGGGCTGGGCCTAGGTTAAAGTACTGTACCACTGCAGCAATCACTAGTGGGTCCCTTTTGTCCCTATTTTGCCTGGCTGCCTCCTCCAACAGTTTCCTAATCACGTTCTGCCTCAGAAAACTCAGCAATTCAATTTCATTATTCGTAATGTATCTTGGTGCATTGGCAGTGTGGATGGCAGAAAGTTATGGTGATTTAATTTCTCGCAGCAACTGTATTTCTCTCTCCGGGCGCATGCTGATGTTTGCTCAATTTTCTCTATCCAGTTGATTGAACTCATGATAATAATTAATGTTGATTGATGTCTAGGGTTTTATGATTTAATTACAGCTCGTGATTTGCCCAACAAAAGAGAAACAAGCAGATTACGGTTGAAGAAAACTCTCTCTCTATTTATTCCCTGAAGTTGAACATGTCTCTCCAGGAAAAATCAATAACTCTCGTGTCTCGGATCATGACGTCACATCAATCAATAATCGTGACGTTTCTTCTCGGTGACAGACATCACAACTCTGTTTGTGGAAAGCAGAAAGCAGCAACAAGAACTCGATTAGTCGATGAACCAATGAACAATGAAGAGATTCGGACAATGTAAGGCAACTCGACATAACAAGGAAGTCATATCGAACACGCCCGTGGGCATTGTTCGATGATGCGAAAAATTTAGAGCATCACGTCTACAAGCCCCAATGAAAGAGACTGATTCTTACCAGTCGCTCTTTCTTTTTTTCAGTCGATGATTCGCCAGTTCACAGTCGGACCTGACGACACGCGGATCTCCGTCGTCCTCTTCTCCACCAGGGCGCGACTCGTGTTCGACCTGAGCGACAGGAACCAGGACCTGAACCAGGTTGGTTTTGGGTCAGGTCAATGAGAGTGACGCAAGGCTGTTGTAGGAACAGAGTCTGTTTTGCGGAATTGCAGAGGAAGCAAACACAGAATTGGAGAAACAAAATTTGTCAGAAACGTGCCTCATGACACGAAAACGTATGTTGATGGTCTTTGGACTCTATCTTCCATCATCTGCTGTGAAACTCTCTGTGATGCCTTCATCTCGTCAAGGCGAATGCGTTGAATACCAACATGGGTCTATTTTATCCCACGGACTGACGAACAAAAAAGCAAAGTCCTGGACATTTCGATCTGTAAGCGTGGGGTTGGCAAATTGAACTGTCAAACTTTCAATCACTCACAATTTGAAGTCGGCTCTTGATGCCTCTTCCGACTCTGCGCTGTGTTCACAGATCCTGCGGCGGGTGGACGACCTGCGTCTGTCGATCGGAGAGACGAACATGTTTGAGGCGCTGAACCTCGTGTCCAGGGACATCTACAACCGGCCCGGTGACCGGCAGGATGTGAGTTTCAGGGGTGGCGGTTCTTCTGGAAGATGTTTGCAAGATGTGAGAATGTGATCTTGGAGCGCTTCTTTGTGTGAAGGCGCACAAACGCAAAGCCACACCGCGTGCCGCTGTCACGTTCTTCTTCTGGTCATTCCTTTTTGAAATGCTCAGTGATCAGTTCTGACTCTTGGACACGAGAGAAGCGCAGGCGCTCTTAAAACGGGCTCACGAGTTCTGTGTGACCTGTTGTTGAGCGCTGTGATCTCCGCAGGCTCGTAACGTGATCTTCTTCATCACTGACGGCTACAACACGGGCCCCGCGTCCGACGACGAGGTCATCGAGGAGACGATCCGCATCAAGGAGATCTACGGCACAGAGATATACGTCATTGGTACGTGAACTACGTGATCCTACGGGCATCACAACCTTCACAGGCCAACGAAACGACAGTGAATCAGACTTGCGTGTTCACTTTCCTCAGAGATTCTTTCCACTGCAAACGAGCCTGAAACCAAAGTTCTTCCATGTCGACTCTGCATCGTCACTGTTTTAGGCGTAACACCCGAAATCAACGAGCGGCACCTGGAGCAGATGGCGTCTCGCCCCACAAACGTGCACAAGTACATCGTGCAGACATTCCGCGACCTGCAGAACGTCGTCAGCCGCATCGCGACCACCACCGGACCCTGTCTCATTCCGACGCCCAGCCCGCCGCCACGGCCAGACCCCGGTCAGATACCGCAAGTTTTCCTTACAACGCGTCAGAATTGCAGCACGCTTGCAGCCTGTCGTGGAGTCTGGGGACTCGTGGTGCTTTCTTCTTCATGTCGAGCGATGCTATAATTTCAGTCAAATTGACTCTGCCGCTGTAAATAAATCTATCTCAAACTGTCAACGTCTTCCCTCGTATGTGGTTGATTTTATTTTCCTGGAGCTGTTCTCATGGTTGGTCTCTCTCGCAGACTGTTCGAGTTCTGTGGATCTTGTGTTCTTCCTGGACGCCTCGGGTGAAATTCAACAGTACCAGTTTGACCTGACCAAGCAGTTCGTGTACAATGTTCTGCAGCAGCTCGACTTGAATGCTGAAGACAAACACAGAGTCGGCGTCACAACCTTCGCGAGCAATGTGCAGGTACGAACCACACGCCATGTCTTGGAATCACCTCCTCGTTTTGTCTCTTTTATTGTCCCCAGAGTCTCTGCTCTGCCTTTCGGCTTTGCGACAGGCTGATCAACAGTTGTGTTTCATTTCCAGCAAGGGTTTCATTTGGGAGAGCTTCGCAGCGTACCTGAAATCCTCAGTGCGGTGCAGGGGCTGAGATACACCGGTGGACCAGCACGAATTCGTAGGAGACTTCGTTCTCGAAAATTATTTTGTGTGGCGACATACCAGATTTTATACCCGCTTGGCAGAGGGGGCAGAGGCAAATTTTCAAGAAGGAACTGTGCAAGCAAACAAACAATGAGAGAAAGAAAGAAATATAGAGGAAAAGAGAGGGAAGAAAGAAAGAAGAATGACTGACTGAATGAATGAATGAACAAATCAATGAATGAAAGGTTTCTTCGAGCTGCGCAATGAAACCCATCACGTCTCATCTCCAGAGGAGGCGCTGCGCTCCATCTTGACCAGGATGTTCACGTCGCAGAACGACCGACCTCAGAACCCGAACATCGCAGTCTTCTTCACCAACGGCCGAACCAACGAAAAGCAGCAGCTCTTCGAGGCTGCGAACCAAGCCAAGGCCAGAGGTGGGTGGATCAGAAAATAACCAAAAAGTCCAAAAATGTCCCTTGTGATCATTTTCATGAATCACTGAGGTTCTTGCTGTGGTGGTCAAATACCCACAGTTTGTCACATTTCGTAGACTTCAGACAGCGAAGATGCATCAGTTCTCTGTAATGAAGCCGAAGTGTGCCTCCAACAGTGACGAGTTGAGGTGACAAACGTTTCTGTGTTTGTGCAGGCATCCATCTCATCGTGTTCGGGATCGGGAACGAGAACGACCTGGACGAGTTCAACCTGCGCACCATCGCGAGCTACCCGTACCAGGTGAACCTCATCAGCCTGCCCAGGTTCGAGGACCTGAGCTCCCGCGAAGAGCCCTTCAGACAGCTCATCTGCAACAGTGAGTACTTACTCGTACCACGCTTTTGTATCGCTGGAGGGGACGGTTTTGGTTGGATGTTTTGTCGCTTGAACAATGCGACATATGACTGAGAGGACGCGTTGGACCTATCGAGTGCAAGTTGGAGTCATTTTGTAAAGTTCTCACAACTGCGAGCTCCCAAGAAGGATAGAAGTTGGTCTTTCACGAACCGATCTTTCTCGTATTCCCAGAACCATTCGCAGTTCAAACGATACCGTAAGTTCCCAACTTTATCTTTCACCTTTGCTGCAGATGTAAACGAGTGCGCGTCGAATCCCTGTCGCAACGGCGGAGTGTGCGCCGACAGTCTCGACCTGTACGCCTGTCTGTGTCCAGACTGCTTCTCGTCTCCCACCTGCTACGGCGGCGTCAACTGTAACAAACGTGAGCAAGCCCATCCCAATACTTTTCTCTAACACGGAAGATTCTGGAATTGAACTCTTCACTTTCGTTCACGAACGTTTTTCAACGAACGAAGCCAATCGATTTCGGTCCAAACATCGGCAGTGCACCTCGCTCCTTACGAGTACAACCATCTCTTCGCAGTGTGTCGGGAGCCGTCGGACCTGATCGTCACGATGGACGCGAGCGGCTCCATCACGCGAGACCAGTTCTACCTCTACCTCGACTTCTTCACGCGTGTCGTCGAGGATCTGCCCATCGGCAACGGCATGAACATGGGGCTGCAGACCTTCTCTCAGGACGAGAGCGAATACTTCGATCTCAACGTGAGCACCAGTTGGTGAACATGTCTAATTGACACAACGGCAGACGCTTTTAGAAGACACATCAACTGAGTGCAAAGCAAGCGAAGTGAAATCCTCACACAGCGTGTCATTGTTGTGGCAGTGCTTGCGCTCACAACCGTACGAACGCTGTCGATCCTTGCAGGACTACAACCTGAAGCTGCGGGTGCTGGACGCCCTGATGCTGCCTTACTACACGGAGGGACGAACCAATGTGGCCGGAGCGATCGAAAACGTGCGCTTCATGCTGACCCCACAGCGGGGAGACAGGCCCAACGTGCCCGTGAGTTGTTCAACTCCGCCATACGCAGTAATCTTGTAGGAGCTGCACTATGGGAGGATGCAGCCAACGCCACTCAAACTATGGTCAAGGCAGGAAGTTCTGGGAAGATAATTTCATACAACAATTTGTTCCCTCACTTCTTGTCCAAGTAATGAATTTCTTTTGAATGTGTCACCTTTCAGGACTGGATTCGACAGTACAAGGTTAACTTCAATTCCTCCCTTGCATTTTCTCTCCTGACCTCACTTTGGAAGTCCCAGAAAGTTTGGTTCGTATGTAGCTCAGTTTGGTCGTTCACATATCCAGGTCAATTGCAGATGTCCACATTCGACTCGACATTCCAGCGTACCCTGACTAACTCTTGACACCAAAGCCACCCAATTGTTCCAACATCAGGAAAAGGAAATGTTAGATGCTTTTAGCATGGAAAACCATTGGAGCCTGACAACAGAATTTCATCCGTAGACTGTGGGTTATCGTAGAAAGAACCCCATGGAAAACCTTGGTTCCCACACACTGTTCTTGACGGCTCAGGAGGCACAACAGGATTTCGCACACGAAATGAACACTGCAGATTTACGTCTTCCTCTTTTTCCCGTCGACCAAGATGAAACGCATTTGACGTTTTCACGTGCACGAAGCAACAGCGTTGTCTTTGTTCCTTTCAGAACAAAGCGCTGATTTTCACAGATGGCATCTCGACCGTGAACATTGGCCAAGCATTTGACGAGTCCGTCAAAACCAGAAAGTAAGTCAAGCCACACACGGTGGCCGTCTGGACCAATTCGTGAATGTGAATGTGCATGATGAAGCTTTCGTTCGGCTGTTGAACCATGACGGGCCTGAAGCCTGACGCTGTGCACAGACTCCAAAAACACTCGGCCACGAGGGGTTTCATGACGCCTTCATTTTCCAGGCACGGCAGCGTTGGCTTCAACGGGGAGGAGGGTGTGACCATCATCGCCATCGGGGTCGGTCCGCAGGTGCGCAGGGAGAACCTGGAGCAGCTCGCGTCCTTCCCGACCAACGCGACCGTCATCATCGAGCGCGATGTCAACCGCATCTCGACTGAAGAACTCAGAACCAAACTTGTTGACCTCATCTGCAACAGTCAGTATTTTGATGTATTCAAGAACACTAGGTCATCTCATCCATAACACCATAATAACCTTGGATCTGTGCTCAAGCTAATTTATCCATTCCCCTCCTTTTGTGTGCAGGTTGTTTTGTTGGTTTGAGAAGTCTTTTCCACATCGTTGATTGTTTCAGATGTGGACGAGTGTCAGTCCAACCCGTGTCAGAACGGAGGTCAGTGCGTGGATCGGCTCGGCGGCTTCGAGTGCCGGTGTCCGCGTGACTGGACGGGTATCCGCTGCGAGAGACGTGAGTGTTGTCGCTTGGTGATTCCTGGGGGTATGGGTGAGCCAAAGGCTTGATGAGAGGGTTAAAGTTTGGTCAAACAAAGGCTGTGTTACTGGAGAAAAACAGATGCGCTGAAATTCAAACAGAAATCTACATCATCACACCATGCACACGAGCTGGTAGAAAGTTTTCAATGTTGTCCCAGGTTGTTCCGGGGTGCTGGACCTGGTTCTGGCTATCGACGCGTCGGGCAGCATCCGCCGGGAGCGATTCCCGATCGTGCAGCAGTACATGGTGGACCTGGTGGACCAGCTCGAGGTGCACCCAGACAAGACGCGCGTCGGGGCCGTGGTCTTCTCCACCGACTCCCGCTCCGCCTTCTACCTCAATGTACGCTTTGCGTTTGCCTTTGTTCATTGTATGTGATTTTTCAAGTGCGCGGAAAGAAAAAACTCAACAGTCCTGGATAATCAAGCGATTCTTGAAATCTTCCTGGTGAACTAAATTTGGACATGTTGTTTTTCAGACGTACGACAATAAGAAAGACATACAAAGCGCCATTCGCAGAATAGAGTTCATCAACGGTATGCAGTGCGAGAGTAGTATGAGTGTTGCTTGTTTTGTTCCAAACTTTTGACAGACTGACGTCTCAGCACACAACATGTGGAGGGGCAGACTGTAAAGTGCCTATTCATGCTGTTCAACAAACCAACACGGCTTCGTTCAAAAGATTCACAGCAAAAGTGTCGTTTCTGTCAGTGCTTCCCTTGCTGCAGGTCGTACGAATCTGGCCTCGGCGCTGGCGCGAGTCCGCAACGACGTGCTCTTCAACACGGGCAGAGGCGCCAGGGGCGACGTGCCCAAAATGATGATCCTCTTCAGTGACGGTCAGTTCGATTTCCAAACAATTCTGATCAGTCCAAGAAAATGGATTTTCTTGTGTGGCGCACAGAAAAACTCACTGCAACGCACTGCACGTGATTTATCCAGGAAAGGCCACAGAGAACACGGGACGGACCGTGCCCGAAGCGGTGCAGCTCAAACTGATGGGCGCAACAACAATCAGCGTGGCGGTGGGCGGCGACCACGACGTCAGTACGTATACAGGCGTTCCGGTTGGGGCGAGAGATACCAGAACAGGAGTGGGAGTGAAAAACGCGTGTGCGGTCCAAACGGTCAACCTCTTTTTGTGCGAACGAGCTTCTTTTTCACTGTTTGGCGAAAACAAGCAATGTGGTGGGGTTTGAAGCTTCCTCTTTGAGATCTAGCTATCTTCCTTGCGCGAGCAGTTCCCCAGATCCACTGCCACGTCTCATGTCTATTGCAGGCGAGTTGTTTGCCATGACCTCGGACCCGATCAGTCAGAACCTCATCTCCGTCAACAGCATCAACAACCTTCCGTTCACCGTGCAACGCGTCATCGACAACACCTGTTATGGTGCGCACTCAGTCACCCCTCACTCACACATACCCCGTCTCTTCTCTCTTTTCCCTTCTTTCTTTCTTTCTTTCTTTCTTTCTTTGTGTGTGTCTCTCTCACACATCGCACTTACACTTGTTGCTCTGTTTCCTTTGTCAGGTTTTTGCCCGCATTTACCCAACTTAGGTCGACAGCCCTTCTCCCAAAACCCTTTTCAGATGAGAACGTGTGCATGAGCTCGCCGTGTCAAAACGGAGGACGTTGCGTGGACGGCTACACAGCGCGCGACATCAGGGACTCGAGACTCTACAAACCGGTGCGGCAGTACACCTGCACCTGCCCGCAGGGCACGATGGGGGTCCATTGCTCGCTCAGTGAGTACGATTAATGTTTAGTGTGTGTGTGTGTGTGTGTGTGTGTGTGTGTGTGTGTGTGTGTGAAGGAGAGACGTAGAGACAAAGAGAAGAACAGAGAGAGAAAAGCAAAATGAAGACAACCCATGAAGGTTGTTGATTGCAGTGTGAACGTGCAAGAAGGACAAAACACTTGTAAAAGCACACACAAACGTAGTGATCCTGGCAGACTGGTGTGTGTGTGTGTGTGTGTGTGTGTGTGTGTGTGTGTGTGTGTGTGTGTGTGTCACATCGAAAAATTCTGCAGGGTGCCGGGGTCCGCTGGACGTTGCCATCGTCGTGGACATTTCTGGAAGCGTGGACAGTGAGCACATGCTCAAAATCGACTTTACCAAGGTCAGTTTTCCCCATATGTCACACCATGAACCAGGGTATCTGGTATGCCTGTCACTGTGATTGTCAGGTGGTGTCAGACACATTGTCAACGGGTGGTCGCATCGTTTCGTTGACGTGTGGAACTTAACATTGACGAAGTTGAAACAAATTCGTGCGCAATATGCAGGCCATGGTGCGGGAGTTGATGGGTGATCAGAGCAACGGTGTGGACGGAAACCGAATCGGCCTCGCCTCCTTCGCAGACTCGTCAACGGTCATCTTCGACCTCAACAAGTACAAGGTATGTTGTGTCCACTGAAGAACCTGAGAAGCTGCGTTCCGCCGTGTCCAGTCCAGTCGTCAAGATCTCGAGCTACAAGTTTTGTTTTCGAACTGGAGATGGAACGCGCAAAAAAACCCACGTCTTCGTTATGTCTCTTTTTGTTGCTAGAGTGAGATGCGGATGCTACAGGAAGTTGCTCTCAAGCGATTCTCAAATCGTGGCACCAATATCTACTCCGGACTGCAGCGAGCCGCCAACCAGATGCTCAACGTGAGTGCATGCAAAATAGAATTTCACGTGCGGAAAAAGATTCAAATTGTCGTGTACAATCATGAACCTGATCCCTCCAAGAAAAAGAAGAGACTGGTCACAGGCCTCGGGATCTTCCGTAAATTCCTGCGTGCTCCATAGTTTTTTAAGCGTGTGGTCGCCCGAAGGGCCGTGTACCACACGCTTAATGTAATCACCATCAGTCTGTATGTCCGTCCGTCCATCCATAT
>JAAUXT010036087.1_pt1 | contig 19991 bp, 29 predicted proteins | sample 7278171 | NCBI WGS metagenome assembly JAAUXT01 (sample SAMN14350112, study PRJNA611818) | marine sediment metagenome | isolation source: surface marine sediment (1.8m) | place: French Polynesia: Moorea | collected 2018-08 | reverse complement strand
TGAGTTGTCTTTTTGTGTGTGTGTGTGTGTGTGTGTGTGTGTGTGTGTGTGTGTGTGTGTGTGTGTGTGTGTGTGTGTGTGTGTGTGTGTACAGTTGGTTGGGGTGGTGGTGGTAAATGAAACTTGAATTTACCAAAGCAATGAAATGAACCATTCGTCCCCGCCCCCCTGAATCCAAATGAACTGAATTGTTGAATTTCCTGAAGGCCAACAGGAACTTCAACAGTTCAGTTCAATCACAAGGGGAGGGGTAAATGAACGAAATGGTTGAATTTGCTGAAGAAAGGAAATGTCAATTTGTTTTCCTTGCCTCTGCTTCCTGCAAATCAAAACTTACTGAACTGTTAAATGTTTGCCACGGGAAGTAAAACCAGGTACGGCAAAATCATTTTTGGGCCATTTTACAAAAATTTGAAAATTTTTCTAACTTTGGCCATTTGGGGGAGGGTGGTAACTGAACTGTGCCCAAAAATAAAAGTTACTTGAAATGACCTAAACATCATCCTGGTGAATTTTTATGACAGTTTTTAATCACCCCCCCCCCCCTCTGGAAACTGGTAACTGAACCAAAAGTGACCACACACACATACATAAAAAACAGACTGATGGTGACTACAATAAGCGCGCGTCCTGTCGGCAGAGCCGGACCGCGCGCTTGAAAAGCCAGCGGAACCTTACAGTTGTGTTCGGAGCATTCAGTGTTCCATTGTGTAGTCCGATTTTGGTGAAATTTTGCAATGGTTGAGTTGTCCCCCCTCCCCACAAATGGCCGACTGGCCAACTCAACCGTGGTCAGAGCGACTGGCTCGTAGGAGACCGCGCGCTTTTTAGGCGATGGCCTTCTTGTTGACCTTTGATCTCTTGTTGACAACCCTCGTATAATGTGAGCGACACCGTGGCCGATGTTTGGAAATCGAAAAGTTTTCTGTGTTTTGGCCCAACCCCCGTGCCTGGTTGGACCCCCGTGTTAGTGGACCCTTTCGCCCCTCGCCGTGGTCGGCAGCCTGCGTTCGGTACAAGGCGCTGACAGGTGAATCTGGGTGCACGCTGTGTGTGGGTGTTGCAGGGTTGACGGCGGTCATGGTCAGCGTGAGCTGAAAGAAGGGCGGAATGGGCAAGAAGCGGAAGAACCGATCGGCGACGGGCGGAGGCGACTCTTCGGCTGGCGACAGCAACCGGGTAAGAAAGCTCCTTGATCGACACGAGAAACGCGCATTTTGTGGAGCTTTTGCGATGGCGTGCTGTTGTTCGCACGTTTGAAGACCTGGGTGTCGCCAAAAAATGAAAAGGCATGTCACTCGTCGAACATATATGCCACCTTGATTCGCCAAACTTGACTCACAAGAAGGGCTCGCAAAATATGCTGACTGGAGAGATGATTCAGATTTGTGGAGCCTACCGCGCAGCTTTTCGCGATTTCTTTCCAGCACACGCGTTGACTGAAACTTTTTCGGTGGGTGAATGAAAAGTTCACGTTCTAATCCTTCTGAAAATTTAAAATGTTTGAAAATCTCGCGGAAAAGCATCAGGAACCAGAGTGCATTGGAACACCCTGGCCACCACTGGAAACAACACGTGCACATGTGCCGTTCCTCACTGTTTGGACGCCTGAGATGCAACATTTCTCGCCGACCGACTTCACGAGGGCTGTGTTTTAGCAGACGCAAGGTGTTCTTGTTCATGAGAGCAACTTGCTTTCACTGTCAAGTTTTCGCAATCTTTGGCTGAAGGCAAACGTCGGCGAATGACTGGGAGAGTTGACTCTCCGAGAGATCGATCGTGATCGTTACATGTTTGCGTGTCGTGTTTGTCAGAGAAGCCCCAGAGAACAAAAGTGCCACAAAAATGGTGAGAAGATGGGGAAAATACGAAACTCAAGTTTGGCAAAACAAAACCTGAAACATATCAAATCAAAGCTGAACAAAAGCAGATCTGCAAAGAGTTGCAAACAACTTTCGAGCAAAAACCTGTTGTGATGTTGTGACCTTTTGCCCCCAGAAAGCGTATATGCTGCAAGTGTTGAATTATTTCTATAAATGCTGTCTGCGACATGATACTGCCCACACGTGCAACTGTGTCTTGAGGCATTTTGAACAGCCTGTTGAACGGGCGCAGTGAAGCGAGGAAATGGGGTAATTTTCAGTCACTTCTACCATACGAATCATGACATGCAAAGTGCATAAGATTCCACGAGTGCAGTCACCGTTGTAATAATGCAGGTACAGCGCACAGGACGCAAGGCTCGGTCGGTCGGAGGTTCAAAGATTTGTTTTTTTTTGGCGTCTGTGTGCTATCATCTCATTGCTTGCAGGGAACTCCGGCGGGTTCGGACACGGAAGCGCCGGAGTCAGTGACACCTCCGTCCAAGAGGCAGCGGCAGGAGTCAGCTGCCGCAGTTGCCAAGGTACGTCATTGTGTACCCACCCACCATGTTTCACTGAAATTTGTCCCTCGTATTTTCAATGTGCAAGGCCTGCGTGAATAAGTGAAACTCGAGCACTCGTGCAAACTCGAACAACGTTGATCACGTGTTTGACGCCAAATGGGAAGAGTTGAGCGGGTGGGCGTTGTTGGCGTTGCGTGTTGTTTTCAAGCCCACGCAATTTCGGCGAACCACGGGCTGAGTGCAATCGTGATGATGTGCGTGTGTGCGCACGTACCGTTGGTTTGCCCTACCTGTTAGCAAAACTAACCATTGTTAGCAAACCAAGGGTTTTGGACCAAGCCAATGAAACAAACCGGTTTGTCCCCACCCATTCAACAAAACCAATGGTTCCTGGCAGGCGTGCAGCTATCGGGCTATCTGTTGCTTGTTTTCTGGAAAAATGTGTGTTGTGAGAGCAGTGTTTGCTGCATGTGCCAATACAAACAATTTTCCTGAACTGTCACGCTTTGGTTTCCCGTTCGCAGACCAGCGGTCCGAAGAGTTCGGCGACGTTGTGTGAGGAATATGGGTTGAAGGACGTGAAGCTGGAATTCACCGAGACTGACTACCTCAACCTCACCAACTATGGGCTCTTCGTGCGCATGGTGCGCCCTCAGGTCCAACAGGTAACGTTCCGCCGTGTGCCGCGGGAACCACTGGGACAGGATGCAAATGTCTGTGTTTTTAATGCAACGAGTAACTCCGTTGTTGTGTCTTGGTCGCGTGGTATCAGTGATGTGAGTGGATCTCCAGCAAATCGAGTGTGAACACACGTTGATAGCCTCAAATATTGGCGTTTCTTTGGGGCGTGTTCGCCTTTCTTTGGAACGCTCGATGGTGGTTCTTCGGTTCTTCGTCCACTTATCTCCTTGGTTCGTTCGACTCAATGGGTTGGTCAGTTGTCAGTGCAGTGCAGTCGGAAATTTTCACGTGACCGTGTGGTATCTTTCAGGCAAACCCGAAGATTGTGTCAGGCACCATGTCCAAAATCATGGAAGCGAAGTGGCGAGAATTTCGGGAAGGCAATCCATTGACGAGAAAACGCGAGGAAGAGCCGAAACCAGAGGAGAAAGAAGCCGACGAAGAATCACCCGAAGAAGAAGAACCGTCCAGGTGTGTCTTGCAGAGCTTCTTTGAATGAAACAACTTCCACAAACCTGAAGCAAATGAAATGCACCTCAAGAACGAACGCCGACACCCTGTGTTGGACACAGGCACGTCGCGCAAACGCAAACAGGACAAATCTTCTCAATGATGATTCAGAAATGTTGCATGTGATCCCCCCCCTCCTCCCAACTTGCTGAATGACTTGACTCCAAATAATGAGATGTCGGTCCCCCTTGCGGATCACTCAGGGGCAATGGGCAGTTCAGTGACTGGGAAAACATTGTTGGTCTCAGTCACCCCGTGCGCATGTCTCAGTTTGAATGTCACCCCCCCCCTCCGCGCCAATGAAGCGCAAAATTATTCATGCCGGTCACCACCAGGGCACAGGTGTCTTCAGCGACGCTTCTTTGTTCAGTGCGGGGCAATTTGTTTGTTCACACAGAAAGTCTCGAGGCAAGCAAAGAAAGTACGTCGACGAAAGCGACGAAGAAACGGAAGAAGAGGAGAAGAAACCCGTAAGAAGAACCACACGGAAGTCAAAAAAGGTGTGACTGCGGAGACAACTGAATGTTTCGTTGCCATGAGTCGGTTCTTTCGTGGCTCCAATGCGTGAGGGTTTTCAGTCAGGACAGCGAACTTGAGTTTCACCGTCGATGCTGTTTTTTGCAGGCGGTTGTCGAAGTCGATGATGAGGACACGGAGGAAGAGGTGCTGCCGAAGCGGAAGGACCGGAGAGCTGCGCGGGGCGGCGGCGGTGCGCGGCGGGGGCGCTATGCCGAAGAGTCGGCATCGGACACTCCTGAGTCACAGCGCGAGTCACCGGCGCCGGCGCCGCGCGGCAGACAGCGCGCCTCCCGCCGCGTCAGTCCCGCTCCCGCCGCCCGCGGCGCCGCGCGCAACAGCCCGCGACGCAGCCCCAAACCCTCGGGTGAGTGTGTGTGTGAAGATACAAAGGTCTGGATGGAATTAGTAATTTGGTGGTAGCTGTGATCAATCATTCGTGCGCGCACACGTGCACCATTGAACAAACTGTGGAATCCGAGTGTCTCGCAGGCGGGTGAAAACTTTTGCACAAAAAGTTTGAGAATCTTCCAGTGCAGAAAAACGAAACTAGTTCTGCTTTCAGCCCCGGTAAGCGAAGAGTCCGATTCGGATTCGAAAACGGAGGTCGAGGAGGAAGAGGAAGAAGAAACTCGTCCCAAGAAGAAAAAGTCTGGAAAAAGAATTTTGGCGAAGCCAACTCCGCTCAGCAGAAAAGAGAAGAAGGCAAGTGGCGTTCTGTGTGTGGGAAAGTCCCACTGCTGCTTTTTCCAGAACTGGTGGTGTTTACGACCTGTTTGTCCACCGAGAGCTGTACTGAAAGGGTGCCGCACGAAAGCTGCACAGAAAGGCTGAAAACGATCTCGACTTTTGGTTCCACAGAAGGTGCGGTCGCGTCGAGCGGCTGTCAGTGACAGTGATGCAGAAAGTCCGGCGCAGAAAGACCCCAGTTCCGACGAAACTGAAGAAGACCGCCCGCCTTCACGCAGCAGGAAGGCTGCCTCCAAGAAGCCAAAATACGTCGACTCTGTGAGTGATAAATTTCTCTTGCAGTCAACAGCTTTCACTTCTGATGACGAAAAGTGCAAGGATGATGTTCGCGTGTTCTTGACGTTTGTAGGATGAACAGGACGAAGAGAAGACAACCAAGAAGTCGAAGGTGGTGCTTTCGAGGAGATTTGTTCGTTCTTCAGTGCAATCCAACGTTTTGGTCGATGGCTTGAGGCAATAACACTGGTTCGTTTTGCAACTGATCAAACGTGCAGCGTTTTTCACAACAGGCGCAAAGCGATGACGATTACGATCGAGAATCCGAGGACGGAACGCCCGAGGACGAGTCTATTGACGAAAAAGACGACGACGAGGACGACGAATACGAAGGGCGGCGGCGCAGCTCGAAAAAGCGCAAGAATCCTCCGCCTAAGCCGCAGCGCCCCACCATTCCGGGAGAGCGCAAGAGTTCTCGGAAGACCAAGGATGTCTCGGTGAGCTCACAATCTTCTATGAGGGTTGTTCCGTTTGCCGTTTCTCAAAGTCTGTCAATTTCTTTGATGCTTCTCGTGTTTCATAGAATGAACAAAGGAGGAGAATGAAAAAACTGATTTTTGCAAACGGTTGACCAAGGCGCGTGAATGGAAGAGGAAAAAGGAAGATGGGGGCAAAATTCAGTGTGGATCGGAAAGACGCAGTCAACACAGAAAGCTTAAAAATCTGAAGAAGAAAAAAAAAGCACGGATGTGCGTGGAGCGAGTGGTGCGAGCGAGAGTCCGATCCAGTCATGTGGATCACCCACATCATGACTAGATCTAACACTCGCTTACAACACCTCGCTGGAGCTTCAGGACAAGCGATTGAAGATTTTGTGTTTTCCATTCATTTTCGTTGCTGAAGGACGCTTCGCAAGACGCAACGTCATTTTGACGGTGTGTGTGGACGGGTGATAATCCAGTCCATGATTTGGTCGCTGTCAGACACATGACTAGATTAACACTCGTCCACACATGCTGTTGGTGAGCGACGCATGAAATGTAGGAGTGGGAATGTGGGGTGGACGAAACCTTGTTTCCTCTCTGGCACTTTGGGCCGTGACACCCAACATCCGCAAAGGACCCGGACTGAGGAGGTTCGTTGATGCCCGTGATTGTGGGTGTTCGTCGAGTCCATGTCGACTTGAAAACATTCATGACTAGATTAACACTCATTATCAAGAGCATCATGAACAAATTCGGCGGTGAATAGGAAGCACTGGACATACTGTTCAGCAAGGTACGAACGGTCGAGGAACAGGAAGACATCATCAGTTGTGTGACATTCTTTGCAGCTACAGAGTGACTCGGTGGATGGGTATACGTTCAGTCCATGTGTTTCGCGCCGCACCATGACTAGATGTATACTCATCCAGCGAGAACTCGCGCCGCCTTTTCTTCCTGGATTTGCGGTTGGAGCAGTTTTGCTATTCAGTATGCGCGTGAACCGAACACTGGAAGCGACTCTCGGATGAACCAAAACACAAGGACCATAAATCTTTACACCAGCTCACATGCGGTGGAAAGGGTGACAACCGTGCAGCTGCAGGGTTTTGGCACGGCTCGTGTGAGTGGGTATGTGTCTGGTCCATGTGTTCAACCAATCATGACTAGACATATACTCATTCACAAGTTCTCGTTCATTCAGTAGATTCGTATCTTCTCGTTCTTGATCTTGAGGGTCGTTTTGGTTGGGAAGTGTGGAGTGAGCTTGAAGAACAAGTTCCTTCGCTCTTGCGTCCATTCGAAATGAGACTTCTCTTCTGTTCGCTGGGGTGGGTGGATATATGTCGTAGTCAGTGTGCAACATATCATGACTAGATGTATACTCATCAATTTCGGCGGACCCAGTGACCATGAGATTCCAGCTGAGACCGTGGAGAAGGAAACGCTCTCAACTGCACAGATGCTGGTGCAAACTGTTTCGCAGGAAGAATTGCTGGTGGACTGACTGCTTTGACGGTGTCCTGTTCGTCTTGATATTGTTCGTCCGTCACACACATGGCACAGGAAGAAGTGGATTGTTGTGTATGGGTGTCAGACCCAGTCCATGATCCACATGGGCATGTCATGACTAGATCTAACACTCAGACACAATGTTCACACAAACTACTGCAGACTTCGGGAACTCACATCATGACGCCACCACCAAACAAGGCACTCGTTTTTCGGGTGTCTCATCTGGGAAATTTGGGGCAGGATCCAAAGAGCTAACAGTGTGAAGACGTCGTCAGGAGCACCATCAATTTCTCTGAGTCACTGACCAGAAAATTCGTTGGAACAATGTTTGGGTGATCGAACAGGGTCGCCTTGTCCTGTCTACCTGTTGCAAATACGAGTTCATTCACTGAGGAAGTTATTTTCGTTCGCACTTTTGATGATGTTGGATGCTCTGTCGCGAATAATTTCTCCTTGTGATTTCAGTACGCGCACCAGACGGACCGGGATTTCGAGCGGATGCTGAAAGAAGACAAGGAGGTCCTGGATCGGGAGAATCGGCGTGCTGATCGGAGCAAAAAGAAGAGCATGGAGATCAGCGGCAAGAAAGGCATGTGGCAGGACGCCAACGTCGACAGTGGAGACGAGGTGAGAAATTGTTGTGCAAGGCCAAGAATCAGTGACACGTTGAAGAACTATGTGCCTTGCGACAACTTTGTGATGGGCTTCTTGACCCGAGACGAGGCGTGTGTTTTCACACACACCGCTTGCAGGCCTCTGCTCAAAGTAACATGGGGGATTGGTGATGTGAAGAGACGGACGCTGCCAAGGCGGCAGAATGGAGGACAAGTTGGCGTTGTGTATGGGTGTGAGGTCCAGTCCATGTTCTGTCGGATCCATGTCATGACTAGATCACACACTCATCCACAATGCGGACATTTTCAACTGACAACCGGCCCAATTCGTTGCTGAAGCTCTGCGCGGTTCTTCGTGGATTCTGTGATTTGGAAAATGACCGATTCAGTGTGCTTTGAAAGCGGCATGACGACAAGAGGAAATGCTCGGATTGTTCGTGTTCGTTTTCTCTGGTGTTTTGGGGACGGTCAGCTGGAAAATGGTGTCTGTCTAGATTCGTAAAGCTTTTGCAATTGTTGGTTTCAGTTTCGCAGCAGTTCGCAAGTTGAACGTCTGATTTGTGTTGCAGAGCGACCACTATTGGTACTGCGAAGTGTGCAAGGACGGCGGGGACCTGCTGCTCTGTGACTCGTGCCCCAAGTCCTTCCACCAGTCTTGTCTCAACGTCAAGGATGAGGACATCCCCGATGGTGACTGGAGTTGCCCTCTCTGCGTGAGTACCAATTCTGTTTGTGTCTCACCGGTAAAACGAGAAACAAACGCTGTGCGTGACGGCCAAAACTCGTCGAGTTTGATCAGTAAATTGTGGTTTCTGTTGCCATGTATTTTGGCACGTGCAGAACCTTCTTCGCGCTCAATGTGTGAGTTCAGTGTTCTCATCCCAGAAAGGTGAGGAGTTGCCGGAGCCACCAGAGGAAGATTGGCACGACGCGTGGTGTCGAGTGTGCAAGGACGGTGGGGACTTGCTGTTGTGCGACTACTGCGAGTTGGTTTACCACATGGAGTGCGTCAACCCGCCGCTCACAGAGCTGCCCGAAGACAAGTGGAAGTGTCCCGTGTGCGTGGTAAGCAACACCAGCACCGCATCTTGACGGAAATCTTGCACACACTGGTGCAGCCGTGACCGTGACTTGCACTCAGTTTTTGGTGGCGTTGGTCAAACTTGTTCGAGGCAATGGAAGCGGAATCCATTTTTGCCCAATTCCTCTTGAGGCCTGATTTAGTTCATTTTGTTGCCACTGCCGCTCGACAGACGACATACAACTGTTGGCTGAATTCTGCAGATGAAAAGCAAACCCTTTGAACGGAAGATCCAGAGGATTTTGACGTGGCGCTGGTCGCACGAGCTGAAAGGACAAGACGAGATGGACCACACGCTTAGCCCCGAGAAACGCAAACGGGTGAGTAACCCGAGACGAGGTGTGCTTTTTCACAGACACGCACGCCTCAGCGGTTGCATTTGTGCTTCAGCACAGGCGTCGTGAAGTACAAGGAAGTGTCCAATTTGCAGCTGGAAAGTTTGAGTGAAGCAGAAGCGGAGAAAAAAGGCGACCAGAAACCACACAAACCAGAGCGGGAACTCTTTGTGAAATACGCCGACTACTCTTATTGGGACTGCGAGTGGATTTCAGAACTTCAGGTTGGATTTTCGAAAACCTTTACGTATCTTCAAAACGTTCATTCCGCGGCTGTACAGCGTGAGACGCTTATTGCTACCTTTGAATTTTTTGACAGCCACACCAGCTCGCGCAGCCGCATGTGATCCACGCCCCATGTTTTGTATCATTGCAGTTGGAAGTGCACAACCCAATGCAGTGGACCATGTTCAAAAAGAAGTTCAATTTGGATGAGCCACCGGCGCTGGAAGACGGCAGTAGCTTCGGACGCCTCCGCCACAGGGGACAAGGTACGCACAGCAAACCACAGGGAGAGAGACACGCCCGTGAGCGGTTTTCACAGCAGCTCCTTTCCATGAAGTCAATGCTATTCCTGTCACTGACAAAGACTACAAATCAGTGACCACAAACACAAATGCATGCAGGCACAAACTATGGCTCGAGCGGCTTGAAGGTCAACTTGAAAATTTTCTTGGCACGAGCGCTGATATTGGTTTACCCGCGTGCCCGTGTCTGTGGCTGCCTTGTGTGGACAGGGTCGTTGCGGGGGGGGGGGGGAAGCAACCTGGTTGGTTTCCTCCTGGTCAAAAATACTTTCCAGGTTTCTGACAGTCTCAGTTGTCTGACTTTCTAGGTGTGTGGGTTTCCAACTTTGGGGTGACTTGACTTTCCAGGTTTTCAGGTTACTGACTTTCCAGGTTTCTCCAACTCTCCAGGTTTCAGCAAAACCCTCTTCCCCTGTGCTGGCTTCCAGGTTTCCACATTCCTCCCTGCATGTGCAAAACTTGAAAGGCTGCCTGGACCTTTCAGGTTTCCGTGTCCCCCCCCCCGCCTCCATGCTAAAGTTGGAAAGCTGTGGCGTCCAGGTTTCCGTATTACTCTCCCCCCCCCCCACCTACGTTCAAAGATTTGCAAGGCTGGCTGCTCATGTGAGATGAAGTGATGAACCGCCGTTGTACGCGGCTGATATTCCACTTGTCAGTCTGGGTTTTCCTGCAACCAGTCCTGGTATTTATTTCACAGGTGCCAAAGAGGACGACCCGTACAAGCTGGAGGAGAAATTTTTCCGATTCGGCATCAAACCCGAGTGGTTGCAGATTCACCGCATCTTCAATGATGAGTAAGTTTGCGCAGAGATGAGTTGCGCAGGCAGAAGGCTTTGTATTGTCACAGCTGGACGAGAGGGAAGGCGGCGGGGCAAAATGCTCCCAACACCTGCGTGTCTTTGGTGTTGCGGAAGTTATCAAGCTGTCGGCTTTTCAGCTTCTACCGTCGACCAGTCAAGTGTCCTCTTGTCAGGATTTCGAGTTTGTTGTGCCATGCCTTGTTCTCAAACAATATCGAGGTGATTTGGCACTGGCCTGAGACAGAAAAATGTAGTGCAATCCGTGGCTGGTGCGATGCTGTGTTGCCATCTTGATCCACAACACGGTTTGTGGAACTCGAGAAACACAACTTCATCGCAGTGTGTTCCGTTTCAGCGGAAACAAGGGTCGGATGGCGCGGTACCTGGTGAAGTGGAAAGATCTGTCGTACGAGGAGGCAACGTGGGAACACCCGGATGACCTGCCCGACGGACTCACAGACTTTGACAAGCACGTGGAGGATTATCAACGAAGGAAGTAAGTGGTAATCCGCACGTGTTGTGAGCCACTCGTTTGCCTGTTGGCGTCACGGCTTTTGTCCGACCCTGTGGCGTCTGGATGTCTGAGAACAAAACAAGTCCTGAAGTGCAGTCCTGGTGAAATTTTTGCCAGTTTGTTGGCGAAGTCTTGACGTGGTCTGGTTCTGGTTCTCTCACTTGCAACTCTCCCTGCAGTCGTGCGTCTTTTCGTGCTGTAGCTTAAGACGAACAAACAAAAGTGTTTCTTGGTGTAGGTGAATCAAGCAAGTTCACATATATCGACATCTGGTGCGACTCTCCTTGGGAGCCACCAACCTCAAAAGCAATTTGTTCAGAACCCAGCTGTGTCACTTTTACTATGGGTATCATTCCCGGTACGTGATGGGCATTCGGTGCGAACATTTTCAAGAATAAAGTGGAGTAGCCTGTAGGGAGCTACGTTGTTGGTTTGAATACCACACCGCAGTCTTGGCGTTGAAATTCACGAGGCTGTAGGGGTTGAATTTTCAGCGGGTTCAACATGCAAACTCATTGACTTCAAGACAGAAAACTTCTCTTGGTGCAGGAGGGAACGGGAGAGCGAGGCGCGTGGAAAGGACCGGGTACCGGTGCCGAAGAAAAGCGTGATGCGGCAGAAGTGGGCCGAGGACCCGGACTACGTCAAGGCGTCTGGCGGCAAGCTGCACGATTACCAACTCGAGGGCATCAACTGGATCCGATTTTCTTACGCGCAGGTGAATTTCAGTTTCCTCCTGGTTTCCGAAGTGGCCGTGATTGTGGCCAGGTGTTGGCAGTTCCATTCCCTGCTCAAAAGTTTTGTGGAACGCTTTGCGCGCTGGCCAGGAAAGTCGGCCGGTTCAGAAGAAAGACAAAACCGCACAACAGAATGCTTTCTGACAATTACAGAACACGAACGTGATTTTGGCTGATGAGATGGGATTGGGGAAGACCATTCAGGCCATCACGTTCCTGTACTCGCTGTGGAAGGAAGGTTACTCGCGCGGGCCGTTCCTCGTCGCCGCGCCGCTCAGCACAATCACCAACTGGGAGCGCGAGTTTCAGTTCTGGGCGTCGGAGATGTACGTCGTGACGTACGTCGGGTCGAAAGAAGACCGGGCCATCATCAGGTGAGACGCTGGCGTGGCACCCCCTTCCGGTTGCTCCTTGGTATCGGTCGTGCAACAGTACTTTTTACACACGCCGTCTGCGAAGTGTATCGTCTTGTGTTGTGCAATCACGCAGGCAAAATGATGCAGACAGACCCCCCCCCCCCCACCCAGGGTGGGGTCAGGAGCAAAAGTTGAACTCAGGAACTTTTAGGTGATGCGGGGACCCCTTCACCCCATGAACCAGTCTCTTAGACTCTGGAACAAAGGTTGAAATTCAGAAATTGCAGGCGATGTGGAACCCCCCAACCAAACAGGACTTGGGCTCTGGAGCGAAAGTTGATGTGATGTGGGAACCCTACCCAGTGAACAGGACTTCATGAATAGCAGCTGAGCCAATTTCTCCAGGAAATCGTTCTCTTTCATCCCGGCCTGAACCTTCCTCAGACGTTGTTGATCTTCGAAACAGGGAGCACGAGTTCAGTTACAAGGAGGGCGCGTTTCACGGGTACCACAAGGCGATGCGAATGAGGACTTCGCACAAAGTGAAGTTCGACGTTCTTCTCACAAACTACGAGTTGGTAAACGTCGACTCTACGACGCTCAACTCGATCGATTGGTCAGTGCTCGTCATCGACGAAGCGCACAGACTGAAAAACCAGCAGTCCTTGGTGAGTTTCTCTCGGCTCTTCACAACATTCCCTGACGACCAAAGATCGATTCACAAGGGTGCACAAAAACGCCTGGGAACACCATTGCCGAACTCGTGTCTGTTTCGTTTCTGCAGTTTTTCCGAACTATGAAGGAGTACAGTATAGAGTACCGCTTGTTACTGACTGGCACTCCGCTGCAAAACAACCTCGAAGAACTTTTCAACCTGCTCAGCTTCCTCGAGCCAGACAAATTCGTGTAAGTGACCATCAAATTTCTTTTCCTTGTCGCTCTTCAGTAAATTGGCCTGGCTGGACTTGCTGGGAAAGCGCCTGGAGATACGATTTTTGTTGTATCTGCTGGTTGGGCGTGACTCGGTTTGTTTCGCCAACAGGGACATGGAAGAGTTTACTGAGCAATTCTCAGACATCTCGAAGGACGAGCAAGTGCAGCAGTTGCACGAGCAGCTGGCGCCGCACATGCTGCGTCGTCTCAAGATCGACGTGCTCAAGGACATTCCGGCGAAGGCAGAGTTCCTCGTTCGAGTCGACCTCGCTCCCATGCAGAAGTGAGTTCTGTTCTCGTGCTGTCACCGGGGCTCTTCCGAGTTTCCGCGTTTCCCCGTGTGCAAAAAAAAAATTGTGGACTTGTCGCTGCAGCAAACACGAAAAGATGTCGCGCGGCTGATGTTCCACTTTGAAGTTTAGTTTTGTGCGGATACAGCCATTGTGAGAGTGAGCATTGAAATCAGTTTATTCCACGAAGAAAACGATTTCCAGGCAGTTCTACAAGCACATCCTGACGAAGAATTTCGAGGCTCTCAACATCAAGGGGTCATCGCATCAGACAAGCCTCATGAACATCATGATGGACCTGCGCAAGTGCTGCAACCACCCGTACCTCTTCCCAACTGCCGACAGGGTCAGTGGATACGAGACTGATTGTTGTCGTGTGTCGTGTCTCCAATTTTCCCGAAAGAAGCGTTTCACGTCAACTCACCTCCGATGCTTTTTCACGTCGCGTAGGATGCACCGTTGACCAGGAACGGAATGTACGAAATCACGGCGCTGAAGAAGGCATGCGGAAAATTTGAACTGCTCTCGAAGATGCTCAAGGTGTTGAAGCGTGAGAACCACCGGGTCCTCGTCTTTTCGCAGGTCAGTACGTCAATTGTGAGCAAACTGAACGACAGTAGATTTGTGGATGAGAAAAATGTGATTCTGTTGTTTCGTTTCGGAGAAAGCACACAAATATGCGGTGCGCGTCAGCGGTGGTCGTGCGTGTTTTCAGCGACTACACGGAGAAAAGTGCAACTGAAATCGACAGTTCGGTGACTCTTTCAGATGACGAGGGTGTTGGACGTGCTGGAAGACTTCATGGTTGGGGAAGAGATAAAGTACGAGCGAATCGACGGGTCCATCAGCGGAAAATACCGGCAGGAGGCCATCGACCGCTTCAACTGTGAGTTGTCGAGTCACCGCACCAGAACACTGCGTCTTCTGCGCACTGGGCCAGAGAATCTTATGCCAAACACATTTCTTTGCAGGTTTGGAATCCGAGTCGTTCGTGTTTCTTCTGTCCACTAAAGCCGGGGGTCTGGGAATCAACCTTGCCACAGCTGACACGGTCATCATTTACGATCAAGATTGGAACCCACACAACGATATCCAGGTACACACAGTTGCTTTTTTTTGGGGGGGGGGGGCAGAACAGGGCCAAATTGTTCTGGTTCCGTTTTGTCTCCCGTGTGTCGGAAATTGAGCTCACTGTGGCCAAACGTTCTTTGCAGGCCTTCAGCAGAGCTCACAGAATCGGACAGAAGAACAAAGTGATGATCTTCCGCTTCGTGTCGCGGAACACAGTGGAAGAACGCATCACGCAGGTTTGTGTCGCAATCTGCGCGGGGGTGCTTTCTCTCGCTGAGAATGCTGAAAACCGGTTGCCTGATTACAGACGTGAATTGCTTTGGTGATCTGCAAAGAACACCAGTTGGATGGTTTGTTTTCTCGATCGCAGGTGGCGAAACAGAAGATGGCGCTGACGGAGCTGATCATCCACCGTGGCATGGCGTCGGTCGAGAAGACCGAGTCGCTCACCAAACAAGAGGTCAACGAGATCCTCAAGTTCGGCGCCGAAAATCTCTTCAAAGACGATGAGGAGGGCAAAGGTGTGTGTGTGAGTGTGTGTGTGTGTGTGTGTGAACGAACTGCACGGCATAGAAAATGCGAGCACGCTCTGAAACTGGCAACATCGACCTGCAATTGAAGGAATTTGAACCACGCCTGTGGCATTCACGTACGCTGCACAAGATGAATATGGATAACGCAAGTTGAAGCTTCCGCCGCAGTTGTGTGGGACAACGAGGCTGTGGAGAAGCTGCTCGACCGCTCTCAGGTGAAGGAGTCGGACGAAGCGACCGCTGATGTCGCCGCCGAAGAGAAAGGCGGCTTCAACGAGTACCTGCGCTCCTTCAAGGTGGCCAGCTACCAGGTCAAGAGCACCAAGGAGGACGTGAGTACACGTGCTTGTGAAAGGGACTTTGATGTGCTGCAATAACACGAAGACTCGAACCTTCAAGCAGGGTAAAATTTCATTGGCTGTTTCAGGAGGAAGAGGAGGAGGAGGAGCGTCTTCGGAAGGAGGCTGAAGAGGAGGAGCGACGGCTTCGCGAGCAGGCCGAGGACCCGGAGTATTGGCAGCGTGTTCTGGGCTCGTCATACCACGAGTACCAAGCGCAACTCATACAGGAGGAGGAGAGGGTAGGTGCTGGGCGGTGGGCAGAAAAATGACACAGTGGTTGGTCACAATGGGCGATGGTTCACGTTGTGAGGTCCAATCACGGGAAATGTAAATGAACACTGTGATCGTTGCGAACAATTTGTGCAGGACGTGAAAAATCAATGTCGTCAATCGTGAACTGCGAATGTCCTTTTGGGCGTCAGATCGCGGCGACGCTGGGAAAAGGGAAGCGCGTGCGGCGTCAGGTGAACTACGCGGAAGAGATGAAGGGGGTCGTGTCGTCGCGCAGCGGGAAACCCAACCGGGGCGAAGGCGAGGACGACGAGTACGTCCCTGACAAGGACGGAAACTACTCGGACTACGCGCCGTCTTCAGGTGCGCGCCCAGCGTCCGGTGTCGCTGCAGTTCTGTATCTCTTTGTGCTTCCATGCGTGTGGTCTTGCGCTTGTTTCACCCCAGCCCCTGGTGCCGGGTACCAATCAACAGGTACCGTATTTCTCTGGTGGGTGTTCCAAGCGTCTCTGTCGATTGCCGGTGTGTTACGTGTTCACTTCCAGTTTTGCGTGGCTTGAAATTGTGTTTGACAACGGGGTATGCGTCATTTCTTCAGAAGGGAGTGAAGCCGAGTCCGAAGTGGACGAGGGAGCGCGACTGAGCACAGACGACGAGGAGTTCGACCCCAGAACCGCAAAGCAACGTGAGTCCTAGTTCTACACCAGTATGGGAGAATTTCCTGTCGGTTCGTCTCCTTTGGGCCGATGCTGGGAAAGTTGCATGTCAGTTCGTGCGGCGGTTTGCGCGAAAGTTTTCTGTCACGAGCGTGGTGCAGAGTTCTGATGAAAAGTCCTCATTTCAGATGCTTTCTCAGTTCAGTTTTTGCGTGGCCAGAGTAATTTTCTTTCTATCGTGAGAACGTGTGGTCTTTATGGGTTGCGTGTGTGTGCTTATGTTTTGTTTGCCTTTCTGTTTGTTTTTGTGAACAGCCTGTGTGACTGGTATCTCAGATGACTTGCTCAAGTGTGATCGCTCTCGTTCTTGCTGAGCTCAAATTATGTTGTGTCGCCGCGACTATAATTCATCGATGTTTAGTTGTTTGGTTGCGTTTTGTCAGCGTTCAATTGGATTGGTCTGAAGAAAAGTACAACTGCCAAGAAAAGGGTGTTCAAACACGAAGTGGACAAAGAAAATGTGGTTCCCACGGAAGCAAAGAACCATCATTCCAGGAAAGTCGCAGTTCACTGTCGATTGGTGTGAAGACTTTTGAAAGACACTTGAAATGGACAAAAGAAATAATCGTGGCACTGAGAAAGAAAATTCACCTTCACGAATTGCCAGCACAACGAGAAACCACAAGCCACGTTGGAAACTTCCTTCGGTACCAGGTCGTTGTCTCCTCGGCCTCCAGCGAAAGACTGTTCTTTGTGTGCCCACAGTACACGGAGTGTAGCTCAGCGAGACGCTACAAGCCGGCGAGTACGGACCAGTATGCCCCTTCCCTTTCTTGCTGTAGGCACACTGCAATCACGGCAGTTGTCATGCATGTGTGTGTGTTCCAGTCGACTTGCAAGGTGTATGTGTGTGTGTGTGGGATAAGCCATGTCACCTGTTGTTTTTTGCTCAGAATTTGAAGCTGATCATTTTCCAAAAAAAAAAAGTTGGAGGGGGGGGGATGATCGTCAAATTCTGAGAAAAAGTAGTTTGGCATTTTTGAAGTTACATCGCTGCCTTTAACACCTGGAAAGTGTTGCAGCCAAACTGGAAGTGTGCAGCCGCGGACTTGTTCTTTGATCTCTTGTCTTTCTGGACTTTGCCGCTCCGATATCAGCATCGGAATCCCGTCGGCTTCAGGTCCAGCCTGACATGGCTAGGCAACCCCTGAAAATGTAACTCAGCCTGGCCATTCAACTGTTTCTGTCCGAAACCAACGGCTCGAAACGGGAGCAAAAATGTTGAGCTTGTGCCTTTGTTCTATTCGTTCTTGTTCTTCTTTTGTGCGTTGGCGCATAAAACGAAACACTTTGTATTCTGTTGGCGTGCGTATCTGTTTTGTGGGGCTGATCTCTTCGTGAGGGAAGGGCGGCATGTCTGGAAATGGACTGTGAGGCAGTCACGGGTGATCACACCGTGCTGCCTGGTCTGTCAACAGTGGGAGAAAGGGACAAACGAAACACTTGTCTCTGTAGACACTTGTTTGCCAGGTGCCGACATTTTTGGTGAGATGCAATCAAAATTGAGCAAACGTGACAACTGGCTGATGTATGTGATCACGCGTTGAAGGTATATTGTCTTTGGAACGGAACATCACGCCCCTGTGTGAAGGTAAAAGTACAAAGAAATGCTAGCGCTTCGGTAGTGGTGTTATGGTGTCTGAAACGTGTGCGCTGGTGCAAAAGGCCAAAAGTTAGAATTGTTTGGCGGGTCAGTTACAGCGATGTTTTGTCCTCGTTTGGTAAGATAATCTGTTTTCATTGAGTTAGAGTGCACAGTGGAATTTGCTTACCGGTAGTTTCGATATATTTTATCAGTTTCCAGTTTTGGACTTGCATGTTGCGCTTAGTTTTGTCATGTTGCATGTTTTGCACAGTTGTTTCTTTCGTTTGTCATGAAGAAAGTGCGCAATATGTACTTTTGTGTTCCAAGCAACGTTTTTCGAGTGCTTTCTTCGGTATTTTAACTCTGCGCCCCCCCCCCCCAATTCTTTTTCTCGTCAAAGCTTGTCAAATGACAAAGACACCCACCAATGTTGTTCTTTTCTTGGATAAGCATCCGACACTTCTTCATGCAGGGGCAGCTGCAAAGCAACGAGGAGTTCCAGAGATTCGAGGGGACGAAAAGGGTCCGAAGGTCAGTTCACCAGACGTTCTATTTCGAGACAAGTCAACGATTGCGTCAGCCGAAAGAAACAACAGAACAAGTGAATTCCGATAGGGAATCTGAAGATTTCGTTTCTTGTCGGGGGAGGGGGGCGGAGTGCTGCTGTGCACTGAGGCACAGCGTTGTTGGTTTGTCGCTGGCGCAGCCTGTTGCTCGTCAGAGGTGGAGCTGCGTTGTGACTCGTTTTGTGTGCGCAGGTGAAGCTACGCGCGCTGCCGCCGCTGCTGCAGACGGTGGAGCAGCACGTCGAGGTGCTCGGCTTCACGCCGCGCCAGCGAAAGGCCTTCCTCGACACCATCATGCGTTACGGCATGCCACTGGAGGACGCCTACAAATCTCAGTGGTGAGTGAACGCACCTTGTGCAGAATGTTTGCTACCAGAATGGTCAGTTCAATGAAACCACAATAGTATTCGTTTCGGTAGTTGGTCCCAGCCTCACAAGTTTGCAACACTCGTTTGTTTTGAGAGTGTGGCAGAGCAATGTCGAACCAGGGGCGGGTGGAAACCATTCAGCACAGCCAAAGGAAGCCGCGCGTCGTCACTTCACTCGTCGGGTGTGTGATTTTTCAGGCTGGTGCGTGACCTGCGCGGGAAGCACGAGAAGGTGTTCAAGGCGTACGTCGCCATGTTCATGCGCCACCTGTGTGAACCGGACACTGGCGGCGGTTTCGACCACTTCGCCGACGGCGTCCCTCGCGAAGGGCTCTCGCGGCAACACGTGCTGACGCGCATGGGCATGATGACGCTTATCCGGAGGAAGGTGAGAACCAAACAGCAGATCGTGCAGTGAGCGGCGCAAACCGTAGAGCAATCCGTGCAATGGAAAATTACGTTGAGACATATGCTAACCAAACGATGCAACACGTGTTGTGCAGGTGCACGAGTACGAGAAGGTGAATGGTGCGATGAGCATGAAGGAGTTCGCTGCTCTGGAGGAGCAGCAGCGGCGGCGTCAGGAGGAGAACCGCAACCAGCGCGTCCAACTGGCGCAGCGTCAACTCGAGGCGCAGGCGCAGGGACTGAACGGCAGCGCTGCGGCCGCCGGACCGGTACGCTGACCTGAACTTTAAAGATCGCGTTTTTCTGTGAAGAAAAGAGCCTTATGAAGGTTTCGTCAACAGCTTGATAATTCGGGTTGCTCGCCGAGTGAGCGGGTTGGACGTTATCGAGGCGGGTGTTTTATTTTGCAGGTTCCAGTTTCTCTGGTCAAATCTTCGGACAGTATAAAACCTGAGATCGAGCAGACTGAAGAATCAAATTCGAGCGAGAAAGTCAGTGAAACTTCAGCTGCTGCAGACTCAAAAGAGACAGAGGCTGATCGTGTGAAAAGCGAGAGCAAATCACCTGAGGTGACCAAATCATCTGAGGTGACAAGTGAAGCCACAGAAAAAGCTGGTGTTGGTGCTGATGTCCATGAGGAGTCGGAGCCAAAGTTTGACATATCCGGAAACGAAGACTCCAGGCCCGAGTCACCTCGGGAAGGCAGTGGGGACTTTGTTGACCAGGTACGTGTTCGCATATTATTGGCATTTCTGCGTCTCGGAACAGTCGATTCCATCGGTTGTTTTTGGAGTACCAGTTTTTCTTTATCAGCCACGATAGCGGTCTGATATTGGTTTGCCCCTGTATCCGCGTCCATCCGTCTTGGGCGGACAAAACCTCCGTTTTACCCCTGTTCCAGTGATCACAGACTGGAATCACAGTGGGTG
>JAAUXT010146130.1_pt1 | contig 19993 bp, 32 predicted proteins | sample 7278171 | NCBI WGS metagenome assembly JAAUXT01 (sample SAMN14350112, study PRJNA611818) | marine sediment metagenome | isolation source: surface marine sediment (1.8m) | place: French Polynesia: Moorea | collected 2018-08 | reverse complement strand
TGACACCATAGAGGAAGGTAGCCTAAACCACTGAGCTCCAACTCATACTCTACAATAAACTATACTACAACATCACTACTGGGGCTTCACTCATATATACAACACAAGAGATAATTTGGCAAAACGCCACGCAAGAACCGGGTGTCTTCTTGTGTGACCAGGTGGAAAAAATGATCAGCATGGCGTCTTTTGGACACGGTTGGCGCGCCTTGCCATGTCAGGTCTGACCTGAACGAAGAAGCCACAGCATTTCAGAAACCATAGGACAGATTTTCTCACTGTCTCACGGATTCGTCTCTGACACGGGACGGTCGCACGATCGTGTTGAACCTCGCAAAGCGTGAGGAGCTGGCAGACAGACAGACGTCTGGTACAGTTGGCGATCACACCCCCCGTGTTGTCCACAGAACGGTCTCTGCAGCTTCCTCCGTACTTTTCCAGGCCTGCAACGTGGCGCCAGCTGAGACGCGCGCACCAAGCGTGCTGCGTGAATGAAGCCCGCGCGACATGTATGTTTGGCGCGTCGGGGGAAAATCTGTGTGTGAATGGGGAAAAGTATCGTGAATAGCGACCATCCTGGCGCGAAGCACGACAACACTTGCTTCCTCCTTGGCTTCAGTACGTCTTGTGCACCCGACGCGCGACGGAGCCGGAAATGAGAACCACGTGACTCACTTGACAAGCGGAAGAGGTTTATTCCACTTTCCAAAGCAACAGACAAGCAGAAAGCAAAAATATACATGAAATGGGGAGTGAATTTCTACACGTGACAACGAACAATTTTACAAATGACGGTATTAAAGTCGTGTCTTCAACCAGAAAAACAATGCCCCGTACAAACCAATCAGGACCCAATCATTTCCCCCTGTTGATCCCAGGCTGCGTACGGGGTCCACACCTCAGTGTCTGCACCTCAGGGGGTCTGCGAAATGTTTCCGGGGGGGGATCCAGGCCCAGCATTCCCCACACATCCACAAGAGCAATTAAATTTGTGTTTCAGGAAACAAACGGCTCTGTTCTGTTTGACCGGCATTGCAAGACAGGGCGGTTCGATTTGGCAGACCGGGTGTTCGCGGGTGTTGAATCATGTGTGCATGGTGAGACGACTGGGCCATCGCAACTGCTGTACAATCAGAAGCATGAAGAATGTTCGGTAAATACAGCGCGAAAAGAATTTGTGCATAATCCGGTGTTTGCAGGGGCCATTACAGGGGCAGACATGCGATCCTTCCTCAACAAACTCAATTCCATACGTTTTCCTTTGTGTAGAGTGCAAAAAGAACAAACATACGTCACAATTGCTTCGATCTCAAATTGCTCACTCGGAAATAAAACATTCAAAACACAACTCCAAGTGACATTCGACGGTGAATTGGGTCAAGCCTGTTGTAGAAACGAGCTTGAAAGCTGACGCTGCTCCGTGATGACAGCCACGTGCCACATGACGTCCCCCAGACGCGCTGCTAAACGTCGCTATTTCCACTCGGCTCACAGACCGGTCTCGTACTCAGGGTGTTGTCTCAGGTACTCCATCACGAACTCGTGCAGCATCACGTACTGATCCTGAAAATAAACAACAACAACAACTACAATGAGGCTGTCAACAATGGCGCTGTCAAGATGGATCCCAAAGGTCAGGGTCAGAGGCAAGGTCACGCCAACCCAACGCAGCCCCAACCTCCCATCTCCAACAAAACAGAAAAAAAATGTAAGTGCGACACAAGCGCAGGATGGATTGACCTGTCACTGGGGTGGTTCCGGTTCCGTTTCCGGTTCCGGGTTGAGGTCAGTAGGGCTGATCGAGTGACCCTCTTCGGTCAACCTCAGGTAAACGCAATTCAACCGTCTAAAACTGGGCCACAGATACAAATATGTGCTGCAACACATCAACTGACAACAATGAGTCGCCCCTCTGCAGAAAGCCTTGTTGACAAGACACCTTGTCGCTGGCTTGGGGAAGCGTACCATGGTCTCGACGCACTCAGGCCTGCGGACCTTGATGTGCTGCACCACGCGGAAGATGTCCACCTGGTGGCGAAGTCTCATCTGCTGCACAAGAAAGAGGGCAGCACAGAAGAGCCCGCTCCTCTCAGCTCCGTTTCTAAAAATAGACTCTGGAGTAATAACTCAACGCTCTTTATTTCTCTTGTATTTCTTGTTCTCGCAGAGGTGTTTTGCAGTTGTATTTGACACAGACCTGCAGTGAATGATCACAGGGGCCTGGGAGGAACCTGGTCCACTTTGTGCAGTGAGGTTGTCACAGAACACGACATCTGCCAGCCTCACCAAATCCAGCACCAGGTGGCGTGGCTTCCACTTCATCAGGGCATACTGCCTCACTTTCACCTGTGCAACCTCCTGAACAAGCACCAAAACACACCATTCAAGAAAAAGTTCAAACATTAGTTTGTAGAAGAGTTCACTTTTCAGCATGAGAGACTTACATAGTCCCCAGGCTCTTGTTCCATGCTCACTTCCTTGACCTGGATATTCTTTCTCTGGTCATCAATACTGACCAAGTTGTTGTTGACTGTAATTCCTCTGTGGGCCTCAGATTCTCCAAACCTTGGTATGTAAGCACAATTTCTTTCCTGAAAATGGATTCAAAAAGTCCTTGCATTTTCTGGGGTTGGCACAAAATAGATTGCTGGTTCTTTTCCTGTCAAATTTGTACTTTCAACACTTGCCTGGTTTAGCATCACAACAGTTGAGCAGTTGTAATCCCTGACCAGCCTCCAGAAATCAAAAATTGTTTCACTCAATGGCATTTGGGTGAGGATACATACAAATTGGCCTTCAAACCCCTGCAAGAGAACATTCTTGGGCAATTGAGTCTCAACCAATGTCACATCATCTTGAAAAGAACACCCTGGCTTGTTTTGTCTTGACAACAGATTTACCTCAATGGTGATGGCATTGATGTAGTTGTGACCATCCTTTGAGATCAGCTTTGCTCTGAATTTATCACCTGTTCAAAAAGAATGACACAACATATTGTCTTGTTGGAGAACAGTGTTTTGAAGTAGAGTACACCAGACAAGAGTAAAACAATATTGACAGACTTGGAATGATGTTCTGATCTCTGTTCTTCAGTATGTTTTCAGGAAATCTGCCAACCATTGCTGAGTCAGTTGGTCTCACTTCAAACAAACACTGTAAAAAGCAAATTCTCATGAGCTGTTTTCCCTGAAAATACCCAGTTGGAAGTTAAATTCACCTGTAGGTCAAAAAAGTCACCTCAAACTGTTTTCTCAGCATTGATTTCTGCTTTGTGACGTCTGGTTTTTGAAGCATTTTGTAGCTGTTGGAGAACTTTGAGCAAGGGATGGCAGTGTCTGAAACCTTCATGGAATCCAGCACATCAACTGACAACAAATAAGCTTCCAACTGCAACAGACAAGCTCAAGCTGATATTGTTGAATTATGAAAGGAACAAGAAGAGTTATTCAGATAAGAAAGAAACTGAAAGAGAAAATATAAATCTTTTCACCTGAAAATCATTCTCATACTGGTGGATTGCTCTTCTCATTTGGTTGATGTATGTTGGTGCCTCAGCCAGTTTTATGGAGGAACCTCTTCTGTGTGCATACACCTCATCATAAACAGGCATGGGAATCTCCAAATTTTGATACTTTTGACCTGCACTCAGTTCCTCAAGAAGATTCTGCATGTTTTGCAATGTTGAGGGTCCAAAGGTGAAATAGATTTCCTCGGGAGTCTCATAATCACTGACTCTTGCTGCTTCTTGGCCCATGACCCCTGACCTCAGACTTTCATACCCATTTAACCCATTGCACGTGTTGGCAGCTTCATTATCTATGAAAAACAGAACCACACAAAACAACACAAAACAATGACCTCAAAATTGTGAGAGAGCAATGGATAAAATTTTTGTCCAAACTCACCCTCACCACATCCTTCAATGGGGTGTGTCAGCTCTCTCATTGGTTTTGCCTCAGATTTTCTGCGTCTGTTTTAGGAAGGTGGAAGACACAAGAACATCAAAAATTCAGAAAAACACGTGTCAAAGTTTTGAACTTGGAAAAACGATTTCAATCAGATTTTACAGACCAGCCCCTGTTTCTTTGAACACCCGAAGCCAACGGATAAGCCAAGCAAGATCTTGTGTGTAGAAAACGGCACGTGACACCCAAAAGCATTGCTTTTGCCCGAATCACCAACTGAACGAGCTCTTTTTGTGAACGACTCACCTTCTGCAGAAGAGAAACACGATCAGACCGACCAACGCAAGAATGATCAGCAGGAGAACCAGCAGTGGAACCACGATCAGAACTATCAGAGTTGTGTTGACGTCAGAAATTTCTGCAGAAATGTTTTCAATACAACAATGGCGCGTGGTGTACGTGTGTGTGTGGTGTGTGTGTGTGTGAGAGAGAGAGAGAGAGAGAGAGAAAGAAACAGACAGACAGACAGACAGACAGACAGACAGAAAAGAAAAAGAGAGATATGCAGAGACAGAAACAAAGAGAAAGGAAACAGAGAGAGAGAGAGAGAGAGAGAGAGAGAGAGAGAGAGAGATAGACAAGGCCACGAATCTGCACGATGAATAACAACACACACACACGCACACACACACACACAAATGCACACACACAGATTCCACCGTTCACTGTTTCAAACAGCAAACCGGAGTTGGATGCTTCTGACCTGTAGCACAGTTTCCGTTTCCGGTGAATCCCGCCGCGCACCCGGCGGCGCCACAGTCGCCCGACGCCAGCGAACAGGGGGCGCCACCGGCGCAGTTACACGAGCGCTGACACCGAGCGCCCCACTGGCCCAGCGAACACTGGCAAAAATAGGCAAATTCTACATTTGTCTTGGTCAGGAACAAAAAGCTCTGTTGTTGAGACACGTAAACACTTCCAATTTGCTGTTTCACTTCAGTGGCTTGCGCGCCTGAGCACGTCGAACGTCTCTGGAATCTTTTGGAAACACAACATATTTTTGACATTTTCTTCAGCAGTTCTGCAAGTGTGGCTCTGTCTTGATGAATGCAAGCGACAGCAGTGTGTGTGCAGCAAACCAAAGAAAGGACACAATCATTGTATACACACTGCGCATGCTCCATCTGGGCTCCTGACGAACCCCTCGGCGCAGGGGGCGCCTCCGCAGTCCCCCGTCTCCCGTGCGCATGCGTGGGCGCCGGCGCAGTTACACCGCTTCTCACACAGCGTCCCCCACCGACCAACCACACACTGGGGAAACCAACATTGTGAGTTCAAGTGACAGGACAGTCAGTGCAGATTCTCAAGGTGGATGACCGTCCTGAGGGCTTCCAGACTCTTTCCCGCCATCTTGGCTTCTGCCTTCAACACAGCAGGGTGCGCTCCACCAATTATCGCTCAAAACGTCCAAGTGAACAGGCATCACAACGATGGAGTTTACCTCAGAACAGACGCCGGAAGTGTCTGCAGCGTAGGGCTCTTCGCATCCGGCGTCCCCACAGGAACCAGAAGTCCTGTTGCAGGCTCCACTTCCGGCGCAGTGGCACTGGTTCCCGCAGCCGGGTCCCCACCGGCCAACGATACACTACTCAAATAGCGCCAACATTTATAATTTGTCGTGAACCAAATGACCACATTAAAAGTCAAATTGTTGCTTGCTGATAAATTCTGGTGTCTGAAAATCCCTGTGTCACGTGAACTTTTTTTTTTTTTGTATATCACGTTGCCACACCCATGTCACAGGGAAGCGGTTCGTGTATGAGAGGGACAGGAAAGGAACGCCTTCATCACATGCAGTGCCACGTTGATGGCACCAGAAGGGCTGTCGGTAGCCCCAAAGCGATGGGACGAGGACGCAAGAACGCGCACACGTGATTGGGCGGTTGCATGTGTCTCAATGGTCGTGTCCCATTTTTACGCTTGCATGCGGCTGGCCCGCGGCCAAGTCGCGCGTCTTTGCCCTTGGGTTGGAGATGGGGCGAAGTGGGCGAAGTCAGCCATTTGAGTGCACTCAATTGGCGAGCCGCAACGCATAAAGTGAACGCGCCTGATGGCCATTTACGCATTCTGTGCAGCCGAATGAGGCGAAACAGCTGACTTCGCCCAGGCTCTAACCCAGGGGCGAAGTCAGGTGACTTGGCCGGTGGCGGCCAGCTGCAGAGGTAAATGGAACGCGCCCAATGTTACCTCAGAACAGACCCCGGAGGAGTCTGCAGCGAAACCCTCAGCGCACCCGTCGTCCCCACACGAACCGGAAGTCCTATTGCAGGCCTCATTTCCGGCGCAGTTACACAGCAGGTTGCAGTTTGTGCCCCAGAGTCCTTCCCTACAGCTACTGTAGCAGAACCCATCCTCCACACCACACGTGGTGGAGTCCGTGCAGTGGTCACATGACCTGGAGCAGTCAGCTGATCCAGGGATGTTGTGGCCCCAGGTGCCTGGTCCACAGCTCAGGACCTGTACTTCACAAAGAGGTTCGGGCAGTTTGGTCACTGCAGATCCGCGTATTCTGCGGCCTCTGCAATTCAAAATAAAAATGTGATTTTTTGCGTCAAAAAGGCAGAGGTATTACACCTGAATTTCTACATGTAATTCAGACAACCCTGCTGCGTTGCAAATGATCAAGAAGCGGGAGTATGGGAACTGTGCCTCTCTAGTTTCACGGGCTTTCGGTGGATCCAGGGGCGTCTGGAAGCCATCCCGTCACCCTGACCCTGACCTTGGCCTTGACCCTGGATCCACATGAAGATGCCAAGTTTCCCCATGTTCAGCTCTCACACACCTCGCATAGTTGGAGGGTCGCACCGCCCCGGCGGTGGTGTTGGCGTTGGTGCAGTTCAGAACCACGGTACGGATGTCCTCAGACACGCCCCCGCAGGATCCGCCCTCTTGTCCGTCATCCGTCTCCACGAAAATCTGCAGGTTAACTGCAGGGGAAGGGACGACATCAGACGGGCGATCACAGCACCACCTGGTGGTGGGTCAGAGGTGGGACCCGATCCTGCGTACGCACACGCGCACGCACACACACGCACCAAATTTGGCGCCAGATTTCCACAGGATCTTTTGGCGCATTTTGTTTGTTTTGTGTGCGTGTGTGTATTTGAGCTGTGTGTTTGTATTTGGTGTGTGTGTGTGTGTGCGTGTGTGTTCTGTGTTTAAACTTGTGTACGATGCGGTCTGCGTTTCTGCGTATCTGTGTGTGTGTGTGTGTGTGTGTGCGTGTGCGTGCGTGTGTGTGTGTTTCGTGTGTGTGTGCGTGTGTGTGCGTGTGTGTGTATCGTGTGTGTGTTTGTGTTCTGTGTTTGTGCGTGTGTGTTCTGTGTTTGTACGTGTGTGTATGGTCTGTATGTGTGTTGTCTGTGCGCGCTCGCGCGTGTGTGTGTCTGTGTGTGGTCTGTGCGTATGAACATGTCAGTGTGTGTCGGTTGTGTCCACTCACAGAACGGGTGGTCCTTGCGCGGTCGGACCGTCAGCACGATCTGGTAGATGTCATAGTCTCGCTCCAGATCAACAGTCATCCGATTGATATCTGAAGTGCAGAGCAAGGCCACTGCATGAGGAACCAAAACGCTGGGGAATCCAACGCCCCCTCCCGGATTTCTAAAAAAATTTGTGTGCCTCGACAAGCATACGAGTGCATGTAGAATGCAATGCAAATTTCATATTCGATGTTCCAAGCGAAAATTGCCCCCTCCCCCAGATTAAACATCCTTCAAGTGTCAGATCGTCCGCCGAGACGGCGATCAGCCCCCCCCCTTCCTCTCCCACAAACAGTCGGTGGCCTCACATGGTTGCAAACTCATGCACGACGAACGACGAACCCAGCACAGAACGGGAGATGTCACGTCAGACTTACTCCAAAGGTAGAAAATGACACATTGGCCGCCCGTCAGTCCATCGGTGAAAAAACCATAGGTGGCGCTCTTCCGCAAAGCCACGTTCTCTGCAACGAGACGCCTAGTTTGTGCGTGTGTGTTGTGTTGGTATGCGTGTTGCTCCATGACATCCACAGCAGGTCGAGCGAGACGGTACAACCGCTGTTACACATGTTGGGGGAATCCCCCTTCGGGAACCCCCAGAACAAATCTTTTCTCAACCAGTATTTAGGGCGTGACTCTTTCATGTTTCAAACGCGTCTAAAACTGGCTTCCTTCATTTCTCTTCCTATTTGGCTCTTTTCGCAATCCAGGTTCGGCCTTTCCCCAACGGGGACCAGCTGTTGCTTGGCAACTGTTCTCTGGTGGATCTAGGGGCCTCACAACCAAGAGCGCACGACCCTGGCCAAACCAAGGGTCACAAATACAACAGGGAGAACATGTTTTACTTCTGGAGAAAGTCCCAGTCCCTATGCGTGACCCTGAACCCGCTTCGGAAGCTGCAAAGCGGACGGCCAAGAGTCCAGACACCCCTGGGCTCCACCCTCACTCCTAACTCACACTACAGCTGCGCCAGCGCACACGCACACCAAGGTCACAGCGCACCAAAATGGGTTCCATGCATACATGTGGTTGTGTTCACGTTGATGTAAACTTATGCGTGGTGCACTCCCAAGATTGTGGTCAGGTTTGAACCCCAAACATGCGCTGGAGCGTGGTGCTGAATGTCACAAAAGCTGTGCGTGATGCGCTCGCACGTGCACGCCAAAGCAACCTTTCGATTCCAGGGGCCAAAAATCCCGGTGAGAATCTCAATCTTCAGAGTCAACAAGATGAAAGAAACACAATTTTGCAGATCCACGCCTGTCTGGGAAGATTTTTGCTCGTATCAATCAGTAGACTCTACGCCACGCGTTCGGCGAGCGTCAACTGACCTTGAGATCTGGAAACGATTCAACAACAAGAAACACTCAGAATCCGACCTCTGGCCTGCACACCCTCGACCTCCAACCTCCACCCCCAGCTTACCTAGACTGACCACCGGCGTGATGGTCAGCGCTGCCCACGTGACGCAGAACCACGTGACGCAGAGACGGACGTCGAACGTCGCCATGCTGCGTCCGACGCGACGTTCTCAGGTTGCTTTTCCCAAATGATGCTTTGCGTGGAAAAACGACTCTTTTCAACGTTATTAGTATGGGGGTGACACGCCCATCTTTTCTCAGGTGTGAAGCCGAGCGAGTCAGTTGTGAACGTCTGGCATGAGTTCACGGTCTGGTTCACTGGGGCCGGGATGATAAACGTGGTTCGTCTGCGCGCTGCGTCTGAGAGGAATCCACATTGGAGAGTTTTTGCACAAAAAGACGTCAACGTAGACGCGTGTTGTTTCTTGACATAAAAATACGTTTTTACAGTTTCTGCTTCCAGCAAGTGGTAAAACAAGTTGTCCACTCCCAGAAAACAGCCCAGAAAATGCACAGTACACAATGACTGAGTCAATTGACAACTTTGTCTTTCACGCACAGCAGGACGTGAATGTTGCAAAAGTTGCGTTTATTCCACACGTGAAAACCGTGAAATGCTACGTTTACCGTGCACAAAAAAAAAAAAAAATACGTGGACGTTTGCGTTTGCGTTTGCGTTTACGTTGGCAAAATCTGCTAAAACTCCCTATTTGTCTGGCTCACGCCATCACGACACGCCGCACAGTGGGTAGACGCGGCTCACTCCGGAGAGCTCCCATTGGTTGGCCAATAGAAAATAGCGAGTCCAATAGAAAAATAGCTTCCTCGTTGGAGAATGGAGGAGCTGAACATCTTGGTGCAAAAAGTCAAAGAAATCACGATGCTGGGGATTTTGCTGAAAACATTTTAATTTTTCGTCTGGAAAGTACAAATTTGTGGGGTTTTGCACAGTTTTCTCTCGTGTTGCCTCTGCTATAGGCAGGAAGCTGAAAATTGTGTACATGTGTACGTTCAGATTTTCAGTCAGTGTGGAGTACCCGGTACGGATGATAACAAGTGGGATTCTCTCTCTCTCTCTCTATGTGTGTGTGTGTGTGTGTGTGTGCACATGTGTGTGTGTTTGCGTGTGTGTGCGTGTGTGGTTGTGTGTGAGCGTTGTTCTATTGGTGTGTGTGTGTATGTGTCTGTGCGATTGAGTGATTTTGGCGGTGGGTGCACTCATTCCTTCTGTCCGTGTCTGCTCAGCGTTTCCATGGTGACAGCAGTATTCACTGGTTGTCCTTCCCATTGGCCAGCCTCGTTTTGACCTCGTCTCATTGGTCCTTCCGTTTCAGACAGTAGAGAACATCTGCATAGTAGTGAGTACATCCCATTGAGGTTTGTACTTCTCCGGAACCTGTATGTACTGAGGCTGGGAGAACATGTCAGTATCTCTAATGGCCTTGCAGAACCTTTCCGTGTTCCCCACCAGCTTGTCTCTGATTGGTCCAGGCTTGGCCACTGAGAGCTCAGAGAGCAGCAGAAGACTCTCATAGATGACAGCCTTGTGCTGGTCTTCTCTGGCCAAGGCAATCTCCTTTCCCATCCTCTCCCCTATGAGAGCTGTTGTCACTGTGATGATCACCAGGGTAAAGTTGTTGCTAAGCACTGTCCACCCCAGGTGAGCGAAGTAGTAGAAACAGATGAAGGTTGTCAGGGTGAAGATTGCCATAGTAACGGCTACGGCCGTGTATCCGAGAACGAGGCGCCGCATGGCGGGGGTTCCCACGAGGTCGGTGGTGCTGCCCCCTATGTGCTCGATCTCCTCGTGAGTCTCGCGCATCTCGCGGTGTTTGTGCCACGTGGACACCGTCCTGGAAGAAGAAGCAGGTCGTGAGGAGAATCTGTTGTGATGGGTGTCATGACAATGGGCTGAACACTGCATGTAAGTCAGAACCTGAGTGAGAGAAGTGTGAGCACCTCAGCAGTTCATGAGTAGCAGTGCACATGAGTTAACTGGACAGTATCCATCAGTACTCTTGAGTACCTGAGCAGTGTGATGAGCAGTATGGGTGAGTTCTGAGAAGTACATGTACTCATCAGTACGTGAGCAGTACATGTACTCATCAGTACCTGAGCAGTACATGTACTCATCAGTACCTGAGCAGTACATGTACTCATCAGTACCTGAGCAGTACTCATCAGTACCTGAGCAGTACTCATCAGTACCTGAGCAGTACATGTACTCATCAGTACCTAAGCAGTACTCGTCAGTACCTGAGCAGTACATGTACTCATCAGTACCTGAGCAGTACTCAGCTGTACCTGAGCAGTATTCTCGAGTACCTGAGCAGTATGATGAGCAGTGTGATGAGCAGCTCCATGAGCGAGTGCGCGAGCTCGAGGTCCTCGGCGAAGTCTCTGTAGTCGAGCGCCTCCTTCACGGCTCCCAGCGCGATCACGCCGACGTGCAGCGTGATCAGGAAGCCCTCCGCACGCACGACCTGAAACACGTCGGCGACGTGCTACGTGAAGTGTACGTGAGACGTGAGGTCGGTGTGCTACGTGAGGTCGACGTGCCACGTGAATTCAACGTGACACGTGAGTTTGACGTGTTACGTTGGGTTGACGTGTTGCGTGACTGCACATATCTCACAGATCCACACGTACATCCGGGACGATCACGCCGGCGTGTTGCGAGACGAGATGGGCTGCACTCACACACACGTACAATGGCACACACGCACGCACTCACACGTACACACGCGCACGCACACCTGCCAGTGGAACGGGCCCTAGCGGGTCCTCCACTCTACGTATGACAACACGGCCCAGTTTGTCCACGCAAACACACACGCATACACGTGATGTGCGCACACACGCACACTCACACACCAGCACACACACCAGCACACATACACTCACACACAAGCCCGCATGCACACACGCACGCACCTGCCAGAGGAACTGGCCCCAGCGGGTCCTCTTGGCGGGGTTGCAGCAGGGGCAGCAGGCGTCCCGCACCACTTCGCTCGAGCGCAGCCCGCGACGCTGCTCGTCCCTGTTGATCTTGAACCGCGTCACGTAACTGCAACGGTACAACAGGGAGATCAGATTCAGCTGATCACGAACCGTCCGGGGGACGGCGGACTTGAATGCGAATGTGAACGAATACAGGTACGTCTCTTCTGGCACTTCTTCATTGTGTCCCTGTCTGCCTGCCCCTCTTTCTCTTTAAACACAAGCTCTCTCTCTCTCTCTCTCTCTCTCTCTCTCTCTCTCTCTCTCTCTTTCTCTGTCTCACTCACTCACTCACTCTCCCCCTCTCTCTCCCTCTCTCTCCCCCCTCTCTCTTCATATCTCTCTCTCTCCCTCTCTCTCTCCCCTCTCCCCCTCCCTCCCCTTTCTCTCTCCCGACCTGTTTCTGCTCCTTCTCTGTGTGTGTGTGTGTGTGTGCGTGTGTGTGTGCGTGTGTGTGTATGTGTGTGTGCTAGTCTTGCTCCGTCAGAATCTTCGCTCTGTGCATATATCTTCGTCTTTCTTTGCGAGAGGATGATAGCCTCATACATCAGACATTCACTGTGACACCATGGGTCTGTTCCTCATGCAGTGTTTCTGCACAGTTCTCCAGGGTCGTTGGTATTCACGCGGCGCTGCGCAAACTGACTCTGAATACGGAGTTTGTTCAGTGCGAAGACGAATAGCGGGGACTCAAAGGGAATACGACCCGCTGTGTCTGAGATGAGAGGACACAACACAAAGGTCTTTGAGGGAGTCTTGCACTTTTGGAAAAGTTGATTTTCTCTGTGAGGCTGAGGAGGAATAATAGATGTCTAGCGACTTGGCACAGACCAGGAGCTGGACAGACAGACAGACAGATGGACAGACACACAGACACACAGACACACAGATGGATAGAAATGCAGACAGACAGACATACAGACAGACAGACAAACAGGCAGAAAAACGACAGACAACAGACAGACAGACAGACAGACAGACAGACGGACAGACAGGCAGACAGACAGACACACTAACACACACCTGTTTCCCCTGTCGTTGTCCTTCCCCAGTATGATGCACCCGTCCGCAGCGTTCGCCAGGGACGCCGTGCTCACGTGACTGTCAAATGACACGCTATTGGTTCCCACGTGCAGCGAGTTGACCAATGGCGGCGTCTCTCCGCGCTGCGCATGCGTCGTCATCGCGTCACGTGGTTCTCGAGCGCTGTGAGTAAACCAATACGAAAGCGAGGCTTACGCGACGTTGCCTTCACCCAGACGCTTGAGTCACGTCGGTTGCGTCGTGCACGTTTGGCGACACTGACCTTGACGTGAAACGTGTGCTGACCATCGCTAAAAACGCAAACGAGCCTCGTGGTATCACCAGCATATCGCAGTACAAGCAAAGCGAACGGTGTGCGAGAGAGGCATACGTGATCATTTTCCGTCAATGAAATGCAAGATTCCAGTATGCTGACATTTTATAGGTCATGCAATATGAATAGAGACTTGTGCGGCGACAAATGTGTCGATCGTTATGCAACGTGACACGAAAAACCTACAGAGCACGTTCTAATCCACGCGTCGCCGGGTTCACAGCGCATGCGCGGAGACCGAAGCGCAGACTTGTTTGGCAGCGTCGCAACGCGCGACGCATCTTGTGGTAGCGCCTCCACTCAGACGCGACGCCACAAAGGTCGTGCGTGCAACACACGTGTGTGTGTGTGCGTGTTGGTTTGTGTGTGTGTGTGTGTGTGTCTGTGTCTGTGTGTGTGTCTGTGTATGTGTCTGTCTGTCTGTCTGTCTGTCTGTCTGTCTGTCTGTGTCTGCGTGTCTGTGTGTCTGTGTGTCTGTGTGTCTGTGTGTGTCTGTGTGTGTATGTGTGCGTGTGTCTGTGTCAGTGTTTGTGTGTTTGCCTCCTTGTATTCTTGCTAAGTGTTTGTGCGTGTTAGTGTGTGCGCGTGTGCTTGTGCGTGTGTGCGTGTGTGTATGTGTGTGCGTGGTATGTGTGTGTGTTGTGTGTACTCACCTCCTCCTCTTTTCCCACGATCCTCGTCACTCGAGATCGATTTTGCTCACGACGGTTTTACCCTCTACAAACAAACACGATCGTTCATTGATTGGTGTGAACAAATACAGTACAAAGCGTTGCTCAAACACAGGGCTTGGCGTGCGTTGTGAGAAAATGGGGAGATTCAGCACGCCAAAAATTTCATACGTGCGGTGCTCCAAAATTTTGCCAGACCAAGTTTTTCGTTTTACTCTGAGAGCCAATAAAAAGTGAGCAAATGTTATTTGTGTCACCAATTTGGCAATTAGGGTAAGTCGGAAAAGGAACGGACGTGTTTGATAATCTCCGTACTGTTGCACACTGCGCCAAACATTCTATCCCCGCACTCGCTTGTACAGGCGTATGGCGTGCGAACAACTTGCCAAGAAAAAAACAGGACGAAAATTTTGGTCCTGTTTTCTGTAAAGGAATCAGGTCTGTGTGACGTCTGCGTCTGTTTCACGTTCACGGACACGGAACACGGTGCGTGGCTGTACCTCTCTGTTTGTCCACATAGCCTTGAGCCCAAAGATCCCCGTCCTGGTGGTGTTTCTCAGTCTCAGTCTCAGTTCAGTCCCGAGTCCTTGGTCCTGGCTCTTCAGGAGCGACATGAAAGTTGAAGCCACAATTTACAATGAGTTGCCCACTGAATTTTCGCTTCCCCACCGCCCGCGTGGTTCTCCTTGCAGGGTACCCAACGCAAGACGTATCCGTATCTGCACCTACCTGGAGTATCCCCTCAGTACGATCCTGTCAAGTAAGTACGTGTGCCAGTATCGCGCTGAGTACTTCGTATCTGTGCATATTCCTGAGAGAGCTGGGCACTTGAATGCGCGCAATGTTTGCTTGGAATGGAAATGAGAGTACACTCTGAATGAGAGTACACTCTGAGGTCTGCTGTCTGCGGCTCCGTGCTGCAAGTCTCATTTGATCGTGAGCTTTGGGGGATCCGAGGGCCTGGGGGAAACACACACACGCACACAAACATGCATATGCACACGCACACACGCTTGAGCACACATGCACACACATGCACACAAACACTTGGACACGCGAACACACGCATGTATGTGCAGACGCACGCACACGCACACACATGCGCACACACGCACACGCACACACACACACACGCGCGCACACATGCTCGTGCGCAAGCCGCTGCCTCAATTTGACGGAGATTGACGTCGCACTGAACGCGTCTCTGCTTCACGTCGACGTGGAAGGACGCCGCGTCTATGGTTGCAGGTCATACTCCGGGCGTCACGTCCACGTCGCGTCCACGTTTGCGTTCACGTCGTGCGTAGCGTGTGGGTTCTTAACGGACGCTGCGTCGCTTCCAACATCGCGACGCGCGGCGCGTCCAGCGTGAAGCCGACTCAAGATCACGTGATCAGAAAAAGCAACCGTTCACAGCGTTTTGTCGCAGGTCGAGTCCGGCGAATCCGACCATAACGTAATCGGGCGACTCGCTTGTTCGGACACGACTTCTGTCTCAAACTTCCACGGACAATTCAAACGGCCTCACTTGCTCAGAATCTGAATTCACAGTCCGAGTCCAAACTCACGGTCAAAAACCGACGAAGATTGGCGCGGTCAGTGCTGCAGATGTGTAATCCTTCCGCACGTGGCGTAGAACGTGGTCTGTCTACGCATGTGTGGCGTCTGTTGTGAACTGTCCACGATTTGCCAAATTCTCTTCAGAGGCCGAATAGTCCAGAACATTCAAGAAATAAACGTTTCACAGAACACGGACACAAGGGACAAAGACAGAAAAGGGGAACAAAAGCACCAATTGGTGGGGTCAGATTCACCACACCAACTGGTGAGGCCAGATCCACCACACCAACTGGTGGGGCCAGATCCACCACACCAACTGGTGGGGCCAGATTCACCACACCAACTGGTGGGGCCAGATTCACTTCACCAGCTGGTGAGGCCAGGTCCACCACACCAACTGGTGGAACCAGATTTACCACACCACGTGCGAGTGCGTGCATGGTGCGCGACACACACGAGGCACATGAAGTCTTTTCCTCCCGTGCAGTTTGCCATATTATTCCTGCGTTACAACTCTTCATTTTCCCATCACCATGACAACCACGTCTCCCGCTGGGACCCTGGGCGACGCTCGTGTCTCCCAGGGGCTTCTTCACACGGAACCTCTCCCTCTTGCACATTCCTCATGCACTGCCATATGTTTTGCAGATTCGCAAAATTATAAAACTGACAGATTCATGAGGCACATAATGGCTTCTTGTTAATGGACTAAAAGCGGTTTTGCGATCAGCCTCATTGGAGTTGTTTGATGTGGGAAAAATGATGAACAATTCGTCAAGTCTCAAGCCAATCTGCATTGACAAAAATCCACTTGTGGTTCCGGATCCAGGGGACAGATCCAGGGGCGGGTCCAGGAGAAGGTCCCGGCGGTGGGTCCAGGGGTGGGACCAGGAGAAGGTCCCAGTGGTGGGTCCAGGGGCGGGTCCAGGAGAAGGTCAATGGGTGGGTCCAGGGGTCGGTGCAGAGGTGGGTCCATGAAAGGTCCAGGAGTGGGTCCAGAAGCGAGTCCAAGAGTGGAACCAGCAGTGGGTCTTGGAGTGGGTCCACCAGGGAAGGTCCACTGGGTACAGGGTACAGATCCATGGGGGTCCATATGGACACAATTCTTCTCATTTTTGCAGACAAGTTTCTTGGTTGAGTGGACGTCCCTCAAATGACCCCCCTCCACCAAACCCTGGATACGCCCCTGCGGAACCGTAGAGAGAACGGCTATAGACTCGGTTCCTCGGGCACAACAAAGGAAGCGAACAGCATTGTTGATTCATGACTGTCCTGCTGCAAATAACCATCAATAACAAAAGACAATGGCGCCTTTCTTCTTCGCTGCGAAAAGACTGTCAGATTATTGTTCAGGATTATTGAAGACAAGTCTCGCTGCACAGGGAAATAGGGAGGTTTAGCAACGACGTCCGAGGTTCCGCCCACGTGACTCAAAGATTCTGTGTTGATCACTGTCCAGACAGACTGCCCATGGTCAACCACAGGCAAACCACAGGGTCACCAACAAGATCAACCACAAGCTCAACCACAATGTCAACCACACGGCCAACCACAGGGTCAACCACAGGTTCAACCACACGGTCAACCACACGGTCAACCACAAGGAAAACCACAAGGTCAAGCACACGGTCAACAACAAGGTCACCCACAGAGTCAACCACAAGGTCAACAACTTGGTCAACGACAAGGGTCCTTTCAGAACGCAGGGATTTTGAGAGCGTAACAGAGATCAGTGGTGGACGCTGATTCGAGACAACAACCGCGCGTGCGCTCAAGTACCGTCTGAACCGCGCAGGTGTGCCGGTGTAATGAGATGAGAAGGCACACCGGTGTAATGAAATGACGAGACACGGGCCCACCGAGACACCTGTGTAATGAAATGAAGAGTCACGGGCTCACCCATACACCTGTGTCTTGGCCATTTCAGACCAACCTGAAACAGCCAAACACCAACTCTCTTGTTTTCAGGTCCAAACTGAGATGGGCAGACGCCCCTCCTCAAAATGTGACTCAGAGCTTTATTTGAGTTTGGCCATTTCAGGTGGAAATCAAAATGGCCAGACACTCCGTGTTTTTTTGGTTTTGGGGTCTGGTCATTTCATTCATTCATTGCTGCATTGTCCCTGCGCGGCTGCAGGCTGCGATGCATTCCTCACAGCTTGGGGTCCTTACACGGTTAAGATTGCCTCGTACGAGGCAAGTTTTTTATCTTCCCGTTGTTTCGCCGACAGAGACAAAAATTGCCCACCGATTTTTGCTGAACTTTTGATACACCTTGCCAACATGCCAATAATGCCAACATGAGAACAAAAGTCATGACAGCAGGAATGGAATGAGTGAAAAAATGTGTGTAATATTGAGGAGTTCATGCAGTTGTTGCGAATCATGGTTGAGCACACAAACAACAAAGTTCAACACAACCAACCATGTGAGATCAGTCCTCTGATTTTAAAACTTCCTCAGCAACAAAATGTTCCACTTCCAAGCACCTTGAAAGCAACTTCCTTTGACAGAGAGGCATTTGTGCCACTGGATGGTGAGGTCAGCTGGTCACCATGTCTTGTGTCTTAACCTCATTTGTGACCTGATTGTGTGGACACACAGGGGTCACTGGGGACAAAAACATACCTGTTTCAAGGGAACTGATACAGGGGAAGAACTTCCCCCAATGGGTTAAAAAAACTGTGGCGAATTTGCGATTCTATCGGCAAAACAACGGGAAGATAAAAAACATGCCTCGTAGTCATCGCAGGTTTGATGCCCTGAGGCTGCAGCGCCGTCCCTGCAGGGTGGAGGCTGCAGTGCCCCACAGTGGCGTTGCAGTTGTTTTTCTCCCAAGGACCACGCGCATTTCCATAGTTTGCCGCTTCCCAACACACACACGCACACACACACACACACACACACACACACACACACACACACACACACACACACACACACAAGGTTTTTTCCTGTTTGTCATCAGAGTCCCGCCAGTCCCGTCAGACTGGCGAACCCGACTGTCTGAACGAGGCCCCTGGGACCAGGGCCCTGGGTGCCTGGGAAGATGGATTCTGTCTCCCATTCTGTTCCGTTTGTGCAAAATTGTACAAACCTCAATCTTTTCCTCAATCTTTTCTTGATTGGAGTTTGGTCCCTAGAGACGTGGACCACCTGAACCCCCTGACCTCAGGCCAGGACTCTCTTGGACCCTCTGGGACCCCTGGACCCTGGACCCATTGTCACGGTTTAAGTGACCACCAAACAGTCCTGGGCCATTCTGTGGATGAGGACCATACGCGAATGGTCCAGTGCAAAAAGGTCAGAAGCTGCAGGAATGGCAACAATGTTGCCACACCATGGCACCACTTTTGGAAGGTCCAATGTTTGGAAAATGTAAATCGAAACAATGCCTTTCAGAAAAGAGCTGAGAGTGGCCACACCTCAGGAGACACCAGACAGGCATGGGACCATTGCAGGAGGAACCTCTGAGGAGGGTCTGACTGAGAAGAGGTTCCCATAAAGCCATTGGAAGGCAAGAGAACCAATGGGGATTGGAGAGAAGGCAGTTGGTGGAAATGGACCATTTCAGTGAAATGGACCTTTTCCCACCTGAATGGGCCATTTGAGCCTGACAGACCATTTTTGGGAAAATGGACTGATCGAGTGATGTCATAGATGATGTCACAGGGACTGTTGGTACATGGAGATTCCCACAGGGAAAATTGTATAAAAGGTCATGACAATGGTCATTCGAGGAGAAGTGCATTTGAACCCCAGACTGTTTCAGAGTACAGCCATTCTATATGTCCTTCTTTGGTCTTGAGAATCTTAGCCCATGTCTGTTGGCCTTGTTTTCCTTGCTTCTGTTGAACAAACCTGCTATATTTAGTAAAGAACCCTTTTGAGTCACCATTGGAGTGGAACCCCAGGATCGAACTGTTTAGGAAAGGTCCAACAAGCGTGGAGGAACCAAGATTTGAGAGCATTGGCAGGCTTTTGGCCGGTCCGTATGTGGCACCATGGACCCCCTGCACCCCTGGACCCGCTGGACCCCCTGACCTCAGGCCAGGAGTCTCTTGGACCCTCTGGGACCCCTGGACCCTGGACCCTGGACCCCCTGCACCCCCTAACCTCAGGCCTGGATCCGCCGGAACTGCGGGCAGCGGTCTCTTTACGACGAGCATCACCCGAGTCCGAGATGAGGAGGGACAGAAGGGACTCCCCGTGAAGCCCGAGAAACGACATTCATAATTGAAGGGCAATTCCGCCGAAGAGACGCGACACGTGCACCTGGAGCCCTACGGACAGAACCAGGGAGCGGATCCAGGGGCGGGGCCAGGGGTGGGGCCAGGGAGCCGACCCAGGGGCGGGGCCAGGGATGGAGCCAGGGGTGGGTACAGGGGTGGGGCCAGGGGTGGGTACAGGTGTGGGGCCAGGGCCGGGTACAGGGGTAGACCCAGGGGCGGGTACAGGGGCGGAACCAGGGGCGGATCCAGCGGTGGACCCAGGGCCGGGTAGAAGGATAGATGCAGGGGCGTATTCAGCAGAGGATCCAGTGCAGGTCCAGGGGCAGATCTCCCCTCCCCTCCCCTCCCCTCCCCTCCCCTCCCCT
>JAAUXT010019648.1_pt1 | contig 19996 bp, 16 predicted proteins | sample 7278171 | NCBI WGS metagenome assembly JAAUXT01 (sample SAMN14350112, study PRJNA611818) | marine sediment metagenome | isolation source: surface marine sediment (1.8m) | place: French Polynesia: Moorea | collected 2018-08 | reverse complement strand
TGTTATTGACGTGAAAAAAGCAACTTGCACTGATCGAAATAGAACAAAAACTATCAGGTGTGATAGGGTACACCTCGCACAACATATTTGTCAAAACAGAGTTCCATTTCAATCAGGAGTCTCTCCGCTACCCCTCGGAAGATCATGACATAATTTGAGTCATCACTTCTATGTTATCGGTATTGTGATGGCAGCACTGACTGCCCACTTCAGATATCTCAATAAATACAACAAAAGCTTCGTGTCTGTTCGTCTGCTGGACCAGATATGTAACGAAAGGCGAAGGCTTGTCACTTTCTTTCTCCTTTTTGAAGTATTTTTTGTGGCACCCCTTTCTTAAGTGATACATAATTGTGAAATTTTGTTCAGACCCAGAACACTCAAGTCTGACAGAGGCTTTTTATACCCCAAAGTTTGAATCCACAAAGCAGAGCACGCAAGACAAATGTTGGGTTGAATCATATACTGAAGCTCATGTGAACACCTTCATTCAGGCACCGCCTGACACCTACATCAGACGCTGTTTTTGTGCAGGATCCAATGGAGGCAGAGTGGAGTGTAACCTGGTCAGAGTTTGTCCCAGTTTGCCCTATTCCAATCCTGAGTCTGCCGGAGATCCCCAGGCAACATCAGAGGGGGGCTGGTTCTCAACCCTGACCCAAGATCCACTGGTGGGGCTCAAAAAATATCTTGTGAGTAAGCGGTTCTTCCACACAGGGAATTGGGGTCAATGCACTGTCAACAGAACACAAATCATAAGCCGGAAATGGAAGTGTGTGGAGTACAATAGCACACAGTGCCAACTTTGGTTTCTGCCTGAAGGGCTTTGCCACGAGAGCAGAGGCCAGGTAGGATACGCATCAACCGTTCCTGAGGTGGATCCAGGTACAGATCCAAGGGCAGAGCAGAGTCTTGTTGTGAAACCCAGGGTGGATCCAGGGGAAGATCCAGAAATGGTCCAGAAAGAATCCAGGTTCAGACCCAGGGTAAGTAAGTAAGGCTCTCACTCCCCTGAGTGACCCTCAAAAGGTTTATTCAGCCCCCTATTTGGCATAGCTGGTGCAAAATGAACTTTCTGGCATCATAACCCCCTCAGACCTCTGGATCTGCCCCTCCGCCTCAGTTTTCTTCTGTTGGATGTTGGGGCTTTGTACAGAACTATCTCCATGGTATGGAAACTCATGAGACAACAGCTCCTGCTTCACCAACCAGGAATGCAGCTCTTGATTCAGCACAACTGGGGAAATAGCTGACAAACAAAGAGGATTAAATTGTTTTCATTCCCATTGTTGGTGGTCATGGTAGCAGCTGCTGGTTGTATACCACTATGAGTTTCCAACAGGTGAGTATTTCACCAACAAGAAATATTTGAGGAGGGGGCAGCCCTTGGTCCTCAATGCTCTTGGACTGAACTGGTCGCAAGTGTGCCTTTTGTGACTCCCTGTTGAGAAACAACTTGCTTTTTCAGGAAAATGTTTGCTTTGTCAAGTGAGCTACTGTGAACCACTACACAGTGCAACCCAATGTTTTTGTTGTGTTGCCAGGCGGAGCAGGAGAGGAGTTGTGGCTCCAGTTCAAGGCAACAGGGCTGCATCCTGGAGTAGGCAGCTACATCACACAAGAAGGGCTCACCCTGGAACCCTGTGTTGTGGAGTGTCTCTGGTGGGTTTGTCGTCTGACCTCAATCAGTTTTGATTTGAGTTCTGAGGTGTGTTCCCTGATCCTCCCCTCCACACTAATCACAGATGCCATAGTTGCAAGGATCAGGATTGGACCGAACTCTGCCTGGAAAGCCTCCAGGATATCCTGACACCTGCAACAATCAATCAATCAATCAATCAATCAATAAACGAAATCATCACTATTGTAATCCCAAGTGATCAGTTGGTCAGTAAGATGTACATCCTTGGCTTTCTGTTGGCTGACCAAGACATGTGTGTGTGTGTGTGTGAGTGTGTCTGTAAGAGTTGGTTGTGTGTGTCTGTGTGTGTGTGTGAGGTAGGGTGCACTTACTACTGTGCAGAGGACCGACTGGAGCCACTCTCAGGTGTGGCAGCCTCCACTCTGCTGGATGTGTGTGTGTATGTGTGTGTGTGTGAGAGAGAGAGAGACACGTATGCGTGTACTTACTGCTGGGTGGTGAGGTTACAGATGGAGCCACTGGCCTCGACTCTGCTGCACATACTGCTGAGGGAACTGAGAAGAACACAAGCAGATCAATAGATGGCAGCTGCAACCCTCAGTAGGGTGGGACAGGTTGGCTTGTGTTTTCTGCAGGGACACTACATTTGGATAATCAGGTGGGGGCTTCCTGAACTCTCTCAAACACCAGAGTGACACAGAACCACTTTCTGTCAGATTCATAGGTTTCACACCAAAGATGTGCCAACACTGCCATTTCATCTAACAATACCACTCTAGTGACCCTTGTTGTGGCTTTGGTCAACAAAAAGAAGAATAAAACAATATTTTTGTTTAGGGCAGTTCAAGTCCATCAACAGGAAGCAAAGGGCAATGTAAGTTCTTGGCTGATCTGTGTCTCTGACATTCAAGTGCCAACACCTCATCAGCAATGTCCAGTTTTCAATTTCACAACCAGATAAAAGGTCTTCCCTATCTCCTGGTCCAAGTCTGGAGGCAAAGACAACAGACCTTCATGACCCAACAAAACAGCATCAGGAAATATTTGGTCAGTGAGTGTGAAAAGACACTTGTTATTCACTATCTCAGCTGTGAGTCATGTAAACTTGTACCAAGAAGAACAGATGGTCTGCTTATGGTGAAAGTGTTTGCCACAAACCTGTGCAAAACAAGTAAAGCTGGTGGAGATGGCATGATAGTTACTTGTTTTAGAATCCAAGAATGTGTGAGTTTACACAAACATTCATTTTTTCTGGGGCTCATCTGGAAGGTCATTAAGCCACAGAAACAATGGTACAATGAGATTTTGCTGAAAAGAGAAACATGTGTCCACATAACAACACTCAGTTGACTTTATTAAATTCCTTCCTGCTGGTGATGTTATCCACCAAGAAATTTGGTCAGTCAAAGACATTTGAGAATCTTCCTATTTCTACTGAAAACAAATCAAAAACTTACCACAGCACAAATATAAGAGAAACAAATGATTCCAAGTCCTGGGCAACATACGTAAAAGCTTATATCAACAGCAATATCTACCATACCTCAATTAAGGCTGGCTACATAATGACACTGGAAGGGTTACAAGGAACACTCAGTATAAAAAGACTCATCAGATATACTACAGGGCAAGAATGGCATGAAGAATACATCACAATACAAAAATTCTTGCAGTTGTCTATTTTACAGTTGAAAACCATTGTAGTTTCCCCATTGTTTCACCTCGAAGTTCACAATGCCAATTTGCAACAAATCAAAGACAACAATGTCATATTCCCAGAAACCATCTCACAATACATCAAACACATAATCAAAGTCAAAACTGAACTCTCTTGGAACTTTCTCCTGGTTGATACAAACAGGCTAAAAATTGTATTTTACAAACTTCAAGTTCACTATCTCAACCCAGTTTCTTGCACCATATTTGTCAGAATTGATAATTTACCAAAACTTAGCAGCAATGACATTTTGATGTTTTGTGGCATCTATGAAGGTTTGAACATTTTTCCTCCCAAGAACAATCTTATTTTGAGCATATTTAGTGTACCATTACCATGGTTTCATATCAATGCTTCATTTAACATTTTGAGTCCTCAAAACCTGTCTGCACACTGGGAGAGGATTTTTTGCAACAATGTAGGAATTCAAATGCACATGTTGGTGAACACAAAATTGTCACAATCAATTGCTATATTCAGCTTAGTAACTCACAAATACAATGTCCTCATCCTTACTCTGAAAGGAACCAGAACCACTGATTTCTTTGATGGCCCTGGGGTATTGTCTATGAAATACAGTGGACTAACCACAGAAACAATTCAAAGCTCCAGTTTCCATTGTGCCCTTCATGTTTACTTGTCCAACACACCACATGATAAGTGGATAAACTTCTCAAGCATAAATGATTTTATAAAGTGGAGAATATTCAATATTATTCAAAACAAGTCATTTGTTTTGAAAATTTCACCTGTTTTTCAATGTGCTTCAACAGACAACTCTAGCAATAAGTTTCTTTTGACTTCAGCAAGAAATGAGTCATTCATAAACATTTCTGTCCTTGACTTCAATTTTCTTGGAGCTTCTAGTCCTAATTGCACATTTGGAGGAATTTCCTTCTATGATGTATTTGGAGAGAAAATATCTGAGTTTAAACTGCATCAAATCAGGGAAGAATGCCCAACACGTTTTGAGGATCAGCACAACATCCAGAGCATCTTCTCTTATTCAAACAAAGTGTTGGTTACTGCCCACATGTTCCTCAACTACAGTGTGTTGACTACACAGTTGAAGGCCTTCCTCACATTTTGTTTGACCGTAAGGCATAAATTTAACACAGCTGTATACAATGCAAGGGTCTACCAGGGACAGTTTCCCCCAGAAGTTGTTGCATTCACCCAGAGTCTGAAGAGAGATGCCAGAGATGTGCCAACAGAAGAATTGTGTGGCTATGGAAGCATACAATATGGCTTGTCCAATCTGACATGCATCATTCTTCAGCTGAGGAGTGTCACTAAAGTAAAACTGAACAGACAGAGGAGAATTCTACCCTCAATTACTGTATCAAAACGAATACTTGGACTGCAAAAACTTCTTCCAACAGAAATATTGTTTTATCAATATAAAATGACAGGATACCTTTCTGACTACTATATGCCTTTTATAACATCAAATTATCTATTTGACTATCCACCTCACCTGGTTGCAGGAGGTTCAGAGGCAACACAAAACAGTGAAACTGGTGAGTATCTACCATGTTGTGAAGTAAAAAACACAAAATTTGATGTTGGGAACAAGAGCATTAGACTGATACAGGCCACAGAAGGTTCCCTGAATAAACCTTATTCAGAGACTTGATGTTGTCATTGCAAAATTGCAAGGAAAATAATTTCAGATGTTCAAATAGTCAAGTGGACAAAAGACACAAAAACTATTCTATCAGCAGGGGAGTGTCAGACTTGGAAAGACATCAACACAATCAAGCATTTGGGTTATGTGAATGATTTCTATTTTCATTGTAACTACCCTAGCCCCCAGTCATATATTTTCATAAACACGACCAATGGTTCAGCTGTTTCCTTCAATATGACTTTCTTTGCACACACTCCAACTGGTGCCAATTATCTAAAAGTTCAATTTGGTGTTGTTGGAGAAGGTAGCTGGCTTGATATTTATTTTGGCCCAGTTGCTCAACCAGTTAAAGCAATGGAAATTTATCCCTTACTCACCCCTGTAGTAAATTTGTATGTTGAAAAAATTATTTCAATTTCTCTTTCACTGAAACATTTCTCAACAAATAACATATCAATTTGGATGGAAACCACAACCAAGGTATTTACTTGTTGCTTTGCTCTCTCTTAAACTTGCTTTATTTTGTTCCAGACAAACAGAAGTATGAAAGGCCACAACAGATGTTGAATTCTTTTTTTTACAGAAAGTGTTTGCTTATGGACAAGCACATGGTCGTGGAGGTGGTTTTGATGTGCACAAAGCTTTACCTCACATGGTCAAGTGGATAGCAGTCTGGGCACCAACAATAGAAGACAATGAAAAGGTACTTGCTTTGCCTGGAGATCTTGAATCAGTATCTCTCAGATTAATTCAGAATCAAACTTATCCTGTTCTCATCAAAAGGTGGGAGAGAAAGGTCAGGAGCAATTCTTATGAAAATAAGGAAGACTATCCAAACCTTCATCCCTCTTGGGGAGCAGTGAAAAGTGACAATTTTTCAGGATTTCCAGATTACACAGGCAACTTTTCAAAGTATATATCAGTTCAAGAAACATGGACAACAACTTAATTATTTCTTTCTGAAATATGTTGATATCAAGCCACACTTTATATACTTCTATCACAAAATTCTGAATATAAGTGGGTCAGAAAAACATTTCTACATGTACAACAGCAGTTTGTTCAGTCACTGTCCAAATGTAACACACAATCCAAAGATATTCTCTTGGCATGAAGCTGCAAAAATATGTTGGGCAACACATGCTACTTTGCCAGAATTTTTTAACAACAGAGACCAAGAAGAAATTATCAACATTGTCAAAGAGTCACGAAATATGTTTCCAATTCAGGCACTCTATTTGGGACTCAAATACAGACAAGTAAGTCTGATGTTGTTTGACCCACAACTCTGCACTATTTTCTTTGTCACTTTTATAGTGCCACAAACAGGTTCACTTTTCTTCTTCACAGGATGTGGTAAAGAAGTGGTTCCATGCACCAGTAACATTTGATCTTACTGTATCAAAAGCTCATTTGAGGACAACTATTCAATACGACATTTACCATGTGTTAAAATCATACATTGGATATGAAGATAAAACAACAACATTGAATAAGGTTATGGATACTTTGTCAGATAAATTTTGTTACTTTCATGAAAACACAACCCAGTTCTCTTCTGTTGTCCAGTCAGCAGCACATCCATCCGTGTTGAAAAACAAATCAATATGCACCATTCTGTCCATCATCAACCTTGCTGAGCCCAGCTGGGTGCCTGTTGATTGTTTTCAAAAAGTCTTGGCAAATATTGCTTGTTCAAAGGCAGTAAACCAAATATCCTATCATGACAAACCATATCAAAATCAGACAAAGAACATCTGCAGGAGATATGAAGTCAAATATATGGCATCCTGTTATTCCTTTGTCTTTTCACCACGTTTGCCTGAGAAAATTTGCACACAAAAACAAATTACTTTCAGTGACTACAAGGCTGACCACATTACAATGCTAGCCAAAAGTATGGCAATAAATAGCATGAGAAAAACATTTGCACTATTTGCTTGTCATAAAAATATATTTGTGTCTGTCATCCACAGGAAAACATGGATGGCCATTGAGGAAACAGTGGTTTACAACCCAAAGGTACAGTCAGGTGGATGGTTTGTCCACAGTTCCAAAACAGAAATGTTCAAAATCACTCAAGAAATAATTTATCAATGCCAAAATGGACTGTTCATTTCAACTGTAAATGTCTGTGATGAAAAAGATGATTGTGGTGATTCAAGTGAAGAGGTTAAATGCAACTGTTTTGGTTCTGAACATAACTTTTACAAATTGAATTCAAATAATCCCAAAGATGGTTGTTCATCACTTTATTTCAAGGATGTGGACAAGAAATGTAAGAGTTTCCTGTTTCTGGTGACAAAGAACAACAGCTCAAAGAAAGATTGGCACAGTGACACAAAACTGGAAAAGTCTTGGTCAAAGCAACATGAACTCCTATGTAATATAGAAGAGACAACATGTTATAGTTTTGACAAAATCTGTATTTTCACACTGAATGAGAACAACACCTTAGTACCCTGTCAAAGTGGAATGCATATTCAAGAATGTAGAAACTTTGACTGCAATTTTTACTTCAAATGCCCTGGATATCATTGCATACCTTGGGGGTATCTCTGTGATGGAAAGTGGGATTGCCCGTATGGAACAGATGAGTCAAAGCTTAAGTGTGGTAGCTCTGGAATATGCAAAGGAATGCTGAAGTGCTCCACATCTCCTCTGTGTGTGCATGTTCAAGAACTGTGCAATGGTCACAGAGGATGTCCACAAGGAGATGATGAACTTCTATGCTACCTTTGGAATGTGAGGTGTTTGCCCCATTGTGTCTGTCTAAATTTGGCAATCAGATGTAAACATTTGAATACCACAACAGATTTTCAAAATTTGCCTTTTGTCTCCCTTACTTTGGTGTCAGTGGGTCTTTTCAATGTTGCTGGTTTGCTTCAGTCAACAACTATTCTTGTACTGAACTTGTCAAGCAATGCAATAAAAGTTGTGTGCTATCTTCCATGCAATGTCAAACAATTTACAACACTTGACATCTCAAACAACAATCTGAGCCAATTGACCAAACATTTTCTCGTTTCTACCAGTAATCAAGCTCATCAGCTTGAGAAGAAATCAGATTCAAACCATTCAGCCAGAATCTTTTACTCACATCAACAGCTCACTTGTGATTGATCTGTCAAGCAGCATGCTCACAACACTGCATTTTGCAATGTTCACCCAGATTCAGTGTATTTTGAAGCTGATTGTGTCTGATAATTGTTCTATGCCTTGGAGATTGAATCTCTGCATGTTGCATCACTAGAAAGTGATGACAAGGTGTGTTGTTTCAAACCGGAAGAAGCAACATGCTTTCAACTAAACAATCATTTTATTCATGTTCAAATTTGATCCCAAATAAAGCCCTGCAAATCCTATTTATTTGCATGTCAATGTCTGTGTTGCTTTTAAATGTAAGTATTCTTGCATCCACTTTCATTTCTATGGTGAAACAGGTCTCACTGAAACCTTTCCATGTCAACATGACCTTCATCAACATTGGAGATTTGCTCTGTGGTATTTACTTGATCATTATGTGGTCAGCAGACACCCATTTTGGCACACACTATATTTTGCAGTCACCATTTTGGAGACAAAGCCTGACATGTTCAACTGCTGTTGTTATTGTTCTTTCATTCAGTTTGGCACTGCCATTGTGTCTTTCATTCTTGGCTCTCTCCAGGCACATGGTTGTCAAATATCCATTTGGAAAAACTTTCAAATCAAATAAAAAAGTTTTCAAGTACCTGTTGAGGGTGGCGTCCATTTGTGTTCTCCTCACTGTGGGATACACAACACTGCTAGCAACAAGAAATGGTATTCCTGTGGGTCTGTGTTCACCATACATTGACCCAACAGGTGCTCTCTGGGAAGCAAGATTTATTTCCATTGTAACCACCATGTTGCACTGTTCTTCTATCATTTACACAATTTGTGCAAGCATTTTGACAGTGCAAACAATAAAATCCTCCTTTGCTGTAAGAAATCAACACACTGTCCAGAAGACAGCCATTGGCAAGAGAACAGTTGTTCAGTTGGTAACTTTGACAGCCTCAAATATTATTTCTTGGGTTCCATCCAGTGTGGTGTTTTTGGTGTGTCTTTTTATGGAACAACATCCAACAAACATGCTCATTTGGACAATTGTTGCTGTGGTGCCTCTCAATTCTATTTCAAATCCTGTTTTATTTTTGTGGCTGACAAGATCCAAACAGGAGGCAAGAAGTATGAACACACTGGTACCATGAGAGAGATAAGTTTTTCTCTCCTTGAGCAGAAGAGATGAGCACTGTCAGAATAGGACACAGCTGTCAGAACAGGAAAACAGTCACTGACTGTGGAGTCAGGCTATAATTTTTTGCTACACTTCATTTTAAAAGGCAATAAATCAATGATTGTGTCAGTCACATTTTTGCTTATCTTTCAGTGAAAATGTATCTGATCAATTGGAAAATTCAGGTGGGTGGGAAATGCTTGAAGTTTAGCTTGCACATTTGTATTGGACACTGCACAACAAATGAGAAACCATATGAGGCACTGGAGCTCAATAAGCTACACAACGATTCATTCATGCATGCACAAGCTGTGTGTCACTTGCCTACAAAATGCTCATAAAATTTCCATGGGCAGACATGGGGACAGTGTCATTGAGGCTTTGTTCCCTTTCAGGGGGGGAGCAAACTCCAACTCTGAAGTATTGTGATAGAGCTCGCTTCACAGACACAGTGGTTTGTTTTGCAGCAAGCTTGAACCACTTCCTAGCCCCAGGCTGCAAAATGAGACCATGCTGCACCTCTTTCTGGTGTGACCAAGCTGCACAAGTTTCCAGTGTGAGCAGCTGCAATTGGTTCTGGTGTGACAGGGCTGCACATGTTTTGTATGTGAGCAGCTACATGTGTTTCCAGTGTAAGGAGGTTGCATGTGTTTCTGGTGTGAGCAGCAACACATGTTTCCAGTTCAAGCTGCCCACATGCACCAGAAACTGACCAGTGCAGCAATGGTACCACAGGTGTGCAGGATTTCCAGACAGGCATGCAGCACTGAGTGGTGTTGGAGTGACAGGTGGTTCAGCCCCCCTCCAACTGCTCCCCCTGTAAAAATATATACTGGTGTTGTGATTGGTTCAACTCAAGTCTCCAACTGCTCCCCATGTCAAACAAACACAGGTGCAGTGGTTTCAGGCCAGTGCACCTCCCAGCACACCCACACTCACATGTACATGTACCCCACACACACATGGATGCACAGCTACCATTTCTAACCCCTACCACCCTGCCATGTACTCTAGTCACCCCAACTGCACACACAACACACACACTTCCTCCACACACACACCACACACACCTCCTTCATGTATGCAAACACACACACACCACACATGCCTCCCCTGGACTGGCACATGCACACACACAACTACCAGAGCTGACTGCACTGCTTTCTGCAGAAACTCTATCATGGGGGCACATGCCACTACCTCACATGCACACCTCCACACACATGCCCACATGCACCTGCTCAATGATGCTGGTCTGGACTGTGTTCTATAGGAACTCTATAGTGGGGGCATAGCATGTGTGGCATGCACTATGCCTCTGCATAAATACATACCACACATGCACAAATTCCCACATGTGCACACATCTGCTCAATGAGGCTGGTCTGCCCTGCATTTTGTAGAAACAAGTCACACGGGTAAAAGTCCTGTGCAGACCTGCACACACACACCTCCACACCTCCACACATCTCCCCATGCATGCACATGTACACACACATGTACAACCCTACACACATGCACACCTCCCCATGCACACACACATGCACACACCCACACCTGCACACATGGACACCACCTCTCCCACACACATTTGCTCCACAAGGCTGGTCTGGGCAGCATTTGGTGATGGCTGTGAACATCCCTGTGTGCATTGTCAGCACTTTGCTCACCTCTGTACACAACATTTGTAGTGCTGCCCTGCAGAGAGCCTCCAACACCCTGAGCAAGCAAAAAGAACAGTCAGTGTGAACAAGTATCATGTGGAACACCTTTCTTGGTGTTTGGGAATTTACTCCACTCTGTGAGATATTGTACTGTTGTACTCATGAACCCAATGAGTACTAACCCTATGATCATGCTGTGAAATATTGTCCCTCCCAGTGAGTACTCACACTGATGACATGGATGTTGTTCCAGTGTCTCTCACTCACTGAGTTTCTCCTGTATTGCCAGCTTCATGTCATACTTTGTCTGCATCATGATCACACACTCATTGTACCTGCAGTAAGTGGACAACACATTCATAACCAAGGTGTTCTCACTTCGAAATGTGGTGTGGTGGCCCAGACTGTTGTATGTGTGTGTATGTGTGTGCATGTGTATGCCTGTGCTAAGTTGCAGGGGTCATGGGCAATGGTCCCTGTGGTGACCAACTCTGCTGAGCTTGCTGTTGGGTGGGCCTGTTGGTCAGGGTGGGGCAGGGCTGATAGAGGAGCGAGTGAAGTCAGAAGGCCTGCAGGTCATCCCTGCAGTGAGAGAGGAGAGAGTGAAATCAGAAGGGCCTGCAGGTCATCCCTGCAGTGAGAGAGGAGACAGTGAAGTCAGAAGGGCCTGCCGGTCATCCCTGCAGTAGAAAAAAGTGAGAACAAGAAGGCTCAACAGGGCAAAGACCCACAACCAGACTTCAGACAGGTGAAGATGTGTACAAATATTTCACCTTTTATGAAGCAGTGCAAGGGTTTAGTTCTCTGTATTGCTTTGGAAATGAGAAAACCTGAACTTATACATCAGATAACAAGCAGGGAACATTTCAGAGATGCTATTTTTTCAAGACTGTTTACAACCACATCATGATTTGATCATCCAAATTTTTATGACTGGGCTCAAGATTGGCCATTGTCCCTTGGCCAATATCACTCGGCTTCGTGGATTAGGTGATGCCTGGTATAACGACAGATCTGTCTGAGGCAAGGATCTTTGTGTTTTCTGCAAGTATTCATGCCAGAGAGATGAAAGTCTCCAGGGGAAAAGCTGCATAGTGTTAAAAATTTTGCATCCCATGGGCCAACCATTCAGAATGACGATGCTGTGCCACCATGTAAAATGCATCAACATTGTCCTCCGCCCTACAGGTGTGGGTTGTACATTGCCCTCAGGATTGTGGGTTGTGAGACCTCAATAATCCATCAAAGTGGGGTGGCTTGCACATACCCAGTTCTCTTCAATGAGATACATTCACTGGAATGGTTGACTTAGCAACCACAATGGCCCAAACACTCCCCATTTTACTGAAACAAGCAGGAACTTTCTCAACCTGATTGGGTGTGGCAAAAACACAGGTATTACACCACAATCACTGATGTGCATGTGTGGGACCATTGCATGTACAGACTTTGTCAGGAAGAGCACCCCAAACACCCACAAGTTGGTGAAAACACACTTGTTTCCTTTCCCCTGTGTCTCACAATACTCTCCATTGTTATGAAATCATGCACCCATTGACCTTACCTCACCCCATACATTCAACATGTGATTGAGACTGAACTGAATCCAGAGTCCCCAAGTCACCATCACTGATTTTCAACAAGTCCCTGGTACACTGAATTCAAACCTGGTGCCCATGTTATTGATACTGAACTGTGAGTTAAGTTTCCGTATCACTGAGACTGGACTACAACTGATCCCTATGAAACGGGTCCTGCGCCTGGCTCGATCCTGGGTCACCTGTTCTCAGAACAACGTTCATGTTACTGTGTTTGAGTATGGTTCCCAATATCACTGATATCTCATCTGTACGCAAACAGCCAACACTGCAAATTGTCCATGCAGTTAGTTGCACGAAAACAACCCACAAAATGTTCACTGATCCACAAGTCTCACTGTATCTGACTCAAGAACAAGGTTTTCAATGTGCAAATTGTCGTCGTGATGTGATTCCATAGCGGCGATCCACATGTGTTGCACTGCCCTGTGTACATTGGGTCCGTCGGTGGGTCTGCCATCACAATTGAGTGAGGGATTCACGTGTTTCCACATTGAGCCGAACATAGGCGTGATATCCTTTGTTGAAATTTCGCACCTGATTGGTGACAAAGAAACTGTTTGGCGGGCACTCAGTGGCAGGACACTCCATGGCAACTTTGCACCACAAGGCTTTCAGGGGCAGCAAAACTGGAATTGCGTTGGCGCACGAACAAGACGTCTCTTGTGATTCTGGGCTGCTTTGCCATTCACACGGATGACAACAAATCCAAACTTTTGTTTTGACAGATGTTCTGAGAAGGACACCAAGAACACTGGACGTCTCTTTCATGTTGACGGGAAAGTGCCAGAAAACACTGAATAATTTGTTGCCAGCTTGAATGAAGGAAAGCCAATCAATGTTATAGTTTTATTGATATGAACGTGTCAATGAGAGTCTAGTCCTGCAAACATTGCGGACCAGGGCTTGATGCAAACAAATTGAGGGTTTTCACACAGTTGATACCGCAGCAACATTTTGACACCAGGCAAGGCACAGACTGAACCATTTTTTAGGCTCTCCATTGGGCCTCATGTAAATAAGGGTTTTCACGTTGGTGACGCGCGCGTCAAAAAATTGACGCCCGCGTCAAAACGCTCCATTGGGCGTCATGTTGAATTTTGACGCGAGCATCAAAAATTCTGACGCCGCCCAACCGCGCGTCACCAACGTGAAAACCCCTAATTTGAGGCCCACGCATCAAAATTTTAACGCCAGCATGAGAAAATCTGACACTGCCCTGCCTGTGTGGAAAACCTTTTGCCACGGATCTATAGGGCACAGGTGCACGTTTTGGCGTTGGGCACGACAAGTGCCAGTGACGACAGTAGATAACAACTCACTTCAAAGTGCATGGTCTACGAGTATCATAAACATTATACACTCTCAAATCAAAACACTGCGGCATTTCAAACACCAAACACGAATTTGCTCGAAATCTTCACACAATTGCTAACCCAAAGACGCGTTCAACACAACATGAGCACCAATGAAAAAATCAGCACCAGCCGAACGACATCACCTACGCAATGGTAACGGCAAAGTGAAGACGCCTATATAACGTGAACGCCATCGCAAATATATCGCTGACGTTTCTAGGTGATTTGAGGATCTTGGTCTGATTTGTGAGCTTTTGGAAAAGCGAGCAAAATTGGATTGAGTGAAAACAAATCACCTTCAGGCAGGTTCTTCCAAAAGTATGTGTACACCTATTTCATGGTCAAAATGAGGATTGATTGGGGATCTTTTGGGCTCTTTTGGTTCATTTTGGGTTGGGGATAATGCTTGAGGAAGGACTTTGTGAAGTTTGAATTTTTGAGTTCATGAGGTCAAAAAGTTCTCTGAAGGCACAAATATTTTGTAAAGGAAGTATATTGATGAATTGTAGTACATTGTATGGGGGTTTAAGAGGTAGCATTTAACTTTTGATTTTTGAAAATTTTTAAATGGTTTCTAGGTGGGGTCAAGGGCAGGGTTAAAATATTAGATTTTATGAAAGTGTTCAAAATGGTTATTTGGGTAAGAGTTTGTTCATTTGTATGTAATTATGCATGAAATTATTAGATTTTTTTGTGAATTTCAGGATTTATTCATGGTAAAAAGTAAGGTGTGTAAATTTGAGACTTTTTGAAACTATTCAAACCAGATATGTGAAGTAGAGTTGGGTTTATTTGGTTGTTTTTTGGTGTAAAAATGTTTGATTTTTCATTTTGGTAACTTTATGTTCTTTTGGATCTGTTAAAATTGAGTGCAATGGAAGCTCCTGAGAGATTTAGTTTCAAAATGCACAGCCCATTTTGCAACATCCGAAAATCACCGCGATGTCCAAATTAATGGACGTTATGTTTTTACAGCAACGCCAGCACAAAATGCAGTTCGAATGTACAACAAGCGCCACCTTCTGGCACTGCGGCTACAACACATCTCGTACACGTGACCTCATCGTTTTACAAGTGTGTTCCCCCACTGAAAAATGGTTCCGGACAAACCTTCTCTTGTCTCTATCCAAAGTCTCGAAATGTCATTGTGTGATCTGACAGGAACTTTTTGTCAGCGTGGGTGAACCGTTGCGTAACACAAACGACAAACTAAGAACACCACGACAGCACCAACGTAACCTTGGGGACAAAACAAATGTGTCCCTTGCCAAAAATCCACTCAATGGCGGCCATTGTCCTTCAGTTCAAAAACAACAACTTGGACATCTTGCCACTGCCCGGTGAGCCCTTGCCTACGCGCGGTGCAATGGGCCAGGAGCAGGTTGCCATGGAGACACACGTGATAGACGCTGGACTCTGGCTCACCAAGGTCAGCAATCACTGACCCGTCCCCCGGGCGCATTGCTGTGATCCCAGTGAACCCAGTCCCTGCCGCAAACAGGACACGCAGGGCTGGGCAGTACACCGCAGCCCGACCCCTCGGATCGTACGGTCTGTAGGGACCCTGGACCTCCCAAAGCGTTTCCATGGTATCCAGGGTCACAGCTCGTATCTGAACCAGCTGGCAATGAAAAGCTTGTTGTCGGGGACATAGTGGATCTGGGCGCTGTAGTTCATTTTCGTGATGAACACCTGGATCAGTTGGAATTGTTTCCCCCTGCAGTCCAGCCGGATGACCCCATTGCCGTACGTATCCATCGCAAGCATCTCCCCTATCTCCCCATGACACATTCTCCCCGGACGGTAAATTTCATGGGTGAACCCCACACACGTCTCACCAGTCTCCAGCTTCACAAGTTTGATGTCCCTACATCTGTGACAACTCACCGCCAACAGTTCCTCCCCACCCACTTGCATACCTAGAATGTTCACCTCGTCTATGTCTGGACACGTGATGGTTGACACCAGTTCTTTCATCATTGTCAGCCCCGACCCGGAGCCTGTGGTCTTGTAGCAGTGGAACGCTGGGGACGACCCAACTTCCGTGATGGCCAGAAAGACGAGCCTCCCACTCGGCATCACGGTGTTGGTGTGGGGCCCACGTTGAAGGTCATCAGATGTTTCAGAAGGGCATGCTCGGCTGTCGTCTGAAAAAACAACAAGGAGATAAAGCGTTAGCCATTTCCAGGTACCGCTCTTCTGAAAACCAAAACGCCAGGTGAAAATGAATTCCAGATCGCACGAGACAAAAACTGTGAAAATTTTGCTGCAAAAACACAACGTTGTGTACGCAATTCAGATTTGCACTGAACTGGACAGCAAATGCATCAAACCATCGCCTTCTGACAAAGCGGAAACAAGTGTACGCAACGTACATGTTTCGTCAAGCCTGAGTGCCTGCGTACCGATCTTATCACTGATATATTTCAAAAGTGTACGCAACAATGGACCGTGAACTTGGTGTTCATCCAATTGCGACTCATAAAGGTGGAGGACAACAAAATCCTGACCTGTATGTTCACTTTGGTCACCCGTTGGAGGTGGACTTCTTCTTCCACCAGTCTTTCAAGGCTCTGCACCACTTCAGCTGCTGACGCTCTGTCATTGGGCTCCACGTGGGTCATCTCCAGGATATCTCGTCTCACGCTATCCCATCTCTCTCCCTTTGAGGTGATCTTCACAACTTCCAGTGGTTTCACACCATAAGTTTTTCTCTCCCACAGCAGCAGACCAATTGGAGTGCTCACCTCTCCAGCCTCATTTGGAGTTTCAATTTTGGGCACCAAATACACATTGTTTTGAATCATTGCCAGAAATGTGAGACCCAGAGCAAACACATCCACATTCCTGTGATATTCTAGTTTGTGATCAGCAGTTCTGAGATGGAACTCAGGAGCTTTGAAAGCCATTGTGCCAACATTACTGCTCATCATTGAGGTTTTGTAGTCTTCCTCTAGGAATTTACTGCAGTCAAAATCAGTCAGTTTTGTAGTAGCAGGGGAGCCTGCAACCAGGATGTTGCTTGGCTTAATGTCCCTGTGGATGACATTCTTGCTGTGGAGATACTCAACTCCCTTGGCCATATCCAACATCAATTTGAGTTTCTCATTGGCTGTGATATTTTCCAGTCCCTTGCTTTCATGGAAATAGTCAACCAGATCACCATGGTTACAAAGCTCCATGAACACCCAAATAGTTTCTTCTTGCTCAGACACACTGAAAATTCTTGCAATATTTTCATGAACAAGAGGGATCAACTTGTTGAGATCTGCAGCAACTCTGGGGAGTTTGATTTTGTTCTTTGCTGTAAAGTCAATTCTCTTGGCAGCAATATCATCTCCATTTTTATCCAGAGCTTTGTGAACAATACCGAAGGATCCTTTGCCCAGGACTTTCAGGGTGTTGACCCTGTACCCCGCCAGGGACAGCATGGTTCTCTTGTGCAGGCCCTTAAGTCATGGTCACTTCCGAATGGCCCTCGTTTTCTGAGATGCCCTTGCAACCACGTCAGTCGAGCGTCCATTGCTTGTACCTCTCTGTGACACAAGACGATATTCCATTAGCCGTTGCAACTTGTATACACACGTTTATCATAGGAATACAAGAGCACAAAGTCATTCAATATTTGAATCGACTTGCACATTCTCAGGCGGCAAAGCAAAACATGCGCAACACGTGCATCTACGAGGTTTGTATACTTTCAGATGAACATCCACTTTTTCCGGCAATGTGAGTGGACTGATTTCCTTCATTTTTGGACATGTTCTTCTGCACCTGTCGTCCCACCTGTACACATCACTAAACCATATTTGGGTCAGTCTGTCTGACCTAAATATTTGCCGATCCACTGCTTGTGTCGACCGGTCAAGCGATGCGCATCCTGCTTATTATTTGCACAATTTCTGGAGTGTTTTTGAGTGCGTTTCCTGGCCAAATGGAACACAGTAAGTTGACCCAACGTGCAGAAGTCCACATTTTCCATATTCAAAGAAAAAGTGTTGCGGAGGCACACTGAGAACTCCTGCAAATTCATGGTCAAAATGCGCTCAGTTTGAGCACTGTGAGGAGGTGGTACCGCAAGTTTGCTGCTGGTGTTCGAGATTTTTCTGTCAAGAAAACCGGAGGAAGGCTCACCAAAGTGACCCCTGAGAAACTGGAAGAGATCAAGGCCATTTTGGAGGAAGACAACACAATCTGTCAAAGAGTTTTGTCACGCAGAACTGGTCTTTCTTTGTGCACAGTTCACAATGTGTTGCGCAACAAACTTGAACTCAAGAAGAGGCCTGCCAAGTGTATTCCACATCTCCTTAGTGATGAACAGAAGGCCAAATGCCTGTGCATGGCAGTGTCATCACTGGTGATGAAAGTTGGTTTTGGTGTTATGAACCATCGACCAAGAGAAGCTCCTCTGCCTGGCTCTGCTGAAATCAACACCACCCGCAGAAACCAGCCCAGGACAGATATGTCAGAAAGGTTATGGTGATCATATTCTGGGACTCACAAGGTGTTGTGCACTGTGAATTCATTCCTGCTGGAAGAGGGACCAACAAGGAAGTCTACCTTCAAACCATGCGCAATCTGAGGGAGAATATCCACCGGTGCCACCAACGTCTTTGGGCAAGGCAGAATTTCTGGCTTCATCATGACGGCGCACCTGCACATTGAGCAGACATTGTCATCAACTTCTTGCAGGCGACTGGGACTAACATTCTCCCTCACCCAAAATATTCCCCAGACTTAGCCCTGTCTGACTTCTTCCTGTTCAACAGAATGAAGAAGAACATGTGGGGACACACCTTCAACAATGTGGAGGAACTGCAGCAGCACATCGACTTCAAAATCAGTCAAGTTGCCAACTGGGAATTCACTCACACCATCAGAGAAAGTTGGATCAAAAGACTGGAATTGTGTGTTCAACATGAAGGCAACTACTTTGAGAAATGACAGTAACAATTTAGGACAGTTGTGAAGAAAAATGAAACACTTCCGAGCAGTTGTTCCACTTGTTTTGTCTCAGAAGAGATGCGTCATGGCGCTCTCCAAAAGTGCCAGATACTGATCAGTCTTTACACATGTTAACATGTACCAATTGTAGTGCACATGCACATATACAAAGGTTATCTATAAAACTGTAAGTCTACCAAAGGAAAAGTTTTCCATCCATTAGTTCCGGAGAAACCGCCGGATGTTCATCTGAAAGTATACAAACCTCGTACATGTGTTCTCTCACGTCCACGCACACGCCGCCATGCGTATTCACGCACAAATCCACATTCACACGCACTCTGTAGGTCTAGATCTATTCATCCAAGATCCGCACATGAAAACATTGGCAGTGTTCCATTTACATGTGCGGCTGGCCGTTGGCGAAGTGGCGCCACTTCGCCCCTGGGTTGGAGATGGGGTGAAGTGGGCGAAGTCAGGTATTTGGGTTCACTGGGCTGGCCGGTGTGCGTAAATCGAACACGCTCTGCAGGTGTGATTTGTGTTTGAAGGTATCAAGTGGCAGAGTTTGACGAAGAAAACGCACAATGAGGTAGGAAACGCGCCTGCATGCTGGCACAAGACAATCCGGGGGGGGGGATCACGTAAAGCACCCAAGATGTAGCTCCACAGTGCACATTCCCACAATTGATCAGGTGTATGAAGCTTTGATTGGACCTCACTGTCACGGGCACAGTTTGCAACGCTGTACATGGTGCATCTTGAGAAACAAACAGCATGCATGCATAAATTGCAACCCCAGAAGAAAACCATTGCAACGGACACACTCTTTTTGACCCACATGCATCTGTTCCGTGCTTCTTTCCACTGAAACGGCACAAAAAGAACAGTTTGAGGAACTTACTTCGAGCGTTCATGTTGGATTGATCTGTGGACTCAATGTGCATGCATGCAGAGCGAGGACCCACTTTTTTGTAAACACAATGTGCGCAACAGGAATATAGCACACTGTCAAAATGTTAGCTTTTGGCGCGTCCTAATTCACACCACCACGGATGCATGTTGACAATGGACTGGTGCAGCCATGTGTGTGTGTGTGTGTGTGTGTGTGTGTGTGTGTGTGTGTGTGTTGTGTGTTGTGTGTTGTGCGTGTGTGCCTGCCAGCACTGTCGTAAATTGTTC
>JAAUXT010104791.1_pt1 | contig 20007 bp, 17 predicted proteins | sample 7278171 | NCBI WGS metagenome assembly JAAUXT01 (sample SAMN14350112, study PRJNA611818) | marine sediment metagenome | isolation source: surface marine sediment (1.8m) | place: French Polynesia: Moorea | collected 2018-08 | reverse complement strand
GTGCAAGTCTGTCACTGACCCATTTGTGCTGTCTGGTCAGCATGTCGGGAGTGAGAGGAGGAGATCGCACCCCCGACACGGTCAACATCTCAATGCCTTCGTGATAGATACAGGAAGAAAACGCGTTCGACTGAAAGATGTGAACTCAGAATAAAGTTGCGTCCTCGATTGTCGGCTTCTATGAATTCATTCAGGGGGCAGCGCTGAAGCCCACTGACCACACAGATCCCTCACAAGGGCCAACCCGAGCGGGTAGACCTGGCTGATACAGGTATCCCATTTCAAAGCTTTGCAAACAGCACTCAAGCACCACACACCCTACTGAGTTTTCTAGCTGTTACATGTGGTTCACCATCGAGGTCCAGGGCTAGCAGGTACAACCGGACAACAGGAGGCACGGCCAGTTATTTGCAACAGCACTAAACTCCACTCCTTTCGAGCAAGTTCAGACTCCACATATTTGCCTGAAACGTTGCGAACTGTCATCAGCAGTTCTCGTGTGCACCTTCATGGACGCGAAGAACAAGACACAACAGCTTCAAACGCTCCATTCAAACTTAATTTTTTCTCCATGGAGATGAAATTTGAACCGACTCAAAATTCTCGTTTGTTGAAATTTGTGGGCCAGACGAAACAGGTGGAGCACGTACGAGTACATGAGTCAGATACTTCTGAAGAGTTGATGCTACTTCTGTTCCCTCCTGTTCCGTTGACAGGAGCTTTCAGTTTGATTGAATGTTTATCCAGAAGTCTGGTACCTGCTGATGCAGACCATTTGCCAATTTCCTTTTTTTGCGAAGATGGTGCAAAATCGGTCAGTCAGAAACTGAACGAGACCGGTGAGGCCAAATTCCAGACGTTCTGTATGATTTGGCTTGGCCTCTGGAGAACAACGAAAGTGGAATTGAGAGAATGAGTGAAGTTTTGTGAAATGAAGAATTTTTGAAGACTTTGGTCCGAGGTTGACTTCCGAATGGCTCACCCGATTGTAGATCTATCTACCTGTGGTCAGGATACTTGCGAGCTGGACCAGAAGGTTTGACTTTTGCCATTCAGAAACCACAGTTTTGCATGAAACGCGAATTTCACAATGGAAGTGAGTCCTGTGCGTCATGTTGACCTGAACTAAAAACTCCGTTGACGCCTTTCCCCAGGAATCCGAAAGAATCGAGTTGGAGTGTAGCCCAGACAAAGACCCTTGTTGCAGATGGGAACCAACTCGGCATCAACATGTATGTGATTCATCCAAATGTCCGCAGAGTGCACTGCAGTTCCACGAAGACCCAAGGCCTCGAGTTTCATGCACAGGACCATCCATTGCTGTCACCATCAATCCCCATGCATCCAGATGCGCAGGCCATTTTTTTCATGTTTTTGCATCGCATTGGCTTCGCAAAATAATTACCACAACTGGATTGTTATTCGTCCAGTTCAGTTGCCAACTAATTGTCACCAACACTCGTGATTTTGTTGAGGAGCTTTTGATGAAGAGAATGGAAGTGCTCGGATTTATTCTGATTGCAACTTGTAAGTGTTTGGTGTTTCTGAATCCTTTTCGCCAATGCAAATGTTTTTGTCCGACGATTTTCCGTCGAATTGTGAACAAAATTCACAAGCTGCAAACTTGAGTTTGTGAAGTTTGGATGATGCGCGGCATTCATGCTGCAGTTCCTGTGTACGCGAGCAAATCACCCCTTCAGTAAAGTCAAGGAACAAAGTCGACAGGGTTATCCCAAATCAGTGCAGTGAGGAGTTTCTTCTTCAACTTCCAGGTTTCTTTGGACCGGTGGCCGGTTGTGACAGAGCAAAATACAACCAGTGTCAAGACAATTTCACCCAGGCGATCGGGTGGGACATCCAGGGCTATGACACGTGGGCCACGTTCGGAATCGGCAGAGAGATCGGGCTCGACACCATGTGCTCGTAAGAGGAGCGTTCTCACGTGTCTCTGGAATTCGACGTCACTGATCTTGGATGCTTGACGCAAGAAAAATCACTTTTTTTCAGGGCACACAATGAAAAGGTCGTCTGCCAAGAGGGATATGCTTCTGGGTGCCACCCAAACGCATTGCTGACGTCTCGCGTCTTCGCCAATTGGTTTGAGTTCATCTGTGAACTGAGGCGGGCAGGTCAGTGTCAAGCAGCAACGAAAGATCTCCTGGTTCAGCCGTGTTTTGGTGACACGAATAAGACGCAATTCATGTTTTGGATTCATTCCAGATTATTTTGCACATTCTGAGTGTTTGTCTGGAGTCGAAGTTGACGAGGACCTCCGAGATTGCCTGAAGTTGTTTGAACGCGACACGTCAGTCCTTTGCGAGTGAGGCTCCAGTTTCGTATCTTTGACGTGGTGGGCAGGTCAACAAAACACACGATAACACATCTGTGGAAAAACTTTCCAAGGACCGTTCTCACGCTTTCCAGAGACTGTCAGTCTTCAGATAACAGGGGTTTGAGAACTGCTGGTGAAGCCAGTTTGCGATATCTCACTCCGGTGTGGCCAGACATCTGAAATCTGTAGACACGGGGCGAGGGTTTCCAAGGCTCAGCCGAATGTCATGCAGGTCTGGTGGCAGGCTCCTTGGTCATCTTGCCTCGTGCCTTGTTCAGTTCAATTCTCACCTCAAATGGCCAGACTGACAACAAGCCTGTGTCAGCCGATATCATTGTGTCAATGGAATGGCCAGACACCTGTCAAAACAGGTGTCTCGTCATTTCGTTCCGTCGGATGAGGTCTTCAACAAGTGGTGTTCAGAGACTTCACAGACGTCGGCCACACTGGTATGAGCCCAGGCACCTGGGTTCTACCACCCTGCGGTCACAACGCCTGTCGTACGTTGCCTCATAGAAGCGAGTTCACACACTGCCTGAATGGTTCCTGTTCAATCATACAACTCTTTTCTTGACCGAAGATCTCACAAAGTCATTGTATGATTTCACAGGAACCATTTTGAACTCTTACGTCTCAGAGAACCTGAACACCATGACTGTTGCACTGCCTGTTCTCTCCTCTCAGAGCGTGGGTCTCACTGGACAACTGCTTCTTCACGGCGGTGGAGTCCACGTGTGGAGAGGCCGCGGCGCTCTTTTTCACTGATGCTGTGGACTACGCGCTCATTCCGTCAAAGAAAACCCAGCAATGTTGACGAAGGGATCGAGATCAGAAGCTTTTGAATTGTATTTCCCACAGATTGGTTGGGTTGAAACTTCTCCCTCTGGTGCAAATGTTTCTGATAAATCCATGTTCAAGTGGACATTCAGTTGTGGTTTCGCTATTTTCGGTCATCTCGTTCAAACACTCGTGATAAGGGAAGCTTTCGCCTTCGAGTTCAGTGCACACGCCGGTGAAACACGAACCTTTTCCCTTCGAATCCGGAAGGCTTCGTCTCTGCGCTTTTGAGAAAAAATGTGGGCAGAATGACGTGTGGCTTGTGCGAATTGACGTGCGGCTTGTGTGAGTATGCGGCGGGGTCAAATTGCTCCCAATTGTTGGGTCCACCACGCTGACCCTGTGAAAATCACCCAGGATGTGACACATAATTTGCTTGGTTATTTTTCGTGATTCGCACACAGCCATTGAGTGGGCTTCTGAACTTGACTTTTCACGTTCAGCATGAAGCTCACGAGGGTCACGCTGCTTTTGACCGGTAAGTGCGAAATTTTCGGCCGATTTCCCTTGCGTAACATCGCATCACAACGACGCGCGGGTGTTTTTGCCTTGCTTCACAAAGTTTCTGCAACGAAGAGGCACAAAAATTTGGTTGCTGCGACAAAGGAAGCCCCATTCTCGAGCAGGTTTTGTGCAGCTCGCGGCGGGCTGTGACCACGACGGGAGGAGAGCGTGTGAGGAAGAATTTGACGAGCAGCTCGGCTGGGAAACATCGGCTTTCGAAATCTGGAAAACGTTCACCATTGGTGAGGAAGATGGGCTGGACAACTTGTGCCTGTAAGTTTTTCTGTTTCTTTCCATTTACAACCTGTAAGGTTCAAGCCACATTGAAGAGAAGAGTCCCACAAAGAAGCAAAATACGCGCTGCTGTCGAGATGTTTACATGCCCAGCAAAAGGCATCCATCCAGAAGTCAATGAGATATTTCCAAAAAGGCACAACACAAGCGTAATTGAGTTCACTGTGATTTCACCATTGCCGCACGTCAAATTTCTCATTTTTATGCACAGTAAAACACTGGTGAGGTGAAAGGAAACGTGTATAGTGAACGCCTTCATCTCAGACACAGGTGATTTGCTGAGACATGGTGTATGTGCCATGGTGCAGATGGCACTTGCTATGACCGCGCCGCTGGAGAGAAAACGGAGATCACTGAAGAGAGCGAGTGAGTGCAGAATCGCCCCAGGCGCCTGCAGAAGTGTTATGATTCTCGTTCCAGGGCCCACGATGAGCTGTTCCGGTGTCAGGCTGACATATCGCAAGACTGCAACGAGATGACTCTGCTCTCCAGTCGGGCGCTCGACAACTGGTTTCAGTACGTCTGTGAGCTGGCTAGACCAGGTGCAGGGTGACCTTTTGCGCGAAAATATCGTGACATGTTTTACTCGGAGAACGTTTTGTAATAATTGCCTTTCTGTTTTGCTTGGATCCCCAGAATTCGATCTTCACGCAGAGTGTCTCGCCTCTGTAGAGAACTGGTCCACATCGGCGAGGAACGGTGACACCGTCGAATGCGTGGACCAGTTCAGGAGGGAGCAGGACATGTGCGAGTACGTAAGCGCGGACTTCTCACCTCTGTACATTCAACATTCTTCTGCCTGGAAGTACGCTTCCTGAATATGATCGGGCTTTTTCAGGCAAAGAAACCTCCGATGCATTCAGGTCAAGATTTGGGGTCTGACTAGGGTCCAACCTACGGGAGAGGGACTTCAAGCAAATTGAAAAATTCAATGGGCAACCGTAAAAGCCTGCACAAGGGTCAGGCATAATTCCGAGTGGAAGGAAAGGTTGCTGGGAGTGGGGGCGGTTTCGGGCGGCGGGGTCCAGGTGGACACAGACCGCACCAGCACCCTGGATCCCCAGGGAGGTGTCGCACTTCTGAACCGCGGAACGTTGCAGGTCGTGGGAGATGGCGGAGATGTGTTTCCGGGACGTGGCGGAGGCGGCTTGTGGCACCGACGCCGCCATCTACTTCAGCGCGGGACTCGCGTACGCGCTGCAACCCGCCAAGCAGGAGTACGAGTGCCTCCCCAAGATGTACAAAAACATACACGAGATAGAGGCGTACTGAGACCACGACAGCTCAAGGAAGAGTGTCTCTTCAAGATGTTTGAGAACACCCACGAGATACGTAGAAGCGTACTGGGACGTTGTGGGCACCTCCTTGCAAGACGATAGCCTTGCTGCAGGACTGAGACAAAGACAGCTCAAGGAAGGAGGCTCAGTATTGGAGAATAAAAGTCCATTGTGTTGTCCCACAACTTTCTTTCAGTTGTCGTGACATGCAAGCGCTCTGCTGAACGCTTGAAAAGAGTGTGTGTTGCAAACCCCCTCATGCTGGTTGAAAAGATAAAGTGTTGTGATGACCCTTTGTACCTTCCAATTTAGAAGTCAAGACAACAACGCAGAAGTCAGACGCATGGACCGCACCTTTGCTCATAGATCTGCATTTCGGCCTCAAAACTCGAGCCGAACAATTATCTCGAACCCATTTTCCCTTCTTTGAACTTTTGGATATTTATGCATTTCTGATTGTAGCATCTGTGCTTTAGGTGAGATATGTGTGATCACTAGATAAGCACCTGGCTCCATGGAGATTTGATGTCTCACTGGATAGAATTGAGAACAACAGAAAAACAAGTTGTTGACATGTCGAGGTATTGCAACCAACAAGTCTTCATTTCAACTGTCTGATACGGAGGTGTTGTTTCGGGAAACATAAACGCCACACTGTCTGTTGTGATACAAATGACAGAAAATATGAGGGACAGGTGATCTGAACCCACGGACTTTCTGTCCCAGTTCAATCCAACGCCCGTTGAACTTTTCTGCAAAAAAGAAAATTTTTGAACACTGAACTTTGGCAAGCTTCCTGGCTTCCCCCCTCCCGCAGACTCAGCAGCAGAATTACTTTGGTGTGTTTGTCCCAGCGAATGGCGTTGAATCAAACTTCCAATGGGCTATCTGAAGTCCAAAGACTTCAAAGACGTGTAACATTGAGGAACAAAATCTTCTTCCTTGACACACTTGTCCCCCTGGTCACAGACCAACGAAATGCCCGTTGTTGGAGATGCTGGGCACAGCACGCACCTCACATCCATCCCGACAGGAGCAATAGATCGGGGTTAGGTCTGATCAGAGCACCTGTGCTGGGGCTGTCTGACTCCGAGTAAATTACACCAGTGAGAAAGGGAGGTGGTTAATAGGTGCTGTCCGGGCCAAACATGCTTTATGGGCATTCCTACGGGATCAGCAACACAACAACATCTCTGTTATTTTAATGGCTCGGGTGTTGGGTACCGACGGATCCCCCGTACCTCGTGAGTCATACCCAGGTAGGTTTGCGGTACCCAAGGAAACTTTGTTGCAGCATGTTCCGTCCATTGTCGTGTGTTGGAAGCTGCTCCATCCACCAATTGAAAATGCAGTGAGGAAGGATGACTGGGAAACCAACGATCTCACAGGCGCCGGTGATGACCAACTTCCACTCAAAATGAAAATTTGCAGTCACATCAGAATGGGCTTTTGACACGACACCCACCACTTTTCTGATCCCAGACCGAAACATCGAAATGGGGAAAAAGTGCGTAGATGAACATTGGGCCCCAATTCAGGAGGGTTTCGTCACCTCGGCCAAGTTGCGTTGTGAATTGTGGAACAATCCAGGCTGAATAGCCCACCACAGCACTCAGTTTCTGAACCAAGTCTTTGCTGGTTTTTTGACGGTACAGTTGGTCGGCGTATCAATAAATTGGAAATTTCACGCCATCTGTGATCAAGTTATGCGAGGTCAAATATGAGGACCAAGCCGCTTCCACCTGATGTGATTAAACGGCTGAGTTGTGATGGAAGTGAGGGGAATGGGAATATTGCTTACACAATGGCGCATCTGTGCTCCATGAAACAACGGGACGTTATGACTCGTATGCACTCAAAATCCTTGATCACAGGGGAAAGCGTGTCCTTTCTGGATGGACTTCAAATTCTGGGTACAGACTCGTACACGCAGAGACCGAGAAGTCTTTTCAGCAACAAGATCTGCGAAGTCTGTTCGTGGCGATTTTGGTTCCACGTGAAGCAGTTTCGGTTGCCTGTGTCAAAGTTCTCCATTGTCAAAGATCAGAGGACCCTCCCTGCGTGGAAAACCTGGAAGTTCTTGTTTTCCTTGTATATCTCAATTCTCAGAATCTGAGAACCGTAACCGCGCACGGCACAGCGCCTTCACATTGTTCCTTCCAATGTGCACAGAAAACGGTGCTGTCTGAATCTGAGGATTATTGGAAGGTCGCCCCGTGCAAAATGTAGCCAGGAGAATCAAAACCATTTGGTTCCTTCCGATACAACCGCCCATGCCAGGGAGAGTCTGGTTCAGCGAGCTGAGCATCATGAATCTGGAGAACAGTGGTCACGCCCAATGGGTCAGATTCTACATGTATTCGAGGGAGGCTCGTCAACCAGAACATTCTCTCGTTCTCTTGTTTGTGTCGTTGTCTCACTGTGTGTTGTTCTGGAAACAACCAGAAGCTGTGTGACTGTCAACTGAATGTTGGTTGGTTGGATGTTGGGCAAACAACTTGTTGCCTTTTTGGTCTTGTGTGGTCGACAACTGAATGTTTGTTGTTGAAGTGACAACTGCAACATTGTCTCATCTTGTGTTGTTCTCTTTTTGTATCATTGTTGCTCTGATTGACAACCAGCTGTGTGGCTGACAAGGAAATTATCACTGGCTGTTTTGTTCTCAACTTCAGTGCTGTCTCATTGTCTTGTTCTTTTTGTGTGGTTGACAACCAAAATTGGTTACTTGTTGAGTCAACAATCACTTTGATCTCTTGTTGTCTCTTAGATCTCATTGTCTCAAAGGGTGTCATTCTGGGTGACAACTAAATGTTGCTTTGTTTATTGAGTTCAAGAATGATATATTGTTGTCGCCTTTGGGGATATTTTGCACGATGTTTTGGCATTTGAAACAAACGCCAATGCCAACGTCAATATCGAATGGTGTTTTGAGATTGGCCAGTACCGTGGAAATGGTATTCTTTTCGACGTTGGAGTTGGCGTGACGTGCGCTTCAAGCGTCGTGCATAAAGTCCCAATTGTCTCGTCGTTTCCGTCAGCCGAGTCTGCCAGTCACAGTCCTGTGAGTTCCTCAGGCCATGAAAGTTTGAACAGCAATCAAACTGAAGGCAGATGTGACCAGAAGGTGCTCAAAGCTATCTGATCTGCCGCTGAGCATTGTGGGTGAACAGTGTGGCACACGAAAGGAACCAAGCTCGATCACAGCCTTTAGTTTTTCTGATGTGCAGCTACCTGGGCCCACACGCGTTCAGGAATCCGTCGAAAGATCCTCTCGCTGAACTCAAAATTTGTTTCATCTGGATTACTCTTGGAACAAACCACGGTCAGAGCCTTCAGTTATCCTCAAGGTACAGGTACCTGGGTTCATATGAACTCAAGAACCTGCTGAGGGCTCCATTGAGCTTTTCTCGTCATTTGATTAAATCTTGGTTAGGTCCTTGGTTGTCCTCAGCATCTGCGCATTGTTCGTCAAAGGAAGATTCAGATTTGCATGCAAAAACTGTGAAAACTCCCACCCGGCCTCAAGTGCTTAATTAATAGGTTCACAACGTCTGCCGTCGACATGGATTAACGAGACCGCTCGATCCGATGGGTCTCAGCGAACAGACGCTGTGCAACATCGACCATGCGCAGCAAACGTCCACGCTGTCTACCCCATCTTTCCTCTGTGCAAATTTCACGTTTCAATTTGCTTGTGCTGATTCTGGACCGCTTGATTCTCTCACGGAATGACACAAAACCCAGCTGAGAAGACAGCGTGTCGTCAGGCCTATTTTGGTTCACACCCCGCAGTCCTCCTTCTAGTCATTCGTTGCAAAACTCACGTGTTTTTACAGTTAGACTCTAGGCAATGGGATGAGATTTAACGAATTCCTTGGAAATCCCAACCACACTGATAACCAAGGATCACCATCCGTCCCCACCCATCACATGAAACACGGGATGTACAGGGACGTAGATCAGACGCAGCAAATTAGGCGCAATTGAATACAAAAAGTGGGCACAACCCGGTTCCGGTGTGAAATAGTGGACGGGTGGGAAGCGTATCAACACGACTCGATGAAAAACACTGCAACATCACCATGTAGCCAACACAAGCCCTGAGGTGATGAGCCCAAATGACTTCTATCCAAATATTTTCTTTGCTGTCTCGCTATAACATTTGCGTTACATTCGTCGTTGGACCAGCGGCCCTGTTAGCGCGTTCAGTCAGTGAGGAAGGGACCAGGGCGAACCGGACCGCATCTATTCACTGAAGTCCGTCGATCCGCAATTGCGAAACGATGACGAGTGGAACGATGCGCCTCGATAGAGCCCTCCATCAATGAACAATATCTGAACAAGCAGGAAAAACTGAGAATTTATGGCATCCCACACAATGGTTCTGAGACAAGCATCAAATTATGAACAGCGACTCGTAAAAGCAACCAGACTTCAATTTCCAGAGTGCAAAACAGAACTGGTTCTTTATCTCAAGACTTGATGCAAACACATACCTTCAGAGTAGAGATTTATCAAAATGAGAAGCACTGCCAGTTGAACTCCATTCATAATTTGCTGATCAGCATTCGCTCATAAAACACATCTGCTCATGGCACATTCGGTGTGAACGTTATGCCAGCCTCGAGACTCATGTCCTTGTGGTGTCCAACGAGGCGTGCACTTCTTGTAATCCAGCAGAAGGGTCATCAAGGCATTTGGTTCAGCTCACTGTCAACAGGAGAAACAGTGAAGGAAGTTCCGAGTCTTGTGATCCATTTTCGAGTGTGACCCCACGTGCGCTTTGAAGAACATCGGACCATAGAATCCCAAAAGGTATTGACTTGCAGCACAACATGCATCCTCATTTATTTGAGTTTCCCATCCAAATAAGACGAGAGGCGGGGAGGGAAGGAAACCCTGAAGCTGCTCCTCCTTTTGCAGATGGAGGAGATTCGCCTGGTTTTTGTTGAATCACATTTGCGCGCTATGGTCAGTTTGGAGAGATATTTTCATGAAACTGAACATTGTGATCATTCAGTCGAGAGAAATGGGGCTGGGCCACTCCCGTTGTTTTGCGGAATGGTTCACTGTGGACTGCGTATCCTTCAATTTATGTCCTTGGTATCTGTGGTGATTTACAATTTAAGCAACAGGTCAGGTTTTTCAGCGCTGGATTTCACACGAGGGAAAAAATACAGAAATCAAGGAGATTGGTTGACTGCATAAACAGTCCGTTGTCTCTGTCCCGCGTCTCTGTTTTTATATATACGCAGGGGTATAGGTTCCAAAATGCCAGGACCTGATCATCACTGTGCCAGAAGGGAATGGCAACCCTCAAAACAGTTTCACGGAACCCAAGGAACAACTCGCAAGAAGATAGCAATGACGTCACTCGTACAACCAGTTGTACTTCCACTCTCTTGGACATTCAGGCGTCCGATATGTCTGACACATGAAACCAGCCGCAAAGATCTCCAAACTTCCCCAAATACATTGAGGACCAGTGTCTTCGAAGGTATGGGCACTGGGTTCGAAGGCACTTTGATGAAAATAATTTCTTTTTGCTGTTTGGTGGCTTTTGGTGAAAATCTACTGAATGGGTCCCACCAAAGTTTGATGGACATGGGTAGATCTGGTTTCAAGCGTTTGGTTGTCTGTGGATTGGGAAGGTTCTTCATCCGCACCAAAGTACACTCGACCCAAGCTGGATCTAAGTCCGCTAGCGGTAGAGATACATTTTGGCTCAGACTGCTTTCATTGGGTACTACGTCTAGATAACAACAAGTATGTGTTGAAACAAAAGGTGATTTGTTTCTCTCACAAACCTCAAGGGGCTTGATTGTTCAAGGGTCACTGCCGGAGGGCCACGCGCAGTGGTGGATATTCAACCCAGAACTCTCCCTGAACACCGCCCATGTCCAAGGTGCTACGGGCAATAGCCTGACCTTTCAACTCACCGGTCCATATTTTTGATCAAGCAGTCAGTTTCTGTTGATCAGGATTCTTTCTTAGTGCAAGCTGCATTGGGGGGAGCGGACACCTGGAATTATTTTTGCTGCCTGATGCTATTTTTGTTGGCGGTGGGGGCGAGGACACGTACGTTTGGTTGAGACGTGCGTAGATACAGATCTCGAGAAAACGTCCGACCTGGAGAACAATGACTCTGCCCCCTGGAAACTTGAAGTGCCGCAAGCTTGTCAGGAAGTCCCTCAGAACTCTGGCGCAGCCATACAGTGTGATCAACTTGACTGAACTGGATAGTATGAACTGCAACAAACTTTCAACCGTCTCTGCTTCTTTTGATGGACCCCACACGACCTGGAAATCGAGTTCACGACCCTGGGAGCCGTGTCCCTTGAATTCCAGTCAGAATAAGTAAGTCTTGTCGTGATTGCATCAGAACACACCCAGAGCCCAGTGTGGAGCTGCATGATTTAGGGTGGCGGCACCCCATGGGTGGGACATACAGCATCCATGTCCAAGAAAAAGACATGAAGTGGAAGAGATATATCCAATACTTTTTGCAGTAAGAACATGAAAATGTTTTGGTTTGCCTTGAAAAGGGTCCCTTGGTTTGGATTTGGACTGTCGAGTGTTCAGTCTGAACGGCTGGTTTGTACGCATGAAAGTAAAATGTTCTTTTTCAGAAAGTCCGTTGTCAAGTCTTGATTTCAAGGCCACCCAACGGTTGTTTCAACAAAATGAGGTTCAACTGGTTCGAATTTGCTGCTGGGGAAATGTTGTGTGGAGTCCAGATTTCGGACAATTGAGTGACGTGTTTTGAAGGCCAAGCGTTTGGTCTAAATTACGGCCTCATTGTCTGTCCCTGGAGGACAATAGTTCAATGAACCCAGGAATGGAAAGTGAAAAACAGATAAACAAAAAATTCCACTTTTGACACAAGGCCAAAGGCTTTGTGTTGTTCCGCGAAAGAAACGCAGAATCGACAGCTGTTCAAGCGTGTCCAAAACAACAGTTTTGAAAGCCGTGCTGTTGGAACTGACATGGACTGAATGAAATCATTCAGAAGCAGGTCAAGCTCACACTGAGCACCAGTCTACACCACGACCGAGCCACAGCACCAAGCTTGCCTTTTCCCCTGCGAGGGTTACAAAGAAATCAAAGTGACTGGGAGTCCTTCACGCTACATTTTGCCACGATTCATAGGTCAAGTTTCGGCTCCTCGAGAAGCAATCAGAGTCGGAAGCTACAGCATCTCAACTGCGGAGACGTGAATAAATCACCGTATTTTTGCAGTGAGAGATTAACTGCGTGCAGCTGCGCGATTTGTACAGATCCCCCACGTGACATGCAGACCGAGAGATTTGATTTGTGTGCATGGCCACTCACTTGACTAAATCTCTAACTGTTGAGTAAATCAGTTGGAATCGAGACTCAGTTGAATCAGCAATGCTGATTCTTGGAACAGTAAGGCGCACACTAGGAACACGAGGTGCCTACCTTCCTCATCGTTGGGTTCCGTGCTCTGGTCTGGGTCTGCGATGATTGTTGTCATCAGGAAGAGAATCAGAATCCACGAGTATGTGCGCATCCAGATGGTTGTTCTCCTTTTACTGACCAAAAAACTTGACAGTTGGCCGTTTCCACTCAGAATTCCCCAAATGAATCTGCAGACTTCGAATCGTCCGCACTTGAGAAGTTCTATTTGTCCTGATGTTTTGCTCAGCTTGGTTCAAGTGAAACTGAATCTCTGACCTCCGACGCAGAAGTAATGATTATTTTTCTTGTAGCTTTTGCAGGCAGAAAGTAATTAATTGACCTTGTATCCTCTCACCAGGTATTTGCCATTAGCCGGGATCAGGTATCAGCAGAAAAGAGAAGCTGGCTGAACCTCGTGGGGATTTCGCACCGCGGTGCAATCTGCAGAACCTGAAGTCCTCCGCACGAACTGTGAACCCAACTGCAGAATCTCAACGGCCATCAACCTGTTGGAATCCTTGCTTCCTGCTGTCTTTGCTCAAATCACCTTGACTGTTGACTCTGCGGCCACGAGGATTACTCGCAGACAGGATCTGGACATGTTGACACCCACTAGAGACACGAAAACCAGCACCACGGCTCCACATGTAGACTGTCCCGTCAGGAACACACCAATTTAGGCGATACCAAGACCAACGTTTCCATGATGGATGTTGTGGCTGATTTGAAAGAGAAATTAATTCCCACTTTATGAGGCGTCCCCTCAATTTGGTGCGCGCCTGCGCGTGGCTTTATGGCGTCTCCAGTAGTTTATTGCAGTCTTCATATGATGCGGGAGCATCAATCCCAACGAAGGTCCGTCTCCCGAGTCTCGTTGACTTTCTGAGCCGCGCTCGGTGTCAGAATACCGAGATGCCACAGATGATGTAAACAGCTCAAGACGCGATGCATGGTCAGTCAACTGTCTCGTCTCCCTGAATCATGTCCACAGGTTCTGTGTTCAATCCTTGGTTCCACAAAACAATCCCACACTGACAGTCCTTGGACTTCTGAAAAAGGTGTTCTCACTCAGTTGAAGAGGGAAAGTTCTTCAAGTCTTGAGACTGTCGTCGTCCACCTGCTCCCATCACAGAAGAAATGGGTTCTCAGCCAGCAAAAATGTTCCTTTTCAATCACACAACCCAAATGCTTTGTGACTGCACAGGAAACATTCAGAACTGTGTTTGTGCACGTGTGAGAACCCTGTCTTCAGGCGCAAAGCGTGCGATGTCCGTCGGATGCTGATCTGCGCAGCCCAACTGATCTCTCGTTTCAAGATTTGAAAACGTTATCCAGCCAATCCACAGCAAGCATCCTCGCACTCCACAGTGCAATGCAAAAACGAGCAGATAGCTCTTTGATGAAGCCTAACTTGCGGCTCTGACATATTCCAGCAAAAAGTCACTCTGCGGTTCAACGCTGAATGGAAACATCTCGGAAACCCAGGATTTCTGACTTCTGTTTTCTCAGGTGAGGTCGGAGTGAAAATGGCCTGTGAGCAAACCTGTGAGATTGGGTCTTTAAGCAAAACAAACTACCGTACATACCCTGTGCAAACTTGACTGGCCATGAAACAAGCTGAAAGTTTGACAAGAGAGAACGGGTTGGTCACAGGTTGGTCAAAGCCGCATCGTCTGGCGAAGAACTCATGCGCGGATTGATTTGTCGGCAAAGTTCCTTTGACATATCTCATTTGCCACGAGTTTTGTCTCGTCTCGACTTCCTATTTCTCCTCTGGCACCGCCTCACAGGGTAGGACTGAGATGCTGCAATAGATCAATGGAGCTAATTGGAAGCAGAGACAGAAGGGGTTAGCGACCTCTCATCCGTACGGTGCTCATCTCTCCATCCCTGCTCTTTGCTCGTACCTGAGAACAGACGCCCAATGAATGATGCGATCCTCAAGTTTGTGCGCCTGCGCAGAAACACTGCAGACTTTCACGCTCATTCCTGACACAGGTGATCAATTTTCAATTGATAAAGTCAAGCAAATAGTGGATCCTTGGCGTTTTTGGCTTGTAGAACAATGCTTTTATTTTTTGATCTCGAAAACCAGGATAACGAAGCATTCCGATTCTGATCAGCGTCCGAGGTGCTTCGTCTTTGTGATCTCATAAGACTCCGGGAGGCATCACTCACACAGACGCTGAACCTCAATGCACCAGAACCTGCTCCACGGTGACGGGCGGCAGTGTTTGTGATGTTGTGACCCAGGGATAGAACAAAGGGACATGATCTCAAACCGTAATTTTTATGCAAGTCAGTGACGAGTTTTAGCAACCATTAAATTTCGTACCGCACGGTGCCACAATTGCCAGATCAGTGGTATACAAAGATAATTGGTTGTACTGTGAGCCAATGACAAGTGACAATAATGGTATCTGTGTGGTCTGGCAATTTGGGTACAAAGAACTGCTGAGCCCTTGGACTGATGTTGGTAAGAATCTGTGGTTTCTTCAGATTCTTTTCAGGCCCTGAGCTTCTTGTCTTCTACACAATGTTCGTTTCTTGCACTTTGCTTTGCTTACGAATGGTCCCTTGGGAGAAAAGATGGTTCCATCATCTGATATTGTTTTGTGGACGAAGCTGGATTTGCTTTGAATGTGAATTGTTGAATCCCGAATCGGCTTGTTGTGATGGGTCAAATAAATCAAACATTTGAGGCCGGACAAAAAGGACGATGGAGAAGCCAAAGTTTCATCTGACTCTAAAGGGCTGCTCTTGACCGGGACTGATCCCACGTGGCGTGACACAAGGTGCTGCAGCTTCGTATCCGGGGCTTTTGTCTGTCTGGCTTTGCTCATCGCAGGGAAGGAGCAGATGGGCTTTGTCTTCCACAACTTCCTTTTTTCAAAGATGCAACACCCTCTTCCCGCTTCTTTGATTCTTGTGTTGCAGTTCCATCCAAGCATCATCAAGCTCATTGTTGTGTTTCACAGCAGGAAAAGCTCCGGGGGTATGAACCATATTTCGTCAGTTTTTGTCAAGGCTCACATAATTTGAGAGGGGATGGGATGATGATGGGTTTGAGTCCCACCATGGAATCCCATTCAGGACCTTTACCCTTCTGAAAATGAGGAATGAGCTTGTTATCCAACAGACTTTTGACGCCGTATTCCCATTCTGCGTGTGTTGGGAACTGTTTGTTTTGTTCCCGCCTCAACACAGGCTGAAAAGAACGACACAAGTGGAATACAACAGAAAAGTTTGGCAACACGTTGTGACAGTTAGCAGCAGTTTGGATCACCATTATGTCTTCAGGTTATGGTCTCAACTGACAGGGCAATCGAGGGGAATGATAAGATCTTGATCTTTCCTCATCAGGTCATTGCTAAAGAGTCGCAGCAGATGATAAGAGAAAGTGCAGCAGCTTAACTCACAAGCGAGTACAGTACACAGTACTATGAAAGCAGTTACAGGAAAACACGACAATCAGCCTTGATGGTTTCCGAAGCGCCCGTTCCTCAGATTGCTATGACCTGCGATGTGTGTGCTCAGGATCATCAAGTTCTGCATTCGGAATCATTCCCGAGTTTTTTTGCTTTGAGAAAGCCAGTTTGTAAACAGTTGATCTGGTTCCCCTTCCTGCAGTTGCTCCGTTGTTGTCCAGACGAGACGGGTGGTGTCGTGGACCACGCGCCCTGGGAGGAGCCTTTCGGTCACCGCTCGTTGTTCAGACTCCAATTTCAGGACAATTGCGCATTGGTAGCTGCACAAACTGGACTGAACAAGTGCGAGAAGAGCACAATGATCTGCAGTCAATCAAGGAAATGTTTGTGTAATCAAACAGAATTGGGAGCTTCCTTGAAAGCATGATGGGTGGGACACAAGGATGGAGTTCAACATGAGCTGAAAATGGGTGATTCAGTATTGGTACTGATCAACTGAGCACTGAATTTGTGTTGAAGCTGTGACCTGGAGCTTTGACACAGATTGTGGGTTTGGACCCATGTTCCTCGCACCTGGATAGCCAGACCCATTTCTACCAATCTCACGTTGTTCATTTCAAGAAGCGAGCTGATATCCAACAAGGTTCTTGTTGACCTGTCAGCCATGAAACTGTCCAACACAACAGGCAATTCAACCAGAAACGCACAAGAAACACACTTCGTACCGCCTTCTACACCCCTCTTGTTTAATCGAATCCAACACCCATAAAACACTTCAAGTCCCACATGGACAACTCACTGAATAGATCAAGCGTATCAGATCGAGTTTTATTCGAAACGTCTGGATTCGGGACCCCATAAGACATTTAAAAGTCAGTGAGGCCCTTGGGATCCGTTCTCCATTGTGGTTTCTTCGGGGTTTTCAACATCGTCCCGCGCAAACCAAAATCGGTTGTCCCAGGTTTCTCACTCAAATTGCGATCCAGGTACAAATCACGTGTTTCAATCTTGGAAACCCTGGATCATGAATCCTGGGAGAAGATTCAGAGGACCCCAGGGGCAGTGCCCACTCACCTACTGAACAATAAATTAAACCCCCAATTCGCGCGATCAGGCAAAGAAGCTTCTCAATCGGCTCTGCCAAATTTGTCCCAAGTTGGGAGCTCTCCAAGGAGCTGGGCTCTCTGGACCTATCATGGATATTTCCTCCAGCATCCCGTTTAAAACCTTGCTAAAGGGAAGGAGTAATTCAGTTATCGCAGCATACAAATGCGAGATCATCAGACTGGAGTCCTGCATATTGACCCAGGGTCCGATTAATCAACCTGGGTTCCAGGTTCGCCCCGAACGTCGCCAAGAGTCCGCAGCGCCGTACATCTGGACTTGAGAGGAGACAGATGGTGATGGGATTTTCAGCTCCATTGCCGTTTTATCGATGCAACAGGGAAGGGGAGTGGTGCTGATTTTTATGCAGTGAGCTGCGCTCAAATGGTTCACTTTTCAGCATACGGATTTTTCTCTTTTTTTTGCGTCTGCATCAGCGGTTCAGAGCAGACGTAACTCCATGCAGACATTGGGCAGACAAAAAAAACGAGTATGCATGCAAAGGAAGTTTCTACACACGCTCTTCGCACGCCTGTTTTAGCACAAGCACATACAGAAAGGGGCCACATCGTCTGCACGCAATGTTGGTGGTTTTGATGAATGTTCCCAATGAATTTGCACGGAAATGGGAAGATCTTTTATCATATCAATAAATTTTTGCCTTCGGGGAGGGAGGGGCGCGAGGCAATCAACATCTCATGTTTGATGCGCACCCGGACCGTCTGCTTTACGACGCTGTGAGGCTTTCATGGTTCCAAACCAAACCTCCAACGCTCAACGACAAGCACAGCAGGTCGACAGAGGAACTTCCTTCCAACAATCGTCCCACTGGGAACGCAACGAAACAACATAGAACTGAATTGAACTAGCTGAAAAACTTTGTTGCGAAAGGTCTGTTCTTTATGAAAGGGGGAATTCAACAAAAGCTAACGTCTTCAACACGTGCACATTCCGCGTTCACACAGACAACACGAAGTGCACAGAGTTCGGAAATCAACGAGCCGAGTAGCAATTCCGGATTCCCAGCTGGCTGTTCACCACTGAACCTTCTGCCCCGGACACACAACGCTCTTACACAGACGATGATCATCAAGGTGGTTTTCAACAGAATCCCCGCACTTACCTGCCTGCGCATCTCCCGTCCAGAATCGGCTCCCGCACAGTATCAACACCATCAATATTCTCTCATGGATCCTCATGATCTTTGAAATCCTGCAAATCACTCAACAACGGGTGTATTGCAGGTAGTGAGTACTTTTGCTGACAGCCGCAGTGTGCTGAGTTCATGTATGCCTGTCAATGAGTGTTTCTCCTGTGTTTCCCAGAAGAATGACGGAGTCCGTCTGTTGACTGTTGACCTGAGGGGATCTGTTGTAGGTGTTGTGCGTCAGGACTCAACAGTCGCCCCCGACAGTGTATTGGCTGTTGAGTAATACTCACACTGAAGTCTCCGCCAATCACAGCAGGACTTTGTTTTGTCCGGATTGTTTCATTTCCGAGGGGTTGTTCTTCATAAATCATTGAAATTGACACGAGTACAATGTATCAACAGTTGTCCCTTGTTTGCTTGAGTTCCGTAAGCGCTGACCAAAACGACAACAAACTCCTTGTTTGGAATCACATTCCTGAGTGATGAAAATAATTGTGCGATCTGCTGTGAAATTGTCTTCAAACGTCAGCAACAAAGAGGCTCTTTGTTGCACGAATTATTGGGTGTCGGAAACTCACATCGAAGAAGTTGGAATCTCAAACTGAATGTCGCAAAATTCAAAAGCCCAAAGTGGGAAGAACGCAAGAAAACAAGGCGAGATCGTGTGAAGCATCTGAAAGTTCGAAACGAGCGCTAAACATTGTGACAGACCATCGCAGGTTGCAAGGACTGGCAAACTCCGTCTCCACAGACCTTCACGGTGACATTAGACTCCAGCTGATTCGTTGGTGAGTCTCAAAGTTTCGACCAAGTGTGAGTAACTCAATGCAATTACTGCAGAAGACTGTCTGCTGCATTTCGCAAGCATTTATGCATGAGGTGAGTGTTCGTGAGAACTCAACACCGAGAATACGTAACTGCGTGCTATGAGTGACCTCTATTTCAGAAATAATTGTTTGCAATTTCTCTTGATGAAATAGACATGGAATGGCAATGTGCAGATGTGTTATCAATACAAATGGCTTTTTCACCCACCGCAAGTTGTTCAGAAGAGTGGGAGTGGCACTCCAATTGTGAACACACTGCAGCTCGAAGGACAACGTTGTTGGTGAGCGTGACCTGTTGACACTCAGTCAATTGCTTCTTCGAAATAAAAATGAGTTGACCCTATTTTTCTTGGTTGACCCTGTTTTTCTGGTCAGCTCGATGTCAAAGCAATTACTGCAGTCCATTTTGCAATGGACGGTGGAATGAGGTGCGTGGAGAACGACTTTTTAGGTGATTTGAGGTGGGTCGCTTGATTTGGGCTCAAATGAGCCAAATCAGTGCGAGCCAAATCAAAGCACCTATAGGCAGTGTCTTCCAAAAGTATGTCTACAGCAGTTTCATGGTCAAGATGAGGATTGATTTGGGAACTTTTGGGCTCTTTTGGTTTATTTTGGGTTGGGGATAATGTGCAAGGAAGGAATTTGTCAAATTTGAATATTTGGGTTTCTGAGGTCAAAAAGGTCAAATTTGGAAGTGCAGAAAAAATGGGGTGTGAATGTAGAAATGTCTCCATATCTCAGAAAGTACAAATATTTGGTGAAAGAGGTATATTGAAGAAATGTAGTATATTGTATGGGGGTTTGAGAGGTAGCATTTGATTTTTGATTTTTG
>JAAUXT010076134.1_pt1 | contig 20014 bp, 20 predicted proteins | sample 7278171 | NCBI WGS metagenome assembly JAAUXT01 (sample SAMN14350112, study PRJNA611818) | marine sediment metagenome | isolation source: surface marine sediment (1.8m) | place: French Polynesia: Moorea | collected 2018-08 | reverse complement strand
TTGGAGCACGAAGCTGAGATCAAGCCCCACACTGTCAACCATGTTTTGAAGGTGTCAGACACCAGGGGGCGCCGTAAAATGTGCGTGCGTGCGTGCAAACACACACACACACACACACACACACACACTTCATGTAGATCTATTTGGGTTCAATACACACACACACACTTCATGTAGTGAATCTAGACCTTGTCAGAACTTTTGTCACTTGCCTTTGATCAGTTGGTGTGGTGAATTTCAATTCCATTCAATTCTCACTTGCTTAGAACTCACTTCCTCATGTAGACTAGACTGCAAATGGCTGCGGGCGGGAAAGTGTGATGACGCGACCATCCGGGTCCGATTACCGGACTTACTTGTTTTGTCTTGTGAGAAATCCGCCTCCACTGTGACCACATCTCAGAGTGGCAGTGCTCTGATGGGTTCTCGGAAGGCGTTTCTTTTTCGCTTTTTGCCTAAAAATGCCGAAAGGAACAGCGCCCAGTTCAAGGACCATTTGTGTTGATTGAACACGATAATCATAAATGCCCATCCAAAATCTCAGTCTTGACTGATTTCTCTCCCAATTTTTTGTCTTTCAATCAGACGGATATTTGTTTGTTTGCATTCAAAGGTTTCCATTGATATCAAGACACATGCCACACCTTCGCTGTTGTAAACGTACGCTGCCTGACAAAAGAAAAATTGAACGTTCAAACTTGGAAGGCAGACTCAGAGCAAGTATCCATTCCACCGAGACTCATTGCCACTGTTCACTTCTGGTAGCTGTCTGGAACAGATACGTGTTCTTATCCTGAATTTACAGTCACCGAACATGGCACATTCCCAGCTGCTAAGTGCTCCCGGCCTTATAGATTAACACTTGTGGGCAGCTGGAGGAAAAGACGAGAAGACATTGACTACAGGCGTCCACAACATACAAGAGCAGGATCTATGAGCCCTGCCGTGACGACCAGACTGAAAGCACCTCGTCAGATGTCACAAACCAACAGAACAACGATCAAAATGATCCTTTGCCCCAAACATTCGTGTGGTTTGAGATCGCATTTTTTCTTTCATTGAAATACGTCGCAGAACAAAGGAGCTTCGTGGAGGAGCAATTCAATGTTGGTGATTAACTTCCTTTCACTCACTCAGAATCCCCTCATCAATGAACATATTCAAATGACATGACAACGCTGGTCTTGAGGTGAAGAGTTGAGCATGGGCCCTGAACAGCCTTGAGACCTGGACTTCGCTCCCGTCCAGGGGGATTGAGACGGCTCATGTATATTGAGTTGAAGGTGGTCTTCCTGCTTGTCGGGCAGCGGCACTCAGACACGTGTAGTGCTGGCGTTCATGAAGCTGTCATGCACTGCAAAAATGCACAGCTTTCTTTGTGTCGCGAGAAAAACTCATCTTCACTTGAAGGATGTCAACAACACCAGAACGATCGACAGGCAGTAACTTTTCCATTGTTGTACGAGACATTTTGCTTGATTCCTGTACCTGTGGAATTTTTCAGAAGCTGATCGCGATCAAAAAGACGACAACTGCACAAGATGAATGCCGCTGTGCATTGCACGAAACACCAGTGTGGCAGGACCTCTCATACTTTGTGGCTTCTCACACCCAGAACATCCTTGCCCTCTTTCAATTGGGATTTGGGCTTCCTAGGTTTTGGTCGGGTCGTGCTCTTGCAGGGAAGAACCGTTCATATTCACTCAGTGTGGCTTCACGTAAACTGGCTTTGGGACACGAAGACCAAGGCACATTGTATCCAAAAGTTTTCAGGTGTTTCAATCAATTTTTTCACACCATTCGCCCTTTTTCTCCTCAGAAACAAGCTGCCTTGGGCTTCAAAATCAGAAAAAATACGCAATAAAGTTTCTATCAGATTTAAAGGCTTGATGTTTTGGCAAACAATCATGCCCCAACTGTTCTACTGTGTTCTAAAGGGTCCCAACCTTGTTCTTGACTGAAGTCGATCCATTGAAGACACCAATTGGAAGGCAAAAAATTGTCGAAAGCCCAAAATCGACTTCAAATTTGACATGAAAACAACAAAAGAACCATTGGTGCGAAAGTCGGGGAAATCAACAGCAACAAACGCTGATCAAACAATGAACATCAATTGACGAATTGTTTTTGTTGTGCTTCTGACTTGATCTCGCGCACTTAAAGGTTGTGGGGGGAGGTTCAACTGCTCAGACTATGAAGTGAATTTCAGGTTTAAGTTTGTCATCTCAATTTTTTCACCACAAGAATACACAATTTTGGCAGGAGAAGTTGAAAGAAAGCCTTCAACACCATTCGCTGGCTGCCATCACAATTCATTCACATGCATTTGTTAAATTATCAATACATTTGTTGTCAGGTGTTAGTGCGCTAGAAATGGGTGTTCTTAAGTTTCGAGAATAAATAAATTTGTTGAAGCAAATTTCTTGTCATGCTGTCGGTGTTGAACTGTCAGAGAGATGGTGTCAAAACTGCCAAGGTCTCATGTTATTCATCTTCTGAATTTCAGCAGGAAGATTCGGACTGATCAGCAAAGCCAAGGAAGATATTGATGGCGGGTATCACGAAGAAACAACAGCCTGAGATGGTTGGAGTTGCATGTCTGTCACTGTCTGTCTCACCAAGTTCCCGTTCAGTTCACTTTTTTGATTGACCACATTGTCTCACATCACACTGACGAAAGGATGTGCGTGCATCTCAGAATGGACACCAAAATTACCACAGGAACAGAGAGGCTCCAGAAAGGCAGCACTGACGCTGAGCGGAAGGAAAGAGTGAGGCTGGAGGTCAGAAGTAGCCACAACAATCACACAAGCAGGTGTTATTTTATCTTTCAGCATCTTTCCATGACGGACCTGAACCTCAACAAAAGGCACTGAAAGCTGAAACAGTCAAACTGAAAAATAGACTAGCGATTTCTTTGGTGAAGCTCCGGAGAATCTGAGCATTGATTTGTTCAGTTCACACTTGTTGTTTGACGTGCGGAATCTTGCGTCGAATGGCCTTGTTGAAGAGGGATTTAACACACACGCAAACACCATACATTAAGGCTGGGAACACACTCCCCGCGACGGGCTGGATGCGACGGACTGGATGGCGACGCAGCAACAAAATCATGCAAACAGACACACTGGTCCCAGTGACACACCATCATCCAGGGTTATTAACAATGTTGCAATTTATCACTGGATGGCATATGTGCAGTTCCCATACAGTAGTTTTTAAATTTTTCTGGATGTTGTGACTGGATGGAGATTTTTTTCTCCATACACCAACATCTGAATACCTTTGCAAAATGGATGGGGTTGTGCTGCTGGATGGGAAAAATAGTTCCCATACAGTAGTTTAAAAACAATTTTAGATGTTGTAACTGGATGTAGATGTTTGTTCCTCCATACACATCAGAAATCTTTGTAAAATGGATAAGAAAATCTTGAACTGGATGGGAACAGCCCAGAATTCCTTTTTGTACTACCCCGTCACTCTCCCCTGTGATGGGCTGAACTGCTACTGGAGCCATCAGCATAATAGGCTAGCCCATTGCATCCACCCCATCGCTGGGTGTATGTCCCCATCCATTGAAAATGCACTGGATAGGTTCAGTGATGGGGCAGCATGCACGATGGGGTGGATGCGTCGGGCGACGCGCCCACATTGTCACGCTCCAGTGTGTCCGCACCCTAATAACACCATACCACCGGAGAAAATCAACTTATTTGGTCAGAGATTTCAGGCCGAAGGGCAGGAGGAGAAATGAGAGAAATTTGACTTCACCCTTTGCGTCACAGAACATGCTCCTTGGTCTTTGGTTCGGCAATGGTGGCAGTCCTCCAACATCCGATGCCAAGTCAACAGGAGATACACAGTTGACAAGTTAGAGAAACACGTCGATTTCACAGGTGTTCCGTGTGAACAGAGCGTTGGCGAATGTAAGTTTCTCAAACTGAATGCGGTATGCAAGGTGACACCAATGAGAGGGTGTGTCAGCGATCTGTGGTGCATCGCAGCCACAGTTCGGCTTCACAGAAGTCTGACAGTGCGTTGACATTACGGAAGTTCAGCAGCGCAGCACCGGGCGTAAATTGCGTGGAAAATGCAAAACACAAGGCAAAAACGTGCAGTGGAGATGCATGTGACCCTGTTTGTTTGACTGCTGTCCTTTGAGGAAACCAGTCGTGTGCTCTGAAAAGCTGTGGTCCATTGATGACTAATCAGGAGATCTCAAGCAAATAGCAGATGTGTGAAGAAGTGAAGGACACAGGCCATGTGCGCTGTCACTCAAAGTGACGTCAGCCACGAACGTGTTTGCTGAACCTCCGTCTTGTACGAGCGTACGAGCACCTGTATCAACGCAATCTGAGCAAAACCGCATTCCTCGGGATCACACCAATTTGGTTGTTGACCTGGAAGAACACCTCTCTCAAGACTCAAAGTGACCCTTCAAAGTGGCATTTCAAGACTCATTTGATGAACCAGCAGGTCTTGTCACACGATGCGAAATCTGGAGATGACCCAGAATGGGGGACGAGAGCTGTCGTGCCCTTGCCAGTGTGCGCGTGGGGGGTCCTCTTGATGTGGACCTTCTGGGATGAGCCTCATTTGTTTACAACCAGGCCGCGGTGGACCTTTTTGTCCGCCGAATAGGAACCAGGGCCCACCATTTGTCACTGCATACAATCCAGTTCACCAGCAGTGAATCCCCCTCGATACTGAAGCTTTTGTGGGAAACCAGCTTGTCTTTGAGTGCACTGTGAAAAGTGTCAACTTTGAGTCCAAAAAGGTAGCAATTTAAATGGTGGAAACAGTCACATTGAAGACAAATGGGAACATTGTTCGTCAGGTCTTGAAATGAATCAACATATTTGACGGTGTCCAGTTCATCACAATGATGGCCATGAATTGAAAAGGACATCTTTGTCTCCAACAAAGGTTGGTCAGGCAACATTGAATGAAAACAACCCTGATGGCCTGCCTCTGCAGGTGGAAAGAGTTCACGACAAAACGTGAATTCACGGTTGAGCTGCCTGTGAGAGACTTTTTGTGGAGTTCCTGTGTTGATGACACTCGTCTTGGAGAATGTTTAGAGTCTTGGTGTTTGGACTTCAAGTGTTGTACAACGGACTGAAACGGCAACAAATGACAAACGTGTTGTGTCGTTTCGTGTTTGCCGTTTGCGCTGTGCGGATTCCGACCAGAGGGTTGGTCCTGGGAGGGGCATCCACAAAATGATTTCTTGCTGAACCACCTGCAGACAACAGAACAGGTCATTGTGTTGATAAACACTGCTTTGGTTTCCAGTTGCCGTGTAACCTGCATGAAGTATTGAAAATGCAGCTTCGCACATCCATAATCTTGCTGCCGTGATCATTGTCTGTGATATGCACGCATCAACGCAAGTCCCGCGACCTCGCTCGACCTCCAAGCAACTGCACGTGAAAAAGACGGACATCAGGAAAACAGGGCACAACTTTGAGATGTGGTTTGTACTTTCTGATGCAGGCAAAAATCAATGTCATTTTGTGGTCACTCGATTCGAAGTGCCGAGGTACCCACATGACGATGAACTGATTTCTTGCTGCACCCAAGTGAACAGTGCACTGGAAATTCTATCAATTCTCAATGATCATAGAAACTCATGCTTCAATTGCGAAGTGGTTCATTCTGAGGCTCTCCATCCGTTCTGGAACTGGATATGAAATTTTCGTTTCCTTTTGGGAACAAATTCAAGTATGTTTTCCAAAATAGGCTTGTGTTGGCTGAAAGGGACAGGTCAAAGCCTGTTCTGGTCCTGGACCCTTTCAAGAGGGAAGGTACAAGTGCAGCTGCTACCACAGTTCCACAGAATGGCTCAAGCAGTGAATACATTGCATCTTGCGCCTTGTTCTGTGCAGGCCACACAAAAAATATGTGAACCAAAACTATCCTTCGGTGAATCAGTTCCTGCAGGAACCGGAGTCCCGGCGAAACACAAAAGACGTGAAGTGAAATGTTCTTTGGGAGCAATTAGACAAACACAGCGCCATGGGAAATGGTTCCAAATACGGGTGTCTGGCCATTTCAGATTCAATATCCCTCACTGACCTCTGTCCTTCGGGTTCAGTGGAAAAACTGACAATGGCGCCAACTCCTTACAATGCCAGTCCAAGCCTTGATGAGTGCATGACCAATTTCAGGTAAAATTTGAACTCACCAAGCATCCGTATCTTCTGGTTTGAGGTGTCTGATCATTTCATGACACCGAGGATGACCTCAAACCAAGGCAACATTTCCAGGCATAAACGTACGTATAAAAGTAATTTCTGAAAGGAACCTGATTTGTGCTGTCTTCCAAACATCCCAAGAATCGTAGGCGTGCAATTTCACAGAAAACAAGTGGACAGAGCAAAGTCCGATGATGGAGAGAACTTTGGGCTCAGACGAAATTTCACATCGACCACTTGCCGTGTGGGGCGGTTCAGCACGGCCAGTTCATATGCATAGTAGGTGCCACAGATGCTCTGACAGCCAATGAGCCAAATGACAATTGTTGTTTCTGAGGACTGAGGATCCGCAGAAACTGATTTCTCGCGTCCTGCCGATCCTCTCAGGTCCGTTCGCATGTTGGTGGTGGGCAGAGAAACAGCACCCTCACTGAGGTGTTTGCGTCGACAGTAACTCAAGTGGAACATCAGCGATGATGAAGTTCCCTTCAGGCTGTCCATTTCGAATGTCAAAAAATTATTTCTTGCACAAATGAACCCGTGTGCATTGGGTACGATGAAGACAGGCACTCAAAGTCTCCTCAAGGGACTGGGACAAGTCCTGCTGGAGCCTCACAGCAAGGTTTGTTCTTGGATGTCAACATGACGAACCATGGCAACCTGCGCGCAATAGGCCGCGTCCACTGGTATAAATGATCTGCGTCAGTGTGCAGCTGCCACTTCTGGTAAAAAAAACTTCAACAAGAAGTCGTACTTTTCACGTTTTGGGAGTTTTAGGAGTTTCTTCACAGGATTCTACAAAGGAAAGAGCGGAGAAAGACATGCGGTTGAAGGTAAATGCTGAAGTTTGTGTTTCATGTTCCGGGTTGGCCCTTTTTTAGGAAAACATTGCGATGGCTTCTTCGCAATCCCTTGTGCATGTGTTTTGACTTGTTTTGCAGGAAATCCTGTTTGGGGTTGCACTGTCAGTGCTGTGCCTTTATACAGGTAATGTTTTGTCAAGTTTGACAATCACACACAGGCAAACAACAGACACCGAAACAAAAATGTTCACATTGTTTTTTCCCTTTGAATCCGCCTGGAAACGCGGGATGTTTTTTTTTCTGTACGAAACTGGTTCACTTGGACACATCCGACAAACGCTTGTGATTCGTGGCATTCTGAAGGCGAAGTTTTCCCCAGCGGACAGACACACAAGTCAAATAGCTCTCCCAATCAACACAACTTCTCAAATGTGGGTTTAATTCTGCTAGATTTACGCCACGAAAAGAACGAGGCCGGATTTTTAGGTTGTGAAACACTTGTGAAAAGGTCCCCTTGAGATGCCAGGCGACTCCCATTCGTGCTTGTCTGTCGCAGCGCCACACGTCACACTTCGAGTCCATCTCGGACAAAATTTGGTCAATTTTATTTGTTTTATGTTTGCTGCAGAGTCCCATTGAGAGGCAAAGACATAAAAAAAAACAACAACAAAGAAATCATTTTGAGGGTGGAGATCTGTCACACCGAAAAATTGTGTCCTTCATCAATTAAAACCAAAAATCCCTGAGGAGAGGAATGTCTCTGATCACGAATCCCACAGTTTACTCGTGACAAGAAAGGCGCTGTCGTGCGTTTAGCTTTTCTCAAGCAATTGAAATGCAAAAACATTCTGCAGGAACAGCCGCAACCACAACCACAACCACGGCGCAGGATCCGGACAAATTGGACTACACTCTGGAGCAATGGACACAACTTAGAGATCTGTTCGTGGCGGCCGATACAGGTTTCTCACAGAAACAAAAACTCGGGCCAAAGAGAACCGCCTCAAACAAGTGCACGTCCGATGGCGAATGCACGTGAGTGTTTTTTTCCTGGTGCCACCTCTCATCGTCCGACAGAAACGGTGTGTCAACTATGCTGCCGTAAAATTGTGTGCTTAGCAGACAACTGCTTTTTGCAGAGGCGGGGCCAAGTGTCTTGGAGGATCCGGCTGTAGGTACTGCATCTGTGACCCCTACGAATACCTCCTTTCGAAAGGGAATCTCGTGAGCTGGAAAAATACCGTAGCGGCAGGCGGATGGGCGCACAGATCTTACTGGAGCACACCACTCAAGAAGTGTCTCAAAGGTACGAAATGTTGTTGATGAAACACGAAACGCCAAACTAACGCTGTGGACCTCTCACTCAAATTGACCAAAATGTAGCGTACGAGTGAGCACGGAAACAACAGATCACTTGATATTGGCCTGACAAGCTCACTGAGTACCACTTATGCTGATGTCAGTTGCCAAAAAAAGGCAACAACAAACACCGCTCTTTGACCCACAAAGCCGCAGACACTGCCGGAGAGTGCACGCGTCTGCAGATATTTTGGTGCCTGACGTATTCTTGTCACTTCAATAACCTCCTTCTTTTTCATCAGCAAAGAAAGTATCAGAATCCTGCGAAGAGCCTCTTCAGTGCCCCCTGCGTAACGGCCCCGGAACTACTGGTGATGGCCTTTGCACCAACAAAGTTTGCACGTGCGCAAATGGCTACACCGGAAACCTCGGGAGCACAACGCCGACGGTGGTTGTTGCAAATTCCTGTGAGTTGTGCGAAACCCAAACCGGAGGGGCGAAACTCGAAAGAGCTTCTGTTGTTCAGCGAAGTTGTCTTGAACAAGTTGGAAATTGCCTTCCCTCTTCAGTCGTTTAGCATCCGGGGTTCGATCAGGCCAAACGTCAAAGAAACAGGAAGTGTGTGAAACAAAGTCCAAGCTTTACTTCCGGTCTCAAAATGAGGTGTGTCCTGTTCACCTGGAGATGATCGTGAAACACGACCACAAAGATGCGAGTGTTGCGGTTTTGCCTCTGAATTTGAATGCTGTTGTTCCTTTACGCACTCAGATTGCGTCAGGTCAAGGTACAATCAGCCTTGTACCGATTCCTCGCACTGCAACCTCGACACCGAGTTGATGTGCGACACGACAAACAAAAAGTGTGTGTGCAACAACGCTGCTTACTACTGGGCAAAATCTGGTGCGACAGCTGGACAAGCAGGCAGCGTGGCTTGCACGTGAGTGTCTCTTGACGTCTTTCGTTTGAAAATCAACGTCAGTGTTTCAGTGGCGTTCTGTTGCAAAATCTTCAGCCAGTTGTACAAGTCGTCTCCAACTGCGCTGTTTCTGACATGGGAGCAAATCAATCGCGGATGCAGACGGATGTTGCCTCAGAGCTGTGTGTAGGCGATCCTGGGACGGACCTGTCCGCGAACGGTGTGCCAATGGATAACTCACTGTTCAAACGCATCCACTGACGTGATTTTGCGCGCTTTTTGACATTGAAACCCTAAATAGGTTACCGTTTTGTATTCCATTTCCAGACGCTCCCTCTTCAAGCAAGGCTGCACGTCGAACGCCCAATGTGACAACGACCCAGAGCCTTTGAGTGGGGAGAGCTATCTCAAGTGTGACACATCTTCCTCCTCCAGCGCTACGTATCAAAAATGCATTTGTAACACAAACTTCGTGGAGAACGGCTCACCGACCGCTGGGACAGCTGGAAGTGCTGCTTGCAAGTACGTTTTTGAAAAAGGCTTCTGTTTTGTTGAGTGACACGCTGCGAGCCTTGCGTCAGAATGGATCTTCGGTGCAGTTTAGATTTTTTGTTCAATTTTGTCGCTTGTATCAACCTGAGCAGGTATGCGAGTAGATCTATGTCGCGCCTCATTTGTAGGAAGTACCTCGTTGGAGCCACAGGCTGTGGCGGTTCGAATGGCAAGTGCTACGACGGGTCAGGTCCCAATCCCACCACCCGCTGCAACACAAACACATGCGAGTGCTTGCACAACTATGTCATCGTGGCACAAAATTCCATGTCCTGCGGGTAATGTTTTCCTGACTTTTTGGAATTATATCCAGAAAGGCACCTGAACAACATTTCGTCAGATGCTCAAGATGCCTCTTTGTTTCAGGCACCACGAACTTTGTTCTTGATTTGACTGTTGTTTCTGACCACAGCAAGATTGAGGTGGGAGGCGACTACTGCAAAACTGCGAACCCGGGCACCTCAAACGTCCAGGTGTATTCAGGCACAAACTACAACGATCGTTGCTACGGCGGAGGCTCCAGTACACAGTGCGACTCGAGTACAGTTGCACAAGGCAGATGTGTCTGCAGAGCGACCCATCCGAAAAAAGCGGCCAACTCGCAGAGCTGTGGGTTCGTACTTCCTGAAACAGTTTGCTACTTGGTGTGAAGAGAGAACCAATAACTAAATCTGAAGCACCCTGACAAAAGTAAACCCTGGGCTCGTACATCAGGCATGGAAAGGCTGCATGAAGTGGGTTCTACTCAACAGTCAGAAGCTGATTGGCGAGCTAAACTGCGCGACGAGCGTCAGCAATGCCGATCCGGTGGTGACCTTCAGCAGCACCGGCAGCACGGCCAACGCACGTTGCATCACGACGAACGCAATCTGTGACATCACCGGCGAGAGCAAGGGCATTTGCAAGTGCAAAGAAGGAAAGCCGAAAGTCAACACCGCCAACGATGAGTGCAGGTACACAAACAACAGAGTTCGGAAATGTTCCACTGAATTGGCTGGAATCAATTTTTGTTGAAGAGAATCACCAGAACTGGAAACTACACGCCAAACCGTACTGTTGATGCGAAGACAATTTGAGTTGCGGGTATCCATTAAATTGCAATCATTCAAGGAATCAATACTTCTGGAAACAACGTCTTATTTTTGAAATGCTGAGTTGTTTCGCTTTTTTCAGCGCTTTACTGGAAGGTGACACAGGGTGCAGCACCAACCCCAACACAGCCAAAGTGCAAGCTTTCTCCGGATCTACAGCAGCGAATTCCCGCTGCTACGATGGCGGGACTGGGGGAACAATTGAGTGCAGCAACAACCAATGCAAATGCATCGCGAGCAGGCCGACAGTGGCGACCAACAAGCAGTCGTGTCGGTTTGTGTCGTCAGTTTGACAGACCAGCACTTGAAAATTAATTTTGGACGTTGGAATTTTCGACCGCCTCTTGACTTTCTCGAGTCAACAGGCATTGATTTGACATTAAATTTGTCTGCAACAAAATTCATTTCAGTCAATCTGGCTATGCTGAAACCTGCTCGGTTGATTCTGGCTGCTTGTCGGGTCTCGAATGCTCCGGATCAGCCTGCACGTGCAAGGCCGCCGACCATTGGTTTGTCGACACTGGGAGCACCACCAAAGGAAGCAATGCGGACACGTCATGCAGGTCGGGAAATGACGTATTTTTGTGTCTGGTGGCTTGTGTGTCGTTGCACTTACCGTATTCACCCAATATAAGACGCACCTTTTTGTCCCTTTTTGAATACCAAAAGTAGGGGTGCATTATATATGGTATGAGATTACCATTTTTAATGTGACCTAAAACCAGAAAATCAAGGCAAAAGCTGGGGTGCGTCTTATGCTTGGGTGTGACTTTTACACGAGTGAATACGGCATCAAAAGATACGATTGTTTCGGGCAGGCTGGACGCTGTTGCCTTTGTTTGCTCTTCAGTAAGCTGATGGGTGCCCACCTGAGGCAGGCCCAAGCAGTTCTTTGAAACGGTTATGAAAAAGCGATTGGGATCAAATTGCTTTCCGCTGTGGAATCAGTGAATGAGACTTCTTTTGTTTGCTTGAAAAAGTTCTCATTGTGCCCGTGAATGACAAAAATGTTGTTGCTGCGGACACAATATTTTGCTGGTTGCTTGACTTCCAGTCGAGACAGAGCTTTCTCGCAATGCCAAAATCTGAGACCATAGAAACCATTATGTTGCCATGTTCTTTTTCGTGTTTTTACTCTCAATTGAAATGGAGCTTTTTTCGTTTCGCATTTGAGTCACAACTGGATTGTGGAATCCCGTTTGATAGGGAAGGTTGCTGCGGACGTATTCTGTTGCTGGGGAAACATTTTGGTCATTTCTGAGCTCCTGACTGGCATGGATTTGAAATTGTGTCAGACCACAGAATTGGTACTGGTTGCTCGGGAAAAATTTGGTCTGTTTGGTGCCACAGAAAAAAAATCAGAGACATCACACCTACTTTTTCCCAACGCGCTGCTTCTTCTTCTGGCAGAGGAGTGATTTCAGCAAGACCAACTCATTCAGTTCACCTCTCTGTATGATCGGGATTCCCCTGATGGTGGTGCAGAGGTGTTATTGCAGTGGGGATTGCCGTTGTTATGGTTGAATTCAGTTTGTTCCTGGACCTCACCCCTCGGGAGACCAGACCTAAGTTACAGTGTTGAAAATTTGATCCCGATAAGAAGCATGAGCAATCTTGAGCGTTAGCATGCAGCGATAGAGTTGAAAAGATATCATGATGTTGCTTCAATTTTTCAATTGAATTTCACTTAAGACCACGAAACAGCCTTTGCATTGACCATCAATCCCATCAGGCTGCGCAAACAAATATCGGCCAGCCCGCGAGCAACACGCGAAAACAGGGCGAAAATCAATCTCTGTCCGCCTTCCGATGAAATGTAAAGAAACCCAAAAGTGTCACAGAGAAAGACACCAAAACGCGCGCACGCACGCACAGAGGAACGATGTGCTGTGAGACATAAGGTGGGATCACTGCACGGCTGTCAGACTTGTCTAAAAGACCTTTATCATTGCAGACGGTACGACCTTGGTGTTACTGGATCACCAGGATGCGGCACAAACAAAGACTTGTGTGAGGCGAACTACATCACCCATTCAGGCAGGATAGGCAGCGGTCAGACACCTCTGAGCGTGGCAGTTTGCGACAGTGGAGTCTGCAAGTGCGCGTCGGGCTACAAAAAGTACGGAGCGAACTTCTGTGGCCCCGGTCAGTACATTTGAATTCTTGCCAGAGTGCCAGTTTTTCGTCCAACTCTGGTCTTTCTATGCCTCCTGCAAATTTCCTGCCACGCCTTTCAAAGACGACTTCCCACCTTCCCAGGTCTTTTACGAGGCACGATTTTTCACCGATCGGTTGTCGTAACTCGAGAGCGGATTCTTCTGGACCACCAAACTTTTATTGTGGAATGAATTTGTGTTCTCCCTCAAAGTATTCCCCCTTCACTGCTGCGCGTTTTTTCCCAGCAAATGACCAAGCCATGCATTGTGTCCTTGTATATTTCTTTGGAAAAACTTAGAGTGATATTGCAAGCCTCTGTTTGGACAACCTTGATGGTCTTGAACTTTCTTCTGCAAAGGTTCTCCTTCAGTTGAGGAAACAGGGAGAAATTGTTCCAATGTCCGTATTTCCCAGGCTTGGAGCTTCTTCTTTGTGAATTGGATACCGTCATCCCAGGCTTCAAGAATTCACACACAAGATCCTGCCTTGACAATCAAAAACCAAAGTCATTATTGTTTCCTTCAGCTCTTTGTCTTGTGGCTTCTTTCAACAAGGATGCTCCTTCAGCAGTCCAAACAGAACTTTTGCTCTTTGTTTCTGCATCGAAGGTTGAGATTCACGTGTTGTCTCCGGCGATGATGGTGTGGAGCCAAGTCTCGGGATCCTCTTGATTGCAGAGGAGGTTGATGGGGTCCTGAGCCAAAGTCATGCGAGTTCATTTCTGTGGCTTTTAAGAAAATGTGAGGCAAGAACTTTCAGCATTTGCGCTTCCTTTTTCAGTTTTTTCTGCAACACAGTTCAGACTACAAAAGTGCTGAGTCCAGTTTTAACAGCGAGGCTCCTGATCATAATTCTTGCATCCTGTTGCACATGGGATTCAATGATGTTGGCTTGCGTGTGTGTATACCTTGGTCTTCTAGAGTATGGATTGTTGACAGTTTCCTCTTGCCCCTCACAAAAACGTTTGTGCCAGTGCCTGACTTGAGTCTTTGAGATGGTCTCATTGCCCCAAACTTTGAATCAGGAATCAATCGGGGAAGTGCCAGATTTCACCAGAAACTTTAGCGATACATTTTGTACTGCATGCCAATGCAAACCGGGACTGACAAACAACAGCGACAGACCCAAGTAAATCCATGCCCCTAAAGCACAAGAATGACAATTTTCGGATGATCGCAAAAACACACACAATTTCATCCGAGTCAGAAATCGCGAACCAGGCTGCGCAGTTCAAAAGGTCACTGAAGATCTTCCCTGGATTTTCACGATGCACCTCTGGGAAGACAAGGGCGTACAAAAGAGATACGGTTTTGGTTGTTCTTCTTTTGGGGGGGGGGGAATCGGTCAACCCGTTCAATAGATCAAATCGAACCGGATCGGCAGGTCAATATATCATGCCTCGTGCTGGCCTTTCCGTTCCGCAAACCAAGCGAACCAGCCAATCCAAATTGATTACGACTGCACATGAGTACGTGAAGTAGCGGGGTACAAATCAACAGGAAGACTGTGGTCGAGACCACGGAGAACGGCAGGCCCTTGGGTTGAAGCGCATTTTCCCTTGCAAGCAGCTTGTCCATGTTTCGCCTTCCATTTCGGTGTTCTCAGAAATCCGGCATTTTGGGTGATCTCGACAGATAGTCCACCACTTGCACTCCAGACGCGTCTCAACAAAACGGACAAAGCAAACAAGCCACTGTTCGGATGGGAAATATCGGTGATTGCGAAACCTCCTTTTGCTTGTTTCACTCACCATGACAGCAGATCTTTTCTTCTTCGTTCTGCTTTTCTTGAGCCTTGCTTCACCCGAACACAGAACTCAAATACACTGTACGAACCTTGTCACCTGCAGAGTACGAGTATGACGGACTCTGCGGGTCCAACAACGGCAACGTCAACTGCGAAACCACGAACCTGACCTGTTCGACCAGCGGAAAATGCGCGTGCAAGACCAACAACAAGTATGAGACGTCCAGGAAGTTCTGCTACCACGACAATGGTAAGAAACAATGCCAGTTCTGGAGACTGTAAACAAAAAAGGAAAGGCTTCCTGTCAATGATCGTTTTCCGATCTGTGCCTGAAAAGTCCTGATTGGAACCTCGGCACACAAAAAAGTTTGATCATTACAAGTTCAAACGGATCGCACAGACTTGGTGACACTTGACTTACGTTGATTTATGTTGACCTTCAGTTGAGTTCAAAATCACTGAGGACAAGTACTGCTCAAACACCTACAACCAAGTAACCTGGGCTCAATGGATCAGCGAGAGCAGCGTGGTGAATGGGGTCGGCGGCAAAGCTGTGCACGAATGCACCAATGGGCTTTACTGTGCGGAGTGCCCTGCCATTCCTGGAACAACCACAACAACCAACCCAGTGTGTAGGAAAGCCTACCTGCCCCCCAATCCCCACAACACCGGTAAAGGCGGAGCAGGTTCGTACATCTTTACAGTTGTCCACTGTTGTTCTTCAAATGAGTGGCATCGAAAACAAAAAACACTTTTGGAACTTGTCCAGAGAACCTCTCCCACCAGTTGACTTCACAAAGTAAGAGTGATTGGAGAGTTTTGTTGATATGTAGTTTTGACCTGATCATTGGTGTTTGTGTGTGTGTGTGTGTGTGTGTGTGTGTGTGTGTGTGTGTCTGTCTGTCTGTCTGTCTGTCTGTCTGTCTGTGTGCACGTGAAGTCTGTCTGTCTGTCTGTCTGTGTGCATGTGTGTGTGTGTGTGCACGTGAAGTGTGTCCAACACACAGCACCGCGCCGAAGGAGGTGCTGAGTCTCCGAATATTCGTTTCAGATGTCGTGAAAGTGTCGCGCGCTGCTCTGGTGGGTGTCATCATCGCCTTCATTCTGCACGATTAGGCCGACACCAAGCATTAGCAAGTAGGTACCAAGTGAACAATTCTGCTTGATCTTGAAAAAAACTCCAGAATAGTATTGGCAGGTCGAAAAAGGAATGCCACCGTCAAAAACAAGCAAAATGATCTCAGCAGAACGCTTGTTTCAGTTTTTCTGAATCTCGAAGTGGTTTGTTTCTTGCTGTTGTAGACTTTGTTCGGAGTTGCCGAATGGGCGTTCGACCTCACGACATGATTTCTGCACCAAAGAAACACACTGGAATTTGTGTGGAACCAAGCTTTCAGTCAAAAACAAGGGATCTTTGGGAAATTTTGTCTTCGGTTTTCAGGCTTCTGCAAAATTCGATCTCTGCAAGACTCAGTCGAAAGCACGCCGTTGCATGAGGTTGACAACAAGAACCAGTTGCAATTTTTTGTCGAAATGAGCTTGCAAACTCTTTGAAGCAAGAGCAATGTACAAAGTGTTGGCTTTTCTGCAGAGCAAGACAAAGAGCCAACAGTCAGCACATCCCACGCAGAAGTTTCAATAGTTTGAGGGCCTGAATTGCTCAGCTTGCACACGTTGAGGATTTTGTACGCATTTTCAAACACGTCCCACCATCAGGCCCTTTCAAAAGTGGTCGTCGAGCCCACTCAGTGCGATGATCCCCTTGCAGTTGCAATGTAGAAAACCGATGAGTTCTCAACCTGATGGCACTTTCACTGGAATATGTCAGATTTCGGGTCGTGTTTTGTTGTGTACAAAGTCGAATGTGATGACGGGAGCACGGGTAAAGAATTGATCTGTTCCATGATCAACCACTACAGGTAGGATGCCTCAACGCTAAATAGATTCCTCAGATCGAGCAGCACGTAAATCCCATGTATGTGATACCGGTACAATTTAACTGCAAACACGCACCACCGGGTGATATGTTCTTACAAGTGTCTGGTGGGTCCTCTCGTCCTGCATCCACGAGCTAACGGGAAGCTGCTGACTCGATGTGCGTGGTTCTCTGCATCACCACTTCTGGAGCCAGGCGCTTTGCGATCTTTGAACTGTGTGGCATTCCCACTTTGAGTTTGAGTACCAACATTGGTATTATCCACAATAAAAAAAGAAAAAATACAACAACAACAACAACAACAACAACAACAACAAACAAACAAACAAAAAGGTGGTTCTTCAATTGCTGAGGTGGTACATGAACTTGACAGTGTGGAATTTGCCAGAACATTCAAAGCTTTCGTTTGGTGCCTCGTTAAGAGACGGAGTATACAAGCTCCGAGAAAGACACCTGATGTAAGAACGAGACGAGCAGGTCATAGAAAAATACTTTTGTTTGTTCATGCATTCGGGCGTATGTGTGTTTGTTTCAAATGCATCTGGCTTTCAATGAAGTATTTTGGGAAGGAAAAATAATGTACGTGAACTATTGAGTTTGGTTAGGCATGTCGCGGCATTCTTTCTCTGGCTCAAGAAAGAGCAACTGCTCGCAAGTTATCAAAGGCGAAAAGAAACTATTCAAGACAGTGCTCAGGATCTGCTTGAAATTACCGTAAAATCCCGCGTATAAGACCCCTTCGCGTATAAGACCACCCCCCTTTTTCCAGCCACAAAATCAGTACAAAGCCATTTTTCAAACTTTTAGGAAATTGACTTGCACATGCAAATTTTAAGTTTTTCAAAATTAAAACCTGAGAAAATCCTCTTCAAAATTACTTTCACTGAATATGTTTCTTATCCCAAGGTATTCCTCAGCCAAAACTCAATTGATTTTATTCTAATTTGATGCTGTATTTCCCTATTTTTACTCTTTACTCTAAAAATTTGCCCCAGTCATTGATCAATGATATCAGAAGTCAAATCCTCACGTATAAGACCACCCCCTCCTTTTGGTGTCAATTTTTGAGCATCAAAAGGGGGTCTTATACGCGGGATTTTACGGTATGTTTCCTTTTGCTCGAGAACAACTGTGATAATTGATGGTGTGAATATTTGCTATTGTTATTGTTGTTATCATGTTATTCACGCTGTTTGTGATTGCAAACTTCAACATCAAACTTCGGATCCGCCAGACAAAAACAAGATGTTTCTTTCTTGAACAAAAGAAAATGTATTTTGCTGATTTGTTTTACGTTTTGTTGTTTTGCCTCAATCTTTGGAGAATAAATTGAGTTTATTTTCAACAAATTTATGCTTGGTTTGTTCTCAACTTGGCGTTTCGCTCGCAGACGGGTCGGATTCTCCAGACCAGAGTCACCAGCTGTGCTTCACAAGGATCTGAGCTGCAGAACTGAAATCGAGCAGTCAAAATTTTACTTTCGCCAAACTTGAAAACCGGATCGAAATTATTCTGAGCGTTGTGTTCCGAAACAAGCGACACGTTTCGCATTGCAGGATGCGATGACACAGTGTGTCTCAACAACACCGAGATCAATGAGTAATAATTCCTGAATAGCGTTGTGTCGATGGTTGCCATGCAGTGCAAATCGACCAAATGTGCCTTGGGTTCTTTTGTTCATCCAAGCCAGGTATCTCCGACATGTTTTCGGGTCTTCATCACGTGTAATGCGAAGACATGGCGCCCCAAACGAAAGTGCCCCCTCCCCAGGAAAAGTGCCCGAGATCATGTGGCGAAGACAAAACCGACCAACTTTTCAAATTGACCTAGTCTTTGAGAAACACGTCTGATTCAACAAGACGAAAATACACCAAGAAGAGCACTCTTCCGTGTTGGTGATCTCTTGGTGTTGCTTTTGCTTCCTGAAGAAAAGACAAATTGTCTGGAGGACAACCGATTTGTTTGCCCAGAGCCACATGTCTGGCGGTTACAATCAGGGCACGTCGTCAGGAGCAACTTTTGTTCTCTGTCAGAGATGAACTATCAATTTATCTACAGTTGTCACCAAAATGGTTTGACCCTGTTGCACTGCACATTGTAACAACACAAAACAGGACATTAATTAAATTCTCGGCTTCGCCTCGGATTCATTGATCTCCTATTTCCTGTTCTTTAACTATTACTTCAGGAGAAATGTAGTCCCGAGGTTTCAATGTTCGGTTGAAAGTGGCAAGTCCACAGAAGGCCCACAATCCAAGTTTCAGTGCAACTGGGGACTAAAAAGTCTGTACCTTTTTTCACTGGTGCTATGTTTCTTGAGGGGAAAACAGCACTGGTGAATCCAAACTCAGCAGAACTGCATCGCAGCCTGCCGTCTCAAAATCCATGACCTGATGATTTCACAGGCATTCGTTCTCTTGGTTTGGCACTCCGAAAATCTGGAGCGGGCAATGCTTCAGCTCGTCCACGCAAATAACTTTAATCTACAGAAATGAAAGAAAAATGATTCTTGGCAAAAAAGACAACACGGGTCTGTTTCAAACAAGAAGCAAGGGATTTGACTTCAGGCTCGACCAGAGAAAATGGACGAAAAAATAATTAAAGCTGGTTTCAAAGTGAATGGAGTAAACTATTCCACTGCTTTTCACTGGAAAGTTCGTTTGCAAGGCAGACATTCCACCTGGCGGAGAACGTTGCGGAGAGAAACAAGAGAAACAAGAACAAACTGTTCAATGTAGCCATGGTGCAGAGACACAAAACGCAGAGTCAGATCGTTCCTTCAAATTGCTCTGTCATGAAATATTTATACGTGTGTGTCGCAAGCTCAGAAACAATTTGTACTGTTTGTGTAACGACAACGTCGGATGTTCATGATCTCACTCTGTGTGCCTTCTTCTCGCAAAAATCCATTTGTGCGAATTTTGAGTCTGGCGGATTTCTTATGCAGCGACACCTCCGCGAACGTGGCTCGGTTTTGATCAGCCGGTTCGGGAGGGAGCAATTTACCCATTCTTCACCTTCTATTCAGAGACTGTGGGCAATCAACCAAATGCCTTTCCTTTTTTGCATTTCACCTCTCCTCAAAACGAAGAAGGAGTTGTTGTTGTTGTTGTTGTTGTTGTTGTTATTGTTGTTGTTGTTGTTGTTGTTGTTGAGGGTATTGTGTTGGAATTTTCCAAGGTTGGGTGGTTCAGAGTGAAAGACCAGTGTTTCCAACACAATACCCTCAACAACAACAACAACAACAACAACAATAACAACAACAACAACAACAACAACAACAACTCCTTCTTCGTTTTGAGGAGAGGTGAAATGCA
>JAAUXT010076567.1_pt1 | contig 20017 bp, 14 predicted proteins | sample 7278171 | NCBI WGS metagenome assembly JAAUXT01 (sample SAMN14350112, study PRJNA611818) | marine sediment metagenome | isolation source: surface marine sediment (1.8m) | place: French Polynesia: Moorea | collected 2018-08 | reverse complement strand
TTCTCATTTCCGGACGCAAGGAAAGCTCACAACCGACTGCGATGGACCGGTAAGACACAGAAAATGGCAGGAACCAGCGGGAACTCTTTCAATGGCTCTTACCGCGTACACCCTTTACCGATTGATCGCAGAACTTGCCTGACGATTAAAAACTGCAGCATCTGGCGTCAACTCTGCTGTGGGTCCATGTCCGAATTCCAAGATTTTACCTTGTTTACCCACACATCACGTGCTCCAACTGAATTCCAAATGTGTCCTTCAAAAACCAAAAAGGCATGAAAATAAATAACTTCGTAGATGAAACATTTCCCATGAGTATTCCTCCTGTTGATGTCGTCACTGCTGTTTCCAAAGACCATCCTTGGTCTCCCAGGAACCTCTATGTTGTGTACTATTGCTCCCATTGGGGCGCAACCAACACTGGTACTGAGTGGATGTGCACGTCCAGTGCCAGTGCTGAGCTCAGGGCTGGGTGTCCCTTCCAGCTACTGTTGTGTGGGTGTTCCACCCTGTACCCACGGGCACACCCGCAGGTACCTGTCAAGGAATACATTGCTGACAACAATGCAGGAAATACAGCAAGCAATATGAAATAAATTTGCGCTTCAGTTGGTGCATTGGGAACATCGCCCCAAACAACAAAGAAACAAGTTTGGTCACTTTGCAATTTATTCCAATTTTTCTGGTGAACTTACCCAGTTAATCAGAGTCTGTTTCAGCCCAGCACACTTTCTGATTTGCTGAAGCGAAGCAAGCATGCACACGAGTTCCCAGTTGTCAGGTTTTTACCAAACTACTTTACAGAATGCTAGATGTAATGAACATGCAGTGTCAGTGAATTCTTTTTGGGAATCAAGATTCTTCACAGATACTTCTGAGGCAAAATATGACAAAAATTATTGGATTAAAGAAGGAATTGAATGGCAAAACACACACTGCCATCCAGATAAAAAGCTTTGTTGGATACTGTTTCAAAAAAATAGCTGTTATGAAAAATACATTTGCTGGCAACCAGCACACAATGTTAGATGATGTTACCAGTATCAACTGCGCAATTAATCCAACTGATGATGTCTTTTTGGAGACTTTTCCTTTCAAATTCTGCTCAGATGCTTGGAACTCATGTAAAAGTATACCATGTAAGATAGCACAAACAAGTGCTGCAATAATTTCTGCGGCTGCTACAAAAGAAGTTGTTGTTGTAACCAAAATAATTTTTTTTGATGGATCAAGGAAAGGCAGACAAAGGTTTGTTGGCATTTGCTTGGTAGTTAAGAGCAGAATAATACAATAAATTCCTCCAAGAGCAATACTCACTGTGGCCAGAACAAATATACACTTGACAACATGTGATGTTTGCTTGAACTTTGTGGTTACTGGACTGATTACCACCATCAATTTGTTAATTGAAAGAAGAACAAGAAGAAATACTGAACAGAACTTGAATATGAAAATAAGCACACTGCAGGAAAGACATAAAATACTAGATCTCCATTTCTGTTCTTGGGTAGCAAACTCTCCTTGATGCATTATGCTGGTGACCCATATGGTGGTCAAGTAAATTATCATCAAAATATCATTGATGTTCAAACTAATTATGTTGGATCGAAAAGTTGCAGCAAAGTCTTTATTTGCAGAATGCAGTACAACAGACAAAAAAGTAAACACTAGAATTGTTGCAGAAACAACAATAAAGAGAATTAACAGGCTCTTCTCAGGAAGAAGATCAGTACAAGGAGAGTGCCAAGGGATCAAAGCTGTACAAACAGTGGTCTGTTCAACAATACAGCACAGGTGGTAATCTGTTGTAAATAATCTTGAAATTGTAACAGAATCAAAAACTGATGAATCAACCTCATCAAGAGACACATTCAATAAAAATATGTTTAACTTGTTCTCAGCTGACTTTTGGAAAACTTCCTCATTCAAAATAAGCAATGGATTATTTGACAAGCTCAACATCAGAAGAAGTGACATTCCTGAAAAGGACAGCTTATCCATGCAGGAAATGTTGTTTTTATCTAGTATTAGCACTAAGATGCCCAAAGCAGGTTCAAAGCATTGCGAATATAGTTTTTGTATGTTATTCCCCAGAACACTCAATTGTGACAGACTTTGAGGCAAATTGCTGGCACAAATTTGCTGAAGGGAAGAGTTGTCATACCTCAAGTGCTTCATGTTCAAAAGTCTTGTGTGAAATTCCTTCAGAGATTGTAAAATTGTGGCATGTATAACAACTAGAGACATGAATGGAACCATGTCTATTTTTGTAAAGGAGACTCTGCCATTTGAACACAAAATACCATACCCCAAACATAAACATTCTCCAGGACAAGTTATTGATTGCAAGTTGCAGAAGAGTTCATCACTTCCAGAAATACAGTCATCATTCCCATCACAAGTATTGAAAAGGGGAATGCATACCAAAGAGTGTGGTCTACATCTGAACATGTACTTGCACATCTTGACCCTGTTTTTGCACAAATATTCAAAATTTTCATCAGCTCCATTTATGCAGTCCCATTTGGCATCACAAATATCTGACCAACCAAGACAGTAGGATGATGGGCACTTGAAGTTGTAGTCACAGTCATATTTCTGACATTGTTGCAAATTTCCACCATTGCTGCAAGGTGTTAGTCTGCCATTGTCATCAAGCTTGAAGAAGCATGTTTCAATGATTTTGAAGCACTGTTCAAGGCCTGGCCTACAGGGCAGTAAACTGGGATCTTTGCATAAATGAGGAGTGTTATGCTTCAGGAAGGAAATGAGATGAATTTCATCAGCTCCAGAATCACAATCAGAAATCATGTCATTGATCAAAATATGTGCAATCTGTTTTCCAGAAGGACAGACAGCAAACATTGCTTTTTCTGCAGGTTGAATTTTTGAAGTTTTAATATAAACCTGACACACGCCCTTGAGACTTTTATGAAACAGTGATCCACAAGTGTTTCCTGCCTTAGTTTGAATGTGTTTGCAAAATGCTTTCTTCAAGGTCACTGCATCACATGTATCATTACACAGACATCTTGCTTCATCAGAATGGTCATTGATACAGTCTAAATTCCCATCACATACGTGAGTTTGGAGAACAAATCCACCCAATTTACAAGAGAATAGATTGCCTGTTGTCTGAAGTGGTTTTGGCTTTTGTTCAAAAACAATATAACCTTTGGTAGACAACTGGGTTTTTATACCCATCTTGATATCAATGATGTTGAGGTGTTTTGTGACTTGTAATGTGTGAAAAATGTTAGTTTTTGACTCAAATGTAATCAACAAGGGTAGTGCAACTAAAATAGCCCCTTGTAACTGGACTGACACATTTTGCAGGTTTCTTGTGGACAATGGTTTCTGATGCATACTTTCAACAGTTTCTGTTGAGTTGCACCAGAGAAATATTAAGCAAGTTGTCAGAACCTTTATAGAGTCAGGTTGGCATGAATCTGAAACCACTTCAAAAGTGGCATGGTGGCTGTCATAATGTGACTTGTTTGACACACAAATGATATCTTCCAAAAACTTTTTTGTGCAGCCTATGTTGATCCATTCTGGCTGGGCAAGGTTTGAAACCAGCAACATTGTGCATAATCCCTGGTCACTGATTATTGGGTAAATTTTGTGTCTCATTTCCAATTCAATTTTGTTGTGATTTGTACTTTCTACAACACATGATTGGCACAAGGCTGGAAAATATGTGAGCAGAGTTTGGTACAATTCCACCTGATACTCATTCTTTGCTTCACGACAGGGCTGTTTCACAGGATTACTGTTGTTCCAGTAAAGTGTTATTACACTTCTGAACTGATCTGGATGCAAACGACTAAAATGTGAGCTTTGAAAACACTGGAATGAAGAGGGTCCTTGCATATGCCATGACAGCAGGCTCTGAAAAAAAGACCACAAAGAACTTTCTCTTCATTGGATAGTTCATTTACTAATGAGTGAGTTCACCCAATATGCACCTGGAAAAACATGACATGTGCTCAATTTGTTTTGTAGTTCCAAAAATGTATGTTTTGTATTGCTTGAGACCAACATGCTCTGGAAAGCACAAGGATGCCAACACAGGCAACAATGTCCACATTGTATTCAAGTTCATCAAAAGTGTGTGAAACATGCTCAGGTAGTCTAAAGAGTAAGAAATGGGAAAGACAAAAAGTTTCTGGCATTGACATGTGCAACTGTTGTGTGACCAGGAGTGGTGACCTTCAGCATTGAAAATGTCACTACTTTCTGCAAAAGACATACAAACTGACACATTGTGTGTGCAACCTCAGATGATAAAGCTGGCAGGTTTTAATACTTTAATCTCACCTTTTTTGTATTCACCTTCAAGGTCAACCCAATGAAAAGTGCTTCAACAATTGACAGAATATGAACAGATTTTAATACACCAAGTATTTCTTGTTGATATTGCCTGGTGACCAAATTTGGCAATGAGCCTTCAAGTGTCTTACACAGTTTGTTTGCATCAATCCATGAAATTGAATTCTTCTTTTGTTCTGCAAAAATCAACATTGCAATTTACCTCTTGCTCACAGAAAGAAGTCGTCATACTACTGATCAACAAAGGAATTAAACTCACCATCTATCACTTGATTGCTCCTCCCTATCTTAGCCAAAAGTGGTGTGCACTTGTGTTTTTGAAAATACATCAACTGGACATTGACGTCACTTTTCAAAACAGCAATGAATAAAACACCTTTGTCTAATCTCTCCTCTGCCAGAGACACATATGTATTGGTCATTTGTTGTGCTGTTTGCATCCAAACAACATGAAAAAATGATGACCGTATTTCTTTGATTTTTTCATGTCTGTGTCTGCTACTTTGGCTCCTGAATTCAAGATTCAGTCTCCAGTTTCCACGAAATTTATCATTAAAAGACCAGTAAGTCCAGGACCTGAGATTTTGGACTGGCCGATAGTAATGAACCCTTACTTCCTCAGTGTATAATTCATAAAATTGTTGAAATTTATTATTTATTTTTGTGGGGTACTTTAGTTCAAATTTTAAAACTACATACTTCTTTAAAGTATCAACGTGTTTTTCATCGATGTTGACATGCATTGCAAGAACACATCCAGGCTGACTGCACACATCAGACACAGATAACTGAAAATAACAGCAAACACAATGGAATACCAGTACACCACCAGAAGGCAAATTGTCTTTGCCCAGTTCTAACTGAACAACTGTTTTTTTCTGTGCTGCAGAACTTTGGAACAGAGGATTTTATCCAGTGCTTTGTCAGCAAAGTGGAGTGAACTCTCGAGCTAAAGACCAAACAACCAGGTAAAGTTCCTCTCCACCAAGGGTTTGCCAGACAAAACTTGAGATAGAGTCCTTGTTCCTGTAAAATTTGAAAATCTGGGACAATTGCTTTTGCAAAATTGGAAGTGACCAAATCCAGGCACTCATTACAATTTAGTGACTCACCAAGTGTGAGCACCTATATATTTGCTCAGGGACCTCAAAAAATCTTGAGTCACCAAGGTGAGGGGTCCCTTGACAGTGAGTTCAAGTCATTTTGGTGTTGACAAAAATTACACTCCCAACCCCAAAGTGCATTAACAAACAACTTTTGTATTGTCCAACAAGTAGGCTAAAAAGCAACATTTGAGAAATTTATTCATACTTGCCAACTCATAGAAAGAACGTACAAGATGCTTCTTCAGAAAAAATACAAATTGGTTCTTCATGCTGAACATAGAGTCATCATCTGAAAGTTCCTGCTTTATCTTGTGAAGAATAATGACATCAAACCAAGTGCTTGAAAAAGGAAGGAATATAAATTGAAAGGCAATCGCATTTGTTTTGCCACTTGTGTATGATGCCATGAAGTATGTTTTATTTTCGTGGAAATGATTCCTCTTTCTTGCGTTTTGACAGTTTTGAAACTTATAGCATTTTGTTCGGAATGAGGAAGGTGTGATGTTTTTCCAGCATTTCAAATCATCATCGAGAGCTGTTTGTATGACCAGGTTGTCACAATATGTATTTATCTGTCTCTTGAGACACTTCCTGGGACTAAACTTCTCAACATATGAAAATAATGATCCAAATGACCATTGTGAGAGGTAAACTAAATTTGAGGTTTTGTACAAACCCTTCATGGGATCAATTCTGATGACACAAGTGATACTGTGTTGAAAGTGTTTGTCCTTCTTGAGCACAAGACATTTGTTTGGTTGGATATGAAAATAGACCTGAGGTTGTATAGAGCCACCAATATGAACTGAGTTTTCAAATGGTTGATCAGGGCACAAAACGTCCTTTTTGACACAACTGCACAAGTGAATCACCTTGCAATTTGTCTGCTCAACCACCAATGATGCCTTTATCAAGGATTCTGGTGGGTAAGAAAATACACTGATCAGCAATGTCCCATTTGATGAGAGGATTGTTCTTTTTGAAGATGAATCACTGAAATTGTCACATATGATATCACTCTGATGAATAATCTGCAGGTTGGGTTTATTTTGTTGTTGAAATATATCAAAGTAGAAAAGTCCACCAAATAAGCACTGATGATGTGTTGCTCCAGCAAATGAAACCTCATCAATTGTTACATTAATTTGACTTGCTGAAATAGCTTGAATCAAAAGAGTGCACAAAGGACCACAACTTGAGAAAGGCAGGGTTATCTTGCCCTTGGTATGACTTTGCTCAAGAAGGTAAGTTTTGTCTGTCCAGACATTATTTGTTGAATAGTTTATAGCCAGAATGTTGTCAGCTGTCAATAATATCTCAACAGCACATTGAAAAGTTGAACAACTCTGCACCTCTTGTTGCATAATAGTACTACCACAAGAAGTATCAGGGCAGTCAAATAGCCTCACTACACTGAATGAGTCCACCTCTGTGTGGACTGATAAATGTTTATGCTTTGGAGCTTTTAGGTAAAGACTTTGAATACAAATATCATTTCTGATGAAAAATAACTTTGTCTGAAATGACGTTTGTTTGATCCTGCCCTCTGTTTGCTTTGTGTCAACAATCCATCTGTCCATGAGAACAAATATTGCATCAAAATGGTGCAAAGTGATGTGTTGAATGTGATCAAGGATGGGATTGAATGGGATAAAGTTAATATTGGCAATTATTTCAAAACAATCTTCATTCAGGAAGAGATTGAATGATGAGTATTCTCCTCTGAAATAATGGTTGGAAATTGTCAGAAAACTGTTCTTGTGGTGAGGAAAAAATAGTCTGACAAGAGTTATGTTGAAGCCAAGCAGTTTGTTTGGTCTAAATCTGAATACTATCTGATAGTTTCTGTTTGGATAATTGACTGGATAAGTATCTCCAAAAGTAAGACTGCCAACTGGAGCCATTACATTGTACTCAATAACTGTCCATGCGTTGAAGTGTGAACACGCCTCAGATTCTTTTCTCCTCATTGGGTGAGATAGAAGCTTTGCAGAGGACATCATGACAATATCTGGTGGTGTGTGAAGGCGACTATTCATGGATTTTGCGAAGTCCTTCCGGAAGAAACTCTTGAACAACAAGTGATGATGTGGAAATGCTGGTAATGTGCCACTCAGCAAGTGGCACATGTTGGCTTGGGCAAGCCACAGCATTATTAATTTCATTGTCCTTTGTGAAAAGTTTTCTTGGCATGATATGCTGAAGAAATGTGACAAGAAAATAGTACTTCCTGTATCCCAGAAGATCTTCTGCAATTGATGTTTCAATGTATTTGTACCAATACTTTGAAAGGTTTTTGTGCAGATCAATGTTGCTCTTGAATGTTTGTGCAATGTTGCTGAGATTTTGATGTTCCAATTTCTCAAGTGATTTGGTGATACTTGTCAGATGCACCAACAAAAGGCTGATCAAAACACACTCTCTGAAGTTGTCCATTCTCCAAGACTCACAAACTTGTCACATTGGCAGTCACCAGAAAAAAAATTGAACAAGAAAAATATTGTGTCATAAGAGTTTGAGAAAAATACACACAAAGAAACTGCTTGTTGTGGTTTGTACACTGTCACCTTATGTTGTCTTTCCTCATGCTTGGGAGATTTCCTCACAATAAGTCATCTTGTTGTCATGCAATTCATCACAGACCTACAAAAACATGTGTGTACATTTCAGAGCAACCATCTATCTTTGAAATGTTCTTTTACACTGTGAGTGCTCCACATTGACTTGGACAAGAGGTGATGATCTTCTCAAAACACAAAAGTTTACAACATATTGTGTCACAAGAAAAGAAAAAAAACAACTGTTTCAAGTGTTTACTTTTTGAAGAAAAGTAGTGAAAAAGGCAAAATGAAGACATATTTTCAACCTGATTTTGCATTCCATTTGTAACTGTAAAAAAGCCCATTGAACATACTTTGTTGGAGCTTCCTTTGAAGTAGGCCTTCAAAAACTTGGAGCAACGTGTCAATACACACAAAAAGGTTTCTGGTGTCTTCTTGAAAGTCAAAGCCCCAAACAAAAAAGGGATTCTTGTACAAGGTTTGGATTTTTTTCCTTCTTTCTGTGACAGCATTCTCATTCATCAATTTTTGTCAACCACAACAAAGCCCATGAAAGTGGCAACAACCAAAAAATGAAACAAGTGGGTCTGACACCTGTGCAAGTATATTTTCTGATACTGAAACAGACTTCTTATCTTACAAGTGGCTGTGGACCAGAATAACAACTGATATAAGAGGGCAAGTTTATTTCCTTTCATCTTCGGTAAGTTTTGGAGGAAAATACAGAAACCTCTTGCTGAAAATAGTTTTTAATGGTTTGTAGATCATCTGCATGTTCAATTTTTCTTAGTTTGGCACCAAACGAATTGTCTGTCAAGGAGTACTCTTTCTTGAAAACAAAGCAGACTCTTTCTGGAAGTGAATCTAACTTTATATTTCTTCATCAAATAGCCATCAAATTGAACATGCAAATTTTGACAGAAAGGTCTGAACCTCAAAGTCTTTCCTTTCTTCTTCTTGTACAAATGAAGATGAGTACAGGGACAAGAAAGGCAGCCTGGTGTGGTTCATCTGTGTTCACACAGGGCACCATTATCACAGAAAGAAGGAAAAACAATTCCAAACCTCAGAACTATTCTTGCCTTTGTTGACCTCTTCATTCATTGTGTTGATAAATTCAGCAAGCTTGACAGTGTTACGAACACAAAAGAAGTCTTCATGTGAGGGTTGAAACATACTCCATCTCAATTGGGTTTGTGTTTTCACTCCTGCAAAAGTAAAAAGAAATCAACAAAATTTGGACATCTACCAATCTGCCAATTTGATCAAAACCTCTGATTTGTATGTTTGAAGCACATGGGTTTCTCAGCCTGGTGTGTTGGCCTGAGTAGTGAACCAAGTTCTGAAATGAAAAGGACTACAATGCAGAGAAATCACATTGTTCTTCTGGCTATTTGAAAGATCAGACAATTTTGTGTTCCTTTTGTGGCATGTTTTCTTTGACATTCAACTTCTTCATTGTTTTGCTTTCTGTATGTCTTTGCAGACCAGCAGAAAAGGAATCATGGTTCAGAAGCTTATTTTGTTTCAAAGAAGAGGATTGAGAGTGCAAAGCAAGATGAATGATATTTTTTGGGATCCAGGTAATTTGTTTTCCTTGCCCAGTTGCAGGCATACAGAAAGTTTGCTTCAGGGCAACCAAGCAAAGCTACCTGTGTATTTCATTGTTCTGTCTTTCAGGGTAAGTTCACTCACTGTGATCAGACTGGTGAATTTTGACAACCACCTGCTGGTTCTGACAGCATGCAGTGTTGCCACTGTATTTTGCACAGAGATTGGTATATTTTGATGTGTGTGAAGCAATAATAATTCATTGCCACATTCGCCAAAGTGGTGTGAGGTGTCTGCTGATGTAGCCTCGGCCAAAGGTGCTCTTCAGTTCTGTATCCTCTGTGATATATTCTAGGTTGAATACAAGAGCTGGCACATAGTAGTTGTCGTAGTTGTTCACCCTTGGACAGGGTCCCTCTCGACAGCATCACTCCCTCAGAAGGAACCACATGAACACAAGAGAAATGCACAAACTCGTAGCTGGTTGTGGTTTAAACAAGTTATGTGCTTGTATAGCCACACACAAGACAAAAGTGTGGCAGGTACAAGAAGAACAGGGGGGCATGATTCTGTGTTGGCAATCCACTGGTGTGGGAAAATTGGGGGTTTTTTCAAGATTTGTTTTCACCTTGACAGAGTTGGGTTTTTTTATCTGCACCAAAGTAATTAAAAAGTTGCTGAATAAACCTGCTGTAAGCTTCTGTTTCTGGTCATTCTCACAACCCAGAGTTGCAATGGGAGAGGAAGCTGTTGGCACAGATGAAATCAATGCAAAAGATGCAACAAATGTGAAGTCACAAAAACACAAACAGACAGACAGACACACACACACACACACACACACACACAGAGATGAACATATGTATACACAGATACACACACCAGTAGAGACATGCACATACACACACAGACACACATTCACACGTGTACACACACACATCCTACCTTGGAGTACCATCGTCACTTTCCTCAAATGTGGATTTGTTCTCAGTTTTGCACAAATGCTCAACTGCTCTGCAATCTCTCTGAGCATCAAACATGCAGCACCACAAGTTGCACTGCAGTCCATGCAGGAGCGAACCCCAAGCATGGTCATGGATCAGTTTGACAAACCTTGTGGAAGCAGCTTGGTATTTATCATAAAAGTAAAGTGGAGCTGATAATGTGTTTTTTTTTTTTTCAGACAATGAAAAAACTAACATCGCTGCAAGTATTTTGTGTTGCATTGCAGAGGCAGGATGAACTCTTGAAGTAATGGCCCAAGGAGTGCAAGTTGGCACTTTCCTCAACTGGGTGGTTTTGTAACTGGACCTGCTGTTCCCAATCAAATGTCCCCATACGAGCACAATCCAGTTCAGTTCGCACTGGGTGCACATGACAGGGGAAAAAGGCAATCTCAGGTCACAGATTTCATCTCAAATTCTGCACTCACACATATTGGATTCTGATTCTAAAGTCATGTTTTGCAGATCCAAAATTGATAAAATGTCCACAGGTGCCACAAGAGGTCTACAGCTCCAGTTAACTGACTCAAACCTGGACAACAACAGGGACATAAAGCATTCGACTTTACAGACCCTTGTTCAGATCTGAATGTTACAACCAACATGGATATCCAGAGGAAGATACACGCACATATCTTGTTCCCTGCATCGAGTCTGCAGTCCACAGCCATATATATTTGACAATCAACTTTACACATTCACATCCAGGTCTGAATGCAAAATCCAAAGTAGCCACACCATGAAATGAAACCTGGATTCACATCTTGCACGCATGCGACAGAAATTTCAGACACTCATTTTTGAGGAGCTTTCTTCAACGAAACAAAGATTGTGCAACTCATCTGTTGGAATTTATCAGTGCCCACATGGCCACGTGTTGATTGAAATTGATGTGCAAGAAAAGGCGCACGAAGAACAGACTGAAACTTGGAGCCGCAACCAGAGTTGCAAAATTGTAGTGCTCATGGGGCCAACAAAAAGCAGAAATCTGATGTTGTGAAGCTTGCGTTGGAGGCAAATGGGGCTTAACTGGGTTGAAAGGGCCCCACAATTTCATTTGACTTGGAACCAAACCAGTGCATAAATTGTTTGCGTAGAAATCTCATACACAGCGAAACAAACGGTTTTCTTGCTAATTATCCCGAAAAGGCTTTCACAGCAAAATACGTTTGGCATATTTTGTGCAGGGTCATTTAGATTCATTATTTGCCCAACAAAGGGGAAAAGACCTGACATGTATGTCCTGATGTTGGGTGTATTTTGGCAATGCCATTGATCGTACACTACAAATTCAAAAATACATTCACGAAGTTTCCATTTCATTTCATGTTGGAAACCTCAATGAAACAACAGAAACACATCCACTGGATTGTTTTTGGCCGGGAATTTTCTTTGAAAGGGAGAACATGACTGCGTGATGTTACAAACAAACACAAAATGCTAAATCTACAGAGAACTAATCAACTGATTGAGCGTTTTCTCACAAGATATTACCAATTACAATGCAGCTCACTGGATTCTGATGTGACCTCTCAAAATTTGCACATAAATTTTCCAATTGTGAGATGCAAAATACGTGATGATTGCTGGTTATTTCATTGTTGATTTCACAGTTGCAAAGTTGCTGTGCAAAAATTCACACACACACACACACACACACACACACACACACACACACACACACACACACACACACAACGTTTTCACCTGTGTTTGGCCAGGGTTGGGTTTGGGTTTGGGTGAGGGTTGGGATAAGGTTCGGGTTGGGGTCAGGGTCTGGGTTTGTACTGAGGTTTGGGTTGGGGTAATCTGCACCGCGGGAACAAGCTGAGAAGATATGATAACATCTCACTTTTGCGTATTCGTCGCTCATCGTGCGTCCGCCTGGGAGCGGCACAACGCATTTGACGGCCTCGCCATTGCTTCGAGTAACGCACACACCTGACACCAGATTCACACCAAGAGATCACCTGGATGACCGCGTGCGATCTCAAGATCCGATTCCAATCTTGCGACGGATCACTTGCCACTTAAACGGGAACCCAGCACGTGGAACGCGATACTCCTGCGAAACGAGGAGCCGACCAGACCTGCGGTCCTCGGGCTTCAGGGGCGCATCCAGGGGAGGCCCTCGGGCTCCGCTCCGCCATGTCCCGGGCGGACGCGTCCACAGGCGCAGGGTCCAGTCGCAACGCAACACGCATCCAGTGTGGAGCAAGTCAGAGCAGGAGAGGGCCGGGTCCAGAGGGAGGGCCTGTCCACCTACTCATTTTGCACTGCAAGGGCAAACAATCTTCATTGTCCGCAGAAAACGTTCTCAACCTTGGAAGAGCGCACCTCAGAGGTGGGCCCACTCCGCCTCTGACGAGATCCTGGATCCGCCGGTGCAAGTGTAACAGATCCCTGCTTTTCAGTCGATCTGGAACCGGATCAGATCCAGTGTCGTCCCGACAACGCAGCGACGCGGACCGGAGAAGAAACGTGCACTCACCAGCGCAGCGTTGTTCTCGCCTGCAGCACACAGGATGAAGGCAGCACCAGTGATCCTCGCCCTGCTGGCCGCAGTTCTCCTGCACCAGGTACGGAGCTCCCAACTCGACAGCGGATCCAGGAAAAACACTTTTCCCAGTGAAATTTTCGTGCTCCTATGTTCCGGCGAAAGGGGCCCAGATGACACGGTCTGAACTGAGTGCGTTGGAATATGAAACCAACAACATATCCAAAATTTTGACGACGTTGCTTTTTGAGTGGGAGTGGGACTTACAGGCCAGGTTTGCGCGAACGTTTCAGTGGCCAACCTGAAATCACTTTCACCCGGAAGGCACGTTGCGTGGTGCTGCGTCGAGACCTTCACGAAAACCAGCGAATGAGCGTGTTGACCTGCACTGCACGAAACTCGTGAACTTCCGGTCGTGACCGTTGGGTTGTCACGTGGTGTGTTGTTGAAGTGTGTCGTCTGTTGCAGACTGAAGGTCTCCGATACCGCAGGCCGAACAGACCCAGACCGAGGCCCGAGCGTGAGTACCGCGCCTGAACACCAGAGGGACCCTCCGTCTCCTTGTGCTGTTTTTCGTCGTCTTCCCGTAAGACGTTGGTCCAACTGTAGGCCGGGGGACAAATGAACTCTTGTTGTCGGGAAAAAGTTTCTTGTCCCTTCAAAAACGGTTGCGAAGTGGCCCAAAATGATTTCCTTCTCATTTCTGATCAGAATTGGGAAAATCACGAGGCTGTTTGAAATCGCCACGTGCTTTGTGGTCCTCCTCCTCCTCCTCCTCCTCCTCCTCCTCCTCCTGACCTACCCAGAGCAGAAGGTGCGACGGCCCTGGTCCCGCCTCACGCTCAGCCGCTTCTGACTTTAGCGGAGCCGGAACCGAAATACCCGTACGGAGGCAAGGCCGAGCCTGAGTACCCGTATGGAGAGCCGGAGGTGCAGCCGGAGAAGCAGAACGTCTGCGAGCTGCCGATGGTCACCGGGAGGTGCAGGGCCGCGATGAAACGATGGTACGGTTCCGCTGCGGTCGATGCGTCACACACAACAACCCTGCACAATCCAGGTGGCCCAGGGGCGGATGCACCAACCCCTGGAACGTGGCTCTTGAATGCGACCGTGCGCCGTGCGAGGGACGCAACGGAACCAGAGAGCGGTTTGCACTTTGGTGACGTGCGCCAATTGCTTTGACGCTGTGAATATTTTCGACAGGAAGGTTGGGACCAGTCTGATTCTCATGGCCACATTTGGGTTCCTCTCAAAATCTGATCTTCGAAGTCAAAAATTCAAAGCTGACGTCACCGTTCAGTGCGTTAAGGATCTCTGTGCTTCAGTCAGTGCGCCACACTCGCGTGTTCGATACAGGAATGAAACCTCTGAACTTCCTGGGCCCACCACGTGACTTCCGGTTGCAGGTACTATGACAGTAGCATGCAAAAGTGTTCGACGTTCATATACGGCGGGTGCGGCGCCAACGGGAACAACTTCAAGACGGAGACGGAATGCACGAAGAGGTGCAAGGGAGGAGGCACAGACCAGACGAAGATGAAGAGGAAAAGTGAGTACAGCGAGAGCTGAGGGGCCCCACCCTCTCAGAGATCACACAAACACTTTCAAACACATGCAGAAAATGTTCATGTGAGAGAAAGCCAAAGAAGGGAAACAAAGATTCCGGGAGTCAGAAGGGGCGAGGCCCAAAGAGCTTCCCTGGATCCGCCCCTGGTCAGGTCTGAGGGACGTGCTGTGGTTCCGGGGGTCGAGTACTTTTGTTCGCTCCGGGAGCCGCATCTGCTGACTGTGTTTGATATTTCTCTCTCTCTCTTTCTCTGTAGAGTGTCCATACGGGCAGCGGAAGGCCCAGTGTTACGTGAGTCCGTGCAAGTACGCCAAGTGCCCAGCCATGCCGGACGCGATCTGCAGGTGAGGACCCTGGATCGCGCCACGGTGTTGTGTGATCCGAAGGTGTATGAGCAGGACGTCCTCAGGCCTGTCGTTCTTGTGATCAAAGCAACGGATCCGGCGATTTGTATTTTGTATCCGTACTTCCGGTTGGCCCAACATTCGGTGCCACTTCCGGTCGTACTTCCGGTTCCAGAGTGAACACCTGCGGCGGGTGTTTCGCCGAATTCTACGTCGCACACATGAACGTGACTGCGCAGTGCCACACAGGATCACACAAGTACCCAGGTACAGCACACGGGCGGATGGGCTGGTGACGTGGGCGGGTGACGTGGGCGGGTGACGTGGGCGGGTGACGTGGGCGGGTGACGTGGGCGGGTGACGTGGGCGGGTGAAGTGGGCGGATGACGTGGGTGCTTTCGTACAGCTGGGCGGATCGGTGGCGCCAGGGGTGGGATGGCAGGCGTGCGTGTGGACGGGGTCGGTGAATGGGCTGGCAAGCCGTCTTGTACGACACGCGTGCGTGTTTGAATGGCTGTCCATTTGTTCGTGGTTGTCTCCAGATATGTCTGATGTTTAAATTGGTATCAACTCCACAACACCAATTGACAGGAGAGGGACGGGGAGGATGCACGTTTCTTTCAGCTGACAGTGGAATGGACACTGTCTACACGGGCAAGGCACGGATCACACCACGACACGGACACGGCTCGCGATTCCACTCTGGACGTGGCTCGTGGCACAGTTCAGGACATGACTCTGGGTACAGCTCTGGCTCTGGGTACAGCTCTGGCTCTGGGTACAGCTCTGGCTCTGGGTACAACTCTGGACGTGGCTCTGAGTGAAACGCTGGACATAGCTCGGGATTTGGGTGCAACTCTGGATCTGGGTACAGCTCTGGACGTGTCTATGGGTACAGCTCTGGCTCTGGGTACAGCTCTGGACTGGCTCTGGACACAGCTCAGGCCACGGACTTGGCCACGGCAAATTCTTTTGAAGTCATGAGACCGGAGAATCAAAGAACAGGTTGGGTGCGATTTGCGTTTTGGGTAAAAAGGTGTGGATAACTTGTGTTGGACCCGAAGTGCGCCTTATGTGCGCCGCAGGTGCACGGACTGTCCTGGGGGACAAGGAGAACACAGGACTGCACAGGTATGTTCGTTTTCTTTTCAGCTGGTAGTGGATCTGGCTCTGTTCACAAGGGCGGACACAACAACACATACACGCACGGACACGGGCAAGGCATGAATTACACAACGGGACACACACACGGACATGGGCATGGATATGGACGTGGACATGGCAATGGCCATGGACAAGGTAACACTTGGTTTCAGTGGCAAGATCATCTAGGGGAATGTTGAGGTCAGCCTCACACTTGGGGTCTTGCGCATGTGTGTGTGTGTGTACATGTGTGTGAGTGTGTGTGTGCGTGTGTGTGAGAATGTGTGTGGTCCCGCACTTGCGTTTGAAGTACGTGTTGTGTCCAGTACTCCCACTGACTGTTCTGCAGTGCGATTAGATCTACACTTCTCAAACTTGTCCGTGACCCGTGATGCAACGTCCTGATTTTGTATTGTTTTTTCTTTTCCAGGGCATCGGCATCCCCACACCTACCAAAACACAACTGCGTACCCGTACCCAGAGACGCATTACACAGCGTACCCAGAACCGCCTGCATACCCTGAGGGGCACGGCACCCAGGTGAGTGATAACCCGTTTTTACGTTGCACCATTGAGGAGAGGAGCTACTTTTTGGAATGCGTTGGGTCTGGAACTCCAGGCTTCACTGGTAGATTCGTCTGTTCCCGCATGACGCAACTTGAGCACTGGGATGTGTTCATGAATGTTAGTTGTGTGAAGCAAACAGGCTTCGTTCCCCACCCTGTGTCACATTGAGGACACGTTCTGTCTTTGCCTGCAGGTGGGCGACATGAACAGCAAGCTGGATTCGATGCGTCAGCTCGCGCAGCTCGCCGAGCAGAAGGGGCTGCTGCACCCGGCCGCGCCGCGCAACATCTCCGGTGAGCCGCACCCGAACTACCCGGACCGTATGAAGGTGTGCCTCTGCTACTGAGGGCGCAGCTGCTGAGGGACGGGGTTTGTGCACGTTGCAGAAATAAATGTGGAATCACCTTGTATGAGTCTTTTTCTGTCTTTTCCTTGGAACCATGACGGATTCTGGATTGAGGTCAAGATGGGCCCTTGGGCTCGCAAGGCTCCCATGGAGGGTCCTGATCGGCGACGGAATCCGGTCAGCTCCTGTGTTTTGTGATGGTATTCACGACTGGCGCTCCTGAGAACCACGTGCACTGAACCGTGTACGGAAACTTCAGACACGTTTCTTTGCGCGCTTCTCAGGCGAAACCAACAACAACAACATGAACCTTACAAGCAGCTTTGTGCTGAGATGGGAGTTTTGCAAGTGCTGAACTCGACCCGTCAAGCCTCCAGGACTCGGCGGCCTGGCGTGACTTGGTCCTGTCGACTGGACTGTGAACAAAAGGCGTGACGTGCAGGTTGTCAGTTCCCCAGCAGCGCCAGGCGGGAGCGTGTTGACGAAGATGGACGGCTCCTCCGGCAGCGAGGCGACACAGCCAGCGACGCGTCTTCCTGTCGGACGGGCGAACGTGATCGAAGGCCCTGCGACTCCCTCATCGGATCCAGGGGCTGGGGCCGGAGAGAGGCCGGGGCCGGGGCCGGGGCCAGGACCGGGGGCCAAAGCAGGGGCCGGGGGCTGGGGCAGGGGCCGGGGATGGGGCCGGGGCGGGGCAGGGGATAGGGTCGGGGCAGGGGCAGGGGCAGGGGCAGGGCCAGAGCCGAGGCCAGAGCCGGGGGCTGGGGCAGGGGCCGGGGATGGGGATGGGGCCGGGGCCGGGGCAGGGGATGGGGTCGGGGCCAGGGCTGGGCCTGGGGCAAGGGCACCCTGACATGAATTTTGGCTCAAATGTGTCAAGTTTTGGACTTAGAAACTGCGCCCCTGAGCCGCTCCTGGTTTTGAGCCCCCGAGGGTCGGTGACCAGAAGAGACCGAGGTCTCCCTCTTGCGTCGTTTCTGGATCCGCAGGACTCAGACACTGATTCTCTGACCAGGAGCACGGTAGATAGATTCAGGTTCGGTGGGTGGGCCCGACTTTGTTTCCAACTAATGGCGCAAATGACCCGTTCGGAAGGTTGAATAGAACCTCTGGTTTCCATGTAGATCCTCTTGTGTGGATCTCACACACTGTTCGCAAAAGGTTTGGACTTTTGGTCAACATTTCGCCAACTACAGTTGCACAAAATAACCAAGACGGCAAATCTCGTTGAAGAACTCGAAAAACAGAACTGTGCAGGTTTCACACCACCAAGCGTCCAAGTTTGGCTCTTTATTTTGCACATTTTCAAAAACATGCACCGGCCGGAATCAAGTTCCGTGCAACAGCCGGTATCCAGATGTCCATGGCCCTGATTTGTTCTGGATGCTCGAGGTATTGCGATGTCGTGGACGTCAATTGGCGATGCGACGACGTTGCATCCAAGATGCATTTGAGCAGTGGCGTCCATGCGATGCGTCCAATGTGCGCCAGGAAAAAAAAGTTCACACGATTCCCGTGACACTGGGTGAAACAGTTTCCAGCATTGGGTGTGATTCATCCCATGACGCAGCACACGTGGCCACGTCGTCTCCAGTGTGCATCAGACCCCAGCCGCCGTCCCTATCTCCTCGGGCCGATCAGTGACAGATGGTGAGCGCCGCGCGGGAGACGCGCTGAGTGCGCGGTGGGTGTGAACAGATGGGCGCGTATCGACCGACGCCACACCGCCCAGTCACGCTACGTGCGTCACGCGTCGCGTCTTCACGCACACCGCACCCAACCTCGTCATTCACCTGAGGTGTTTGATTCAAATGGGTATTCTCGATCACACTCAGGGGGGATGGGGCTAGAATGAGGCCATAACTGCTTGAGACCGTTGAGGCAGGCCACTAGGCTCTTCATATTGTGCTCAATCGTTCCCAAGGCCCGTGAGTACGAAATCCTCTTTGTCGTTCCCACTTCACCTTGAATGCTTTCCCAACGCACGGATGTTTTGCTCCCTTGGACTCTCCTTGAGGCGTTTGGTGTGAACCCGCCCTGCGTCCTTTGTCAGTGACGGTCGATAAACACCACAACGCGCCGACGCTATTCAAGGCCCCGATTGATCCGGGATACGCAGAGAGGTCAAGTGTTGCAGGGGTGAGGCGGACCCAGGGGCAGGGCGGACCCCGGGGCGGGGCAGACCCAGGGGTGGGGCAGACCCAGGGGTGGGGCGGACCCCAGGGGTTACAGCGGGAGACAGGTCAACTATTGCGGGGCTGATTCAAGTTCCAGGTCACGCCCCCTCATTTTGGCCGATCCCAATCCGTAAATTTCTTAGGCAGATGAAACTTGCTCGGTGCTCCGCCCTGGCTCCTCCGGACCCGCCCCTGACGACAGGAGCCTCGGAAGGGAAGTGATTAGCGTCGCCGCAGCGCTGGGGACGCACGGCGCTTCCTGAGAGCGGATCTTCCCGATTGGCCCCCGTCTGTTGTGGCCGGAACAGCCCGGACAACAACAGGTCCATCCGGGTTCTTCAAGGCAAAACTCCTCCTTGTGTACCACGTGGTTTACTGGTGTGGCCAGGCAAAACACACCAAGAACACTGAAGACAGATGGCGAGGGGTAAAAATCCAGGATGAAGCAAGGATTCCGGTTCTAATAGGACACGTGTGTTGGGCGTTCTTAGCGAGCTCCAACCCCACAGAGGCTTCCTGTCGTCGGTATGCAGGCACGTTTCTGGTGAGTGAGGCCAGTACCGGGACCGATCCATCAATTTTCTCCCTGCACGCACACTCACACACACTCACACAAGGCAGGTTCGGCAAACACAAAATGTAGACGTAGACGTGTGCGTAGATGTAGAATCCCATCCTGTGGGGTTCAGTACACCACTGGATCAAGCAATTATTGTCACAAAAACTTCAAGAATGTTTTCCCCTGAAACAGAAATCAGGCCAGTTCATCAAACTGAGAGAAAAAGCTCCAAAGAAATTTGCAAGATGTTGAAAAAAACAAAC
>JAAUXT010143284.1_pt1 | contig 20018 bp, 27 predicted proteins | sample 7278171 | NCBI WGS metagenome assembly JAAUXT01 (sample SAMN14350112, study PRJNA611818) | marine sediment metagenome | isolation source: surface marine sediment (1.8m) | place: French Polynesia: Moorea | collected 2018-08 | reverse complement strand
CAGTAGGGGGAGGGGGGTCTGGCAGGGGCAGGGGGGTCCAGTGGGGGGAGGGGGGTCTGGCAGGGGGAGGGGGAGGGGGTAGGGGGTAGGGGCGGGGGAGGGGGTAGGGGGCAGGGGACATTTCAGTCCAGCTGCCATATACTGCACTACCACATGGTGCTTTGCCCCAAAGGGACTTTGCACAACAACTATAACTATGATAGCAAACTGGCCTGCCAGGCTCTTGGTGCTCTGCCTTATGTAGATACCATTCTGTGGGGGGGGGACAAAGTCCATGGGGGACAAAGTCCACAGGGGGGACAAAGTCAGGGGGAGGGGGACAAAGTCAGGGGGGAGGGGGACAAAGTCAGAGGGAGGGGGACAAAGTGGGGACAGGGACATCTGGCTGCCTGTGCCTATACCGCACTACCACTCGGTGCCTGCCCTAAAGGGACTTCGCACAATGATTCACCAAGTGAACAGTTGTCAGTGACAAACAAGTCAGTGTCAAACAATGTACGAACACAAAACTTAACAGATGAAAGTTGTGCAGTTTTGCCGTGGAAGCACTTGCCTGATGGTAGATGTCACCTGCGTACGGGGAGACTCCCTCCTTGTAGAGCGCCAGTCCCTCCGTCACTGAAACATGCGAACAGCAGTCCCGAGTCAGTTCATGCGATCACAAAGGACACTGGAACCTGAAAATCTAACTCTGTGGCGAAGATTGTCATCCATGGGGTGACTGAAATGTAGTTGGACTTTTGCTTTGCACATTTTCCCAAACACACCAACACACCGGCATTCTGGGATGAGCGACTCCTTCATTATCGCTCTAGAAGCAGCTTCTGAACACCAACTTCTGGTGACACATCTTCAACATACCTCTATTCCATGAAGTCAGCGGCGTCGTAACTTCATTTCTCTCCGCAAACCAATCAGCAATGGATGTTTCAAACAGAGATACTCGTAAAAATATCCCAACTGCCAACAAAATTAGCACCGGACCTCCCATCTTGAAGAAACCGTGAAAATTTGACACGTACCCGTCGCAACGCACCACAAAATCTCCCGCCAACTGCGCTGTGTATTCGTGACACCGTTAACCGTGCGCGACCAATACACAGAAGCACACCAGCCACATGCGTCTGGTTGATCCAGGATCAGGGTAATGGGGCTGACTTTGGTCTCAATCAGTGTTCCCAGGGTTACTGGGGCCTGGGCTCCCCTGGATCCACCAGAGCACAGTGCAACTTTGGGTGCAAAGTGTTGCAAGCCAACCTTGGGAAGATCAGAATGGCACAGCCTTGTGGTCACTTGGGCGGATCCAGGGAGGGGGCTGGACCCCGTTGCAATGCGAGTTTACTCACGATGTTTTGTCCCTTGCGACATGCGATGTCCAAAATGTGTTGAGTGAAAATTGTGTTTGTGTTGGGACTGAACCCTGAGGGTTGCCATGGGGCCCTCGACCAATTTCTGGAACATATCCTGCGCATAAGTGGAACGTTGTTTGTTCAGGACTCGTTTTGACAAACATATGCGTGTTCGAGTATTTGGTAAAATGGGAAAAGTGGCCTATTTCCACACTGGGCGCGTTACATATTCTACCGTTTCACTTGACTGAGAAGCAGAGATTCATGGTTGGATGGTTCGATGTTGAACCAGTACCCAAAATATTCATTGCAAGTTTTCTTTCAGTCGTGTCTGCGCAAATGAAAACTAAGGTGAGTTTAAACACGTCTGTCTTCCTGACACGTAACAAAAAGCTGTTATTCAATGTTCAAAGAGAGCTCAATGCGGCGAAAGTTGCGAAGCATTGAGAACACATGTACGCGTGCACTCGCAGTGTGCGTAGTTCAACTGGAATGGGTCTTCAAAACTCTGCAGAGGTGTGGTTCCCTGTACATGTATTTTGGTTGCAAGCTACTGAGAAAGACTTTTGCTTGGGCGCTCTCGTTTGTGTGGCTCCAGGTTTTGCACGACCTTTCTGTCGATACGCGCGGTGCTTGGCCTGAATTTGTTCCAAGAGCAAATGACAAGTGACCAAAATAATGTCTGTGTCACCGAGCTTGGAACTGAGGCAATTTGGAAAAGGATCAAACGTGCTCGTGCTGTATTTGCCTCCGTTGTCTGTGTGTGAGAAGTTCGCCGTGGAACTTGACCAATGTTTGATCGTTTCTCAATCTGATCTTCGACTCGAATCGACAGCTCGTGCGTGAGCTCTCATTTTTGAGCTCTGCCTTGGAGCGCACTTTGTGCAGTCTGTGCTGCTGCCATGCTTGTGTGTGTGCGTGTGCGTGTGTGTGTGTGTGTGTGAAGTTTGAACTTTTTCAATTCAATATGTGACTTGTCCGGAGGTTCAGGGATTGCTGTACTGAGAAACTGTTGCTGTTTATACTCGTCCAAACTTTTGGGATCAGCTCCCTCTTGTTTGAAACTATAAACAACAGACCCAGTGACAGGACTGGAGCAGGCTCTGGGGCAAAAGTTGGACTTAGGAAATTTTGGGTGATGTCGGACCACCTCCCTTTCATGAAGAGGATTCATGCTGTGGAGTAAAAGTTGGACTTTGAAAATTTAGGTGGTGTGGGACACCCCAATGAACAGGACCTCTGGCGCAACAGTTGGACTCAGGAGATTTTGTGTATTGTGGGACACCATGAACAGGACGAAGGCTGTGGAGAAAAGGAGGACTTTGAACATTTTGGTCTGGTGGTCCCCTGCCCCTGGATTGGTTGTACAAGTTGGACCTTGGGTGTAGATGAGTGACAGGGATTTGGCATTGTATTCTTCTTCAGTGTTGTGACCCTCCCCACCAGTCAGTCACACGGTGCTTGAAATTTGATTGTCACCTGACATGGCATGTCAATATGAGATGTCAGTTGACATCCAAAATTTTCATTGTTGTGACCACAGACAAGTTTTGGTCAAAACTTGAAAACTCAAATATATATATATATACTTTCCACTGATTCTCTGGGTTGGTCCTCACCCTTTCTCATTCTTTCTTACTTCTGTTCATTAAAAACCTGTATGAGTAGTTTTCACCTTGTCTGTATTTCTGTTCGGTGCATGGCTTTGTGGGTTCTGTGTTTCATGACCTGGGGACCTGTTGTGCCTTCTCCACTAGGTTTTGTGGATGATCAAATGGAACCACGGATTGAAAAGTTCGAAAATGATCCTTTGGCTGGAAATGTCGTTGCAACACAGCAATCTGGATATTTGCGCTACAAGTATCGGAGTTTGATCTGGTTGTGGGCTGTGCGACAGCATTCGAGTTCAGTTGTGAAACACAGTCGTCACTTTTGCACCCCCTGCCCTGAGAAAAAGACAACACTTACTCAGCCCCTGGTTCAGCACCAAAAGGAACAGCAGGAATTTGGTTGTGTTTTGTTGAATTCTTCTGGTTGAAGTTGAGCCCCCAACAAACATGGGAAGAGCGCAAGCAGCCCGCATTGCACATTTGGAACCTTTGATTTGTTTTCACGCAGGTGCCTGGTGGCCATGCAAGTCAGCGCGAAGCGAAAGTGCTATCGTTTGTTCAACAACTGTGAATCGTTCTATGACTGAACAATTTTCCCTGTGGCTGTTTGTTTTACAGTGAGTGGAACTGCTTATTTCTCCTTCAAGAACACTCACTCAGTTGGGGACACAAATAAGCAAGTGCGAAAATAGACGCGAATTCTTCCGTGCAGACCGCAGTGCGAAGTACACAGACGCAGTGACAAATGTTGCTGCTTGACCTTGATTGTTTTAAAATTGGCATTTTCAACAGAATTCGAAAAGCTGAGAATTGCATCAAATGAAGTGCCACTGCAAATGCAATAAAACTTCCAAGCTTGCAAACAAGCAAGAAAGTGAATCTCTCACGATGTGATTTCATTTCTTCTCCAACAAATCAATGTTTGATGTGACCAGAATATGGTTTGTGTGTGCTAAATTACTACATTCTCATCACTGGCAAGAACCGCCAAGAACTATCTGAAAGGTTTTTCTCAGGGAGCACGCATAAATTTTGTCTGATGTTCACACAGAAATTTTGTTGTTTGTGTGTGTGTCTGCAATGTGGTCTGTCAAGAACACGGGCACAATGATTGTTCTTGTGTGTGACTCTGAGTGGGCAGACACTCTGGTCGTTGGCCACAGAAGCATGCAGTTGTAATGGTGAGGAAAGTAGTCTGCAGAAAGGCTGTATTGTGACTGGGTTGAAGTCCTCATTAACCACAGGTTGAGTACTTGATGCTGCATGGTACTCGTCTGCTTCACTGTGGGTCCTGCCGTCATGAATCAAATGCCCAGATACCAATTTCCCTGTGGAGGCTGCAATGGTTGAGGGGTTCCCAAAACACATTTCTGGTGACCACTGGACAGTTTTTCAAACTTCTGCTCTCTTCCATCTGTTTGCTGTTTGTTCATTGAAAATTTCTGGTACTTTAGTGCTTTTTTATTTTGATTGAGGGTGTGAATTCTCAACTTTCCTTGTCTTCTCTGTGTGTGTCTAGACACATGTGGATCACATCCATGATAGGACCTAGAAACACAACACAAACATTTTGACACTTCGATTCTATTTTCGGAAAATAGTGCAAAAGGAAGGTTGAAAAACACTTGTTGCGTTGCCAACCAAAATGGTGAAAAATAGATCTAAAGCGGGTGAACGAGGCTTACGTGAGTCACAAGATACGTCTCTTCACAGTGTTGAATTGCACATTCACTCGTGTTCATTCCTTCATAAACCATTTTCTGCCTTGTACGCATTGTAAGCTTTAGAATTTTTGAAGTTCCTGCAAGACATGTTTTCACCACAACGCATCCTTTGCCTGGAATTTTTTGTTCAAGGTGTGCCTCGCACTCATAGATCACGGTCTGCAACAAGGCAACACGACGATTCTGACACTGACGGATTGAATGCAGCGATTGATTCCGAAAGGGACATCGCACACACGCAACGCGAACGTACTCGTATTTCTCGAGATTTACAACCGCGGTGCATGTGGTGAGGTGGTCGTGTGTTTCGAAGTGTACTCCCCATTCCAAACACAGACTACAGATCTTCAGGAATTCAGATTCAGTGGGACCACAATTGTCCGTCTTTTTCACTCCAGATGGTTCTTCAAATGTTTTTTGTCAGTGTGTCCATGTTTTTCCCTCTGGGGTGTGTGTGCATGGTGGTGCCCTGTCTTCTTTGGGCAGCTGGTGTCAATGCTTAGCTCTGGCTTGGAGCTGTTGGGCCTTCTGCTGCCTTGGCAATAATTTTCAATCAAAAATAGACTGCAATACCTTTGACAGAAACTGAATAGTGTGACATATCTGACACATGTATGTGTGTTCCGTTTTGAAAGAATTCGCTGGGCGAAGTACAACACCTTCCAGTGCTGCTCACTCCAGGAAAGTTTTCCAGCAGAAAAAGCTTTCTCCCTCTGAGTGTGTCCGTCACACAAAAACGCGAGGTGCTGAAGTGCGGGTCTTGGACACATGACCGAAACTGTCAGTGAAACAAAACTGTCACGTGCTGGTTTTGTTCCTTTGCAAAAACGTTTCAGGTGTTCTTGTGCACACACACACGCGTACAATTGTGTCCATTTCAGATTTGCAACTTGCTGAACAATGCAGTTCTTGGCGCTTCTGCTGCTGACCTTCAACACCTGTGTCGGCGCTGCAGCAGTGGGTGTGCTCGACTGCTCAGTTAGGAACGTGGACGTGGATGTTGAAGCTGTCTCCAGCAAACATCGGGACCCAAGGAACAAGCCAATCCAAAGCAAAGCTTCTGAAAGTATTCGTGACACTTCCAACGGTGGACAACATGCAGACGTTCTCAGATTCTCCCCTGCTGTCACTGCCGCTGCTGACAAGTTGCAAGGCGTTCGGCTCAGAACACTTGCTGCACACACGCAAACTCAAAAGGATATCACACACGAACTCAGCAATCTCGAGATCATGAAAGCGAAATGGAAAAGTTTTCTTGCGAAACGCTTCAGGCAAAGGTCTGATCCAGCTGGCGGTGACGGTGCGCATCAAACCTTCAGCGACGCGAGCAGACGAGCGACCCGCGATGTGGACGGCGCAGACAGCGTTGGCGTGGTGAGTTGGAACTTTTGACTGTTCGGTTCAATCAAGTTGATGTGCCAAGAAAAGAGACGCCACTGTCCGGTCAGTCTCACATGTTTTGTGTGAAAAGAACTGACCAGTATGAATGTGGGTTCCTTTACTTTGGCTGGCTGACGAAGCTGTTCTTGAACTCAGGTGCACACTCCCTGGTGGGTCCAAGATGGTCTCCTCTCAACTTTCCTGTATTGTGCAGCTTGCGCAATATGTTTTTCGGTGCTTTGTTCGTTGCATTCTCATGTCGTCAAAAAGTTTACTTCGGCGCACTCGTATGGCGGTCAGAGAAATGTAGGATTTTTCCACCCGAATCCTGCCTCCGCCAGAAATTTTCTGCTCTGAACTCAAAAACCCGACGTGCGCACAAGCTTGTTTTCATTTCAGGTGAAGGCCTCGGGTGCAGTGCCGAGCTCTGTCAACGCGATCAACTTGTTCGTCAAAAGCAGAATGTCTGTGACCTGTTTCAGCGGGAATGACGACCCCAGGGGACAAGCGGCTAATTTGTCGAGTTCTTTTGGAAACAGTTACGGTGTGCAGTGGAAAATCGCCACTGCATTTGAAGCAACGAAACAGGTTTGGCGCAAACAGGTCGCGTTTGACATCACGTGGAACGCCACAGACTTTGTGGCGGTGTCGTTTGATCCTCGCGGCATCCTGGCGCCATCTGGCCTGAGCTCACTGCCATTTTACCTCACTCTCGTGGGCGGTGATGTCCTCAAAAGGGTGGACTCACACGTCGTTTTCATCAGGAAGAGTCTGCGCTTCGACCCTCGCAGCGCAGGGAGTCCAATGAACCTGGAGGACAACAGCACGAGGTGGAGGTTCACCCTGAAGGCGCCTTACCTGAACAACAGTCTTCAGTACAGGATCTCTCTGCTTGGAGACAATGAGAAGAGTGACTGTCGGAGAAGCCTGAGTCTGGAAAACAGAACCATGACTGTTGTCTGTGACAACGACTCGCAGCAGGGAATCCGTATGGGTGAAGAACTGGAGATTGTGTTGTACTCCTTCCCCAGCGACATTCCATTCCCACTGTTTAAATTGTTGGTGGGTTACTTTGATCTGTTTTCTTCTACCAGGGCAAATTATATTGTGAGAACTTGTTGCTCAAATATTGTCAACATTCTGCTCGTGTTTGGCACGTTGATTGTGTCTCTGCAGATCATTGCCCTGGATCGCGTGCACGACCGCACGACTAAAAATGTGGTCACTGTTGTTGGTATTCTTGCCCATATCCTTTTGTTCTGCCCGTGCGTATCGTTCGTAAGTAACGTCCAAGAAACAGTTGCACTGCTATATATGTTCCACCTGGATCCAGTGCCCTGGACCAGTGGAGAAAACTGGTTTCTATGCGTTGCCTGGTTGTTGTACCCCAGTGCAATGTGTGTGTTGGGGCTAATTCCCTCAGTCATGTTCTTGGCTGATATCAAACGTTACGGACATTTTCACTGCTGTTTGACTCCAAAAAATTGTCCACCTACTTGTCCCGAACACAAAAGTCAAAGGTCGAGCGCATCAAAAGATGACAAACTTGAAACAGGAGAAAAATCGCTCACCAACCCAGTTGTGTGCGCAAGGGAAGAACCCCTGCGTCCCCAGGTAAACTTCCGAGCCATTGTCGGGGAGGTTGTGTGGTTGGCCAACTGGACAGTACTTCTTTTGCCTGTCAGCATACATTGTATCTACTGCATTGTGCAAGGGTTGTTCCCACTGTATTATGTTTTCTGCGTCGGGTTACTGGTTTTCGTGGTGGAAATATTGGTTTTGTGGGGAATCAAACAAAAATGGTAGCGGTCGAGGGTGTCTGCTTCGGGTCACTCGACAAGTATGAAGTTATAGATCTGTGATTGTTTGCACTCGTGACTGTAGCGAATTCAGGATCGGGCTGGGAAGGCCTGACATCGGTAGGCCCAAACCCTCAGAGGCTCAACAGAAGAGGGTGTTTTGGAGACTGCGGAGGCCCCATTTCAGCTTCATGAATTTAACCTGCATGCCAAAAGCAGCAATAAACTTTGCATTTGAAGGTTGGGGGAGTCTGGCTCCTGGGTCCGCTTGAGTGAAATCTGCCAGTGGTATTTTCCTTGTGCTTATGTCTACCTTGTCTACCTTGCACACATTTGGGGAAACATTTACTGTCTACCTTGCACACAAACAAATCCAGACAAGAATTGTCTGAAACCTGGACGCGAAGGGACGAGAACACGAAGGCACGAAGGATCCTGTTTGATCCTCCAGATGATTCAATCGCCAACAAAGGACCCTTCACCGCAAGGCACCGAAACCGTGATACTCTTCACAGTCGCAATCACAGCGTTTATGCACAACCTATTTACATTTTCCTGACATTTGGGTATTTTTGGGAAAGTCGCTTTTTTGCAACGGGGATTTACAAATATAGACTGCTATTCTGAACGTGCGCTTTGTGTTTCTTGTGTGTTTGTGCGTTCGGGAGAAGAAAAGTTGAATTCATTGCAAGGGAAGGTCAAAGAACACGTTTCGTGTGCAAATGTTGAACACACAACAACGTTCTCTTTTCGGTGTTTTCAATTCTAAATTGGCTGGAAAGGACAATCTCACAGTGACACTGCCGACTGTTGAGTTGTAAAATGGAGTTGCAAATGCACTTCGAACCGGACCCAAAAGTGATCAATGCGTGAGTGCGCGGAGTGTGTGGGGAGGATGAAGCCAGTTCACCGTCGGCTCACACGGAATGCGCAAATATTTTCTTGATTCTGCACACATGAAAACCTCGGGGATATCAAAGGCGCTAAATTAACAGAACCTGGACGGATGTTTGTCTTGTTTATCAGTGAAAAACCGATGATTAGTCTTCACCACAGCAAGTCGAAAACACAAGCACTCATGTTGCGGAGTGGAATTTGAAAAATGAGGAGTTTATTTCTTTCGTGAGTCTTTGCCGGAAGTGAAACATCAGAAATTGGCATTGACACGCAAGAGATTCTGTGTAACCAGATTGAAAGTTCTGGTTCCTGGACCACGTGCACTGCTTTGCCTCAATGCATCTCACCGTGCGCACCTCACTGGATCCACAGAGACTCTTCTCTGTTTTCACAGGAACGACTGACACTTGTGGGGCAAGATGAGACAATTTTGTCGCTATTCTGTGTTGAATCATTTCAAAGTGGCCGCTGAGAAAACTGTTCTGTTTTGCGCTGTTGACACTGCAAGTAGATACTGAAGGCCACACTGTGAAAGAATATCGTCCGCAGAAAGTTAAAAACAAATTAACGTGATGAAACATTGTTCAGAAGCTACGTATGTTCAGAAAGTACTACAGGAAGGACCCGGGTTTTGGGGGTTTAGCGGATCTGTCTCGCAAAGGGCAATTTATTTTCATTGCTCGACAGTTTTTTGTTTTGCTGACCGCATGAACCAGTGGCCATTTGTGTTCAGTTTGACAACATCTCGACAGCGTTCATGAGAGAGACATGTTCCGTTGGCAGGCTTGGTCCCGGTGCACGGGGACGCAATCTTTGTGAGCTGCCGTGGATTTCAGCGACCAGAAATGTGAGACAAAGGATAACTGAAACAATAGCTGAAACACTCTTGCTCTGGATGTGTCACAGTGAGGTTTTGGACAAACTGGATGATTATAATTGGCTCTGAGGAATATTTTACACTGTTGCTGCATGCCGCTGAACAGCAGGGGACGTGAAACTGTCGCCGAACTATGATGGAGAGTTTTGCAATCTGGATTCTACTGACGATTGCGGTCACTGCCAGAGATCCCGCGTCAGATGTCGGTGAGTGAACATCTGCTGAGAACTTTCGAATATGATGGGAAGAAGAACGCGAGTCTGTTGTCACTGAACTTGCGTACACCTCAACTGTGTGGGTGGGCTTACAGGTGAGACCAAGCACCAATATGCCCAACGTACTCACTGACCTCGATGTAACCACACAGCTTTACATGCGTCAGGCCATGATCAGTGAGAGTCAGTGGAGGGTCTGTCCCAGATGGAAGAGAATACGGTGAGACAAGTGACAAGTTTGCACAAGTTACAACATTTGTGGACTCATGCTCTGTTCATTCTTCTGGGTTGGGTCCACCCTTTTTCCTTTCGGACTTTCGTCTGGGAATGGTAAACACACAGCTCGCTGCCATGGGTCCATGAGTAGCAGTTCCCATGGAACCTGCAAAATGATCTTCTTTTCATGCTTTTGTGTCCAAATCCCAAAACCCCAGTACGTACTGGTGAAGTCGTGCTGTCCGACGTGGCACAAGTATTTGAGTCTGGGCGTTCCGTGGGAGTTTTGTAATTTTTCCGCATTATGGTTTCCAACTGGGGTTCGGTCGCCCTGATAAAAAAAGGTTGCCGTTCACGACAAAATCCGGATGTTTACTCGTGCTGAGGACTCTGTGTCTCGCAGCCGCGGGGGGACGGTGGCGCCGAGCAGCGGACGGCGACGGCGCCAGCACGCAATCGGGGATGACGCCTGCTGAAAAGCAGGAGGCGCTGGACGTGCACAACGCCATGCGTCGCCTCGAGAACGCCGCCAACATGCAGTTCCAGGTGCGTGCGCGGCTCCGTCCGGATTCTCATAGAAATGGGAGATGTGAAGTGCGAGAGCATCGTAGGACTGCCCAACAAAGGGACTTTGATCAAAGAACTGACCTTTGTCGTAACACACGGCTACGAACACTCTGAAAAAGGTCCCCTTCCAGCGAGTTCTGCCAAACCGAGTTGTTAGTCTCTGAAGTAAGAGTTCATGGGTGAGGCTTCCTGAGAATCAGGCGTTCCTTTCACAGAAGTCCCACCGGTTCCGCCTTTTTCAGATCTGGAACGAGGATCTCTCATACCTGGCCCAGCTCTGGGCGACAGGTTGCAGGTGGGGTCACGGTCAACCCGACCACAATCTGACGTACACGTCACTGGGACAAAATCTGTACTTCGTGACGGGTCAACCGGTCTTGAACGCGACTCACGCCATCATTCGCTGGTACGAGGAGAAACCGTACTATGTGTTCGAGAACTTGACCTGTCTCAAGTCACCCTGTGGACACTACACTCAGGTAGGTGTTTGTGCCAGTGTTCGATTGGGACATCTCCTTTGTGAAACTCTGGACCAACACCGTGATTGGAGGAAGCAGAGAGGACACCAGGTGTTTTGGTGCTGTGTGTTCCTCCCATTCTACAAGACGTTAGGCACGAAAACTGCAAAAGATGGAAAGTTCCAGACATGAAAATATGATTGACCGGAAGGGCTGATTTTACAGGTGGTGTGGGCTCGGTCCCAGGAGGTGGGCTGCGGGTTTGAGATGTGCGCCGATCTGGAGGATATAAGCACCGGCCAAATGTACCACAACGCCATGCACTTCGTCTGCAACTACTACCCTGCGTCTGTAACTCCTTGTAGAATTCTTTCCAATGTTTTGAACGAGAATTTGTCCAGGGTGACGGTTGCCCTCATTCACATTGATGATCCTGCAAAAGAAAACAGACGACGCGTCTGGTGGAACCTCAAATCTGGCTTCGAATGTCGCCCGTTGGCTTTGTGCAGCGAAAAGAGCCGGATTTCACCTGTAGGAGCATGAAAGCCGAAGACCTTGTTCAAACCAACAGGTACCTCAGTTTGTTTCTGACTCCAAACGCGTTTGTTTTGATCGACAGAGGCAACATCGTCAACAACCAGCCGTACGTTGTCGGGGAGGCGTGTACCGAATGTGATAACGGGGGACAACACTGGTGCGACACTCAGGAGCCCAGAGGCCTCTGCGTCAGTACGTACCGTTCTCCGTCTGCCAGTTGGTGTTGACCAGAATTTTACCTCTTCGAGTGTGATCACGTTGTTGGCATGGAAGATACAACGTGAGGTGCACGGTGATTTTCAATGGAAAAGGATGTCATTTTTGTTATTGTTGCCATTTCAGGAAACTGCAGCCATGTAAACGAGTGCGGTAAGAAGCTTCACTTTAGTGTTAACAAGTGGCGCTGCAGGCTGTAGAGTGGGTCATGACCAGACAAGAACGTCACACTGTTGAGAATGTGAAAAGGAAGATGTGCGCGAAGTAGATCTTGCCTGCTTCTCTTGTTTGTTGTGTGCCTTTTTTGTCGAGGTTTGGGCGTGTTATTTGTCATGAATTGGCATTTCAGCGTGTGGTGCGGTGTGCGCGAGCGGAGGCAGCGTCAACGCCACCGACTGCACATGCAGATGTGCAGACGGCTGGACCGGCGACAGATGCGAGGGTAGGACTGCTCTGCACTCACTCTCATCTGAGCGTGCTACGGGAGCACCAAAGGAAACTTATTTTCGCCGAAGATAAAAATAGAAGTTGCAATGAACATTTTTGCAGACGAGTGTCAAAACTTTGACTCGAGGTGCGGGAAGAGTCCCGGCTATCCGAAGATGCTGTGCAACGACGCGAAGCATGGGGAGCTGGTCCGGGGAAAATGTCCGCTGCTCTGTGGAATCTGCAGTGAGTGTTATTGGTCCAAAAGTTTTGAACTTTTGATTTTATGAAGGAGATTGCAGAGTGCACTCGTAAAGCCTTAGGCACCTTGCCACCCTCCCCCCCCCCGAACGAAATCAAAGATACCCGCACAATCAAGGGAATTGATCAGGGAGCAGCCAGGGAGACTCGCTGTGGACAAATATCGTGCTGATTCACGACAATTGCACTCGTAACCAACGTTGCAAATTCGTTGACACTATCAACCGATATCAGAGTGCTGTTGGAGCTTCATGAACATTTATCGTCATGACAAATCTGTGCTTCAAATTGTGTTTCGCAAGACACAAGAATGCTTGCCTGCTTTGTGACAAAGGTTCTTCAGACTTTCTCATGACTGCTTCTGTCGCTCATTTGGTCTACTCGATCTGCTCAGCATCACGCAACTCCCACGTTTTTCTTCACGTGTTACCAAGGTGACAAGCACAGCAAAAACAACCACAAGAGCTGCAGTAATTGCGACATCAACATCAGACCTTGATCTCACACCATTCTTACTGCTGCAGATACCACTTCCTCTTATCCCTTGACCGCCTCAGCTTCTCATTGCCCTGCACTAAGCACAGGTGAAGACACACTGACAACACCCAGCTTCACCTTGCCCCCTGTTGTTCCCACGCGGGATATTTCTTCGGACCCAAGTGCGAGTGAATCTGGTTCCTTGATGACCATCTGGGCAACCATGGATGCTTTGGCTGGCATTTCAACTGACGGCTTAACCCGCTTTTCTGCAGATGAGGCTCCAACTGTTGCTGCGACTTCAGCCACAACGACAGCCACATCTATCAGCACGCAGACTTCCACTGTGAAACAAACGTTGGTTTCTGGCGAAACCAGCGCGACAACATTTGCACAAGACACACATCTCATCACAACCAATGCAGACACTTCAACCACACCAGCTGTTTTTGCGACCACCACAGCCGTCTTGGTGACAACAGCAGCAACTCAGACAACCCTGCCCGAGGCCACCAGCTCAACAACCCTGTCGGACTCCACAGCCACCAGTCGAACAGCAGTGCCTGGTGGGGACTCATCCACTTCTGAGCCAGAACCAGACGTCGTCACTTCCAACCTGCCACCAACTGCCCCCACTGACACAACAGCAACTGACGGAACGGACATCACCATTACGACAACCTCCAGCACTCCAGCGCCCCCAGTGTCACAGGATGGTGGCGGGCTCTGGTGGCCGATGATTCCCATCGTGGCGGCCGCAGCGGTCGTGCTGGCGGCCGGGGGTATCGGAGCTGTCGCGCTGGTGCTGCATCACAACAAAGTGTGAGTTCACCCTGATAAACCCAAGGGGCATTTGGACTTTTGAAGGGCACAGTCCAATCGAAAATTAGACCAGTGTTGCCCGGATCCAGGTCGTACCCTGTCCCCTCTTCATTGAAAGTGACTCCTCCCCTGAGGATTGAGAATCCTTCGTTCATCACAAGATCCACTGTGTCTGTGAATGTGGAAAATGCGTCTTCAAGATCGATTTTGAAGGGCAAGGTTCAGGTTAAGTGCAAGCCTGTTGGACTTGAAGGGCCATTTGTTGACATCGTCTTCTGTTTCTTTCAGAGGTCCGCACAAGGGACTTGGAGATAAAAGTGCAAGCAGCGCAGCCAGGGCGACCAACGAGACGCTGCTCAAACTCGAGGATCTCACATCAGAAGCGTGAATGAACACTTTTGGTTTTGTACCCATTTCTGATCCGCTTGAACAAGCAGCACCAAAACGAGCGAGAACCGAAGCAGGTCCATTCCAATCCGTAGAACAGAGACACGCGAGAAGAATCCGTTGTTTCTCCTCTCTGTTTTTTTTTTTTTTTTGAGTGCGTGTGTGTGGTTGACGTGCAAAACTTGTTTCTCACTGTGAGGAGTTCGGATGTCTTCTCTGCAGAAGTTTCAAATGCTGTGATATGTTGCAAAACTGTGATTTGTGAGCTACTCCGACCACCGTGATTCGTTTCGTTGTGTGTCTTAGTTTTGCATGCATTTTGTCTTGTGGAATACTGTTGAGGGATTGTTGATACATTATATGTCACAAAGACTCTTGCTGAGGCCTTAGTTTGGTTTGTCTGTGAAAATCATATCGTGATTCCGTGCAGAAACGCGCGAGGTGAATTTTAGAGGCGGGGCCTGGTAGGTCCACCATCCCCAGTTCTGCCTGTGGAGTTTCTTCAAACAAAACACTCTTTGAAACCTTGTTTTGTGCTTGAGCCCTGAAAACACCACGTTGATGACTGATCCCACAGACATATTTTGCTCACTCTGTCAAACCCATCCCATGGGATGAGAACTCAAGACGCTCATCGACTTCCTTGTCTCTAAACGCTGGTTCCCGAATGAATTTGCAAAATTTTTGAATGTGATCACTTTCGGATTCCTGCTGAACACTTTACAGGGAGTAGTTGAAATTTTGTTGTCCTTGTTGGGTCTGGATCACCAACTCGTACACTCACCCATGTGCTTGTGGTCTCGTAGATCTACCGCGAATCGCGCATCAGTGAACACCCGGAGACTCAAACCAAGATTCTTGTTTCGTCACAAGGAACAAACGTACAAGATTCTGCACTTCAAATAAAGTTTTGAATGACACACCAAAACGTTTTGCAGCATTTTCACTGTTCTCTTTGTTCTCTTTGTTCTCTTTGCTGGAAAACGCAACAGCTTCGATCACAGCTGAACTCGAGCTATTCGTTGCCGCAAATGTTGACGTCAACAGCACGATCGACCTTTCAGGGCATTTCAAGTTGTTTTGTTGTACGTACAGTACAAACCAATCAACTTCGGCCTCCGTTTACGTTGAGTAGCAACTGTTTTTTGAAGAGAAAATCAGCGACACACCTTGTTCCATTGAGCTCGTCTTACACCCGAGGGAATCAAACGTGCACACACTGCAGCATGGCGAAGAAGGAAGAATTTTATGCTGGACACTTCACATGAATGAAGCTTGAACATGAAGGTGAAAGTGTCGTTCACTTTGCTCCTTCTTTGCCTGAATGTCCATTCCCTGATCCGTGCAGGTAAGGCTTTGTTTCTGTGTGATCAGCCACAACAGTATTTTTCAATCAAATGGGGTTTTTTCTCAAAAGCATGTTTTGCAGAAACCTATGCTGGACAAAATGTCACAACATCGGCTGACATCAGTTTTGCCAACTCAACCACACATTATCCACAGATTCACTATGAAATACTGAAAGAGTTGCAACATCCTATTGTACAGAAATATGTTCCGATTCCTGAAGATCACTTTGAACAGCTGGCTCTGGCAAGGACATTACAGATTGCAAACGGAGTTTGGGAGAATCGAACCGGTGCTGGCGGCGACTGGGCAGCCTTCCCCGTTTTCAACATTCGTGACATCAAGAAATACTATTTTGAAAATTACACCAAAAACTTTGAAGAAGTGGATATGAAAGTCTGCGTGCCTTATATTTTGCACGGTGTGCCAACATTTTTTGACTGTAATGTCTACAACCCAGATGTGTTTGAGGAGATCGACAATACCAACGCCGGCTCCTGGAATTGGGTTTATGAAAGAAACAAAGGGAGAATAGAAGCGGATTTTGCCGTTTTTGCTTTTATCATGCTGTTTGGTGTGGCAGGTAAGTTTTTGTGAATCCATGCAAGAGGGAATTGTTCCTTGTTTGAGCGTTTTTGCTGGGAAAAACGAGTGCAGTTCTCCAGAAAATCAGGGAACTTTGTTTCCTTTTGTTGTCAACTGCAGTGCGTGAAAAGAAACGAAACAAAATCTGCTTCCTCACAAACATGTTTTGCAGATGGGTGTGACTGCGGCGGAAACTGTGGTCACAATAAAACTTAATTGAAACAAAATTGTTGAAAAAAACGTATGCAGAAACATCGGCACACCTCCACCTTTTTTCAGCAGAAGAGAAAACCCACCAAGCAGCTTGAAAGTTAGTGCAGGTTGAAGTCAGTGCAGTTCTGGAAAACAAAAGCCAAAAGTGAAAATCACTTTTGCAAATATCATGACGGGAACTGACCGTCATTCAACGGAGACGACAAATTACGGCGGTGTTGTCAACGCAAGCGACATTCAAAAGAGAACGCACGGTGGAAATCAGACAGACTCCACACTGACCATTGCTGGACCTTTGCCGAAATGGAGAACTGCAGTGGGCGTGGTCTCTTTTTCTTGAGTCTCTGGTTTGTGTTCTTCTGGCTTGTTGTGAAATGCATTGCCAGAATATCCTTTCGTCGCCACGGTGCAAAACTGTTGTACAAAGAGCACGCACTTTGGGTTTTATGCACCGTCTTTTGTCAACAACATCACGCACACAAGATGCAGCCAGAAGCTGACAAAAAGGGACGACAAAAGCAACATCAATTTCAGAGCAGAATTTCCACCCTCATCATGCGATATTGGCATCACAAAACGCAACTGATTCTAAAGGAAGGATGGTTTCGGCGTAAATTGCATTTTCAGGAGTGTCAATTCCCATGTAATTTACTGCTTTCGTGAACTCTCGTTGTGCAAACTTCAGAGTCACCGAAACCCGTTTAGTTCCTTGGCCAACTGTACGTGCAGTTTGTTTTTCACGGGTTGATCCAGTGGCCGTGACCGAAGATATGCCCCTTGTTCATTGTTGAAAGCCTTCCCAGCCAACCTGCCCTGGATACTAGCAGCTAGTGTGGCATCACCGAACGTTCCACTGCTGCGAGACTTCAGCATCCGTGTTCGAATGCTTTTGGAACAAACACTTGTTTGGTCAGCATACAACTGTTGAGATTCTGTATTTGCAGGTAACATTTTGATTGTGAAGGCCGTCGTTGGATGCACCCAGTTACAAAACCCTACAACATACTTTTTGTCGAGCTTGGCAGTGGCCGATTTGGGAGTAGTTCTGCTGTGCCCTTTGGTTCGAGTAAGGTCAAGAAAATCTCGGTTTTGTTCGTCAACACACGATTCAAAGAGGTCGTTCAGAAAACACACTTCTAAGTGCTTCAAATTCTCGAGCTCAACTTGAATCAACACGTTGTTATTTCTGCAGCTGCACAGAAATTATTTTGTGACCTCACTGAGAGTGTTCAGTGTGGGCTGCAAACTTACCAACTTTTTCGAGAAAGGAGCCTTCGTAACCTCTGTTCTGCACTTGGTTACCATCAGCTTTGAAAGGTATACAGTCTGTTTTCAACCTCGTGTTTGTTCCTTTGTCTTAACTTCTTTCTTGATTTATTTTTCCTGTTCCCTCTCAGCCTCCGTCTCTCTTACTTTCTTATCTGAAAGTGTTCAGAGTGCATGCTGAATTGAAAGAGTGAAGATCGTTTTGGCCCCTTTTCAGATGAGAAGGTTTTTTGGAGAATGGTACATTCGTTGGTCTGAAACAATTTGCTGGCATTTAGTGTGCTCCTACTTGCAAGAAGGCCACACAAAATTTGAAATGTGTTTTATTTTATCCCTGAAAGTTGAAAAAGAGCGAAAATCTGAATTGTAGTCGCTCGAGTTTGCAAAACTGAGCAAACAAATAACATTCATGGGAATCACATAACTTTCCTGTTTTTGGAAAATGGTTGACAAGCCACCGACACACAAGAAACCAAGATGTTAAAATTGTGACAAGATTGCCCAGAAATGGGTGAATTTTAAAGCTCATCCACCAGAAGCTGATCTTCTGTCACGCACAAATTGAACGTGCTGCTTGCATGGAACAATTTCACCCCTGAATCTTCTTCTTCTGCACGTGACTCTCTAGTTTTCAGTGTGTTCTGATGTACTTCCAGGTACTTCGCCATTTGTAAACCAATGGCAGTAAAGGCAAAATGCACCAAGAAAAGAGCGTTGAGAGTGATCGCTACTCTGTGGATATTGTCTCTCATTTTGGCTTCTCCTGAACTCTTCATCTGGGTACGTTTGAAGTCTGCAGTCCTCGCTGATTCCAATTCACGTCTGATTGCGGAAGGCCACTGTGGAGGACGCCTTCAGGTTTCTGATGGTTCTTGCCCCTCAGAGCACTCTCCCAAAAATAGGTCTGCACACCAAAAATGATTTGCACAAAGGCTCGTAAATGTTCTTTTTTTGCAGGAAGAAGTCAAATTTGACTTCCACTATGTTTTCTACAGATGCAATGGAAAATTTCAATTTGTCTACTCTTACTACTTCTTCATAATGACCGTTTACACAGTTGGCATCCTCTACGTAATCCCCTTCACTCTAATGATCATAAACTACGGTTTGATAATCAACGCTTTACTGAAAAGTCTCAAAATTTCTGCAAAACTGGAAGGTGATCCAAACGCCAGGTGCGAACATGATTTTTTTGTGTGTGGAATTTCCTACATATCTTTGCTCACATGAAGTTCTCCATACATGTGTGTGTGTGTGTGTGTGTGTGTGTGTGTGTGTGTGTGTGATATCTTTGGTCGAAAAAGTAGCCACAAACGATAACACACGGTCGTACTTGAACACAAAAAGGAGAATTGTTCAAGTTAAATGTTTTCTTTCAACAGTGAACAAGAAAGAAGTAACCCGGCGAATGCCCGCATCAAGGCAAGCTGCATGGAGAAGCACTTCAGAGACTGACTGACTGACTCTGTCTTGCACAGTCAGTTGATCTTGGTCAGTCAGTCAGGCAGGAAGCACTGACTGACTGACTGACTGACTGACTGACTGACTGACTGACTCACTCACTCACTCACTCACTTGAACTTGCAGGTCGTAAAAATGCTTGTGGCAGTTGTGATTATTTTCTTTGTGTGTTGGACGCCACGTATCCTGTTCACCATGTTGTCTGGATACTACTTGTGGATGAAGAAAGATTTAATCAGCTCCAACAAACTCTTCGAAACGGTTGACAGTTGGCTTTACCTCGTGTCATATCTCAACAGCTGCGTTAATGTTCTCATCTACGCTTCAACTTCTGAGTAAGTTTTGTTGTTCACGTGACTTCATCAACAAACTTTTTCGGTAAAGAGTCCAACAGCCAGGCACATCTCTCATCAAGATGTCTTTGTTGGAATGATTCCCTTGATACTCCAGCAAGAGCCAAACTATGAAGATTGATTGACACCAATTGGTCCCGACAGAAAAGTTTTGTGTGTATTTGAAGTTGAGGCCTCCCTGGCCCCGAAAACCAAATTTCTCCCCATAGAACCTCTGACGGTTGAATGCCATGTGAGACCCAGGCTGGGCCTTCCACCCTGATTCTGACTCGCTCCGACCGAGTCTCCTTGCCAAACTGCTGTTCGTGGAGTGGCCCAGTGATTCCATATTGTCATTTTCTTGACACCATACATGTGCAAAACAAGACTATGTCAGTGTCATTGTCACAAACAATGAACTCGGGGGGATTTTGGTAAAACTTCACTGGACATTCAGATATAGATATTGTTATATATATGAGTGAAGGCCCAGTAGTGATGTTGTAGTATAGTTTATTGTAGAGTATGAGTTGGAGCTCAGTGGTTTAGGCTCCCTTCCTCTATGGTGTCACAAGCTATTGTGTGTTGGCAGTCTG
>JAAUXT010076240.1_pt1 | contig 20028 bp, 16 predicted proteins | sample 7278171 | NCBI WGS metagenome assembly JAAUXT01 (sample SAMN14350112, study PRJNA611818) | marine sediment metagenome | isolation source: surface marine sediment (1.8m) | place: French Polynesia: Moorea | collected 2018-08 | reverse complement strand
GTACAAGGGACTTCGCACTGCAGTTGCCTTGAGCACTGCTTCTCGTTTCTGAAACTGCTCTCACACAACTCGAACAAAACTCAAATGAAACACAAACTCTGAACATGAACACGTCGCTCTTGAGGTCAGTCTTGTCAATATGTTTTTTGTGACATGGTATCTCAAACAAGACTTGAATTGAAAAACCACATTGAAATTGGCACCAAACATGTGACAAACAACAACGCAGTCATAGAAAACCACATCCAAGTAGGCGCCGAATTGGCGCCAAACATGTGACAAATCAATTACATAATCACCATCACATTGAAACAGAACCCGGCAATTAACTGCTGGGTTGGACGAAACACCCCGGTTACACATATACGTGTAGACCGCGGTTTGGGGGTTAAGCTCGGCAGGTCATAGCAAGCACACACGCACACGCACACACACGCACAATCAGGAACACTCACACACACTTACTGTCAGGCATCAACAAGCCAAGCTGCACTTCAAGCTCAACAGGTCAGTGCGAGCACGCATACACACGCACATACACATACGCACAAGTTGCAAGCCAAGTTCGACAGGTCAGTGCGAGCACGCACACACGCGCACACACTGCACGCACACGCACACGCACGCACACACACGCGCACAAGTTGCAAGCCAAGTTCAACAGGTCAGTGCGAACACGCACACACGCACACACACACACACACACACACGTACCCACGTACTATTTTCGCAGGTACACAACACGGTCGGACCTGGTCCACGCGCTGGCGCTCATCCCCTGGAAGAACCAATGGACCAACACTTCCGGTGCTATCACCATGGTGCGTCGCCAGGTGCTGGACGCCCACAACGCCCGGCCCGGCGTCCCACACATAGGTAGGTGCGCCGCCGCCGCCAACGCCGCCGACGCCGCCAACGCCGCCAACGCCCACCTCGGCGTCTCCTCACCCACGTGGATTTTGGGGTTTTCACCAGACGACGCGGCGTCAAAATTTTGACGCGACGTCAAGAACTGACTGGACCATTTTTTGTATGCTCTCCATTTGGCGTCATGCAAAATTTGATGTCTGTGTGTCAAAAGTGAAAAAAATCTGACGCCTCCCTGCCTTTGTGAAAACCCTGATTGGTTCGCCAAGTGCTGACGCCTATTGACCTCTGGTTGACCCAGGGGCACGCTGACCTTCTCCAGTTTCGTGTGCTCCCAGGCCCCGTCCTTTCCTACCCTGGTCCCCGTCCCCTGCAATCCCTGGGCAACGGATGTTTGTGAGGGACTTGGGGCTGGGGCCCAAACGTGCAGAAAATGTGTGCATGGAAACATTGAAACTGCAAAGCATGCAGGCCAAATGTTTTTCGGTGGTCAGGTCAGGCCGTGCCCCACCTGCATCAGTTCCTTCCGTAAATCGGACGCACCCCGTGCAAACCATGTGTGAACCTCGTTCTGAACCTGCAGACCACGTGGGAGCCTCGTTGTGAGTGTCGGGTCACGTGTTGCAGGCATCGTCATGACTGACGGCTACGCCAACAGGGACCGCCACCTGACGCTGCCTGAAGCGGCGCTGGCGAAGCAGCAGGGCATCGAGCTCTACGGGATAGGTGCGTGGGGGACACACACACGTGCACGCACACACACGCACACACACACATTCACACACGCACACATTCACACGTGCGTACACACACGGACAGAGACCAACACGCACACATTCTGTCTGAAGCAGTGTTCGCCATGCAGCACGCAGCGCACACCACACACAAACACACAAACACACAAACACACACACACACACACACACACACACACACGTCTACCCTGGAACGACATCACGTGCAACAAGGCACATCTTTGCCGGTGACTTTTCCTGTGTACCAAGTGAGTGACTCACTACTTTCCACGCGCGGGGTGCATGACGCACTACTTTCTGACACTCCTCCGTCCCCGCGCAGGAATCTCGACGTCAGTGAACGTGACGGAGCTGCGGGAGATCGCGACCGACCCGGATGAAACGCACATGTTCTTCACGCCCAGCTTCGACAAACTGGCGTCAATCAAGCACCACGTGCTCGCCCAGATCTGCTACGGGTCTGGGCGGCGCCACTCCGCCCCGCCGCCCCCGGCGCCGCGCACGCCCGTTGACCTCGGTGAGTACTCAGAGCATACTGACCCACATACCTGCCGAGAAAGATCCTGTTTTGTTTTGTTTCTGCGCGCATGCGTGCGTGGTGCGCACGCGGACGCGGTGATCTCGTTGGCGTTCGACGCACCGCTTGACGTCACGACGCCGTTGTTCGCACTGTATCGTGTCTGCTGAAACGCCGCCACTTGTAGTGCAGGGAAGGACTCTTCAATCTTTGTGAAGTTGAGACTGTTGATTCCTGCTCTGCACTGCAAGGAGGGCGCTGCGACGTTGCTGAACGTGAAATAACGCAAGCGTTGCTTGGAAACGCAAGCGTTGCTTGGAAACGGAACGCTACGTGCGACGTGCCAGCGACGCGCACGCAACGATGTTTTGCAGCTACTTCAAAAACACAACGCGTGCCTTTGCAACTTTAAACCAGCGAAACAATAACAATAACCGCTTTGTGTGCTGTGCTCTGGCGGATCCAGGGGACACAACCGAGGCCCACCCAAAAATTCTCTCTTTCCAAAAGGCAAACAAGTTGTACTTGACGGAATGACTTGTGGGAAACTCTTTATTTTGGGGGGGCGGGCAGGGTATCTGTCTGGATCCGCTGGAGCCAACGTAACGGAATCGCTTAAAGCGTAAGCGCGGTCGGAACTACATTGCCGCAGGTTCTTGAGTTGGGAGTCTGACGCAGATCTGAGCCTTGCAAAGCAAACGGGAAAATGCTTGTGTGTGTACGTGTGTGTGTGTGTGTGTGTGTGTGTGTGTGTGTGTGTGTGTGTGTGACGTTCTACTTGTGTGTGTGACGCTGTGTGTGTGCGTGCGTGTGCATGTGTGTGTGACCTGTCATAAAACTTTTTGGTTTGTCCCTGGCCTGGGCGCGTTCAGGATCTGGTCAGTGGGCAAGCCCAGGGGCCCTGTGGGACCGCTGGGTCTGCCCGTGGGCCTGCCCTAGATTCGTCTCTGGCACCGCGCCAATTTTCAACGGGCTGCAACAAAAACGACGAAAGGCCCTCGCTTCAGTCAGTGTGGCTCTGGGGTCAAGGTCAGCTCTCAACTCAAGTCACGTGGCACCGCTTCTAACCCCCATTGGTCAGCGTCCCAGCTTCAGTAACCATGGAGACGCGCTTCGACAGGCGCATGCGCACTGTACATCGCTAACAAGTTGCAATGAGCTGGAGGTTGCCCGGGGCCTGTCCATTCGCACGTCCGGTCAAGATGAATCGGACTATTTGTTGCTGCATACCTGTACGTCATTACGTCACACAATCAGTACTCACGTGTATCCACTGAGTACTGATGACGTCACACAGTGTTTGCGTGTATCCACTGAGTACTGATGACGTCATACAATTGACAGTATTCACGTGTATCAGCTGGGTACTCATTACGTCACACAATCAGCACTCACGTGTATGCGTTGAGTACTCATTGCATGACACAATCAGTATCCACTGAGTACTCATTGCCTCACACAATCAGTACTCGCAATGGAGAAAACGTACTCCCTGAAGAAAGAGTACTCATTGCATTGTGTCTACAATGAGTACTCACTTTGGCGCCATGGGGGACTTTGTTTGCTTCGACGTCCTTTGGGCACATGATTCACGCGCGCTGTAAGCGGCACCAGGGGGCAGGTCTGTAGGGGAGGGTCCGAACCCGCTCTCTCCTGACCCCAGAGCCCCCTGGTGCGAATCATCGCAAAGGAAACGTTCAATCGGCTGAAAATGTCAATTTTTGTTAGTTTTTGAAATTGACGTTTTCTGCATGCATGGCCAATCAATTTCTGCGAAGGAAGGAAGGTCGCGTTCTTTTTCACCGCGGTTGAAAACGAACCGCCCACTGCGCCGATTGTCGCTTGAAAACGAACGCACCGCACTGCGCTGTCACATGGCCTCAAACACGTCCCAAGGACCCTGGACGCTGCAGCGGATCCAGGGGCCCCTGACCCTCTGACCCCCCCCCCGAAATTTGTGTGCAAGACTCACAGCTTTTTGTCTGACTTTGCATATATTTGGACTGGAAGGTTTTTGAGTTCCCTGGTATCGCAGAAATTTTGCCCAGCTTCTTTGACTTGATTGGACCCCAGCGGAGACTGACAACGCCCTCTGTCCCCGACCCTGGATCCGCCAGGGGGCATGTGCACGCAAACAGCCGAAGGACACACTTTGTACAGTGAAATCGTGACGTCACGGTGCGTTCTGCATGGCTGACCATTGGCCGCTTTTGCTCCTAAACGCATCGCTCGTTTTGTTTTGACGTTATTCCTCCCTTTTTGTGATGTTTGCCATTTTGAATTTTTTTAACGCGAAAAAGACAAATACTTTGCGACACAAAAAAGACGAGCAACACACACCTTTTGCGATGAAAAACTTCGCTGAAAATTACAACTGCTCAAGCTGCGCTGAATCGAACGTTGCCAGCATGGGAGGGTGTGGTGGTCCTGTGAGGAGGGTATGGTGGTCCTGTGAGGAGGGTGTGGTGGTCCTGTAAGGATCCGGTCCCGCCTCCTCCAAACACATTGCGACTTGTTGGCGATGCCTCGGCCCCGCCCCTCGCCCCGTCGCCTCCGCGGCGTCTCTCTGACTAACGCCGGGTTGCTCCCTTCTCCTCCCCGCGACGCCTCCAGGCTACAGCGGCTGGTCCGAGTGCTCCCAGCCGTGCGGGGGATGCGGCCAGCAGTGGAGGCACCGGCTGTGTCGGGACCCCGGCTCCCAGGCCACCATTCTGTGAGTATGCGGCGGTGGTGCTACCGTGGGAGGGTGTGGTGGTCCTGTAAGGACGGTGTGGTGGGGCCATGGTCGGATGCCCAACAACCTAAAGAACTTGGTGTTCCCTGGACAGAGTAACAGGTGTGATTGTGTGATGGACAATACAAGTAACAATTGGTGAGAAAGTAATGGAGGTTTTGGCAGGTGCCGATCTCGCACCGTTTCAAGCAGGTTGCCCTCTTACAGCGGGGCACCTCAAAAACAAACGCCTGCCAAAATCTATGCATTACTCTTGCAGCGCGCAGAATCCATCAAGTTTAGAGTGGTGAAATGTGACCCAGAGTCATAGCACTAAATTTTTACACCTCAAGATACTTGATAAGACAACCCAACCCAACCCAACCCAACCCAGCTTAACCCCCGAAGGGTTGGTCACACTGAGGCAAGACGAAACGCATCGGTCTCAGTGTGAACAATCCGACAGTTTATCGCAAATCTCAATGCGCTGCGAGCGGTGGTTCTCTCTTTCTGTATTGCGCACGCATGCGCGCGCGCAGATCAATAACACGTGTTTCTGTTTTCACGCATGCGCAGGTGCCCGGATACGGCTGAGCAGAGGGCGTGCAACGTGAGGCCGTGCTCATCCGGAGACCGCTGTCTCTTCTGGGTGGCGTGGCGGGAATACTCCCGCCCGTGCCCTCTCTGTTGCAACGGGTACACCCAGCAGGGCGACAGCTGCGTTCCCGCCCCCTAGTGACCAGGATACAAACTCATCACAAAAGGCCACAAACCGGAAGCCATAGACCGGAAGTTGTCCCCGTGAGACCGGAACCGGAAGTCCTTTCCACGGGGGCAAGACCCTGACATGAACCAACGCAGGCCAGTTGGATGACCTCGGGACCATTACCTCAGATCCAAGATGGCCGATCCAAGATGGCCACCTAACAACGGCGGAGGTGCTGTGTTCCCTTTCGGGATCAATCTTTGTGCCACAATCCTGGTTTTTTTTTTGTTTTGTGTGTGAGATTTCATGTCATTGCATCAAAGTCCCCAACACTAACACGTTTGTGTGTGCAACTTTTCTGAGGAAAAACACACCATTATTTTGGCACTGAGATGCACCCTGGAGATGCAAATCTTGAATTGAAAAGTTTGCAAGTGGAACAAACTATGCAGTGCTTTTTAGACGGTGCTGTGTGTCTAAAAACTTCAAGCACCAACAAACACGTGATAAACACGTGACAAGTTGCTGAACACTGGAGTCACGTGTGAATTCGTGCAGCTTGAGGACTGTGTGCGGGTTCATGTGAGACGACATTCACACTCTGTATGTGTCCCTGTCTTCAGTTATGAGAAGGAGCAGCCTTGAGTCTATGTCCCTGTTTCAGTTCTGAGAGGGCTGCTCCCTCAGAATGTGTCCCTGTCTCAGTGGAGACGAGCAGGCCTCGAATTGTGTCTCTAATTCTGGTGTGAGAAGAAACGACGTGTCAGTATGCGTCCCAGTTTCAGTTGCGGCTGCGTGAACTCCGAGACGCTTCAAGCTTGGAAAACGATCCCGTCGTTCCCTGCAGGATCTGTGCGCATGCGCGTGCGCAGCTTCCGTGAAGGACAACGCGCACGCTGACGCATGCGTCGTTTTGAACTGTATCAGTCAAAACTCAGTTGGAGGAAACAGATGGAAACCAATCACGCAAAGGATTGCACAGGCTGTCCAGCACACGTGACCTCGATCACAGGACAGACCAATCCTGGGTCTCTTGGACCGCAGGACATGTCCGCCCTGGATCCCTGGATCCCTTTACATGCGCACACCTGAACCCTGGACAGCACACATCTGGACACGCACACACCCTGGATCCATCCATGACATGTGCACACCCTGGATCCCTGGACAAACCACCCCGGATCCAGCACACTCACCCAGCGCGGTTCCCAGGACAACAAGCGACGCCAAGGTCACACAGTCCGGACTGCGTCACGTGATCACGTGACACGGGAACTTCCGGTCCAATCACAGATTCCAGTTTCAATGAACTTTTTATTCTTGTTGGTGCTACTTTTGTTGTCCCTGTTGAGGGGTTTTCACATTGGGTGACGCGCGGTCGTTTTTTTGGGGCGGCGTCAAAAATTCCCACCATTGGGTTCAATGCTAAATTTTGACGCCGACGTCAAAAAACGTCTGCGCGTCACCAATGTGAAAACCGCTTTAATTGACACTGTTACACATCGAAACGCATGACCCACAACGTTCTGCACACAAAGTGACTCGTTGGTGAATCGGTGTTCCACCACCAGGGGGCAGGTCCACCACGCTGCCGTCACAAAGCGTCTTGTACGTGACCTCATTGTTGTGGAAGCGAGTTCACACAATCGTTCCTGTTCAATCAAGCATCTCTTTTCTCGACCAAAAGGTCTTTTGCAAAAACCATTGGGTGAGTTCGATTTGCGCGCGCTGGTGAAGTGGCGCCACTTCGTCCCTGGTTGGGATGGTGTGGGCGAAGTCAGCCATTCGGGCTCATTCAGCCAGCCGGACACGTAAATCGAAAGCGCCCATTTTTTCAGCGTGTGTGAATTTTATCAACGTATATGAACTTACAGCGGACGGGTGAAACGTGTGTCATGATATTGGCGGGAAACTCTGTTTCTTATTGGGGGCGTGATGAATCTCACGTGACTCGGGAGCCTGATGCGCCTCGTTCTCGCTCATCTCCAGTAGGGGGCGCCACGAGGCCTGGGCCATTTCCACACACCCCCACGACGCCAAGACAAGCAATCCGCGCCCCCCCCCCCCGCCTGTTTTTGTGCCCCAGGCGCAAAATGGCGTTTTTCTCTTTCATGAGGGTTTGTGACCTCTGACCTCGATCTGGATCCGCTGAACCACGTGACTGTGTTATTTGTGGATGAATCGTCAGAACAAGAGACGCAAGTTTTGTCACGTTATTTTGATATACCTCACGAGTGATAACCCATGTCCTTATGCCCACACTAGTGTGTATATAAAAGCTGTCATGCACTGTGAATGTACAGAAAGTGCGTGCGTGATTGTACATAAGGTGAGCAAGTGGTGTGTGTAGCAACACACATGTGCGCGTGCGTGCGTGTGTGTGGAGGAAGTGTGCGTGTGTGTGTGAGGTGCGAGTATGGAGGGTGTGTGCGTGCCTGCTTGTGGAGGATATGTGTGTGACGATACACAGAGAGTGAGGGAGAGAGAGACAGAGAGAGAGAGAGAGAGAGTAGAGTGTGCTTTTCTGGTCTGCGTGTGTGTGTGTGTGTGTGTGTGTGTGTGGAGAGTCAGTGTGTCATGCAGAATCTCTTGCAAAGCGTCTGAGGGGAAATGAAAGTCACAATCGGGACAAATCTGTCCGCTCGATATTTGTTGTCACAGCATCAATTTTTACCTTTTTTTGGAAATGAATTGCAAGGTTTCCAGAAAAAGGCGAAACACGCACACATGTTCTCGAAGGTCACGCTGCGATGTGTCCACATTGCATTCTTGGAAACGGAATGTTCTGCTGTTAAAGTGTTTTTCACGTCAACGTCACGTCACGTTCACGTCACGTGACGTCACGTACACGTCACGTCAACCTTGTATGGGAGCAAATCTTCCAGATCTGGTGGCGCAGGACTGCAGGACCCTGGATTTGGGTCCAGGGGGGTCCAACCCAACTTGAACATTTTCTTCTTGGAGGGGCCAGGACAATTTTTCGGGAGGGCTCAGGGGGCAGGTTCCCCTGACCACCGAAAAATGTTCAGCCTCGTTTCTAATTTGTTGTCTTGGGTCCCCATTCTGAAAAAAAATAACTCCTTCGGGTTCACACCCCGTTCGGGCGGGTGAGAGACCCCTTGGTCAGTCCTCTTGGGCGGGGGTCAGCTCCCCTTTGGGCGGGGTTTAGCCTCGCCCACCGAGCAAATTATCGAACGCGCCTCCTATAGTGAGCCGTAAATAGGAGATTCTCAAAGAGCGCGTTCGTTTATCATACCCAACGTTCCTGAGACCTGTATTCTCAACAATATTTTTTACGTAAACATGCCCCTTGCTACAGAAGTGGGGTATACCCTGGGGGCATACCCTGTGTGCCCCAGCTGGAGAAGCGGGGTGTGCCCTGGTGGGGGGGGGGTAATGCACCAAATCAAACCCATCATCAGCAGGCTGTGCGAAACTTGCGGGGATCTGGATCAATCGAAGTGTGCGCATGCGTCATCGTGACAACCAATCATCTGTACGAATTAGACCAATAAAAATGACTTCTACTATATTTTTCAACAAACGTGTTTTTCTGAGTCATTTTTCAACAAATATGTTTTCTGGGTCATTGTTCTGTAGTTTTGCATGTGGATCCAGGTGGTGGTGGGTGATACAGGCAAAACGGTTGCACCCGACAAAAAACACAAAACTGCAGGTAAACTGAACAGAACAGATCAAACTACCCCGGCTGTTCTCGGTCTTGATTCCGTTGGGTTTGTCTTGTGCCAGGACAAAAGTTCAATGTCCTATCTTGAGTGAACCTGAATCTCTGAATTCTTCAGCCCCAGTTCCTGAATTCTAATCCCCAATCCCCCAAACTCTGATCCTGGATGGACCCCAAATCCGTGGTCCTGGATCCCCAATCCCTGACCCACAATCCCCAAATCCCTGAGTCTTGATCCCCGACCCTGGATCCCCAGCTCGCGGTCTCCCAGGGATGGAGGATCCTCCCCTGGAGATCCTGCGTTGATGACGTCATTGAAGCGTTGATGAAAGCTCGTGTGAACGCGACGATCACAGGTCCACGGCCTGTGTGTGTGTGTGTGTGTGTGTGTGTGTGTCCCCTCCCCCGTCCCGGGCCCACCCGCATCGGACCTGGGACGATCACACACAGCGCGCGGCCCGTAGCATCACAGGGGCCGGCTTTGTCCCCAGTCATGATCACAGTCCCGGGACGTGGGACTGAGCGGTTTTCAAATTGGGTGACACGTGGTCATTTTTTTGTTGACGTCAGCGTCAAATTTTACGTTGAACCCAATGGTAGAATTTTTGACGTCAACCCAGAAAACGACCGCGCGTCACGCAATGTGGAAAGCTCTGAGTCTCCCCGTCACTGCAGCATGGCCACGCCCCCCGCCAACCCTGCCGCCCCCCCCCCCAAAAAAAAAATCATCAGAACCGCAGCCTCTCCCTGCTTTCACCGATGCTCACCCTGGCCCAGGCCGGGTGTGCTGCCCAACCAGCTGGCCCCGTTGCCCGGGCGGTCTGTCCTGCCGTCTGCTGGCTGTCCTGCCGCCGCCTCCTGCATTCCGTCACCCCGCCGTCACCAACTACGCCCCCCCGTCTTGTCCTGTCCCCTGGCACTACCCTCCCCCGCCGGCGCTGCCCTGTCGCCCCGCTGGCGCTACCCCCCCCCCCTATGTTCGTGCAGCCTTGTCCCACCCCAGCGCTGCCCCCCCGCCGGCACTGTGTCGGCTGGTGCTGCCCTGCCCCGCCGGTACTGGCCCCTGCCAGCGATGCCGTTCCCCTGGCACTGCCCTCCCGCGCCAGGGCTGCGCCGCCACCCCTCTCTGCCCCCGCCGGTGCTGCCCCACCCCGCACTGCCCCCCCCCGCCAGCATCCTGTCCTCCCTGCGCTGGCACTGCCCTCCCCCTGGCGCTGCCCTGCCCCCGGTGTTGCCTTCCTGCCCCGCCGGCGCTGCCCTGCCGCCGCCTCCCGCTCCCCTCCCCCGTCGCACCGTTGACCAGGATCACAGGGACGACGCCCGCTTCACGGACACAGGCGACTCGTGCACGCTGCAGTATCAGGGTGCACAACCAACGCACCAACCAATCCACCAAACACGCACACACACGCATGAAAACCCACACGCACACACACGCACACACACACACACTGACTGAACTTGTGCGTTGAGTCGTGCAGTCTTGGTGCCAGGCAGACGTACGTCCAACGGGCGAAATTTCTTTCAGTGCTTAATATCCTGGTGGCGACGCAATTTGTTTGGAAGAGAGGGCGGGGTTACGGAAACATTTGTGCGTAATGTTTTCAGAAAGAAAGTTTGCGTCAAAAAATAAAAACTTCACGCCGAAAATAAATGCAACAAGTCACTTTTCTAAGGTAGATACACACACGCACACACACTCACACACACGCACACACACGCACGCACACACGCACACACTCACACACACGCACTCTTACACACATGCACGCACAATCACACGCACATTGTTCACGCACCCTGAGTCTTCTAAACATCAAACGTCACGCTGCGCACTCCACACGGCGTTCGTCCAGCGTTGCATCTATGCACTGAAACGGTTTTCCCACTGGTGACGCGCGGTCATTTTTGACGTCGGCGTCAAAATTTAACGTTGAGACCCAATGGTGCAATTTTTGACGTCAGCCCAGAAAACAACCGTGCGTCACCCAATGCGAAAACCCCCAAACCAACATCGGAGCTGCGTCAAGCCAGCAACGCTTCCCGCGTGAACCCGGCCTCCACTTCAAAGCACGTGACATGGACCACGTGATGCAGACGCTGCGCTATAAAACAGCGGCGTCTCGCGACGCGACGCACAGTGCGGCCCTGCAGGTTCCGGTCGCGTCGAACCCACGTGACGTGACCACGTGACGTGACCACGTGACGATGACGCCTCAACTCGCGCTGCTGCTCGTCTCCGCTGTCGTCGGTGAGTCACGCGTAACGTCACACACACGCACACACGCACACAAGCACAAACACGCACGCACGCGTACATGCTTGCACACGTACACACACAAACACACACACACACACATGCGCACACAGGCGTACAAGCACACACGCTCACAAACCTGTTGGCGTACATTCATACGCGTACACACGCATTCAAGCACACACACGAAAACATGCATAGGAGTGCAAGCACACGCACATTTACACAGACGCACACAAGCGCACACACGTTCATACATGGCAACAAGGACACAGATATACGCAACACACACGCACACACGCACACACACACGCACACACAACGTTCACGCAGCCTGAGCCTCCCCAGGGGAGAATCCAGGAAGGGTTCCTGGAAGAAGGGTGTTGTGGTCCTATGATTGGGTTGCGGCGCACCTATATCTGCCCTTACGAATCTCTGGGGTGTGCGCGAACATTTCTGGTCGAACCTGGTCAGAGGTGGTTTCAAGCTCAACATGAACTTCGTATTCTGGGTACTCAGAAAGCGTTCAGATCTCTGGAGAGCCACAAAGAGCAAAAGGCAGATTTCTGCACATAGAGAAGTGCCACAAGACAGATTTCTGCACCAGGAGGAGATTTCTGGAACACCAACATCGTTTGCCCTGAATGCCGCAAAAATATTTCCACCCCCTTTCCCGGAGGCACACAGATTCTCCGCCAAACATTAGAGAATTTACATGTAGGGTGTGTGTTTTCAACCAATGAGGCAGTAGAAATCTGGGGTGGCACGTCCACACAGGACCACACCCTCCTTACAGGACCACCACACCCTCCTTACAGGACCACCACACCCCCCTTGTGTTCATTCCAGCGTTGCACACCGCAGTCTCTGCGGAGGAGCAGTCGGACCTCACGGCGCGGCGCCTCAAGAACACGCAGCAGAGCAAGGCCTTCGACGTCCTCTTCTCGATGCGGGACGCCGCCGCGGCGGTGGCGGCGGCGGCCCGGGCCCTCGCGCCGGGGGCCCGGGGCGAGCAGGAGCCCTCCGCCCGCGGAGCCAAGCGTCAGCAGCCGCCTTTCCGACAACTGGGCGAACGCTTCCTGCAAGTGCCGTACGCGGTTCGAGACGCAACGTCTGACGTCAAAGAACGTTTCATGAAATATCCTTACAAGAGAGAACTTGAGGAAAGGTTTATGAAATTTCCATATGCGGAGTCGGAGGTGGAGAAGCGGGGAGAGGCGCAGGGGAGGGGGGCGAGGTTCATGAAGTTTCCCTACAGCGAAAGGCAGGCCCCGCCCTACAGGGAGGAGTCGAGAAGGTTCATGAAGTTTCCTTACAGGGAGGCTGAGGTTTCGAAGAGGTTCATGAAATTTCCTTATGCTGAGGCTGAGGCAGAGAGGGAGAAGAGGGAAGAAAGACAAGCACCACCTTATAGGGAAGACTCAAGAAGGTTCATGAAGTTTCCTTATCGGGAAACGGAAGTTTCGAAGAGGTTCATGAAATTTCCTTATGCTGAGGCTGAGGCAGAGAGGGAGAAGAGGGAGGAACTCACAGAGAGGTTCGTGAAGTTTCCCTACCGTGTAGAGAGACAGGCACCGCCCTACAGACAACTCGACCTGCACCTCGCCCAGAGGTTCATGAAATTCCCTTACAGGGAGGCAGAGGTTTCCAAGAGATTCATGAAGTTTCCTTATGCTGAGGCTGAGGCAGAGAGGGAGAGGAGGGAAGAGAGGCAGGCACCACCTTACAGGGAAGATTCAAGAAGGTTCATGAAGTTTCCCTACAGGGAGACTGAGACAGACAGGGCCAGAAGAGACGAACTCACAGAAAGGTTCTTGAAGTACCCCTACCGTTTGGAAGCTGATCTGGCCAAACGCCTTGACGATGAGGCCGCAGAGACACAGGTTGCTAGGCAGGCGCCCCCATCCGTTGCCAGGACCGTAGTCAAGGAGTTGCCCCCCGCGGCGCGGGACCCCCAAGGCTGGAAACGTTTCATGAAGTTCCCCTACAGGGACACGGGTCTGGAGGAGAGACAGCGCCCCCCAACCTCGATCGTTGCCTAGCAACGCTGCTGCGTAGCAACGCTCAGCCTCATAGAGACAGAGCGCTCTCAACTTTCAGTCGGGTTCTTTGAAAAGCGTGAGCTCTTGTCAAATCCTTCAGGTTTTTCTTTCCGTGCTCTCTTGTCAGGTTCAAATTTACATTTTTGGGTTCGTGTTCAATTCAGTTTTTTTCCTTTTGTTTGTTACCCATTGCACATGTTATTGTTTTGGTTTCGTTCGCACCTTTTGTGTTCCTACACGTGATTGTTTTTGTTCAGTGGTGTGCAAAGGAAGTTTGTGGACCACACGTTCAATGATGATTTTGCACACCACACTGCGCATGCGTGTTTTGTTCGTCGAATCTCTTGCATTGTGAAGTAAGCAGTAACCATGACAACCAGTAACCATGACAACCGCGTCACTGCCGCACAGACACAGGCTGCAGGGCCGTTCTTGCAGCGCAACGCGCAGAAAATTGTATTTTGGTGCACGGTCATGTGACTTCAGCACGACTTTGACAGGAGCAGATCCTGGGGTGCAGGCCCCCTCACCCTCATCTGCAAAAAAAGTAGATTTGGCCCTCCCTGCCTGTGCTGTGTCACAGGGTCAAACTTCACCAATTTGTCAACGTTGGGCGTCGCCTCATCAGACCCTGGATCCGCCCCTGGGATTCAAGAGAGGCTGTGATACCTGGATTCGTTCAGACGTTTCGTGTACAAAATATTTCTTTGTACTCACTGAAGATAAAGACCACACGGAAACAGTTTGATCGCACGTGACCCAAATCCCGATCCCATTCCTGTCGCTATCTTTTTCTTTTTTCAAATGGCCTTTTTTGAGATAAATTTGTGCTTTTTCCCGAGGGTTTTCTGGACTATTTGGAGACAGAGTTTGAATTTCGTTTCCAACACTGTTCCTGACTTACTAAAATAAAACTAAAACTCACAAAGCCGGCTGTACAAAATTGTGTATCCTTTGTCGGAACTGAACGCGCTGTGATCAGAACGTGCGTGACGTCACACAGAACGCGCTCCTGTGATCTCCGTCCTCGTGGAGCCTTTTGTCCCCCAAGCTTCACACACAAGTCCACGCTCTTTGAGCTTCACTCTACCGCAAAACAATTGAGAGCACACCAACGGTCAGATCCGGCTGGTTTGAGGATGGGCGTGTTCGATTTTGCGCGTGCGGCTCGACGCCGGCGACGTTGACGTCGACGTCGACGTCACGCAATTTCGCCCCTGGGTTGGAGACGGGCTGAAGTGGGCGAAGTCGCATTGTGGCCAACACGGCCCTGGAGCCGCAACGACAAAAGGAACACACACAATGGGAAAAGAACCAAGACGCAAACAAGCATACAAACGTACACACACTCACCCACCCACACGCACGCACACACGCACGCACACACACACACACACACACACACACACACACACACACAGTCCTGTGGAAGACAGCGCATCTTCCCACGCCGACGTTCCAACTTTTGGCGGTGTGTTGAGTACCCGGTGGAGCTGCTTCAGTGGGCCTCCATAAAACTAACGCTGCTCCCCAGGCCAGCACCCCACACCAGTCTGTATAAGCCACAACACATGATTCCCCTGCCAGGAGTTTGCTCCACTGGACTGAGAAATAAACAAGAGATCTTTTGCTTGTAAGTTCTTATTCTGGTGCAGCCCAAGCTTGAACCCAGGGCTGCACAACTGCAGTGCCATGGCAAAGTGAATGGCTAGCCTAACCAAGGCTGCCCACACATAACAACACACACACGGCCATTTTGTGTTCCTCCAGACCAGGGGATTCATTTCCAAGTACAAGTTGAAGAATCTGAGTCACACCCAAACTTGCCAAAAACACATCATCAGAGCAGAATGAAATGACACCATGTGTAACTTGTAGGGCACCCCACAGGGTGTCTGCATACATTGTGATTCCAGCCTGTTATCCCTAGAACAGGAGTAAAACTCAGACAATTCATCAGTCAGGAAATGTTTTGGTAGAAAACACATTATTGGAGCAAAAGTGATGAAACTATGTGCAACTTGTAGGGCACCCAACAGGGTGTCTGCATACATTGTGATTCCAGCCTGTTATCCCTGGAACAGGAGTTAAACTCTGATGATTCATCAGTCAGAGACCCCAAAATCTGAAATTTGGAACCCCTCTCAAATCCTAACCAGGGCTTCAATTGCAGAACCAACTGCCATTTTGTGTTCCTCTGGACCAGGAGATTCATTTTCAAGTGCAAGTTAAGGGCAGGTCGTGGTAGCCCAGTGACTCTCCAATGTGGAACTCAAGGGGTTTCCATATTTGGTGATGCGAAGTCGTTTTCTTGGCTGACGTCGAAAATTCCACCGTTGGGTTCAATGTGAAATTTTGACGCCAACGTCGAAAATGGACCGCACGTCATCAATGTGAAAACCGCTTCAGCCTGATGACCTGACCTCGGTGCGACCTGCACCAACTGACCCCCCAGGGCACAATAGTCATTTCTCCATTCACTCGCGATGCCCATTGGTCGCATTGCTGACCAATCAGCAACGCACATGCGCACTGCACGTGTGACGTCAATGTTTGTTCGTGTGCTGGTCACGTGATATTTTGATAAAACTTCAGGCCCTTGTGAGGAACGCTCGAGGCGTCACGCGATCAGGGGTTTTCATACGCGGTCATTTTCTGGGCTGACATCAAAAATTCCACCATTGGGTTCAATGTTTAATTTGATGCCGACGTCAAAAAAAAAAAAAAAAAGAAAAAAAAAAGAAAAACGACCGCGCGTCACCAACGTGAAAACTGCTGACACAACGCCAACATCATGCAACGCCAGCAGTGGAACGTGTTGCATTGACGCCATCACTACCAGCGCCTGGCACGTTTAGGGTTTTTCACACAGACGACGTGGCGTTGAAATTTTGACGCAACGCTATTTATGGACTAGACCATATTTTATGCCCACCATCATGCGTCATGTTTTTGACACGCGTCTTTAAAAACAAACAACAAAAATTGACGCCAGCGTCAAAGATTCTGACGCCGCCCTGCCTGTGTACAAACCCCCCTTTTTGGCATGAATCCGCCCTGTCCCAATCCCCGCCCCCGCGCGCCTTCCATAAACGACGCGTAATCCACGAACAAATTAGTTGTGTGTACACCTCTCAGAATTGGATTATCCTCGACGTTACGGATAGCGCAGGGTCAGGGGGACCTCGTGGATAAAGCGTGTGACGAGTCCACGGCGCATGCGTCACGCGTGGCGTTTGCGCAGAAATGAATGGGAGCGACGCCAACTTGACGTGAAGGTCAAGACGTGGCCATAAATTGTGGTTTGATTTGATGCGCATGCGTGCGTGAACGTAATCACGTGGAAGGGTGCGCGCAGGCGCGTGAAGGCGTTTTTCGCGTTGCGCTGTGCGTGTGTGTGCGTGTGTGTGTGTAAACGTTGGCGACGTTGTGTCTGCGGGACACACACGTCCAGTACCTGCGGGAGATATGATGGTTCTGTCGAACAAGGCCAATGTTTTCTCAGACGTTTATTGATTTCATTGGTGATCACCATTCTTCCAGCCTGCTGTAACGCCTTTTCATTACAAGTGTGTGTGTGTGTGTGTGTGTGTGTGTGTGAGAGAGAGAGAGAGAGAGAGAGAGAGAGAGAGAGAGAGAGAGAGTGTGTGTGTTCGCGTGCGTGTGCGTGTACATGTGCATATCCTGGTACCACGAACTATGGACTGTCACACTCAGAGTGGCCCTGCGTGTGCGAACCACAGCGGCTCAAATCACCCTGCGTTCCCCACCGTGTGTCCCGGGCCACGCGCGCGCCCAGCTGAACCTCCCTATTTCTCGGCCGTTGCGCCTGCGTTAATCCTACGGAGGAAATTAGTGTGGCTCAGCCCCCACGCCCATCCACGTCCTTTTCTTATTCCCTCAATAGGAATCATTTCCCTTCATAACGCACCCCTGCAGTGGATCTCAATAATCCAGGGGCGGAGCCTGCGGTGGATCTGGACAAATAAAGGGAGGATGCTAGATTCCTCCAGGGGGCGCCAATCCAACGTGAAAGTTTGCAGTTTTGCAACAAGAAACAATTGGACATGAGAACCAGCCTTTTTGGGGGCTGGGGATTCTTGAATGATACCTCTATTCCAGCCCTGTGAATCCGCATTGAGGATCATAGTCACAGTCCCCGCCACGTTGGCCTTCAGAATCTGCTTCCAGCTCCTGCAGTCAACATGGATGAAACTTAGATGTCCACACACAGATGTTCACAGCAGACGGCCTGGAAAGTCCAGGGCCTTTTCCCTGGCCTGAGGCTCTGGTTTCAGGGACCCTCCAGCCCCTGCAGCAGACAAAATCTGGATCCAGGGTGAGTGGGGCCAGGCTGAGTCGCCTGACTGCCCTGCGTAGACTGTGGAATTTTCCGGAAAATTGTTCACCCAGATTTGGAGTGATCAGAGGAGGGTGCTTTGTTCTCAGTTTGCGTGCGTGTGTGTGTGCGTGAGCGTGTGTGGATGTGACTGTGTGTGTGTTCGTGTGTGTGTATGTGAGGGTGTGTATGTGTGTGCGTGTGAACCAGCAAGGATGTTGAATGGTTCGGAAATCACCGCTCTTTGCTGTTCGTCAGATTTCGAATGCGGCCGGGAATTAAGACGCGTTCAGAACAGATCTAGGTCCTGTGTTTAGGTTTTCTACGAAGGAGAGGTTCCGACTGCGAAGTTTTCAGGGGACCCCGCTGGATCAGCGATGCTTCACACACTTGTACGTGGCCCACCTCTGGTCAGAGCTTGGATCTGCCACTGAATTTGCCCCTGGATCTACCCTTGGATCTGTCACTGGGTCTGCTCCAGACAGACTGTGGGTCCCCCTGGATTCAGCCTGATCCTCGGATCTGTCCCTGGACCCAGCCATGGGGTCAGCCCTTGGACCCTCCCCTGGACCCACCGCGGCTCAGCCCCGTCGCGTCTCGCCACTTGGCATGGCGCTGGTGTTAATGTCGTCGCGGAGCCGCGTTCGACGCTGATTGCGCGTCTCCCATTGATCGCGTCCACAGCTGACGAGGCCAACATGGCGCGGTTCCGGGAAGCGCCGTGACGTCGCGTCGCCCTGATGACCAGAGTCAATCTCTATTGGTGCTGAGGTGGCACCGGGTGCGTCACGAGTCACGGGCGAGAAGGAGTGAAGGACGAGTTTGATTGCACGGGGAGGAGAAATTGTTCAGAATCAAGGAAGCGTCTTGCCGCTTGCTGTGTATGTGTGTGCGTGTGTGTGCGCGTGTGTGTATGTTGTGTGTGTTTGTGTGTGTGTACGTGTGTGTGTGCGTGTGCATGTATATTTGCGTGCATGTGTACATGTGTGTATGTGTATGTGTACATGTGCATGTATGTGTGTGCATGTGCGTGTGTGTATGTGTGCGTGTGTGTATGTGTGTGTGTGTTTGTGTGTGTGTGTGTCTGTCTGTCTGTTTGTCTGTCTGTCAGTCACATCACATGTCATCTCACTCCATCCCTACTCTCTCTCTCTCTCTCTCTCTCTCTCTCTCTCTCTCTCTCTCTCCTTCTCTCCTTCTCTCTCTCTCTCTCTCCTCTCTCTCTCTCTCTCTCTCTCTCTCCCCTGTGTTGCTCGCTTGAACTCTCCGCCTCCCTTCTCCTGTATGACGGGTTCTGCGCGGACGGCGTCGTCTCGAGCCGCGGAAGGTGATGAGTAGCACCGTGAAGCATCACTCGTCCCTCCCCGGGGCCTCGTCAGGAGAGTGGGTCCTCAGCCCCAGGGTGGGTCCTCAGGTCCGGGGTGGGTCCTCAGGCCTGGGTGGCCCGGGAACCACCGTCGAGCCATGCCCGCTTCACACGGCGTCCCGGCGCGCGTCCAGACGGGGCGGATCCACAGGGCGGGTGCACGGGGCCCAGATGGCCGTCATGCAGACGCGGGGGAGGGGCGGGGCGCGTCACACAGGTGCAGATCCTCGGGGTCCAGGTTCAGTCCATGGTAGGTCCAGGGTCCAGGCCACCTGGCCACCAAAAGTGACCCACAACCTACGCGGTGTCCGAGCACAGGCTTGAAGACAGGAGCGTTGCTCAATCGGGTTTGTCAAAATGCGCTGCTTGGGTGTTTGCAAGCAATCGCACCCTTCACCTCCGTGCACATCACCATTCCCTTGTACTGGCAAGACGGCGTTTGTGGGCGTGTTGTTTGGCTGAGACGGCTTTTACCTTCACTGCGTGGACGGCGTTGTTGTGGTTGCTGCGAAACAGGTGTGTGGCTAGTGTTGGCTGCGGGGACGGCGCTGCAGGGACGGCGCTGGCGGCGGCGGCGGCGGAACGGATGAGCGATCCGGTGAAAGGATTGTCGTGTCGCGTCCCGGATTCCGCTCCGCGCGGCCCGGACGGGATCGATCCCGGAAATCAGAGATCCACGCGCCGGGACGAGGGGCCACGCACACCGGGGGCGATGTGGGGGTGTGGGGGGCAGGGCACAAGGGGGGCGATGTGGGGGGTGTGGGGGGCAGGGCACACCGGG
>JAAUXT010091094.1_pt1 | contig 20029 bp, 21 predicted proteins | sample 7278171 | NCBI WGS metagenome assembly JAAUXT01 (sample SAMN14350112, study PRJNA611818) | marine sediment metagenome | isolation source: surface marine sediment (1.8m) | place: French Polynesia: Moorea | collected 2018-08 | reverse complement strand
CTTTTATAATTCATGATGCTTTGATGCTCAGCATCAGAACTTGGACAGAAGTATGCCATTATAAATTATCCTAGTCAAGGCACCCCCAATTTGCAGGTTATTCACGGCCCTAGCAGAAAACCTTTCGCACTTGTGTCTTAAAGCATTTGATTTAGAGATTTATCGGCCATTTTTTGGGCAGGCCACTGAAAAGTACATTTTAAATGGTTTCTGCGTGTTGTGTGCATCACTTTGATGCGAAAGTTCTGTGGATATCAGAAAGTTGTCAATTTCATATTTTGTAGAACTGTTGTGACCACATGACCGTGACAAAAGTCCAGAGAGGGTGGCAACACGTACCGTCAGGGATCCAAAACTCAGACGGATCTGCTCGGGAACACAAGGAAATTGTGTTTCTTGTTGCGTCAAGATGACTTTCTTGCTGTAACATCTTGTAAGCTACTTCATTACTCCTGTATAACTTGGACTGTTATCTGTGTCCAACAAGACGAAGAACGGCCGTCACACTGGCTGAAAATCGAGACGTGAACCCCATCCTGGATGCCTCCAGTGGAGGCTCCAACCGGGTGGTGAGAGTCAACATGATGGAGGGAGTCGGAGCTCGCGTTGTTCGAGGCCCCGACTGGAAGTGGGGGAAGCAGGATGGTGGAGAGGGTCATGTAGGCACTGTCAGGAATTTTGAATCGCCGGAGGAAGTGGTAGTTGTCTGGGACAACGGAACAGCTGCAAACTACAGATGTGCCGGCGCATTCGATTTGCGAATCCTTGATAGTGCGCCCACGGGTGAGTACACTGGTGAAAGAGGCATGGAAAGAAGGGTTTTACGTAGTCTGTCGTCTGATACCAAAACGGTGTTTGGCCAGCAAGTGATGACAGAAACATGGCAGCTGAAACTTCGAAGGACATTTGAACTTTGCAGGCATCAAGCACGACGGAACAATGTGCGATACCTGTCGCCAACAACCTATTTATGGGATCCGGTGGAAGTGTGGAGAGTGCCCGAACTACGACCTGTGTTCCGTGTGTTACCATGGTGACAAACACAATCTGAGGCACAGATTTTATCGCATCACAACGCCAGGTAGTGGAAGGTACGACTGTTGGGGAAGTCATCAGGCTAGGCCTGAAGACCCGTTGACCAGTTTTTTTACTCCAATCGAAGTGTGAAGTTGATTACCGGCTAACACTTGTATCGCACCATTTTGGAACGTTCTTACAGAGTTTTGGTGGAACCAAGGAGGAAAAGCAAAAAGATAACATCGCGTGGGATATTCCCCGGAGCTCGGGTGGTGAGAGGGGTGGACTGGCAGTGGGAGGATCAGGACGGAGGCAATGGAAGGAGAGGGAAGGTCACCGAGATTCAGGTAGGCGACGGGGAGACTTGTGTGTTTGGTGGTGAATTGAGAAACTTAGAATTTGGCAGCCAATTGGGTGTGAGACTGGGCTTGACATTGACAAGTGTTTGCAGGATTGGAGCGCAGCAAGTCCGAGAAGTGCTGCTTATGTTTTGTGGGACAACGGTGCAAAGAACTTGTATCGAGTGGGATTTGAAGGAATGGTAAGAACTTCGTAAAGCATTGCTGTGAACTTCTACCGCGGAAAGGACCGTCTTCTCATCTATCGTTGCCGAGTTTGTGTGGTGATGGGCCTTGGCTGCAATTGGGTTTTGCCGTTTCAAACAAAAATTTAAAAATCCACCGGCGCCAGACGAACCCACGCAATCTACCAGTTTTGTTCATTGTGCGAAGTCCCTTTGGGGCGAAGCACCATGTGGTAGTGTCCCTTGCCCCTTGGACCCCCCACCCACCCCTAGATCCCCCTGCCCTCAGACCCCCCTGCCCCAGACCCCCCCTGGCCTGCATGACTTGTGGAAGACAAGGAGGACAAGGAAGAATCGACATCATCACTGGGAAGGGACTTCGCACTGCAGTTGCCTTGAGCACTGCTTCTTGTTTCGCTTCTCAAAGCTTTTGTTTCACTTCTCAGGACCGATGAACTTTGCTGATGCTGAAAATACTTTTCATTGTAGTCTGACTTGAAAGTTGTGAACGATGCCAAGGGAGGATCTTTCTACAGAGATCATCTACCCTTGCTCGGTGAGTAAAATTCTCGCACCTGACGTGACTACTGGTTTGTTTTGAAATGGTTTGTCGACGTGCGTCTGGAGACATTTCCCTATGACCGGCATATTTTGACCTTGTCCAGGTGAGGAGGGTCCGGGCTCCCGCGCTGGGCCTGGAGGTCTCGCGATCGGAGACCAGGTGAATGTCGATCTGGACTTGGAGATCGTGCAATCACTCCAACATGGCCACGGAGGGTGGACAGATGGAATGTTTGAGGCAAGTGTGGAATCATGTCTTTACAAAGATTCTGCTTTTGTCACTTCAAGTGACTTTGAGTTCAAATTGATCAACAATGCCACTTTGTTTGTCGACAAACGCAGAAACTCTATTGCGCGGGCTGCCCTGCATGTCTCTCCATCAATCCTTTCGAACAGGCGACACAGTATACATCTCGCTTTGTCTTCATAATTACTCGCAGGCGCGTTGCGCAGTTAGCCTTTTTCCCCTGGAAATGGCGGAGGCTGTGGTCTTCAACCTTGGGTGCCTGTTTGGTCACCCCTTGCAAACTTTTTGTGTGGTCATTGGCTACTGGAGACAGAAGTGTGCGTGATTTTTTCCACCCTTTCCCTGCGGAGAAGTGTACTCTCGCAGATGCAAGATGAGGTCCAGAGGACAGTTTTGGGGGGGGGGGGGCAAACCTTGTGCACTTGTGATTGCGTTCTTGGAAACGCGCCTGTGTTCAGTGCGATTGCTAAACACCAGTTTCAAGGGTCCAGTCTCAGTGCCCCAAAGATGTCCGCGTGCGTGTTGACACCCGTCGCCTGCCCAGCGTTTGTCCGTGACTTCAGCATCCAGTTTCTTCACCAAACAGGTCGCAACGTCGAACACCAGTTTGATGAAATGTTAATCAACGATTGATGTTTGTTTCCAGTGCCTCGGAACGACTGGAACGGTCGTAGGAATAGATGAAGACCACGACATTGTTGTTTCGTATCCAAGCGGAAACAGGTCAGTTTCCTTTCTTCCTTTGCATCTCAGGTTTTTATTTATGACACCAAAGAAGCGGAACCAGGAGAAAAAATGTTTGAACAGTTGATGCCAGTGGGGTTTGCACGGTTTGGTAGAAATACATGTGAGCTGTGCTCGTTTCTGACCAACCAATGTCACATGCAGGTGGACATTCAACCCCGCGGTTTTGACGAAGGTGCACACACCCAGCAGCGCCGCGTCCGGCTCCAGTGAAACGAGTGTGCCGACACAGTTCGCCGTGGGGGATCTGGTGCAAATTTGCAGTGATGTGGAACGGATCAAGATGTTGCAGCGAGGCCATGGCGAGTGGGCAGAAGCCATGCTTCCGGTAGGAGAAGCACATCTGTGTTGGAACCCCAATCCACAGTGCCTGTTCTGGCCTGGCTCAGCCAGTGAAAGGAGAGTATAATACAGAGCGTGTTTCCTCCGCTCAGTTTGTAATTGCATCTCCTTTGCCTTACGAGGTACAGCAACAAGTTTCAGAAGTGATGCGTGCTAGACATCGCAAAACTGCAGTGCTGTTTGCAAGACCATCCTGGGAATATGGTCCTGATGTGAATCTGGTTCTGTTTCAAACCCACTGTTGTGCTTGTTCCGTTCCAGACTTTGGGAAAAATTGGCCGAGTGCAACAGATTTACCACGACAACGACCTGAAGGTGGAGGTGTGTGGCACGTCGTGGACCTACAATCCTGCAGCCGTCACCAAAGTGGCGTCCGCTGACGGCACAGCCGTCGGCAACTCCTCTGGAGGTGAGAACAAGAGAGCTACGTTTGGTTCTGTCCGATTTTGACAGGCTGTCGCCAGTATTCTTTCTGTTCTGGCTGAACGTCACTGTTGACATCAGTGGATTGAGACTTTGGACACTTTTCTGTGTCGTTCCGCGTCACGACAGTTTTCTGATTTGTGCGCCGTTCCTCAGAGCGACTGAGCGCGCTGCTCAAGAAACTCTTCGAGACGCACGTGTCGGGCGACGTCAACGAGGAGCTCGTCAAGGCGGCCGCCAACGGAGACTCGCAGAAGTGCGACGAGATCCTGCAGCGACCCGAGGCCGATGTGCGTTTCGTTTTCCTAAATGTACAGACAATCTCACGAAGGGTGACTACATGCATGAAAACAGCTGGGAACGCTTTGGAACGAGGCGTCGCTGTTCACTGCTGAAGCATCTGGTGAGGAAGTGGAGATCTAACGAACATTTGTCTGTTCCAGGTCAATGGTGTGTTTGCGGGTCATACAGCTTTGCAAGCGGCCTCACAAAATGGTCACATAGAAGTGATAAAAGTGTTGATGAAATATGACGTCGACATGGAAATTGAGGTGAGTTTGCCTCCCGTTTTGGATATTTATACGGGCGTGCTATTTGAAGCCGTTTCCCCTTCAGCACGGAAAATCCGTTGCACGTTTTGCTCCAAAAGTGAAATTGTCCAGAGAATAGTTGTGTTACAAAAATAGAATCTCTATTTTCAAGAGAAAATGAGGGTTTCATCTTGTATTTTTTTGAGCCCAAAGATAGAGATTTTTCATATTGTTCAACTGATCAACAACCATTAAAGTTATACCAATGGTGAGTTCACTGGTCTCTTTGTTCAAAACAGCAAAACAGAACAAACTAGCCACAAAAAGGATTGCATCACACTTTTGATTGGCTGTCTGTCAAAGATGAGAAATCCATTTGATGTTTTTTCAACATAAGTTTGAAGCTTTACATATAAAAATTACTCGAAACAATTTGCAAGCATGTCTTCTGATCCAAATTCTTGCTACGGAAGGAGAATCGGTCTTTCACGGCCTTCACAGAGTGACAGTGTTTTGATTCTCTGCCTCCAGTCAAATGTCGGTGCGAATATCCGCATGATCAACTTTCACTTAACCAGATGAAGGTGGAAGTAAAAACCGACCACGTCTGTGTGTTTGTGCTTGTCATTATTATTGAGTGAAAACTTGACCCGCAGGACAAAGACGGGGACCGCGCCGTGCACCACGCGGCCTTCGGAGACGAGCCGGCCGTCATCGAGCTGCTGCACCGCGGCGGCGGCGACCTCAACGCCAGGAACAAGCGCCGCCAGACTCCGCTACACATCGGTGTCAACAAGGGCCACATCGGCGTCGTCAAAGTGCTTCTGGATCTAGAATGCCATCCCAGTTTGCAGGTTTGTGAGCTCGCAGAAAGACTCGCTTTGTTGTCTTCCGACATGAAGGTTTGTGTCTTGTGCGGACTTCGACGTCGCGCTACTTCGGTCGCGAATCGCTGTTGAACCAATTTGGCGCGAGTAATATTCATTCCACGTGTTGCAAAAACAGTTCAAACCTGCGAAGGGAAACGGCATTGTGACGGCTCGCTTTTCACCAGGACTCCGAGGGAGACACTCCGCTGCACGACGCCATCAGCAAGAAGCGCGACGACATGTTGACGCTGCTGCTCGAGCACCAGGCCGACATCATCGTCGCCAACAACAACGGCTTCAACGCCCTGCACCACGCCGCGCTGCGCGGAAACCCCAGGTCAGACACCATTTGTTTCTGTTCCACTTTATCCGACCAGGAAAGGTCCAGCATTATCTGCCATCGTTTTAACGGTTTTGGGGAACACTGAAGAAGGGACCCAAAAATTTGGAGTTGGAGGGGGGGGGGACACTATTTTGGCCAAGAGGCACTGAAAACATATTTGTCGGATCAAGTGGACGCACGTTGTAACGTAAAGTGCGAAAGATGGTGTGAGTGGAAGTGACTGTGTGAGAGCAATGTGCAACAAGGGTTTGAAGCTGTGAAGAGCACTTCGTCGACAGCGAAGAAATCACTGCATCTTGGCGTGACGGTCCAGGCCTGATTCTGCACTCAGCCAACAGTGTCGGAGATTTGTCGTGTCGCGAAGGTGAGTGTTCTGCTTTTACAGAGGGGTTGAAAGTGAACTTTGAAATCAGTCCAAAATTCTGTTCGTTTCTGCAGCAAGGAAGCTGTGTTACAGCAAGGAAGCTATGTTACATTACGAGAACATCTGCAGTTTGTGGCTTTGGTGTGCATTTTTGCTTGGTGGCTGAAAGCCATAAAGTTACATATTTTTCATCTGTCACTGTTTCTACCACAACATGGTTCTTTCGTTTGTTCTCCGCCTGTTGCGTTTCCAAGCTTGCTGTCTGACGACCGCCGCGCGCGTTGCAGTCACCGTGATATGTCGTGTGATTGCACGTGTGTGTGCATGCATGTCTGTCTGTGCGTGCAAATGAGGCTGTTCGGGGGGCGGGGCGGTTTCCAGAACCTTTTTGTTTTCGTCATCAATGATTCCTCATTCAAGAAAGATAACAGAAAACGAAAGTTCTTGACCCAAACCGGTTTCTTTTGATTTCCAATTTTTTTGTATTCTTTTTTCTATTTACTTTGTGTATATTGAACAATGTTGAACAATTTTCCGGCCAAGAACATGTGATATCTGATGTGTTGTTGTCCAGCCATTGGAGTGACATTGAAAACGGATTGTTTTGCTTCTTTCGCAGTGCAGTGACTTGTGAAAATGCGTTGAAGGCACAGGTTCACCACGAACACCTTTTGAATGATCTGCTCGTCACAGCTTGATGTGTGTGAACTTCTTTGTGGTATTCAGTGACACCTCCATTGGTCTAAATGGACGTGTCTTGGCACTCGTTGTGGCTCACATGAAGGATTTGATTCACTTGTCCCCGAAGAGGCGGAGGCTTGTTTGTCGGTGTGGTGGCAAGTTTCTGGTGTGCAGCAGTTTTGTGAGTGTCGAGCCTGTTTTTGCATCAGGGGTGAGAATGTGGCTTCCAAAATGGGGTCTGATTTCCACCCCTCGGAAGAAATGGGATGGTTTTGCAAAACAGACAACCAAAAAACAAAATCAGGCTGAAGGGTTCGGGCTTTTTCTTTTGGGCACAACGTCTGGTTCAGCAGAAATGTGCTTGTTGCGAGCCGTGCCGCTGTGAGGGCGCTCAGTGTGACATTTTGAAGGAGACCTGTGTCCGTCTGACTTGGAACAGTTCGTGTTCAGGAGTGACTCGTGTGACGTGACCACCAAGTGTACGAGTTTTTGTTTGTTCGAACCTGTACTCGTGAACTGGTCAGGAAACTGATCGTTTTCTTCTGGCTGTTGTCGGAGAGTGCGGTTTTCAGATCTTTGGAAGCAAAACAGAGACTCTGTCTAGAAATTGTTGCCACACATGAGGTTCCAAGCTGCTGTTCGTCCAGGCGGTTTTCTGCGAGCAACGTTTGGATGATGGTTTTCCTCCTGTGTGCTTTTCATGACAATGAAGCCGGCGTCGCCAGACGCCGGGCGGTGTTGCTGCATTAGTGATATCACAATGCCCGCTGATTACTCGTGCTTTATTGGATGTGGCAAAATTAGGCTGCGGGTCATTGCGACTCGACTGCATCACAGCGCGAACAATTAGAAGCCGGATTGTGTAGGGACCCCGGTGTTTGCGTTCGCCTTGAACAAACGATGGCGGGCAGCTTTTTGGGGGAGGATGTCGTGTTGGATCAGATGCGAGATTTGGCGTCGCACAAGGAGGGGGCCCGGCCCTGCCTCCTTTCCGGCCCGCAGATCGTATCTTACCCGGCTCCAGCTTGATATTCATAGCTGCAGGCGACGGGAGCTTTGGGGCCCAAATCCCAGTCAATCAGTCAAACACCATCAATAGTTGTCAGGGCTCGCCAGCCTGTCGTGGACCTGATGTAGGGCTCTTGCTTGCCTTTTATTTTCCACTCCCGTATTTCCAACATCCAATTTACTTGTGACAGGCTCTACGAAGACGGGAGATTTGGCGGTGCTGCCATGAAGAACATGCATACAAGTGGGTGTTTGATGATGTCGGACAAACTGCCATTTGGGGAATGTTTGTGACGAAGAGTTGCAACCCTGACGGAGTTTTCTGAACATTTTCCCTGATTGCGATTTCGGAAGACTGGACGAAAAGCGAACGACTACTTCAAAAACTTTTGTCGTGTTCAAGTGAGAGGTTGAAAAGTTCTTCTGTGAAAGCCACTGACTGTTTGCACAAAGGGACAGTTGAGACACTCTGCTGTCCATATCGCCCAGTTCAGTGTCCTGGATCTTCTCTGATTGAAAATGGAAGCTCTGTGCTCTGCGGCGGCGTGGGGCAGCTCAGCGGGATTCTTGTTCCTTGTGCTGGGCGGTCGTCGAGGTTCTTGTGGAGATGGGTGATGAATTCAACGTGGAGCCGTATTGGGGACGGTTCAGGCAGGATTGATGGCGGTTTGTGGCACAGATAACTTGATTATAGGGTAAGACTGACCAGCTGTGCGGAAGAAAGTGGCGTACTGTGGGCCATAGGCTGCCTCTTTACCGTTTTCCTCGCAACTTAACATCGCCAGGCTCTTTCTGAACGAAGGAGCGGGGTGGGAAATGTCCATGTGGTAAATTTTTCTTATAGTTGCGCCAGACAGATACGAGGACGAATGAACTGTAGGTGCTTGTGAATTTGACATCGGAAGAGCCAACCGCACCCACGAACTGACACCAAATAGAGACGCGTGCATTGAAATGAGCGGTTCCAGTTTCCTGCAGAGAGACTGTTGCAAGAATAAAGATCAATATTTAGCGTAGTTTACATTGGCGTTATTGACGAGGTCAGTTTGCGGAGCCCCGAGAGCGCGCCTCTGGATGCTGCTTTGTGGGAGTCCAACGGGACACATAATGAAGCTGGAGAATCGCAAGACAATGCGCATCAGACTGCTGTTGTGGAGGGATTGGTGGACGCGACTCGCAGAGCCAACGACACTCATCTCGGCTCTGTCTGGACAGCCTGGAGACCTCCATGTCTGTAGCTCTCGAGCGATTGTAGGTTTGGTGGCTGCGTCCCTGGTATTGATCATGTTGAACAAGTACAAGTAAGCGTCAATAAACAACATGGGGACTTTCTCGAAGCTCTTTCATGCGGGGTCCGTTGGTGGGAGAAGTTGTTTGGGACATACTTCTGCGGTTGATTGACACTCTTTGCGTTGCGACAGAACATTCAAGTCTCGGGGCAGGCAACGCGACTGGACAACGAGGAGTCCTCTGAACAAATCAGGACTTTGTGTTGTACATACGTCACATTGGGTTGACCCTGGACAAGTCTGCCAACTTGACCATCAGTCAGTGTCTTCTTGATGTTTCCTTTGGGATTTAATCTCTTCTCGAGGAATGACCGCGTTCGGGAATATCTGGAGCAGTCGTTCTGTTCTTATGGTGGAGAATCCTCAACTGAGCAACCTCTTCCGGGTTTCTGTTCGCGTGTGATGTGTTGTTCGGATCACAGGTGTCCCTCATGAGGTGTTTTCGTCACGGCCTCGGAGCTTGTGAGCTTGTGCGAGTTGTAAGTCACCCGCCCCGTCGCCTCGCTTTACGTCAGCTGCGCACTTGCAGTGTTGTGACATTCCCAAATTATACTGGTGAAGAAAGTGGCAGTGGAAACTTGTCCCGACAACCATAATGCCACAGAGCATCAAGTGAGAAGATAACGATTGCATCAAGGTTGTGCTGCCGGAGACGGGGGTGGATGGTAGACTTGTCGCGAGGCGGCTCTGACGTTGATCAATACATCTCATTGATGACATTTGATCTACACAGTCCGGGGCTGCTTGATTGGATTTGTAGCAGGCTCCTGGAAATTGGGGTCTGACCCTTCTTCTTCTGCAGATTCCTCTGATGCGGTGTCGGTGCTCTGTTGACGAATGTCACGGATGCGTTTGTCTTTGCAAGTGCCTTCATAACGAGCGCGAGACTTCTCCACTCAATGAAACTTGCAGGAGGTCTGCAGCGTGGCACATCGTGTTCTCCCCTTCATCTCGAACGATTTCCAATGTCTGCGGTGGTGTCGCCAAACTGCTCACGGTAGATCGTCAGTGAACGCCGTTGGACGTTGGCGCTGAGCAGTTAGCACGACAACTTCCACCAATCTTCCGTCCTCAGCGTTGACAATTTGTTGATGATCCTGGTTGCTGAATGGCATGCAGCTTCTTTGGCAAGCGAGTTCGAGGTTCCTTGCTCCATTTCAGAAAAAAAGAAAACCGTCAGCTGATTCCAACACTTGGAGGACACCGGTGTGGTTGCAGAGCAAAACAGAATTTGACGATGTTCACATTGAATTGCATGGGCAAAAAACAGTCACACGAGTGTGTGGTGAGAGTGCTTGCAGGTTGCTGTTGAAATTGCCAACATAGGTGGCTTGTGAATGTCAGAGCCGAGTTCGCAAGACTCTTGCGACGAGACGTGTGCAGAACGAGCAGCACAAGTGATGGTCGCGCCCGAGGTGTGCGGTGCAAGTCATGATCGGTGACAGCAAAACGACAAATTAGTGGTGATGAGAGGACTGATGAACACAGCATGGCTCGGTTTGTTTCCCCACTGGGTGGCTGGGGTTTGTCAGTGGTCCAGCCCTACAAGCCTTTCTTCGATTTTCACATTCATGCGTTGTTCACTCCTCATGCCACTGGTTGTGTTGCTCACCACACGCACGATTCTGCAATCGGTGCCGTCTAACGTGGTTGACGTCAGAGGAATGACAGCGCAGGGAGGAGATGTGTGATTCCTGTTGTCGTCTCCCAAGCCGTCACCTCACAAGATGTCATCAGTCCCTGTGCTTGTGTTCAGTTGGTTGGTCATCAGTGGGAGTCCTCTATGGATGCAAACGTGCACTCTTGGCATCAGCGGTCTTCATGTTGATAGGCCAACCTGGGGCTCGGACGAAGACCACCGCACGTGTTTCGCACCAAACCACCTTGTTGCCCGGTGTTCGGTGCCCTTGTTCTCCCAGGATCCTCCGGCCATAGTGCGAACCCGTCAGGTTCTGCCAATTATTCCATCAGAGCGAGGTTCTTTCGCGACGAACAATAGTTAGCGAAGTCAAGGTGCTTTTCAATGCGATCTACAGCTGGTTGAAGGGGACCAAAGCTTTTTTCCTAATTTGGCCCGATTTCAACCAGCTACAGAATAGCATCTTTCAGACGAAATTCGAGCCATTTTGCATGTTTGCATTTCAGACAAATCAGGTGGGATGGTGAAGTGTTGCAAAACAGACAGCAATTTTGTGTGCATTTAATTTCAACAAAGATTCTCGGCACAGTTCTGACTGACACTACAAGTTTGGAAGGGGCCATTGTGAATGACCAATTAATTGACAAACAGATTTCAGTCAAGGATATAGTTTGGAAATTTATCACTGAAACGAAACCTTCAACCAGCTGTAAAGTTGTGAAACAATTAAATGAAACCAAAGCAGTCAACAAAAGCATGCCCTTTCGTGATAAAAAGATTGAAAATAACCGAACAAGTCAACTATCTGCTTCTTGGACCTGAGGTTTCCTCGTTTTCAAACGAACGGTGCCGCATTGGCAGACTTGGAGCAATGGAAGCGGTGAATCACAGTTGCATTTTCAGCCTTTCACTCCAAAACTCGACACATTCTTTCCAATCATAAAATGAAACGAAACGCAGGAGAAAATGCAAAGAGAAGGTGGACGAGCCAGACTGAAAACGCAACATGAGTTGGACCACAACATATCATGACATGTGTTTTGAAAACGCCACCACCAGACCCACTCGTCCAGCAAGTCTGGAGACCTGAGGGCACGGGGCACCGTTCAAGATGAGACTGAGGCGACGGATGCTTCACACGCAACGATAAACGAAGGGCGAAGTTTTGCCTTTTGGAGGCGTGGTCCTTCCCATCCAATGAATGCTTGCACCAGAACTGGGACGTTGAAGGCAACGTTTGTGCATAACTTTCGTTCTGCAACAGATTTCGCTCATTTTTACATGTGGCTTCCCCCCCCCCCTGCTGACCCCAGGTTTGGAGAGTTGACGGCTACATCAATGATGTTGCAACTGAGAGTACCGCGTTCAAATGCGTGCGCGTTCTTGTTGAAATCGAGACAACCTGAACCCTTCACAAGCACAGTCTCCTGGTTTCATCAAAAGCGAAAGCAATTGGGTAACGGTTGAACAGGATCAGGACTAAGTCTTCTTATTTGAATACCAAAACTGCCAGAGCTGTGAACCCAGCAGCCTGATAGGAAGTGGATACACGTGGACACACGTGAAAAGAAATTGTTTGTGTTCAATATTTTGTTGTAACTTTGATATTGAGGTCTCCCATCAAAATCTGACTGTGGTCTGCATGTTCAGAGCTGGTGGGAAACTGGACATTTGCTGTTTGGTAACCTGTACCGGAAATTCAACACAATGTCGCAGACGAAAAGAAAACTTTCTCTGGCCACTACTCCGCTTCAGGCTGCACCGGTACACCCGAGATTGGCCAGTGGAACACGGTGGTCAGGAATTCTGTGTGTTTTGAAGCAAATGTTTTTGGATTGAAGGACCGCCAAGTAGTCTGTGGTTGTGGATTAGACAGGAATTCTGCAGTTTATGTTTTGACGTGACTGACCCAGTGCAGAAAGGTCACGTGGCCAATGTGTCTCTTCGACCAAGGTCAACTTTTATCTTACTTTCTGGAAGACATGTGGGCGTGTTTTTCTCTTTCAAATCTGGACCACTTCATTGTGGCCCTTCCAAGATCGGACCATTCAGGGAACTGGCTCTTGTTGCACGGAAGGTTGCACGTGCGTGTGCACACACACACTTTGCTTGCGCACACCATTAGTTTGGATATCATCCCGATCTGATCATACCCAACATTTGCGCCTTGGGTGCGACAGGAGAGAAGTTTCATTCTTCATGCAGAACTGGATGGCGGAGTTTGTTTTCCTGACCAACAGGGTTGCATGAGCGTACATTCACGTGCAGCCAATGAGCCGGATTCATTCTGTGGATCCCCAAATTGTAAGTTGGTGGGCCTCTTGTTTTTGGGAAACGGACAGCTGTTGGGGTGGGTGGGTGACATCATCTATCCGCTTCAGGAGAAAGTACGAGCCTTCTTCATGGACAAACGCAGGTCTCAGTTGGATCTACCACAACCCGTCGTCAGCTACGACGTATTTTTACGCCACATCTGGTTTGATTTTGAAGTGGACCTTCAGCGTGACTGATTTTTATGAAAAAGTTTGATCACCAAACAGAGGTTCCAAACATGCTGGTGGCAAATTAACAACAACATCACAGATGGTAAATAAGAACAGAAACCACCTGACCTGCTCCTTTTTCAAGACGCAGTAGCTTTAAATTTCCGCATCGCTTTGGCGTTATGTAGCCCATTGAGGGACTTGATCCTCTGAGAGCCCAACAGTGGCTTCAAAAACCACTGTAGACACTGTAATAATGCTCCATTATGTGTATGAAATGACGGTAGTCGAGTTTTCCTGCATAATGCGGTGAGAAGGAGTGAAGCGGAGGGGCCGACAAGGCTTTGGCAATGGGTCTCGGGAGGGACAACACACGAATAATGAAACCACTGAGCTCCACCAAGCACAGGCAACCTAGAAATCGCAAATATACCTCATGCTAACAATGCCAGTAATTTTGGCTGGCAAAAAGCTGGGATATAGGTTGGAGATGAGTTTTACCAGCAGCCTGTAGGTAGGTCGACCGGTGGTAGCACAGCTTTGCTTAGGTGTGGATGAAAATACCCGGGACAGATGGATGGTTGGTCGACCTGTAACTAGATTACGTGGCGTACTTTGTAGCCTTGAAAACATGTTGCCTTCCACGCCAGTTTTTCTGGAGCAGTCAGTGGCTGAAAGCAGCTGCAACGTGGAAATGTTGCTTGCATGTAAGACAAAAGAAAACAACCTGAGGCACAGGGCAGAGGGGCGAGTCTGCGTGCAGAGAACGTCTCACTGGTGCAGAGTGAGCTGTACGTCTGATGAAAGGTTCAGTTGCGCGTTGCGTCTGAAGCCACGTTGTGTTGCGCCTCGTGCTGACCGCAACTCTGCTTCCGCACAAATCGCTCGCTGCAGGATCCGTGTCCTTGGCACCGATCTGCAGGTGAGAACTGCAGGGCGGGGAGTTCACTTCTCCATCACAGGCGCGGGTAGAATCGGACAGGTGATACAGCTGCTTCGGGTCCAGCGATCAGACGAAGGAGGACCCTGTGCAAGCTTGGCGGAGTCGCAAGGCACTGGACCCCTGCAAATGGCGTCCCATTCCCGCCTGCAAGTCCCATGGCCTGTGCGCTTGATCAAACATGACTCAATCCCCACTCAGTCCGTTACTATGGCAATTGTATTGGAAGCACACTGAAGCGATCCCCAGTTCCCATCAAATGGCTATTTCGCTGAAATTGTGTTGAATCCTCTGTCAGCATAACCGATTTGGGACGCTGGCCTCGCCGGGCCCTTCCTTTGCTGTCAAAATATTTGGATGTAATTTGGGTGGGCGCTTCTGTCTCGTCCTGGAAGATCGAAGCGAAAATCAATAAGACAAGAAGCCAACAGAGCAAATTGGCTGGGCATACTCCGGTGCAGTACATTGAATGGAGTGGAGTGAAACAGTGATATATGTCGGTGCTGGCCCCTTTGGATCCCCATTATGACAAATAAGGCCATAGCGGCCGCCCGTCTACCTACACGCCCACCTCAGTGAAGGTAGGAGGGAAGGCAGACGGCACTTTGAGGGGCTCAGTAACCTACGACCCGCTCATGTTGCACCTGACGTCTGGATCCGACCGCGAATCAGCGAGCTCGTACCCCATGATCGACAGCATGCATATTTGGGCGGCATTCCTGGATTCCTATAAGCTATTCCTGGTGGCTGATAAAACACAGCGCTGTGGAGCTCTTCTGTGGAGCCGCTAAATCCTCCTTCCTGCAACTCCATGCAGCCGTTGGGGTTGCATCCTCGAAGCAAAGCTGCAGCATCGAGCCGTGGTTCAACGGCTGCATTTAGGATCCTCTGTGTGCGAAAGATCTACCTACCCTTTCAGTTGCATCTGTCGGAAGATATTCTGTAAATTGCGTGCCGTATGCGCTGTGCATTGTACCGCTGTCAGTCCGTGCTCTCTCTTTGATCAGGAGATTTGGGGATCACGGCCACCATTTCGCAGACTGGCTTCTCCACCACTGCAGCCAAAATATTTAACATGTTTACTTATCTTTCTCCTCGGAGGCTTCCCATGCAAGCAATCTGCAGCAAAGCAGAGCGTTCGTATTCTGTCTGGGCTGCTGCAGTGTAACCAACGTCCACTTCATTCAGTTGGTGTGCTGCGCGTGCATGCCGCAGTAAATTCAGCTCCAATTTGTTGTGATGCGGTGGACGTAAACGCCACTTTGTGTTGCCAGATACTCGAAGTGCTGGTCGGTAAAAGCTGTACAAGGGCAATGTGAGCGCAAGACTCCGATTGTCAGTGTAAATCCTTCGCCATTTTTGTCAGCAGTTGCCCTCTCGTTGCCTATTTGTGCGTTGTCGTAGTGAAGCTGTGTCGGTGGAACAGTCGGTTTAACCTTGCCTGGTGCTCCGAAGAAAATGCCACATTTCCTGCAGTGTGTCGACAAGAAAATTGGTGAAAGCAAGCGGAAGCATCCCTGCCTTAAACTTTGCATTCTCAGACACATCGGCCTCCGATGTCTTAATTGACCCAAGAAGTGGGTCCTTGCAGTGCTGATGTTGCATCCGAGCTGCTGTTTGGGTCATTTCCATATTCGGTTCTATTGCCTGCACGGGCGGGTAGTAAGCTGCTGCACACAAATGATAATCAGGCTCATCTAAATGCACTTAAAATCAGCCCCGTCTCCTCCAGATGGATTCCCAAGAGTCCTGGCCCAACTGTCATGGTGCTGCAAGCAAAACACAGTCAAGCTGCGGGGACGAAAGCCATTTGCTGGCTGCGTTGAATCATATTCATGATTATAGCCATTATTATAATGGCCAAAAAGCAGGGCCAGGCAGTATCGGTTTTTAAAGCTGATGCGGCCAAAAATGGTATCTGGCGAACCCTGGCTGGTACAGAAGTGACATTGTGTGGGGGGCGAGGCACTGCAGGTTTGCTGTTTCTCCTATTGCATTGCATTCAAAGTACAGCAGATGTGAATAAAAATGCAACTAAAAGGTCGAAAGAACAACTGCTTGTGTGGCGAGGGACTTGCTGAGATTTTAGCACAGTGAGTGGAATTCAGATCAATGAAAAATGGAAATCGTTTTGAATTCTATTCCTTGTGCTGATCTTTGCTGACGTTTTTTGTTGACACTTGCTTGGGAAAGTTTCACGACTGCGTGTGCACAAAAAGTGCGCTTTCCTGAAAGTAAACTTGTGCTACAGTGTACAGTGTGTGCAATCACTGCTGAAAGGAATATTTCATTGAGGGATTTGTGGAGTGGAGATCGAAGTGTATTCATGAATGAAAGGCTGGGCGCAGCAGCTTCAGCAGTGCAGACAGGCGAGACTGCGAAGAAGCAGGCACACGGACACACAGCGCTTTCAATCCATATTTGGTAGGACATGTGGCTCCACTGCGCACACAAAACCACGGACCACTTGAGAGGGAGCAATCAAATCAAAGAATCCCTTAAATGCCATTCCTTCCATTGCAGCAGTGCTCTCTTTTGTGATTCAGGAATGAAAACATGCTGAAGGGGACGCGTGCATGGAAGTGGAATTTTGTTGCACTCGTACCTTTGACAGCATTGCGGCTGTTTGCTCCTGCTGCTGTTTGTTTATCGCGGCACACCAAAACTCGTCATATCAGGTGGAACCAGGACGACCATCGCTTGCAAGTGACCCTCGCCCACACGCGAAATGACCAAATCGACTTCAGATGTCCAGATGAAACGAGCAATGTCCACCAGATGTTTGTTTGATGTCCGGAAGTGGGGCATGTCGTCCGACATCTGCAAGTTGCCACGTGAGCGACACCCGGCGCGTGTGGCACGGTGCAGAGTTCGGAAGCGTCAGAACGCGCATTTTTCCAAATATGATATTCTTCAAAATTCAACTTCGCTGCCAGGTCTGTTTCTGGAGAACTCGAACGCGAACATGTATACAATCGCGACCACTGCCAAGCAAGTTGTTCCCAAAGTACAAAGTGACATGAAAACTGGGAGAGAGAGGTCAAACCAGGAAGATTCAAAGCAATTCTCAGAAGTGGTTCCCGGAGAACTAGAAAAGGGCCTTCTGCAAATTTGGCTCTTCACCCACCGGTGCTAAACTGAGGACCAGGACAAGGGGGCAACAAGAAGAAAAGTCGAATTTGAACTGTTCTTCGGCCACCTGGCATCCGAAATCGCGCGCTGATCACAAAATTTCGGGAAACAAAAATGCTACGCATAAAAAGCGTGTGGTCCATGGAAATGTTCGAAGTTCATAAACGCCTTGCTAAGTTGCCTTGAAATCCAAGATGGCTGCCAAACCTTGCAACCTACATAGAGCCCAATGCAACTGTGCATGGGGGACCACCAGACCACTTGACCATGCGAATTTGAACATGCTGCAGGCAAGCACAAGCGAGTTATGGGCAATATTAATTCAGTTACTGTGGAATCCAAGATAGCTGCCAAACTGCATGACCTACATAGCACCTGATGCACCTGCATCTGGGGGACCACCAGACCACTTCACCATATGAATTTGAATATACTGTGGGCAAGCATAAGCGAGTTATGGGCAATGATGAGTTAGTGTAGAATCCAAGATGGCCATGAAATTATGCAACCTACATAGCGCCCATTGCTCTTGTATGTGGGGGACCACAATATTACTTCACCCTGTAAGTTTGAACTTTGTGCCGATGACCACCACTGACTTATGGCAATGTTGAGTTTGCGAGTGGGGCAGGTACCCCCCCCCAACATTCTCACATGCACACACACATACAGACTGATGGTGATTGCACTAAGGGTGTGGTTACGACCCTTCGGGACCACACGCTTAAAAATGGTATCTGTAGCTGAAATGGATTTTTACACTCGGCGGATCCGCAGTGTATTGTTGTGGTGCTTTAGCCAATGTGGAGTGACCCCGGCACCTCTCGCCTCCCCTCCACCGCACCCTATCCACAAAATTTTGAAAGACCTGGGGTGACTTAACATTTGAAAATTTTGCAATCAGTGGGCGGCTGTCAACCGACATTTGAAACAGGTGATGTCGGTTCAGGCTTTGTGCAATCAGGCCGTTTGTGTGTGCACCATTGAGTCACTGGGGGAGGAGGATGCAACTCAACTGAGCACAGTTAGCAGGAAAATGAAATTTGCAGCGTTGTACCCCCCCCCCCCCAGGCGCGTGTGCACAGGTTGAACCACCCATGTGGGAGGGAAACTCAACATTGCAATTTCCTCGTCAGAAAATGATCAGAATCCAATGAAATTTTCAGGGGAACCTCCCAGTGCAAACAGCTCAGTCTATTTTGATTTTGGCATTTGTTGGTCAAGTGGTTGTGTTACCTTCTAGGATTTCGTGCAAAAACACACATTGGGGCTGTCCTAAGCTTGCTTCTTTTCGAAATTTATCCATTTTGGGAGTCCTATCCATGGCCATCACAACATGTTGCTTTTGGTTTTGCCCCAAGTGTGGTTTCCAGAGTTACCCTAAAGGCGGCTTCATGTAGAATGTCTGCGTCTTGCGGCAAAAGTCATTGACCCCTGTGTCCACACATTTCTTGCATCAAGAATCAATTCCCAGTGATTATCTGCGGCAAGCTACCTGCGTCACGTTGGGCGTCATGTTAAAGAACGCAACAAGCTCTATATGAAGTCACCTTAACTCTGCTGGCTCTGCAAAATTCACATGTGTGAGCTCAGCACAGTGTAGCAGGAATTCCTGTGAAAACCTATTTTGACAAGCTTGCAGTTGTCCCCCCCCCCAAGTAAATAACTCTGCAAGATTTTGCACACACAGACATACAGAGACCGCCCCCCCCCCATCTCCTGTTGTAAACCGGTGGTCTACGCACAAATGGACGAGAGAACTACAAGCCCGCGGGCCGACGGAATGTCGCGAGCTTTTGATTGAAAAAATATGGGGTGAAAGTGATTTGACAGTTAATTTTCCTCAAAGTTGCTGAATTTGGCCAGAATCTGCAAGTTTCCTGTCTGCCAATGTCATGTGGCCAGCAGTACGCAGTGGCGCCCTTCAGTGCCAGCCGCTTGGAACCTCTTGTGAGCATTTCAGACATCAAAGAGCGCGCAATCTCTGGAACACTGACATCTTTCTCAGGCTAAAAAGGTTTCATTCGACAATTTGTGGAATAATGTCATGGAAACTTGGAGGGGGAGGGTCCAGAACTTTTTATAGCCGAACCCACCGTTGTTGGAAGGCTGTTATGTTGCGCCGATACCACTGAGGACCAACTCACCTGGGCGAACCTTGTTTCTTGAGACCCAAACCGCACAGACTCCATCAGGTTCGGATCTGATGAGACAGATACACACACACACACACACACACACACACACACACACACATACACACACACACACATACACACTGCCCGTGCGTGTGCACAGATGAGGTCACCCTGACTTAGTCTGTGTGGTTTGGGTCTCGCTTGCAACACTGAAAGGAGCGGCTGTTTGTTTCGTGCTTTGTTTCAAGAACTCTGGTGTCTTGCTTGATTGACTCAACGCTGCCCCCCCCCCTCCCCACTTCCGAGCGGACAAGAAACAAGAATGCTACGCATAAAAAGCGTGTGGTCCATACAAATGTGCGCAGTTCATAAACGCCTTCAAGTTCCCACACTCTGGCACATTTTTGGACCATACAGTCCTGACCTGAGGGGGGGGGGCGTTGGGACCGCATTTTCAAAAATGGTCAGGGACCATCACTGATCATTTTAAAATGAAAAAAAAAAAAAAATTGAAAAAATTTTCAGACCATATAGTCCTGACCTGGGGGGGACTGCATTTTTAAAAATGGTCAGTGACCATCACTAATCATTTTAAAATGAAAAACAAAAATTTCAAAAAAAATTTCAGGCCATACAGTCCTGACCTGGGGGGGGGTTGTGGGTTGGGACCATATTTTCAAAAATGGTCAGCGATCATCACTGATCATTTTTGAAAATATGGTTCCCCCCCCCCCCCAGTCAGGACCGTATGGTTCT
>JAAUXT010030113.1_pt1 | contig 20029 bp, 27 predicted proteins | sample 7278171 | NCBI WGS metagenome assembly JAAUXT01 (sample SAMN14350112, study PRJNA611818) | marine sediment metagenome | isolation source: surface marine sediment (1.8m) | place: French Polynesia: Moorea | collected 2018-08 | reverse complement strand
CCAACACCCCCCCTCCCCCTACCAACACAACAGTTGCCGCTTCCGCGACCATCAGGGTTCACGCCTCGGAACTTCTTGTTAAGACTATGTTGTTGTCGCCCTGACGTCATTTTTGAGACTGTGTTGTTGTCGCCCTGACGTCTGTTTCAGTGAGAATGATTTACAAAACAAACGATTTTTTGTGTCCTGATCCCATGTAGCACTCTTCATGCTGCGGGACCCGAGCTTTCTGGCAAACGTGTCCAAGGAACACCGGAAAATGTTTGTTGACGGTCAGGACATAGCACCCGCCAAACTCAAAGTTCTGAAGGACATGATCAAGAAACGATTTCAGGCACGTGCACTTGCCTGTGGTTTTTGTATCTCTGCATATTGAATTTGTTGTTTGGGAATCTGTGTCGAAAGAAAAATTGATATATCTAACTTCTTTTTCAGAGCCACCAAGTGAAGTACTACCAGGTTGAATACCTCGGAAAGAATGAGACCTCAAACCTGCCGGAACTAGGCGGTATCGATGGTGGTGTGTTCGCCAAAGAGGTGCGCAGCTTGCACATGTGCAGATCCTTGAAATCACTTGATGGCAAAAGAAAAGTCACAACAGTCTTTTCATCGAAATGCGCTCTACTTTTCGCAGGTGTACGCATTTTTCAAAGGGAGAATCGAAATGCAGTACCCGTTGGCCGAAGGAAAGCTGGATCCTTACCAGGCTGTCAAAGAACAGCATGAGTCGTTCATGAAGAGCAGATCGACGGTCGTTCTCGGAAGGGACGACATTCTGAGTCAGGCAAGAGCTGATGTCAACACGCGATACTTCTCCTGCACAGAACAGACCAGAATGACAAACTGATCACGTTGTTCTCACACAAGCAGGCTTTCGACTACATCAGGGGAGTTGGCGTCGACTTGCCACTGGTGTTCGTCGCGGGACCAGGAACAGGCAAGACGTCAATTCTGACAAAGATTGCAGACGAAACAACCGCCATGGCCATGAGAGGAGAGATTCCAGGGTACAAATGATCTTTTGCAACAAAAACGCAAACATTTCCTTGCCAACAGCGCGTTGATCATTCTTGTCACTGAAAGAACGAACTCGTCCGCAGAAGTGGGCAGAAAGGATGGCACGTCTTTTACCACTTTGTTGGCGCAGTGCCTGCCTCGACGGAACTGGAACTCATGCTCAAGCGACTGCTGAAGGAGATGGGGGTGGTTGATGTGAGTACCCGCAGCTAACGTGAGTGCGTGACTGTGCGGGCGTTTCATCTTCGTACATCGTCTGTCGTCTTCCGTGCTGCAGAAGTGCTTGCAATGCATGGCGTTGGCTTTCTGGTCTGACCAAATGCCGAATCAGGCGATTTATGTTGAGGGTTTGGCAAGTTGTAACACCCGACAAATTTGAGCGATCACAAGAAACCTGAATCCTTCTCTGTGCAGGAGAGCGACATGCCGTCGGGACTGGAGAACACGGCGATGCTGACGTGCAGCTCGCTCAGCAACCCCAACACCAAGCCGACCGTCATCATCGTCGACGCCATCAATCAGGCGAGCCATGCGCCGAACGACGTGGCTGAAGAATAATTTGCGTGCGGACAGACACGTCAAAAATTGTAATTTTTGACACGAAACCCTTTCCTGACACATCATTTGTATTTTGCTTACTTTTGCAGTTCGATGAAGAGCTGCCTGCAACGCAAGTGACGTGGGTCCCACGAAAACTGGCGCCGCAGATTCGCTGCATCTTCAGCATGATCCCAGGAACCCCGCCGCACAAGTCCATGATCAACAGGGAACCAATGCCCAGGGTCATTGAAGTAACGCCCCTCAACATTGAATCTCGCAAGGTGAGATTCAGGTTTGCACAAACAATGTGAGGACTTCGCCAATGAACATATCAATGTCAGTTGATGGATTCTGTCCAATTTTCTTTGACAAAGAAAACACCTGTATGCGGAAAAAGTAATGTTTTGTGGACACAATTTTCAGCAAATCGTGAAAAAGATCCTGGGTAACTACAACAAGATGCTGGACCCGGAGCAGATGGAGAGTCTCCTGTCGAAGGAGTCGTCGGAGAACCCGCTGTGGCTCTCCATCGCCTGCGAGGAGCTGCGCGTCTTCGGCCGCTTCCGCGAAATCCTTGACAAAATCAACCGTATGGCGGACGGACTTCTCGAGTACGCGCTCTTTTCAATTCTGTGAAGCGATCAATTTCAGATGTGCCCAATGTGGCAAAACGTTGTGCAGGCGCCGGTGGATCAAACTTGTTTGACTGTATCCGGAAAGCACCAGGATGCTCATCTTGCGCGGTGATGGCCACATTGTGTGAATCGCGTTTCATGTTTGCAGGCTCGAAATGCAGGTCATGGAAAGGTTCGAGAGAGAAAACGGAGGAGAACTGGTCGTGGCCACGCTGTGCCTTCTGGAGGTGAGAAAATGACTGGGGCGGAGTGTGAAACCACTGTTGCGCGATAAGTCTCTGTCTGAATGTCTCTTTCTGCCTGGGTAGGCTTCTTCTCGTGGTCTTTTGGAGACGGAGCTTCTTGCTGTTCTTGCCGACGAGGACAACCTGATGCCAAAAGATGGTCCGAAAGACACAGGTGCCGAGAAAGGTAAGCAATTTGAGGCTTTTTGTTCGTTGTTTGACCTGACAAATTTTTCGAGGGAATATCTTTAAAACGTCTCGCAACACCATGTCAATTGACTGAGATGTTGCGCTGAATGCAGATGACAGCAAGAAGGAGAATAGGAAGAAAGACATTGGATTCCTGCCGATGTTCAAGTGGTCGGAGGTGTACCGCGCCCTGAAACCCTTCATCCGGCCGTTCGGCGACAGCGGGGAGGGGCGCCTCGACTTCTACCACCGCTCGCTCAGCAAGGCCGTCCGAAAAAAGTGCGTCAACTCCAACGCTTTGCAACATCTGCATTGTGACATTGTTCACCCTCCAAGGGTTTGAATTTTAAAAGTCATATCTTTGTTTTACAGGTATTTCAAAAACTCTCAGGGGGAAAACAAAAAGGATATTTACAGGTGGTGGCACAAGAAGCTGGCCGATCACTTTGAGGACGTCTCAAACTTGAGCAGAAAACTTGAGGTAAGTCTTGTGCTCTTTGGTTGGCGTCGTTGTTGCTGAATTCGCCGTCAGTCAATGCAACATTTGATAACACTGAGACGTTCGTTGCAGGAGTACCCAACTCAGCTGATTCAGATCAATGACCATGACAGACTGGAAAAGTTTCTCGTTGAGTGGAATGTCTTTGACGAGCTGTTCGACATCGAATTCAGCGGAGCATTGATCAAATACTGGAGACTGGTCAGCTTTCATCAATTTCGTCCACGCAGTAGATTTCATTATGTTTTGAGAGAAAAGTGCAGTTACCTTTTGGCGGCAATAGCTGAGACGTTTGTAATATGTCTTCAGGGTCCAGGATTTGACCGCATGGGCGAAGTGTACAAAACTGTGATGAACAACTTCGTCAATGCTGGTACAGACAGAAATTTGGTTGGCAAAAGATACATCCAGATGGCACGATTTATGTGAGTGTTTCACCTTTCAACGCGTCGGGGTAATGTGCCACATATTTCGTGCCCAGTTTGGGAACCATGATCAGGTCTCATACCAACTGTCCTAACCACAGAGCGCAAGCCGGCTTGTATGACCTGGCAAAGGAATTGGCGGAGAAAGGGAAAAAGATGGAGGAGGATGAGCTGGGAAAGCGACCGGAGCGCATGGCTGAGGTGCTTTACCTCATGGCCTACGTCGCGGACGAGGTACCTTCTCGTATTCACCGCTGTTTTGTACTGGTGCGCCCGTGGAATTGTCGTTGCATTGTCACGGGCGAGAACCCATCGGTTCATCAAAATGTTACACTTCTGGTTGTGAACAGAACATGAAACTGGAAGAGTACATGTACAGAAGTCAACTGCCACGGATGCGCTACATCATAGAGAATTATGAGAACTCGGCAGCGATCCGCAAAAAGCTTCCAGACGCTTTCCACAAGGTGTGTGTCGCTTTTGTCTGGGAAAGCTGTGGTCTTTATGAATCCATCCAAGACTTTTGTTTCACTTTGTGAAAGAGTGCCCAACCACGCCCAGCTTCTCGGCCACTGTGTCTGACATATGTTTCTCAGAAACTGCTGGGAATCACGAAGAACCGTCTGTCGTTCTACTACTCCGGCTACCATCTGCGGGGCGGCGATGAGTGGATGGGAGCGGAGGAGGCGCACGGCAAGGCTGCCGCCGCCGTGGAAGAAGCCATCGAGCTCTTCAAAGAGGTCAGTGCCGCACTGTGACAAAACCTTTTTGAGTTGAGAGATCAATCACAACGGAACAAGGATGCAACTTGTTAAAACTGCAGCTGGAAGATGTGCCTCACATTGCTGACGCGACAACCACAAGAGGAGTGGTCTACGGTCGAGCTTGCAGTGCACAAATAAAGGTATCGTGAATTCCTGTCGTCCTCTCCGTTAGCTGTTTTGTCCTTTTGGTTGACCATATGTTCTTGGACAAACTCAGATGACCCTGGGTCCAGCAAAACCTGTTGCAGATATGTGAAAGAACACAGGTTCTCCAAACTTGATGCATTTCAGTGTTACAAAGAAGCCGAGGAGATGATTTACAGAGTGATCGGAAAGTTGCACCCGTCTCTAGACCGACTCTACCTCAACTGTGGAATTTACTACGAAGAGATTGGGGATTATTACAAAGCCTACGAGTATTTCCGAAAGTGGTACGTACACACAGCTAACATGTCTCCCGGCCTTAGAAATCGACTTGTGCAACATGACGTTACCACGGTGATTTTTGAGCCGGTGGCCTACCGATGCCGCGGGCTTGGTGCAGTCACCCTGTGTATGTTTGTCTGTGAGGGTTGAAGCCAATTAAGTCGGTTTCCAGGGGGGGGGGGGGGGTAAACCAACCAAGTGGATTTTCCTCGACTAGAAATACCAGGCTCAAACCAACTTTGGTCAGTTTGCCCCCAAACCAACTTGAGTTGGTTCACAGTGGAAGGGGGAGCAAACCAACCAAGTTGCTCTCTTGGTTCTTTTACACCCCCCCCGCCCGTGTTTGTGGAAACCAACTCAAGTTGGCAGTGATAAACCAATGACTATATTTTGCACAAATTTTCAACTTCTCTTTTAATTTCAAATCTCGCTGCCTGTTGGTGGCCGCGGGCTCGTTGATCTTTGATCTCTTGTGCTTGCACAACAGCAGCCCTGAGCCTTGTGGTGGATGCATGTTTTCCAAAAGGCTAACAGCGGCACTCACCTGAATTGCAGGTACGAGAACTGTCGGGATTTGTACGGTATCGAGCACTCGCGCTCGACACGGAGCGTCAACACGCTGCGGGAGCCGATGTACCGTCGCATCGCGCAGGAAAAGGGTGACCGGGTGCCCGACCTGCTCTCCGCCGAACCCAACCCGCAACCCGCAGAGTCGCCAACCATCTAGTGCCGTGCGCTCAAGCGCTCAGAGACACGTGAACAGAAAGCTCATTCGTTGTTTTGTCACCCTGTGGAAAGGACTGGTGACACTCCAACAAGCATAGGCCCGAATCAAAGTTGTGTTTTTGTTGTTTTTTCAACACGAGGGGAGATAAAATGAGATCTCGACAAATGTTGGGCTGCAGAGAGAGCTGCAGGGAACAAATCAGATTCAGGGCCGTGTCTCCAGACAAAGAAAAAAGTCTGGTTGATCGCTTTGTTCAGTTATACACCAGGCAGGAAGGTGTCGTCCGAAATGGTAGGACCTTGCGCTGGCGGATCTGTCAAAAGACGAGCAGGCCAATTGAACTGGCCCCTTGTTCCCAGTTCAGACACTCCTGCAGTGATAGAAACTGTCTGTGATACAAAGGCGAGGCGATGTCGACTGAGTGCCTGACATCGTCTGTGACGCAAGCACATCTGTGATTCTTCATTTTTATGTGTTAAATTGCAAGAGTCGTTCTGATTGAAAAGAATCGGAGAAAACCAGAATTCACTTTGTGTACAGAAGCCCGCAAAAATGTATCGTGACTGTTGAACGAGGAAAAGAGCAAAAAACCATTCTCAGTCGCTGTGTGGAAAGTGTGCATGGTCATAAAGTCCAAATTGAAGAATACGAAGTGTTGAATAAAGCTTTTCAGTGGTCAACTCCTGGACATTCCCATTGTAGCTTGATGATTTCGCGCACTGCGTGCACCAAGTTCCCGCAACTCCAAAAAGGAGCTTCTTCATCAGGGGACGTGCCTGTTTCTCAGTCTCAGTTCAGTTCTGAGTCCGGTGCGACACCAAAAAAGTGCCGCTCAGAAGTGCTGCTTGGAAGAGCTGGCTCTTCTGAGTAGTATCTGCTGTGTGGTGTCACTCAGAAGAGCTGGCTTTTCCAAGTGGTACTTTCCGGTATTGCTCAGAAAAGCCGGTTCTTCTCACTGACCCATTTTTGGAGGGTCGCCAAAAAGTACCGCTCGGAAGAGCCAGGGATTCGGAACTGAACTGAGACTGAGAAACAGGTCGAGGCAACACATTTCATGCAGGAGTCTGTTGGTCCTTTTGTCACAACTCGAAGTCACTCGGGAACATGAACAGCCTGTTCCCCAAACTCGACACTGAAGTTCCACAACGCTGTGTACTTCTCCATATCAACAAAAACTGGCAGCTCGGCACCATCGTCATGTCGCGCAGAACGAGGCTCTTTTCTTGTGATTGTGATTGATATCTATGTTTTGGGTCACAAGCTCAACAGAATGTATTTTCATCGAACAGTTACCTCATCCTATCTTCCTTGTCTCTTTGTGACAAGGAAATTGGTAAGTGTGCAAGAAGCAGGGCTTTCATACACAAGGTTTGACAAGAATTCAGTTGGACGGGGATCAAACAGCAAACTGAAGGGAAAAGTCGCATCATCCTGGACGAAAACGAACGACTTATCAATGACTGTGGGGATGCGGGAACCAAGGTCAGTCGCTGAAACCTCCACCACCAACAAAACTTGAGGCATCACAAAGTTGGGGGGCTGCTCAATTTGCTTTTGTATACGGAAGAAGCATGGCGTCTGCAGAAATGCACAAATCAGAAGAACCAGCCACTGATCAGAGCAGGTGGGTTGCACGTCAACAGAGTTGTCTCTCCACCCAACGACTTGTTAGTTTCCGATCAACATTCTAACCTCTGGATTTCTTTTCTGACCTGAAATGGTAGTCTCCAGAAACCAGGGCAGGCAAATTATTCAAGCTGCCAAGCATTTCAAGAGAAAACTTGTGCGCGATTTGACCTGAACGTTGCTGACCTGATCCTCTGTTTCAGACGCCCGGGCTGCGTCAGACGATGTCCCACAGTCTTCGTGGAACCAGTCATGGTTCTTTATTACATGTCACACCTGCCGACCTCCAAACTGAGAAGCCAGATTGTGTACAGCAAGGTTGCCAGTGAATATGGCCTGAACTCCAACGCTACCCACGGGTCCAGGTCAAATTGCGACATTAACGCTTCTTCGCCCGACCACGACGCGCAGCTCCAGGTGTGGGGGACATTTCTCCGCTGAAGAACGAATTTCGAGGCCGGGATTGGTGCAAACATTATCCGCGCACGTGTGTGTGTGTGTGTGTGTGTGTGTGTGTGTGTGTGTGTGTGTGTGAGTCTGCAGGTTGAGTTACAGGGGTGAACTCAACCTTTGGATTTTGACACTGCAGTGTTCATTATTACCTCCTGGCTATTTTTTCCAAAATAGAGTCTACCCCACCCCCAAGACAACTCAAGTTCAGTTAACAGGGGGAGGCATCTCAACATTGTGATTCCAGCCTTGTTTCTTTACAGGAATATGTGCCTGCACATAGCCAGTAATACATGTTTCATTTTTGTCACACGATCTCATTGACATTTTCAAACAGGCGTCAACGAGTTACCCTCCTGGGGAAATTTAATGAGGCCCATGACTCTGCGATAGTGATGAGCAGGATGTTCCAACTCTCAGAGTAAAGTGGTCTTGTAGTCCCCCGCATTCTTGTGCAGGGTGAGCTATGTTAGCCATGTAGTATATGGTCACCATCTTGGATTTGTAAAAATGCATTGAGGGCTCATTTCTTTGCACAAACTCACCATTTTGGGACAAGAGGTGCAGCTGCCCTGACCCTCAAAATGTGTTGCATTGTTTGTCACAGACCTCATTACATTCAAATGGGTCAAGAAACCCCTGAGGGCAACTCAACTCTGCCATATTTCTGCAACAGTTGTGCACGGGATGCTCCAGCTGTCAGGGTAGAGTGGTTTTGTGGTCCCCTGCTTATGCCGCGGGCTTTCTGAATGAGAAATTCAGGTTGACTTCAAAAACATGATCTTGACTATCTTGGTTTATTCCAGGCCCAAGCAACATCAGCAGATTGGTTGATCTACCTGAACCTTGTACTTATTCTGCCAGCGATGGTCTCTGTCCTCTACATCGGTCCATACAGCGATCGGGGAGGAAGACGCATCCCTGTTCTCATGGCAACTGTGGGTCTCATGGTGAACACTGGAATCACTGGTAAATTCTTGTGACAGAACGTACAAGTCACGTCACGTCAAATGCAAGTGGAACAATGTAATCGCGCTGTTGGGACAATCTCGGTCTCAGACCTTTGGGAGGCAAGCCTGAAAGATGTTCCTTCCAACAGTCCAGTTTTGTCCACAGCTCTCTTCGTGTTCTTGGATCTCTCCGTGCCCTGGTTACTCCTGCCCAACTTCATCGAAGGCATCCTCGGGTACTCAGAAGGCTTCCGAATGGGTTGCTTCTCAACTCTGTCTGACGCCACAACACTGGAAAACAGGTCGTTCCGTCTCACAGTTCTGGAAGCCTTGTACGTGGTGACGGGGGCTGTGGCGAACTTCGGAGTTGGATTCCTCATTGACTACACGGGCTTCATGCTGCCCTACGCAATCGTGGCTGGTCTTCAAGTTCTGAATCTTGGATTCATTGTGCTCTTTATTCCAAAGTCTGTTCCGCCGAAAATAGCAGTGGGAGAATCTGCTCAGCTGATGTCATGTGATCACTTCAAGAATGTCCTACAATTGTTCAAAGGGGAAATCACACAAGGTGAGCCTCTGCTGACATGCTAAACTTGCCAAATCAGGCAGTGCTTGGTCATACATCCTGTGTTCTTCTGCAACAAACATCTTTGTGCCACACGAACAGGAGGAACATTGAGGCTCTACTTGCTGTTGTCCGGATTCCTGATCCACAGAACAATGTTTGGGGGCAAAATATCCGTGGAGGTTCTGTACCAGCTCAACACTCCACTTTGTTGGAATGCCGTTGAAATCGGTAAAAACTCTGTCCTTGCTTTCGTAGAGGCCACCGGCCTTGTTTGATCCAAGAACGTTTCGGCTTGATCAAGCAAACAGTGAGGCCACATTCAAATGCCACAGACAAAAATGCTGGGTCTGGCCGAATCTTTCTGGTCCCACCTGAAGCAAAACGTAAACTGACTTGTTTTCATGACCGAACTGAACCCCTCAAAATTATCATTTATGGAAAATATTTCAAACAAAAAACTTGTATGACTTTCAGGTCTCTTCAGTTTGGTGGCAGACACTGTGAATGGGCTCACCGCCTTTACGTTGCTGCCCCTGCTGCAGAGATGCTGGGGCTTCAGCGACGGTCAGGTCATAGCTGTGGGAACCACAACAGCTATCGCCCAGGGAATCTTCGAAGCCTTTGCCAGGACTAAAACTACGATGTTCATGGGTGTGCATGTAAATCCACACAACTGACAAAAATGTCCGAGCTCTCTACATCACAAGGGCATTTGGATCACAATTGCTCTGTTTGGGTTCAAAAGTGACAATGTTGTTGCAGTGTCGTTCACTGGGTTTGGAATGGTCATGGCAATCGCTTTGTACCGATCAATATTCTCCAAACTGGTAGAACCTGACAAGATAGGTGAGAGACCATAAATCGGAACCTTTGGGTGGGTGATTAAAAGTGCAATTTCTGGCCATGCGACTCCACACGAGTACAGACTCAATCTTTCTCTCTGCCCGTTTGTCAAACAAGCAGGACTGTCTACAACCAGCGTTTGCTTTCTGGCATGAATATTCCATGCATTTCGCAGGCGTGATGTTCGCTGCGATTGCGCTGTTGGAGCTGGTGACCACCCTGGTCTCTGGAACCACCTTCAACGCCATTTACTCGGCGACGCTACACATTCTGAGTGGAGGTTTTGTCTTTCTCGTCGTCGCTGCGATGTCCTGTGTCTGCTTTCTTCTTGTCATGTGAGTACAACTTGTCTGCAGACGCAGACGCACATTCTCTCTTTCATACACACACACACACAAACACACACACACACACACACACACACACACACACACACACACACCACATTACACACATTGCTGCAGAGTCGTGCAAAGCCAAAAGTCCCTGGCTGAAAACTGCTTTTCCTTTCAGGATATACTCATTGAAGTTTGAATATTGGAGGTGTTTTCGCAGAGAACATCACTACAAACCACTCAACGAGACATAATGTCCCACATGTACATATCCCCTGACAATAAAGAACAACCGAATTCTCTCTTGTTCTGGATTGCCTGCACCGCGTATCTTCAACAGCTCTGCTTGGTAGATCTCTAATCTTGTCCAGTCGAATTCATCAAACAGTCCGGCGGATATCTTTGTCGGACAACAAACTGCAATCTATGTCAAGAGTGCGGCTCAGTCCGCGACAATCAGAGGAGTTTGTGGCATCAGATCAAGAGGACTGCATGTTTGGCTGACGGATAGTTACATCTTTATGCGGGCACAAACGAAAGTTTGGAAAACTGGCGTTCCAAAAGCAACGCATCGACTCAATGCGTGCGCGCTTTCTTCGCAGAGTTCCATTTGAACAGTTTTCACACTGCTGTTCACTCAGGTGGAAACTTCCCGTCAGGCATGCACATTTGGTTGGCCTTCTTATTGGTAACATCCAACACGATCCCAGTGCTGGAATAGGAAAAACAATGAAAAGTGTCAGTTCCTTGGGGACACATTTTACCTGTGTCGTGTGTCCGTATGACGTTCAGGCAACAGTCGCACTGACGGCCATTGATACAAAAGCCAATTTATGCCAGTTTCAATGTTTTGTGTTTTCTGTGAAATTGAGCAAGCATCGTTTCACGAACACATTTGACGGACTCGTACAGGTGGGTAGTTGTCTTGCTTGTGGACTGAGCTTCGTCCTGACAACAATCGTAAAATATCGATTTTGCGCTGGTTCCATGTAGAGCAATGCATTGATCACTGAAACGTCCGTGACAAGCATACAGTCCGTGTGCACAAATGTACAGGTCGACCTGCAGCCTCATTGCAGGTGCGCTGAACAAGGCTTTTGTGACAATGGCTCTTTCCTCCTGAAAATACATTTCAGAGATGCTCATAGTTCAGCCAATTGATGCATCATGATGTTGATGCGGACGACTGCACGGAGATACACGTACGCCTTCTGCTTGGGCTTTCTGCTCGGATCAACACTCTACATCATGGGACACAATTTCTTGTGAGTGAAAACGCAGTGTTTGCGAGATCTGTCTGAAAATTGTGCATGCAAGAAGAGGCACGGAATCTGTGTTCAAGAGAAAAAGAGCGAATTTCTGTTTGCTTTTGTGCACCAAGTCTTGAGAATGTTCAAAAGCGACTGAGGTTCCAAACCCAAACGTCTGTCTGCCATCATGTCAAACCACGTTCAAAAGACCCCTTGTCGACTTGAATGAACAGGTGTCTGCGATGTACGTCTGCGCAAAGTACCCAAGAAAGTACCCAAGAAGCAGGAGAAACAAATTTATTCTGTTCACTTGCAGCTCTCATGCTGGATTGAGAGCAATGTTGAGAATCTCTCGTTTTGTGGGAAAACGCATGTTTTCACCTGAAGAGCCCAAGTTTGCACCTCAACAACCATGAACTCGAGTTGTTCACCCGGCAAGACTCGAAAGGGATGGCTCAACTATTCCAACGCCAACGGCAGTCTACAACAGCACTTCACAACCAAACATGTCGTTTTTTTCAGATTTTCAGTGGAGTATTCCAAAGAATACGCGTCTCAGACCCAACACACGACGAAGCCTCCGCCGTACTGGAAGATCCGGTTCACGGGCACTTCTGGGCCCTGGCTCACCCCGGCACCCACACCGAGAAGCAACACTGTGCCACAACCCCAGGCTTCCACTCTCGTTTCGGGAATTCCGAGGATCGTCCACCAAACATGGGAAAACTACAGTATTCCAACCCAGGTTCGCCTCTCTGGCAGCAAAAGAACCATGCAGATCTCATCCATGAAGTCGCTGTTTTCAACAGTCTTGTTGATCTGCATTTAATATTGTTGTGCACCTTCCATTACTTTCAGTTCACCAACTGGATTCAATCTTGGAGAAAATACCACCAGCACTGGTCGCATCTCTTTTGGACTGACCCTGGTGCCAGACTCTTCATATTCAAGATATTCCCACAACACAAAACCACGTACAAGTCGTACTCAACACAGTCGCAAAAAACAGATGCCAGGAAGTATTTCATCCTTTACCACTACGGAGGGGTGTTTGCCAATTTGGATGTGGAAAACTTGAGTCCATTGGAAGATATACTCAGTAGACACTCGTGCATTCTTGCGCAGGAACCCAGAGCGCACCGCGTGCTACATGACGATGAATCGTCCTTCGTACCAACGCCTGCATTCATGGCGTGTAGACCCCGACACCCTTTCTTCAAGCTCGTCACGGAGCTGCTCGACGGCTACGCCAAAGACTTCCCTTCAGACGCAACACACAGCACTGGGTCCAAGTTTCTCAAGGACGCCCTGGACATATATTTGAATTTCAAAACAAGCGACGAAGCCAGTGATAGAGTGCATGTGGCACCACCCGAGTGGTTTCTCCCCACCTTCGATCCGACACAGAAGGGAGCACTGAACTCCACATGTGCAGAGTTGTACCCAGAACTGTCTTCAACCAGACAAGAAATTTGTGATGAACTAAAGGCCAGGAACTTCGCCAATGAACCCGAGACGATTTCCTTCACCACCAGCCACTGGATTCACCTGACCTCACCTCGTTTCAAGCCAAACAGAACCGTTCTGGTGGAGCAAATACTGGACACTGTCAACGTTGTGTGAATATTTGCAAGATCAGAAGAAGACATGTGTATTCTTGAAAGGTGCCCATTTTGTGGACCATTGTCAGAGCAACAATCATTGACGCATTGTTATTCACACAAGGTAGCATGGTGTCACAAGGTGCTGCACAAGACGTCAAACTTCCGTCAAACGCTGGGTCTCAATATTTTCATGTCTTCAGGCCCAGCCCCTGAAGCTGGACCAACAAGACTCCTCTGTTGTGAGTGATCCACAAATTCATGTTTCGAAACGATCCACAAAACCTGTCTGAAAGAGATCAGACGAACATATCCAGAGGAGCAACAAACAACAAGGACAACCCTGTTTCAGTCGCCGCATCACATCACCAAACACCCAAACGCAAAAACAGATTTTGTCAATTGCCATTCACATGCAATTGTGCGCGCTGATTTGTGGCAAAGAGTCCACACAACAAGCCACTGAAATTTGTGAAGCTTCTTCTGGTCCAAATGTTTTTGCAGATGTTTCATTTTTTGTTGATCGGTTACCTTTGAAGCAGCCATTTTTGTGACGTGTGAGTCTTGTAAAAGTTACGTGCAAGGACAACTGTGTTGATTTTCAGAATCTGACTGGCTGCGTGGAGCATCAGACTCAGTGTTCGCTTTATTCAGCGCTTGGAGAAACCCTCAGCACCAGGTTGAAACGACCAAACAAATGATCCCAGTTTCCATTAGACCACAAGAAGGTGCACGTGAGATTCTCTCAGCCACAACAAATGTAATGACATCTCCTGGGATTTACAGAGGGATTAAATGTCGCTGAATACACACGAGCTGCCTTGCGTCAACACATTTGACACGAATATCTGCAGCTTTCCGTGGCATGAACGAAAGAATCATCCATGGCAGTTTCTCTCGTTGATCTTTGATGATTCGGAAGTTGCAGTGCATTCGGGTGCCACAATGCATTTGAATCACACACCTCGACAAATTTGCCCAGCACTTGTTCTCGTAAATCGAGAAGCAAGCGTTCTTGTTCCAACCGCGTTGATGTTGGTTTTGTCTTCTGTCAACAAGAGCCCTTTGACACCGCACACACTGGTGCTCCACGCAGAGACGCTGCACACAAACGAGTGAGTTTCTGTCAATTGACCTGAAACAATCAAAAACGAATCTGCACGAAACAGCGCCGAGCGAAACAAATTGGATACACTGTGCGAGAGCACCATCGAGAACGATTCTACACAAGACTTTGTTTCGGAGTAAAATTCAAAGGGCTGCAACACAAGATTCTGACTGGGATTGACAGCAGCGCGAGTGAAATACACAATGGCAAACATCTCAAACCTGACAATGGAGCCAGATATGTCACAACGCATTGCGGATTGCAAACGATTAGACTTCAACTTGGCAGTGTTTGAAACGTGTCTTTTCATCATTTCCACATTTGGCAATTCTTTGGCGACGTACATTTTCAGTCGGCGGAAACTGAACCCTGCGACGCTCTTGTTTCTTATGTTGACTGTGTTGAACGAACTGCTGATGTTGTGCTTGTTTTTCTTCACGGTAATGCCGGATTTTTGCAAAACGCTGCCCGGATGTCGCACGTATGCAGACTACAACGCGTACCTGCACGCTTACGCGTTTCCCGTCGCAGTCATCGTGTACTGTACCATCACCTGGGTCGTCGTGCTGATGGCCGTCAACAGGTACATCGCCATCTCGAGACCACTGCAGCACCACACCGTGGTCACAACCAGACACATCTGCGTGGAATTCGTGGTGGTGGTCATTTTCTGTGCAGCTTACAACATCCCGAGATTCTTTGAAGTGGATGTCACTGCATCGCACAACGCGACGACTGTTCTCGCCTACTTTCCAGAGGAGACAGAACTGCTGGAGAACCGTCACTACCAGTTGTACTACAAAATCATGTCGTTTCTTCTCATCATGATTGTTCTGCCTTTGGTGCTCTTGAGCGTTTTCACCCACAAATTGATCAAAGAGATCAAAAAACACAATTTGCTCAGAAGAAGTCTGCAAGGACTGCGGCGCGGACTGAGCACAGCTGTCGAAGAACAAAAGGTAACAATAACACTCGTCACTGTCATTTTGGCCTTTATCGTCACCACAGTTCCAATCGGTGTAAACAGAATCTTGCAACTTGTCTCTCTCTACAATTACGAATCCATTGAGTGCATTGCTAGCAACAACACAATGTTCTACCTGATCAAAATTCTCAACCTTTCTCCGGAGATAAATGCAGCATTCAGCTGGTTGATATACGGCATCACTTCACCCCAGTTTCGAAGAGATTTCAAGTCTCTACGTGGACAAAATCGACGAAATGAAAGAGACGTGCGACGAGGTGCAAACAATGTGTTCACTCGCTTCTAAAATCTCGTTGGAGCACAGAGTTCCACAGAAAAACCCAAAAGGAGGAGCAGTGCTCTTCACGAGTCGACACAAATGTATGTGGTGTGCGCTGTTCGAACGACACGCAGGACACAACACTGCTGTTCACCCACCTCTGAGTCACAAGATCATCAAAATGTTATGCAAGCCATTCGTTACAAATAGACTTGAAAAAGTAAAACTCAGACCCCGCAAACACAAAAAAAAGAAAGAAGTCACTGGACTCCAAATCAATCTGGTCATTGACACACTTTCGTCATTCTACAGAATGCATGAACAGGCAAAGATTCTGTGCTGAAACGCAATCGCTTGTTTGTAAGAGGGGAGGTCAAGAGATAATTTGCATGTTCACTCAGCTTTCAGACAAGAGTGGTTGATTCAAGAAACAAACCAGCAGATTCTACTCTCTCGCAAGAAGTCACAAGAACATACAAATCATCAGATTTCTTGATTCGCCCTCGTGTACTCAGAAATCTGGTCATCAGATTTCCAGAGATGGGTATCCTGCGGCATTTCCTTTTATCAAAGTGTCCGGTGCGTCCTTTCGGTCAATTACGGCACCAAACTTTCGACAATTTACCTGTTTATGACAAACATTGTCACAACGGCAGCAAACAAGCAAACAGCGTTTGAATGCTCGATTTCTCTCTCTCTCTCTTGTCACACGACGGCAAAGGTTGGTCACAATTTTGCCAATAAATTCCACAAATTCATCAAAATGTCCAAAGGTCAACACGCGACTGTCGACATTGCATGTGTTATGTCCACACAAAAGCCAACATCACCTTTGTCAATGCCTACGTTTCGGGAACGTCAGTGCAGCACACCTCTGTATTCTTCAGGTACTGCTTCCAACAATCCTGCAAAAACCAGATCTGTTCTCATGAACCAAACTGCCACTGGACCGCGCAAGATACTTCTGGATCAAGGACAAATTTTTCAGCTTGTTTCGGGAAAAGAACAGTTTGGGTTCTTCAGAAACACAGCTGCAATGATAATTCCACAACAAAAATTGACTGAGAAGGACAACAGTGGTCAAAACTCCGTTCGTTCACAAAAGTTGTTCTGTTTGGGAACAGCGCAAAACGCACCCTTTTCCTTCAAAACTTCTCGGCTGAACAGCTTTGCGTAGTATCGCTGAAAATGTAAAAACAATATCTGAACTTGTTTTCCACGCCAACGCAAAAGAAAATGACGTTCCTGCTGACGACAAACACAGAGCACAAGCAAGTCCGTTCATCTGATCGCCAACCTGGCCGGTATCACAGAGACAAGTGACGACAGTGTGTCCGGGCCCCAACTTCCTCGCCACCTGCACCGCAGCAGACACGTTCAACCCCGTCGACGCGCCCACGAAAAATCCTTCCTCACACAGCAGCCGGAAAGTCTGCAGACAGAAAAGTTCCTTCAACACTCTTGCACCAGACAGTGACGCGGCATTGCCAAATCGTCAACAACATTCCGTTGGCGCAATTGAAAGCCTCCATCTTATCCACAGACAGAAAGCGAGACGCACGAAAACGGACCAGAGTCGCGGCACCTCACTCACCATGGCGACTACGTCCGTGTCCTGTATGCAGAGAGCGTCGTCGATCGGAGCGCCCTCCAAATTCTTGGTCACTCGACCCTGACCAATTCCTTCCGTGATGGAACTCCCCTCAGACCGTTCCAACTTTCCGTGCTTGAACCAGTTGAAAAGGACACTGCCCTGGAAGGAATGGCCCAAACAAACTGCAGTTGTTCTTCACTTGCACAGTCAATTTTCCAGCCCAAAACGAACAAAACCACAAGCAAGCCACCCACCTGAGGGTCTGCAAGCACCACTTGGATGTTTGAGTTTTTCTCTTTCAAGTACGTTCCGACACCTGAAAAATGCACATCATTTCTCATCCATTGCCTGCGCAAAGTTCATTCTGGCAATCTCGATTCAATCACGACTTTTCAACTACTTGGTCGCAGACGGAAGGCAAAACTTGATTGCAACAAGAAAGCCGACCACAACTTGTCACCGATGATCCACAGACGGAGGAAAAGACGCACCTGCCAAAGTACCTCCTGTTCCCGTTGCAAACGTCACCGCATCGACTCGACCAGCTGCAGGAAACAACAGAAAACAACCACTGTCTCGACACTGAACTTGCCCAATCCTGACCAAATGTTGCCAACAGAACACAACGCTCACACGTTTCCTGCCAAATTTCGGGCCCTGTTGTTTCTATGTGCGCCTGACGGTTCGCTGTGTTGTCAAACTGGTTCGTCCAAACTGCATTGGACAAGCTTTCCGCAAACCTTCGAGCCTGCATAAAGTCCAATGAAAAATGTGTTTTTCTTGGAGTTCGTTGCAGGTAAACCCGAACAAGATTTTTGTTTGCTGCAAAAATGATTTCCGAGCCACTTTCAAGCGGGACCAAGACATCGCAGAATGAATGCTGACAGTTCAGTTCAAATGATTTCTCACCGTTTGTAAAGAGAACAACAAGCGCGTCAGTAAATGTGGCAGCACAAGGACAAGAGTTGCTTGAGCTTGTCCGAGTCCCGCAGCAACCTTTTGGAATGCGTCCAACGACTACCAGTAGTCAGCCAACCTGATGGTTGTAGTTATTTTGGTCGGTCCAGGGCACAACAGGTACCGGTCTCACGTCCGCTCCCAGAGTTTGCAAGGCTTCAATCTTTTCCTACAAACAAACATGCACCGGTGGTGGTCACTGTTTTTTGTGACACGACTCTTCCACGTGGGATTGTTTAGCGAGAGAAGAAGGCGACGTCTGGAAACACCCGGTTGTACTCGGTTGGCATCGCGGTACTACAGCAAACCGTGGCAGGCAGCACAGGTCCTTCCCTGGAACCTAACCTGTCCACATGGGCGGGGGTTCTGGCACGGGCACGACGGCCAGACCCTCCCCCCTCCCAATGCAGATTATACCTGGGACCTAACCTGTCTGTAGGGGTAGGGTCTGGCATGGGCACTACTGCTGGACCCCCCCCCCCCAATCTGGATCAAACATCGATCCCACTCTGAGACCTGGGACCCTCCAGTCTCCTGTACTCGGGGGGGGGGGGATCTGGCATGGGCACCACTGCCATCCCCCCTGCAGTGCACGCACACAGACACACACACACACACACGCACACACACACACTACATCCTGATGGTGACACCAAACTCGCGACCGCGCGCTCCTTTTTGTTTCAAATTAAATTCAGATGGCAAAAGAACGTGCAGATTGCGCGAATGTTTGTGAAACCATGGTCATGAACAGAGAAATCATTCAACTGATACTTTGTTTTGTCCTGACAAACAGATCAGCCAGCACGGGAACTGATAAGATTGATAAGAGTACTCACTCTGGACTGGTTGTTTGGCATGAAGATAACACATTTGTATCCCATTGCCAAGCACATGTGCGCCAGACCAATGCCTGTGTTTCCAGCCGTGCCTTCAACGACAGTGCCTCCAGGCCTTATCAGCCCTACAATGGAATGGTTGGTGACAGCGTCTGCATTGTTCGATTCTTCAGTGACGGCAAAGCGACAGCAGAATGTGAGGAAACGATCACGGGCTTCATCTGAGCCCCACCTCAGCCTGAAGAATCTTGCCTGAAAATGGCCCACAACACGGGCAAAATTCAGGGACAGGCCTGATGACACCCCTGCCCCCCCAAGTCATATACAGGTACAAATGTTCTGTTTACACTTGCTGAACATTTCAAAATCCACACCAAGGTTTGAATTTCAGCAGGAAGGGAATGCACACCTTCTCGCTCCGCCTGCTGAATGAGATAAAGCGCTGCTCTGTCCTTGACCGATCCACCGCCATTACAAAACTCCGCTTTGGCAAGAATCTCGCATCCAGTCTCTTCGCTCATTCTGTTCAGCCGCACAAGAGGCGTTCTGAAATTCAACGCTCTTTTTCACAATTTCTCTGCAAAGTAACTCACCCCTGTCAATCTATAGACAAGAAAAGTTCTGAAGATTTCCGCCAATTGAGATGCAACACTCTTCAGACTCGACACAAGTTCTGAACAGGACAGTACAAACCTGCCCACCATACCGACGATGCCCTTCCGGATCGCTGGGTGGTGATAAACATTCTGAAATGACAATCGTGGTCATTCGCACTTCCGCGACCCACTTCATAAATGCAGTCAACTCAACAAACATGGTTTGTCAATCAAACATCCTGTCCTGTTTAACACGCTAAAACCTTTATAAGGCGTACCGTGGACATTAGGCATGCTGCAGTACTGCTGGCTGATCTCCGGTGTCGAATTTTTAAAAAATTTGTCAAGTTGAGACGAACTTTGGAAGCCATATTTGTTTGTGTGACACCAACTGTGTGCGGAGAAAATGTTGTTCCCCTGCCAAAAAGTGATGACGCCACCGTCTCCGCGCTCTTGCCCCTCAAAGGTGCCGTTCGTTTTTAGGTGATTTGAGGTGGGTTGCGCGATTTGGGCTCAAATGAGCCAAATCGGTGCGAGCCAAATCAAAGCACCTACAGGCAGCATCTTCCAAAAGTATGTGTACAGCAGTTTCATGGTCAAGATGAGGATTGATTTGGGATCT
>JAAUXT010037116.1_pt1 | contig 20030 bp, 31 predicted proteins | sample 7278171 | NCBI WGS metagenome assembly JAAUXT01 (sample SAMN14350112, study PRJNA611818) | marine sediment metagenome | isolation source: surface marine sediment (1.8m) | place: French Polynesia: Moorea | collected 2018-08 | reverse complement strand
TTGAATATCTGGGTCATGTGCTGAGCAAGCAGCGACCCTCATCTGTGAGCTATGTTGGATAACTGCCCTCACACTTGACTGATACTGTGTGAAAACACCTCTCGTGGCTAATGCCACTCGAGTTGTTCTCACACAGTATCAGTCTCGTGCTCGGGAGTTATCCTATACGGAGACGAACAGCGCTGATCGAACTGCACATAGGTTCTCTTTGTTCTTGCGATTTGAGTGAACACACATGATGGCGAGAGCAGAAACTCACGGAATGCCCACCTTTGCTCTCCTGCTGTCAGACTCCACTGCAAAACTTCTCAGACAAGGCCTCTCGGTGAATATTGACGCATTCACGGTCCATTTCACCTGTGGATTCGTGACCTGTTTATTTTCCACACGAGTCGTCTTCTCACGGTCAGCAAACTTGGTGCAACTGGCCCCCGTTATGTACATTTTCAATATTCTGTTTCGTGCACTCTAAATTTCCTGGACTTGCTGTTCGGTCGAGATGTAACTGTGGTGGTGTTGCTCTCAGAGAGACTGGCGTTAAATATTGCTTTGCGTTAGGAGAGTCAGGGAAAGCGCAAGTTTCGTACAACGTTTCCACTGGACAATATGTAAACAGGAGGTTTGGAATGACAAAGTGAAGATTTACACACGTCAAAACACGACAGCGTCTCCACGTAAAAATCGCCTATCACACATCAACGTTCAAGTCCGAATGTATTTTATCGGCGCAAGGTGCGTTGCTTGTTCATCGTGGTCAACATCAGACTGATGTAGGAGGTGAGAAGATCGTCCATCTTGTAGCCCTGCAGAGACACAGAAGATTTGTCAGACGAGCAAGAACAGAACAGCACGGAGTACTGTTTCGACCGACTTGATTGGTGGAGGAAGGGGCCACGTGGAGGGGGCCTAACTGGTGAATCTGAGTGGCGGAGGTGGGTGGGAAGTATTTGTGGTCGAAACATTTGTCAAGAAGGAGTTGATTGACATCACACAAACACGCAATTTTACGTCATCAGAAGCGTCGCGCTCCACATGCGTGACGAACAAGCCTGACGATGTTGACAACATTTTTGTTCCTTTCCATGAATTCGTTCCTGGCTCAAAGAAACGAACGCCGCAAGTCACTGCGCACCTTCACTGAAGCCCAAATTCTGGACATCGCAGCCGCTCAACCCTGTCCATCGTCTCTTGACAACCAATCAAAACAGAAGCTCGCGACTCACCAGGGAAGTTTCGCAGAGCAGTTTGCTGCCGCGCACGAGGTTTCCGATCGTCATGTGGAAGTACGTGTTGCCGCTGCTCCAGTTGGAGATCTTGGTGAACGGATGTGTTGCCAGGATATCCTGAGCGAAACGTTCAAGATCCAGCTTCATTTCTTTTTGTCATGAATTGTTTTTGTTGTCAAATTGTTCAGCACACATTTATTTTTCACGAAATGCAAGTGCGAGGCGCAGGAAAACATCTGACAATGACGACAAGGAAACGAGAACAATACTGAGAGGGAAGAGAGAGCAGAAGGATGACACGCCATGCGAGATTCGCGCACGATGACCTCGGAACATTGGGCTTAAGGGACTTGCACACGAGGATCAAGGGCAACTTGCAAACGTTTAACTGGAGTGCGTCGGTCGTTCAGGAGAAAAGTCACAAATCTATTCAAGGTTTCCCCTGACTACGTAGTGTCAGTCAATCAGGCATCATAAAACTCGAGTTGGACAGCACATGCTTTTGCTGCTTTGAAAGGTCTATCTGTGTCGCTTTAGAGCTAAATCAAGGCTCGATCAACAATGCATACTAACAGTCACACACACGCACTTTTCCCTTTCAATGTTGGTGAAGAAACCTCAAATTAATTCATTTGCCGTTTTGACTTTCAAAGTTGATTCTTTTCACTGAGCGTCAACCTTGTGTCACTGTGATGACATGTGTATCAATTACATGTTCGCTCAGTCCACATTTTTTGTTTCAGTTGTTTCATGGAACATGAAATTTGTCAGAGATTGTTTTCTTTCGGCAAAAACAACCTACGTTGTTCTTTTGGACATCCAAACTTCGGTGTCACAACAAGTCAGACGCAGAGAAACAGCCCCACAGAGAGAAAGACCACCGTGAGACACATGATGTTCAGGACAAGAGAAATTTGTAAATTTCTGTTTTTGCACAACATGAGAACCGTTTGTCAAAAGCTGGACGAACGACAGCCATATTTACAACCTTATGAAAAACGGCGAAAGAGTGAATGGCTAAGATGTCCTACGGATAAAAGGAAAGGCAGAATCCAATCATTCATTCAAAGCGATTCACCATCAGTTTCAGTTTGGAGTTGGTCGTGTAAAGTGGAGACGGACACACTGAATGACGTAGCCTGACGGGAGGACTGACCTTGTTCTGCGGGTGGATCAGGTTCACGCCGTGCTTGTTGATGGCGATCAGAAGAATCTCGGGGAAACTCGGCTCTGTCGTTTGCTGTGAAACAAAATTCGTGACACGTGAGAACACACTGCTCAGGCTAGCACACATCCTCGTCAAATCTAACCTGCAGTTGAATTGCAGAACTGACCTTCACTTCGAAGAAGGCTGAGCCGAACGTCGGCCACTTGTAGATGAGTTTGAGGAAGGAGACCTTGGCGTCCTCTTCACTCTTCCCCGTGTCTCGATTGTAACACGTCGTTATCGCCTGCAAAATTCAATCAGGGATAAAACCACCGTGTTGCTCACTGCTGATTGGTCCCTTTTGGAACAGCAGGTGATACTGGTGTTTATAGAGACATAGCTCCCAAAGTGCGCACGCTCAGAAGGACGTACCCGCTTCCAGTCCTCGGGAGACTGCGCGCGCACCAGGTCTGCAGGAATGAGTTCGCGCAACATGCGTCTGAAAGGGAAAGGCGAAGTCTGCCGCAAAGTGCCACCAGAGATTGAAAGTTAATTCAACAAGGCTTGTTCCAAAGAATTTCACTGTTTTCTGACATTTTCTTGTTGAAATTTACCAGGAGAGCGACAAACGCAATTCTTGATGACAGCTGTGCGTGCACTCACGGAATGTTGTTCAGGTTATTTTTGTCTTCTCCATGTTTGACTCTGTAGATGTAGGCTCCGAGCTGTATCGCCTCCTCCTTGGTACACTTGTGGTATCCTCTCAACAGCTTGGGCAGTTCCTGCCGACAACACATCGAGTACGTTTGAGGTTGAACTCGCGCAACTTCCACACATCGACTTGACCAAAGCTCTGATTCACACGGATTTGATGCAAGTGCAGGATGACGTCACACAGACCTGATGGTAGTGGAAGATGACGTCAGCATTTCTGTCCTTGCCGGGCACAGTGTTCGTCCACAGCTTCTTCATGAAGAACACCTGTTCGCAGGGAAACAACATTTTCAACAGCCCTGACGAAACTTGGGTCGCAAAGCAGCAAACCTTGTACCACTGCCGAATGAAGAGTTTCGGGAGAAGAGTCTCCCCTCTTCCCACCCGCCACAAAATAATCTCCCTCGAGTTGCGATGTCAGATTCAAGGTTCATCGTGTTCCCATGACACTAATTTCCTTGTCTAGATTGGGGCCCCCATTGAGGACATGTCCCCTTGACCAACGCAGAATCGTGGGATCGAACCTGATATGTGAACTGAGGTGTCATCCCCTCCTTAGTCGGTCTCGCCTTCTTGATCCAGTCCGTCAAGTGACGCACGAAGTCGAAGAAGAAATCTCCTTCGGGCACGCTGATCACTGTTGGCAAATGTTTGCAAGATGAGCTTCTGTCACTCCACCAAGAACATTCATTTTTGACAAAGATCTGGTTTACAATCACAACATATTTCTCACGACTTTTCAGTTTCGTGCTGCGAGTCGTACCTTTGTCGGCAATTTTCACGAAGAGCGAGAAGCCCTCGGCGGACTTGAGGTTGAGGCGGCTGGCGATGTTCTGACAGAAGTCCTTGGCGCGTGTGCTGCTGTCCACCTCAAACGCCTGCAAAAAGTATGCGGTGTCGTTTTGCTGATCCAAAGTACGCATTTCTCAACTCGCATCCACGGTTCAAACGTTTCAGGTATTTTCTGTGGTGCGAAATGGCAGCCGACGCACCTCATCCGAGTCGTCTGGGAAGTAGACTTTGTGGAAGATCTGCGTTGTCTTGTGCTGGATGGCCTCCACCTCCACTTGATGTGGCGGATACTTTCTCTGACCGTTCCTGCAACACAAAGGAACTATCACTCACTGTCGTCTGAACATCCCAGGCCACAGGTGAACTGGGGCACACACACACACTCAGAACGCACACCCACCCAAAAACACACCGACACAGAAACGGACACTGACACAACACAACGCACGCCACACAACACAAAAAGTCTCAAAACACAGACACAAACACACACACGCACATGTACACCACACATAAACATTCAAAGCACGCACGCACACACACGCACACACACCTCAGCGTCTTCTGGAGCCTGTTGAGACAGTCGGCGGAGACCTGGTTGCGCTTGGAGCGCAGGAAGAGCGTCACCTCCTTGAGCAGGTTGGTGGACGGCGCGAAGCAGCCGGTGGCGAGCCACATGAGCTCCCAGCCGCGCTCCTCGCTCAGCCGGTTCCGGTTGTCCGTCAGCTGCTTGATGATCTGGCAGTAGATCTCGTCCCGCAGGATCTCCTGCAGCGACCCAAGGTGACACGTTTAACAAGCTGGTTTTGCTGCAGGGCGCATTTGAAGTTTCAAATTTTCGGCAAAAGAAAGCGCCCACCCCCACACGCGTCGGAATATGTGTGAGCTCCGACACACACGCACACACACACACACCACACACACACGCGCCACTCCGTTATCGCACACATCACAGGTGGCTCCCCCTCACGTGTTTGAGTGGCGGCTCGAAGATCTGGTCGGTCAGCTCGTTGCCGGTGCGGCTGCGCTTGGACGGGTGGTCACCCATGTACTTGAGCACGGCGAGGAAGCAGAGGCACGCGTCCCCGGACAGGTCCTCCTTCCCCAACAGCTTCTTGAGCAGCGGCTGTTTGATTGGCTCTTTCGAGTAGCGCCACAGGTCGTCCTGGCGACGCCTCTTCGCGCTCGACAGCGACAGCGTCTTGGACAGAGTTCTCTTCGGCGGCGCTCTGAAACACACAACGACCGGGTTGCCGCGTTATCCCGTGCTTTTCTTTTTATCAGCGCAGACTGACAATATTCACAAGACCAGTCCTGAAGTCTAAAGGCGACGTTGAATGTGGTTCTTACCTGAAGTGGTCGAATGAGTATTCCTCGAGTGTGTGCGGTTTCTCGGACGGCTCCACGTTCGTCTGCGCCATGGCGGCCTGCGACGCGGCGAAGATTTTCTCGGACGCCTCCCCGGACTGCTGTGCGAACAGGTTCTGCCGGATGCACGAGAATAGCCGAATCACCGTCCGCTCCACAGGAAGCGCAAAACAATTTCTCAACCCAACACATAGGCAACAAGATCGATCCAAAATGGGCAACAGTTTCACTCCAGCCCAGTTTGGATCGACGCGCATCTCACTGTTGAGGCAGAGACCGAACTTGCGGATGGGCGTGCACCAGAAAGCTTCGGTGATTGCCGTGGACGTGAGTCATGCCAACCGAGTGAACAAGTATCAAGATTCAAAAGACTCATTTTTGCAGGCAAATTAGTCTAATTTGCCCACAATTGACATCTGTGACTTTGCAAAAGACTTCATGTGTCAGAATTTTACCTCTTCCGCTGCCAGATAAATTCACATGAAGCCCACAATGTCTACATCTCTAACCTACTGAACAAAATAGATTTTGTGAACAAAACAAATTCCTCTCACGAACTGTGATTCATTTCTCTGCTATCTGATAACCAAGACTGATCAATCACAAAGGAAGCTTGTGCAAAGAAAGCATCACAAACCAAGAAGAAGGAAAAACCGTCATAAGTTCGACAATTGTCACGTTTCCGTGAAGGTAACTCATCCTCCATATGATGTGATGGAAATATCTCAAAACCAAACAAATTTTCAAACTTGTTTCTGATCATGCTTCAGAAACATTGGACGTCTACAGCACCAGGGTGAATGAAACAACGTGCAGGAAACTTAACGAATGATAACACTTGATAAGGGAGGGAAACGCGGACACATAATATAGATCTTCACGACAGGTCAAGAGACACACGACCTTGACAGAGATTCTCTTGATGACACATTGTAGTCTAGATCTCAGGATAACCACTTCAGAAACGAAGTCATCTCAGCCAGAAGCAAAACAGCACATCTTGTCAAAACAAAACAAAACTGCTGAACAAGGAACGCCAGCGCCCGTGTGCACGTTGCGGGGGGGGGGGGGGGGGCAACCACCGTTTTGAAAATTTCATGGGACCTCCATAGTTTGTGTGGACATTGAACAAAATGGATTCGGGGGGTGGGTGGGGGTGCTGACTACCGATCAGAAAAAGTCAGGGTGTCAGTGTGATCTTCATCTGTTTTTTTTTCTTGGTGTGGTCAGTCATCACCCCTGACAAAATGTGGAAAGCAGGTGGACTGGTGACGACCACATCTGTGAACAAGGTTGCAGCACGTCTGTGTAAACAGACACAACGCTTGATTCCAGCTCCTCTCAGTGTGTGACTCATGAACGTCGGACCAATCCAAACAGAATCTTCAGTAATGGGCGATACACACTGTTGTCTTCTGCATTGTTTTGGGTTGTGATCCAGCGCGATCGGTTCATTTCGACGCTGTCGTATCTCTGTCTTCCCCGTATCTCAGCCAATCAAAAATCATTTCTCAAAACTTGGCAAAAGCTCGGTCAAAAAGGTGACTGGCAAAAATTGTGGAAAGGATTCAAAAAGGTGATGTCTTACTCGTCTAGAGGCAAAATCAAAGGATCGAACAGATCAAAACATAATCAACTGAATCAATCTTCAAAAAGTTACACGCTACAGCAAATTTTTATCAAAATTGTCGCTGTATCTAGGGCTAGACCCCAACTTCACAGCAAACAGATCCTGCACGCAGGCCAGACATACCGAAGTCACCATGTCCTGCGACACCAGAGGAGAAAGAGAAAACTATGTTAGTGACGATTATGTACAGAAAAAGTTCTACACATGAACGGTTTGCATACAGTGATTGGTCAGTGTGTGAAGGAAGGAGGAGGAGGAGTAGGAGGAGTTTTTGGATTGGGACACTTCTGCACCTCTGACCTTGAGTGCAAGCTGTCGAAAAACAGAAACATCCCGTTAACATTCTGCACTGTTGCTGGACGACAAGACCAAGCGTCCCCAACTCACAACGCTTTTCACCCAGTCACATTCGACTTGATCGTGGAGAATGAGAACAATAAATTCACAAAGAATGATTTTGGTGACTGTGACCTTGTCAATGACCCGTGGTCACTGAAGTATGTGACTGATTAATGTCAAAACAGAGCCTGAAATATACCTGACAATCTTCCTGGGTTCGATATGAAATGTTCAATGGTTAGTGGCTGGGCATTGTTCATCTCAACACATTTCTATCTGCTATGAAGGACATCTATTGGTGGGTTGGGGAAAAGACTCGTCAGCAAGAAGCCAAAGTTCTGGATTAGACGATCCCCCACCGAACCTGACGCCCACACGGCAGATCCACGCGTGTGTTACATTTGGCGGCTTCAGGTATTTTTGGACGTTTTTTCTCCAACTGCCAACCACCCAGTGTTGAGCTACAGGTCCACGTCTCGCACAAGAGCTAAGTGTTGAAGCGAACTGTACTCACGAGGATTTCCGGCGGCGGCTTGGTGATGGTGGGCAGCACGTAGACGCACTCGGCCGGGAAGTCGCCTCGCCGCCCGTTGCGCGCGCACTCCCCGAAGCACCAGCCCGAGTTCATGACGGCCTCGCCGTTCTCCTGCTCCAGGATGATGAGGTCGCCCTTCAGGAAGCTCAGGAACGACGAACCCTCGCCTGCGCAGAAACGGAATGTCAAGTCCTTCGTTTCGAAAGGAATGACTTTTTTTCGATCATTGTGTACGAACCACTTTGTGAACAGATCATGTTGTGTCCTGTACCGGAAGGACCTCCAGACAAAATCTTTCGCCCAAAACCCCAAGTTGAAAAGCTTTGTGATTACACATGAGGCACAAGAACGCGATTTTCTGAGCAGACCTCAGTGATCAACGCCAGAACAAAACGTGAACTCTAAATTTTCACACGTGAACACAGTTTGTGATAATTCCACGAACAGGCACTCCTTGATCATTGTTTCGCTCTGGTGATCTGGAATCACACAGCGTGTGAGAAAGTTTGGTTGCATTACCCGGCTTGATTTGTTCTCTGCTTATTGCTGAAAATAAGAGATTTTTATCGCCGTTTTTGATGAAACCAAGAGCTGAGGAACCATTTCTTTTCGGGCCAAATTGACGCGAAATTTGGTCGGCCTATCTCTGAACTTCTCGTGTGTTTGCTTGTCTCCTATTTGCCTCCGCTCGATCTATCTTCCCTCCTCTACCCGATGTTCCCTGGCGGTTCTTTTCCTCAGCCCAACCTCTTTCCCGCCGCCCCAACTCTACTCACTCGGAGCCTTGTAGTCCTGCAGCGCGATCACGTATCTCGACCTCTTCTTGAGCCCCTCGAGGAACGTGACGACGAGGTCCCGGATGTCCTCCGCATTCGGCGACGTGAACGTGTACTCGTCGCCCTTCACCGTCGCCAACGTGAACGATTGACCGTGCATCTTGCCAGTTCTGAAGCAGAACATGTCAGTGTCGCTGATAATTTGTCGTGCAGCTGATCTTGGGAATTATGTTTCAATTTTCACTTCCGACACTTTTTGGTGCAGCTGAGGCTCTCTGCTCTCGAATTTTCCACAGACACGTGAGGCGGACGGACCGGCTGCTCGAGACAACAAACACAGGACACCACACGCACGCACATGCCGACCAAAGACGACACGCGCGCGCAACCACTCTCCACTGAAGACCACACATGTGCCTGCTGATCCCCACAAACACGCACGCACGCACACACACACACACACACACACACACACACACACACACACACACACCTGCTGCTGGAGACGGCGGTGATCTCGGGGAAGCTGAGTTCGAGCAGCACCTGCTCCTGGTCGTCCACCACGTAGACGCCGGTCCAGTTGACGGCGATGATGACGTCATTCTTCGGGAGACTCGGACCCGCGAACTTATACGCCTCGTAGAAGCGCGAGAAGAGCAGCGGCCACTTGTACTTGGCGTAGTTCACGATATCTTCCTTCACCTGTCAATCAGAATCACGTGATCAAGCCTCGAGTGCAACACGATCAACGAAAGGCATCATCAGAATCACAATTTCTTCGGTCAGATCTGCGAGGATTCGCTGAGCTTGGCATTTTACCTTGAGAGGCGGAACTCTGTCTCTGACAAAGTACGATTTCTTATGGCCGTTGACGACTCCCTGCATCCAGTAATTGAGAGATTTTCCTCCCTGGAGGCACGAGTCCGGGATGTAGGACGGCAGCAGCGACTGGAGGCGCTCGAGGATCATGTCGGGGCCGTAGTCGATGTAGTACTGCTGCGCGGCGATCATCGCCAGGTCCTCATCCTGCACAACACAACAACATGTGGTCAACTACTGCCCAACATGTGGTCAACTATTCCATGGGAACATCTAGTGTGGTAAGCTGCTGCTGCTTGAAATGCAAGTCACAAGTGGTATACGTTGCTGCACATTAATCCCTACTTGAAACTTGCGACAAAAGCTCCTTCTCCGTGCTGGAGACCGAGGTTCGCTCACCTTGTCGCATCTGTACTCTCCGAACTTGATGCCGCGCACCACCTGTTGGTAGATGAGGTTCGTCGCGACCGCGTCCTCGGCCGGGTCGTGCCACGGCGCGAAGATCTCCTTGCGGAAGAAGAGGCGCCAGGGGGCGTTGCGCTCCTGCGCGCCCTGCTCCTTGGCGTACTGCTCGCACTGAGAGATGGCGTCCATCACGTGGTCGCCGCCGCTGCCCAGGGACGACACCTGAGGGCGAGTAAACGTGTTAATTGGGGTGGGTCGACAAAACATCGCAGACAGAAGGTGTTTCCTTTCCATGTTTCAACAATCGGTCACCTTGTCAAACAACGCGATGTAGAGCGAGAATCCGAACTGATCCTCCAGACCGATTTTCTCGGCCAGCTGCTGGCACAGTTCCCTCGCCGTCGTCGCCGAATCGGCCAGCAGCGTCTTCGTGTTCCCTGCAAAACGCGTCAATCAGTGAGACGAAAGGATCACGTCTTGGTAAGATTTGCGCGATGCATAATCGGACATTATGCGAGCGACCTGCCCCGAACACTCACCGTCCATGAAGGTGATGGGCAGCATGAGCGGCTTCTTGGACTTGGTGGCCTGCAGCTCGAGCCAGCTGGGCGGCTGGTTGCGCGTCCCGTTGGCGAAGGTGCGGCGCAGGCGCTCCTCGCAGTAGGGCGCGTAGCCGGGCGGACCCTCGCTGATGAAGCACCGCAGGTACTTCACGAACTGCCAATCAGAGAAGGGCGGTGAACACAACAGCCAATTGGGCGATGAAAACATCGGAGAAGAATCTGGCCACGGGGAGGGGTTTGAAGTCAGCGGGACAGAGAAACTCCTGTTGTGGTCGCACACCTTTTCTGATGGCGCGAAGCAGCCGACGCAGAGAGACAGCAGGATCCAGCCGCGCGCGTGCGAACTCTTGCTCGGGTTCTGACTCAGCTGTTTGCAGATCTGACAGTAAATCTCATCACTGCAAGAACAAGACAATCAAAAATCATTTCTGCAATCGCCAATACCCTTTTGAAGTTTCTGGAGCCTTCAGACATCAATTTCGGTGCTCCGCGTTGCGCATGCTCACAGAGCATCTCTTCCGCTAATCAGAACTGTGACGGCAGAGGTCGATGGGGGAGGGAGGAGTCACGCACCATACCCCAGGCCTGATAATGGGAGGATGATTACAGAGCAACACACTACAGCTCGGGCCCAAGGACGGGATGGAAAGGGTGAGGTAACGCACCGCAGCTCGGGCCTGAGGATGCCGTGTCCGATGATGAAGTGGAGCTTCTCGAGGTTGGACGTCGGGCGGTCCTCGAGCAGCGCGTTTCCGCTTCCGGTGTACTCGCCGTCGCGCAGCTTGTTGGCCACCTCCTCCGTGATCTTCGACTTCTTCTTGAGCGTCAGCGACACCAACTTCTTGCGCATGCTCCGTTTGCCCTTCGTGCCCATCGCGCTCACGGGTTCCTTCTCCTGCACGTGTGCAAAACGAAAGGCATGTGAAATGCGCTCAGGATTTTTGAAACAAGTTTTTTAACAGTGAGGCGAATAGATCATGTCGAGATCGTTCACAAAGTCAACTGGGACAATGATTCGTCTTCAAGCTACCAATGAGTTTTCCTTCGAATCTGGAACACAAGCGTGAAGCGTGAGGCCCTTTCTCTCAAACCGTGTGTCGCAAAGCTTTGGTATGAACAGTTTCACAGACATCGGCTGCTCGGCTCGCGAAGAGCTACCTTTCACAAAAGCCTGATCCAGGTTTTGTACAGTTAGATTCATGTTAGTTATTGTTTTGCATTTTCTGGGGTTAGTTCAGCAGAAAGCAGTCATTTGTACAACTCCAGCAGTTGAAACGAAGTCCGCCAACAATGCGCAATTTCCCGCTTGTTCAGGTTCTGCTTTTGTTTTGTGAGACTACAGGAAAGCTGGCAGCGACAGCTTCGTGCAAGCACTGTACTGAGACTCGATTCTTGGTGTCTTTGTTAGGGTGTCCTACGCAGTAAATGGCCAGCTACGCAGTTCTCGCAACTTGCAAGATATCATGATTTGCAGTGAAACTGTGTTTCATACCTGAACTGTGACCTGTAAATTACCCAAACAGCGCGTCATGAAGGTAAAACATGATCGTATTGGGCTTTCCCACACGCGAGGAACTCGAAAAACAGGAAAATGTAACCAACAAGAAAATCAGAACTTTTGGTTCTTATCACCTACGTCTGCAATTATTAAATTGAAGGATGGTTACACTCTTAACTACAGGAATATTTACAATGAAATTCTAAGCAACGCTCTAAGGGTCCCTGATTAGGGGTATCGTGTATCGTTTTGAAACAGAAGGAGAAACGCTTACCAGTTCGGTCCCCATTCTCTGTGCGTCTTCCAAATCTTTTTTGTTGAACTTCCTGCCCAGGGTCGAGTAGATCTTGGTCATGACGGGGGTGTTGTCCTTGACGTCCGCCATCGACGTGTGGTACTTGGGTTCGGGGAAATCTCCCATGAACCGCAAGATCGTGATCCAAACCGCGAGTGCGGCCTGGAACGAACAGATGTTCCATTCAACCATTGAGCGGAACACTAGTTTCCCTGGGTTTTTGTGTGGATGTCTGATTCAGCATCGTAAAACGCTCGCGTTGCACTCACCAGCTGGTCCCCGTCGTTCTTCAAGGACAGCAGCGGAGACTTCAGCACGCCTCTCTTGAACGCGTGGTTGTTGTTGGCTTGGAAATACGTTGCAGCGAACTTGGCGAATTTGTACTGAGATATGTCTTCGTCGTCTTCAGGCACTTCGGGGCGTTTCAAGTCACTGATGTCGTAGTCGTCGTGCACGTGCGCACGGCGGGAATCCTCGAGGTCCTACAAAGAGACACGCCAAAATTCACACCGAACCCGCTTCACACAGGTTTTCCTAGATTCCCCAGTGTGTTTGTTTCAATCATTTTACTCACGAGACGGACATTTTCCATGTCAAGCACGCATACCTCACATACACGCACACGCGGTGACATACCTTGAAGGCCGTGGGAGCGGCGCCCTCTCCCGACGAGTCCGTCTGCGCGTCGATGAAGCCGAACATCTCGTCCACCATCTGCGAGTCGTCGACGGGCGCGTTTCGGTTGCGCTCGGCGCGGTCGATCGCCTCGCGCTTGTACTTGGCGTCCTGTCGCTGTCGCATCTCCTCCTCGCGAATATCGTGCTCTATGCGCGCCAGACGCTCCTGCAAAGTACCACAAGGCTCTTACAGTGGTCCATGAAGGTGGACACCCGAGTGTCTCACTGCACCCAGAAAACAAGGAACCGAGACAGGAGTAGAACCCGCGACAGGCTTGTCGGCCTGACGCTCAGCCATTTAAGATTTTGAAACAAGATCTGTTGCCAGCTGATGCAATGTGGGCCCTTGTCCACACGCTGAAAAACAGCTGTCAATTTTTCGGACACGCTTGGACACGCGTCTGCAAATAACTGGGAACACGTAGTGATGACAGGGACGTGCGCTCTCACCCTGTGTAGGCGCTCGGCCTCGGCCTTGGCCTTTTGTGCGTTCATCGTCTTCCGGAAGTTCATCTCGTCTTGCTTCCGCAGCTCCTCCAGCTCTGCCAGTTTGGAACTCTGTTCGCGAAGGGAAGAAATCGGTGCGTGAAGAACACAACAATTCAACGCAATGAGACAAATATCAGCGCAATGCTGAGGTGACTGGATGAAGCGACGAGTGTCGCACCTCGATTAGTTTGCGCCGGTAGAGGCTCTGTGCGATCATCTTGCGCACTCCGGCCTGCACGACGACGACGCTCTGGTGGTGGCGCTCGTAGAATGTCCTCGACAGGTAGGCTCGGCAGTGGCGCTGCAGCGTCACCATCTTGGACCTGAGCAGCGTGAAGCGGTGCGTCAGCAGCCGCGACCGCACCAGAGCCTGCAGCCGCATGTAGCCCTGCTTCATCTGAAAGCGAAATCGCGACACGTGAACTGCTGCTGCTGCTGGTTGTTGACTGAAGCGCGTTTTGCTTGGTGTTTCTGGCTCAGGGTGTTAAGTTTCCTGCACGCACCGCGAGGTAGCAGCGCTTCTCGTGGTGCGCTCGCCACGCCGCCTGGATGACCACTGTGCACGTCTTCATCTTGTGGAACTTGTTGCGGTAGTGCCAGCCGCGGATGACCTTCTGCAGCGTCACGATCTTGACGGTCAGGACGCGGTCGCGCTCCTGCTCCAAAAACGCGTCTTGCGCGTCCTGCACAAACACGGAAAGACGAAATTTAACGAACGATATCCGTGCAACAAGACCGAGAGAAATTTTCAACAACTTTGACATCTGCAAAGGGAATTATTCAGCCTGGTACCTTGAGGAAGACTTTTGTTTTGCCGAGTTGATAGTCGGCGTTGCCCAGCACAGCCTTGCAAATCTTATCGGACGCACTTCTGCAGTTCTCCGCGTGGGACGGGCCGATTCCAGCCACCAGAATTCTGCACGTGTTCGGGACAAAAATCACACCCCGTTGCAACAGTCTTTCATCGGAAGTTTGACAAGAACACTGGAAAGAGCATCTCAAGGTTACTTGAGTTTTCACACCAAGCTGCGCACCTGTATCTGTCGACGAACTCAGCGAACACATGGCGGATGGGGTACCCGGCTCTCCTGATGCGGATCGTCTCCATCATACCCGAGTACCGCAGCTGACGTGTGCACAGCTCGCGGTCAAAATTCTGCAACACGCACACCACGGTCAGGTACATCCGGTTTGGGTCAACAACTGAGTTCACAATCTCACTGCAAACACTTCAAGAAAGATGCGTACCAGGGGCTTCTTGAATTCGTTGGGCTTGACACACCGCACGAAGAAGGGTTGGCAGGCACTCAGGGTTTTCATCAGCAGCTCCAGCGACTTCTTGAACTGAGACCCCAGGGTCGGCGCACGCTTTCGAGTCTCCGGACCCTGCACAGAAAAGGTAACTCGTTGCATTTTGCGACGCGTTGCAACGAAGAAACTGAGTCAAATTTCCACGTGTTCCTGCTCGGAACATGACACTGACCATGGAGAAGTCGGACTCGAACAGGTGCATGAGGTACTTGAACTTGGTCGTCTGCACGAGCTGCATCGCGTCTCCGCTGAACGTGTCTCGGTTCTTCTCCAGAAAACCTACAGCGACCAAAGCGTTCCTTCTCAGTCAGTGCAACATGCCTTGTGGATGTGGTGCGGACACTGTTCAGATCGCGTTATTGTGCGAATCCAAGGTGTCGCCTCACAAACTGATTGCGACAGACGTCAGTGTCTAGTTGTGGCAATTGATCACAGGGCGCAGTGTTTCAACGCAACGGACACCTCACCTTTCGCATCGTAGAAGACGACGCCGGCGAAGTGGTTGAGGCCGAACGACATGTTCATCTCGGACTTGGGTTTCAGGTAATTCTTGTTCCTGCCGTGCTGCGAGTGCAGCTTCTGCAACATGGACTGGTCCGTGCCCTGCGGAAGACGTCAAAACCGCGTCAGTCTCAGATGCAACACTTTTCAGTTTTCCTTGTTTTGATGTCCAAATGCATTCGCGTCACTTCCGACACTTTTCGGTGCACAATTCTATTTTTTTGTTTTCTGCGGTACTCCTTGATGAAAACGAGTTTTGGGTGAAATGTTCACACACATGTCTTGCTTTGTTTGTGGAACTTGTTCTTGTTGACGAAAGCCATGACATTCACGGGTTTGGCAGCTGTCATGCAGTGTGTGCGTGTGTGGGAGTGAAGTGTGCGTGCACGTACCTTGGGGAACTTGCTCTCCTCGTCGACGAGCGCCATGATGTTCATGGGTTTGACGGCGATCATGTCGAGCGCCTCCTGGTTGTCGACGAACTCGATGTGCTGCCACTTGATCTGCTCGTTGTCGTACTCCTCCTGCTCCAGCTTGAAGATGTGGCGCACGAAGAACTGCTGCAGGTTCTCGTTCGCGTAGTTGATGCACATCTGCTCGAAGCTGTAACGGAAAACGAGAAACGGTACAATATTCACACACTGCAGCCAACAGGACAAATGCACACAGAAATGCACATGCGCACAGAACTTCCTCTGATGAATCTGAGCTCTGCCTTGGGAGGATACGTGCGCATCCAGTGCACGTACCTGTTTTTGCCGAAGTTTTCAAATCCAAAAATATCCAGCACACCAATGGAAGTCCTCGTGTGTTTTCCGGAGCTCTTGGGTTTGTAGATGGCTTTGTTGATTTTGTTGACGATCCAGATGAACATGCGGCCGTAGACGCCCTTCACGAAGGCGTCGCGCACGTCCATCGCCGCCTCCGTGTTCATGGTCGTCGTGACGGACTCGCCGCGCGTGAAGATGGTCCTCAGCGTCATGGCGGCCGTCACGTTATCCGGAGACACCTGCAGCACAACCGGAGCACACGCGTCAATTTACTCTCAGAACCAGCAGGGTCTCTTAAGTGCGTTTCCACACAGCGAATCAAGACATCCACGCAGCGGGAAGCCTCACCTCCAACAGCCGCGCCGCTTTGTTGACGCAGTCCTTGGCGACGATCTCTGAGGCGTCGATGTTGTCGACGGTGGTCGCCCTGTAGGTCACATTGCCCAGATGCAGCAGCGCGGCCAGGATCTTGAGGATGTCCCAGATCTCCTCGTCCGAGAACATGAGCACCTTCATGGCGGAGCGGATGTCGGCGAAGTCCTTCACGTCGTCGCGTCCCTCACACGTCACGTCGCCTCCCTGAACCACAACCAGCATCTCGTTGTGAGCAACAGTTCCCTATCCCCACACAAATTCCAACATGCACGCCAACGCCTGATGCACCACGGGTCCGCGTCTGAAACGCTGTGTGCTTCGGTACATATTTTGTCACACATTCCACGGGATACGAGTATTTGCAAGGTGTCCGCGATCCAAGAGGGACGGTACTTTTCATCCCCGGGGCGCTGGTTCTTTCTCTTGCAAGAGGAAGTGATGTTTCCTCACCTGTATCAGGTAGTAGTATTCCGTCGCGTCTTTCATGTCCAGCTGCTGCTTCTGTTCCGCTGTCATGCCGGCCAACATGCAGTAGAAGATGTGGTAGTTCCGTTCATCCGTCATCTGCAATGCGCGTGAACATGTAGTCGTGTGTTTCACAATGATGCTTGACGCGGTGCGCTCATGTGCAACGCAACGCCCGTTGCCCTTCACAGGGAAGCCACCACGCACGACGCATCCACAGTGCACCGGGCCCCAGGGAGGACTCACTGCTGTCAATGTCTCCATGCTCAACCAAGACACAATGTGCACACAAAGGCAAACCAATGAACGCACCAAAGGGGTCACGGCGCGTTCGGAGCACAAATCAAACACGAAAAGGGTTCGAAGTGGGTTCGTCTCCTCAGGGCGAACAGAGCGCGTCTCACCTGATTCACGATCCTTGACTTCTCGAGCAGGTATTGCTCGATCTTAGCGCCCTCTATGGATCCCCGCTCGTCGAAGTGAATGTCAATGTACTTTCCGAACCGACTCGAGTTGTCATTTCTGATCGTTTTGGCATTCCCGAACGCTGCAAGTTGAAGAATTGAGACAAGTTGAAGACAAGGCAAAGTCGTCTGGCGGGGTGTCTTCTTTTTCACTGTCTCTTCCCTGACAAGGCCTTTCGTTGGCTTCAGTGCCCTCTTCGCTTTCACCCTTGAACGGACAAAGTGGAATCAGGTGGACCGGGGCGCTCTCACCTTCCATGACAGGGTTGGCCTCGAGGATTTGCTGCTCTATCCAGGAGTGTTGACCACTGACAGCAGCCAAGAACTGCAGAATCAGCTTTGTGCTCTCAGTTTTCCCAGCACCGGACTCTCCGCTGCGCAAACAAGGAAACAAACACTTCTGTGAATTGATGTCGCACAACCATTGCATTGGAAAGCGGCTTTGTACAACCTCACAATTTTTCTTTTGTCGCATTGCACTCGGCCTCTGAACGGACCTGATAATGACACACTGGTCCTGTTGGTAGCGCTTCATGTTCGTGTACGAGTTGTCCCCGATGGCGAAGATGTGCGGAGGCATCTCGCCGATCTTCTTGTCCCTGTACTGCTGGATCTGCTCGGCCGTGTAGATCGGGAGGATTTGGTACGGATTCACAGCCACCAGGATGGAGCCCGTGTACGTCTGAAACCAGAGGGGCAAACCGTGTAGCACGTGGATCTGGGTGTGAGAAAACTGCACTTGGGACCGAAGATCTGTCATCGAACACCTGCGCTGACAACGCGCTCAGGCGTATAGTTCCACGAAGGTGACTTTGTCAACAACGACCAAGACGAAACTTTCTCACAGGTGTTTGAAACATCAAACCCGAGCGAAAGAAATTGTCGACTTAGTAATAAATATGAACACCTCAACTGACAAACTGTTGCTTCAAGGGCGTAACATCAGAAAACATTTCCAATATGCGCGTCACTCACGTAGATGAGATTGTCGTAGTAGCGAATAAATAGGTTTCTGAGTATTCCTGATTCGTTGAGATCGCCCAGCAGGATCATGTCTTCGACGCCCTTGACGGACGTCGGGTGCATCTGCTTCAGCTTCGTGCCCGCCTTCACCCAGTGTTCCTGCGGAGCAGAGAGAAACGGTCCAATGGGGGGGGGGGCTGCGAGAGGAGACCAATCATCGGAAGAGAGTCAGGGTTTTCACCACTGCAAATTCTCTTGGACGAGTCGTCGTTGTTCAGAGTTATGACCTGAACGCAAACTGCCGCACATCGTGGGTGATACACATTTCAGCACCACTTCCAGTCTGACTAACTGTCTCAATGAACTACATCGGTCGCAACTTGTTTCTACTTGTAGATGTGGAGGGAACGACGACACGACATTGTATTCCACGGTCTTGGTTCCGTCGGCTCTGGGCCCAATGATTCACCTGAAAGCTTGCACAGGACGGTGCAAATCTGCTGGGGAAATTTTTGTTGGCGCCTGCCTCTGAGCTTTGCTGCCGGGGGGGGGGGGGGACCAGATCAGCGAACATTTTGAATCTTGGAGCAGCAAACCTTCTGCAAGCGAGGCTCACCTTCTTGTCGTCGTCGAGCAGGCGGAGCTGGCCTCCCTCCGACGCCTGCACGATGGCGCCGATGGCCGTGTCGAACTCGCCCTGGTTCTCCGGCTCCAGCCATACCCAGTCTCCCTGCAACGAGTGAGCGCACAGGCGTCAAGCGGGGTCCAGTTGCTGAGATGGAGACATTCCCCTCCACACACACAAGTGCGCGCACAAACACACACACACACACACACACACACACACAGTGAGCTCTGACGTGAACTCTTTTGCCCGCTTTCCCCACTTGTAATGATTTGCAAGTCTGATCATGTGACCACCCCATCCCACCTCACCCAATCCCACTGACACCACCCAAACCACCCACCCAGCCACCCACCCACCTGCCCAAACCTACCTGCCCATCCACCCACCCAACCCCAACCACCCACCCACCAGCACACACACACACTCCACTCACCTGCCAGCCCACCCACCCACCCAACCCACCCTCCATCCATCCATCCATCCACTCCACCCACCCAGCCACCCACCCAAACCCAAACCCACCCTCGTCACCCCACCACGTTCCCCACGTGACTTTCCCAACGTGACTCCAGTGACTCCAGCCAATCACATGTTACGTTGAAATCACGTGTCACATTCCACAGCTCGTATCAACCTCCACAGTTCATCACGTCAGCATTGTTCGTCCGGCCCATAAAGGTGTTTTCACATTGGGTGACGCGCGGTCGTTTTCTGGGTTGACGTCAAAAATTCCACCATTGGGTTCAATGTTAAACTTTGACGCCGACGTCAAAAAGCAAAGTTCTGGGCGTCACCAATATGAAAACCCCATCAGCTGACCTTGACCTTCAAGTTGACCTTGACGTTGGTCACGTTGCAGTGCGTGCTCCTCTTTACGTTCGTCGACTTCAAGCGGTCCGAGTACGGGGATCAGGTGTTCCCGGTGTGGGCGGACGTGATTGGCTGGCTCATCACGCTGCTCGAGATCGGCTCCATCCCGTTCTTCATCCTCTACAGGCTCCTCACCACCGACAAGGCGGGCACGCTGATGCAGGTGGGTGAGGAGGGTGGGGGTGAGGAGGGGCGGGGTGGGGTGGGGTGGGGTGGGATGGGGGGGTGGGTGTGGAGGGGGGGGGTGGGGAGGGGCGGGGGGTGGTGGGGTGGGGGGGGGGGGGGGGGGGGCGGGGGGGGTGGGTGTGTGGTGCGGGGGTTGGGGGTCTGTTCGGTGGGGGGGGGGGGCGTTGGTGGGGGGGGGTTGGGTGGGGGGGCTGGGGTTGGGGTGGTGGGTGGGGAGTGTGGGG